>Ga0183096_1000247_pt1 | contig 93178 bp, 78 predicted proteins | sample Biomet5_FD_127791 | JGI IMG/M metagenome (GOLD analysis project Ga0183096, IMG submission 127791) | Microbial communities from bioreactor (seeded with sewage sludge) at LBNL, California, USA - Biofuel metagenome 5 (version 2) (version 3) | ecosystem: Engineered > Bioreactor > Anaerobic >...
ATCATTACTACCTGAAAGACCATCAGGGCAACAACCGGGTGGTAGTTGATCAGAGTGGGAATGTGGAGGAAACCAATCACTATTATCCTTTTGGCGGGATATTTGCAAGCACAGGAAACACTCAACCATACAAGTACAACGGCAAGGAATTCGATAGCAAGAAGGGTTTGAATTGGTATGATTACGGGGCAAGAATGTATGATCCGGCACTAGGACGGTTTACTACGGTGGATCCCATGGCGGAAAAGTATTATGAAGTCAGTCCGTATGCATATTGTTTGAATAATCCCATTTATTTAATAGATAAAAGAGGACAAGAGCCTGGCCCTGGTGATTTATTTAATACAAAAAGAGAAGCTGCTATTGATTGGGGTATGTATTATAATGGAGCTTCTATCATACGCAAAAAAGAAATGGGATCTTCTATTTATGAAGTCAAAGAAGGTAAGAATCTGAAAGGATATTCATATACTACTGCTAACGAGGGAGAGCATAGTGTATCCCCTAGTATACCAGCCAACAAAGAGGAGATTGTCGGAGTAATACATTCACATGGAAACGCAGACACAAAGCACATAAACAATGCTTTTTCAAGAGCTGACATAAAATACATTGATAAAATAAGAGTAAATGGTTACCTAGCTACTCCAAGAGGAAGCTTATTAGAGCGCAATCCATATAGTAAGAAAATTACAGTAATAAGCAACAATCTTCCTAGCGACCCTAAAGATCCAGAAAGAAAAAATAATATTATACCTAAAGATATCCCTGCCGAGAAAGGACAACAAAAATTAGATGAATTACATCAAAAGCCTAATTTAGGTATCCCTGCTTGGCAACAAAAAGAAATTCACTGGGCTTTTTAAAATATAAGAATATGTACAAAATACTTTTTTTCGCATTAATATTATTTGCTGCATCGTGTACAAATAGTACATCAACTAATAATAAGACAGAAACTCTTTCCATGCCTGAATATGTAATAGATGACAGTCTTTCCAATGCGTATTACATCAATATGAAAAGTTATAGTCCTAAAGAGGGATTCATACCTACAGCTGATATAGCAGTAGGTATTGCTCAATGTGTATTAACTAAAATATACGGAAAAGAGATAATAGAGAAAGAAAAGCCTTTCTCCGTAAACTTGAAAAATGAGATATGGATCATAGAAGGGACTGCTCCAAAAACGAATAATGGCACTCTCATTCTGGGTGGTCAATCTTATATGGAGATTAGGAAGAGCAACGGAGAAATATTAAAATTGCTGCATACGAAATGAAGTCTTTTATATAAAGAATATTCATCTAAAGTTGCTTGATATTATTTTGAACATCAGGTATTACTATCCTAGCATAAGCATATAACAAACCAATGCTAGGATAGCTTTATATAAGTGTCAAGCGATATTATAGTTAAAAGCAACAAGGCTATACATCCACAAACAAAAAAGACCAAAAGTCTAAATACTTGTTACAAAGCCTTGAACCAGTTACAAACACTGTATAGAAGGAACAACAATCATATGATCAATTAATAAAAGAGAAATGAGAAACATTATATATTTTTTCCTAATAGCCATGCTCTGCACTAGTTGCAATGTAAAAACACAAAGAGAAAAGCAGCTAAAAGAATCAGAAACGACAGCGAACTTTGTAATAGACACAGCTCTACAACGTAGTTATCCTGAAGTTCCTACAATGAGTAAAATGCCAGAAAACTGGAAAGGAGAAGTTTCTACTGCTAAAATAGCATTTCAAATTGCATATCCCATGCTAAGTGAAATATACGGAAAAGATGAAATTGCATCTCAAAAACCATTCTCTATAAACTTAGTTAATAATAACATATGGATCATAGAAGGGAATTTGCGCCAGCAAAAAGATTCAAATCATTGAAAAAACATAGATCAAGTAATAAATAACTCTAATCCGTATCATGCTACAGGCATTATTAAAGATTTATTTAAATAATACACCCATGAAAAGTATATTGATATGGCCTTTAATATTTGCATTTTGTGTAAGTTGTAATACAAAAGCCGGAAGAACAAATTCTATAGACAAAACAGATAGTTTGAGTTATCCGGATTTCGTAGTAGACACAACTTTACAACGTCAATATCTCGAAGATTCTACAACGAGCAGCATGCCTAATGATTGGTCAGGAGAAGTTTCCAGCTCCGAGATTGCATTTAAAATTGCAGAGCCTATATTAAATAGTTGTTTTGGGAAAGAGGCAATTGCATCTCAGAAGCCCTTCTCAATAAACCTAATAGATAATAAGATATGGGTATTAGAAGGTACTTTACACCAACCTCCAAATGGTATTATCATGGGAGGAACAGCTTACATAGAAATAAGAAAAAGCAACGGAGAAATATTGAAAATAATACATAGCGAATAAATATTAAATTTAAGAAGTTTTAAATAGCTCTCCTTAAATATACTCTATTACTATCCTAACATCAGGCAATACCTCCTGCATGTTAGGATAGTTTTTATCACCTAATACCCAAATAAAAATAGCTAAACAAACAATTTACTCCCCACCCAAAATAGCATTCATTATCAAAAAGATAAGTAACGAACAGGGTGTTGATAACTTCTTCTAAAGATTTTCAATAAAACATTGTGGGGAATTGTGGGGAAATGTGTATTTTTACCGTCGCTTGTTATAATAAGGTGGAATGATACGCTTTTTAGGCAATATTGAGGCAAAAACCGATGCAAAGGGACGTGTATTTATCCCGGCATGCTTCCGGAAGCAACTGCAAGCAGCTTCCGAAGAGAAACTTGTATTGCGTAAAGACGTTTTTCAGGATTGCCTGGTACTCTACCCCGAAAGCGTTTGGTTCAAAACGCAAAACCAACTCCGTCGCAGATTAAACAAATGGAACGCCAAACATCAGGAGATCTTCCGTCAGTTTGTTAGTGATGCAGAAATCATGATCCCGGACACTAGTGGACGTATTCTTCTGCCTAAACGCTATTTGCAATTGGCTGGAATACAGAGTGACGTTCGATTCATAGGCATAGATGACACGATAGAGATTTGGGCAAAGGAGCGGGCGGAACAACCATTCATGGACCCGAAAGAATTTAGCGAAGCACTACAAGATATCTTAGGTGACGAGTGGGAGGACGACAAAGAAGAATAAGATTACAGAAATGGAGAAAGAAGAATTGACATACCACACCCCAGTGCTGTTGAAGCCAAGCGTAGACGGAATGAACATTCGCCCGGACGGGACCTATGTAGACGTGACTTTTGGCGGGGGAGGACATTCCCGTGAAATATTATCCCGCTTAGGTGAGGGAGGGCTGTTGCTTGGATTTGATCAGGATGAAGACGCGGAAAAGAATATTGTCGATAACCCGCATTTCACCTTTGTACGGAGCAACTTCCGATATCTACATAATTTCCTGCGGTATCACCACATAGAAGCAGTAGACGCCATACTTGCCGACCTCGGCGTTTCATCCCATCATTTCGACGACAGCGAACGTGGTTTCTCTTTCCGGTTCGACGGGAATCTGGATATGCGTATGAATAAGCGGGCCGGAATAACAGCCGCCGATATCGTAAACACATACGATGAAGAGAAATTAGCCAATGTATTCTACCTGTACGGTGAACTGAAAAATAGCCGTAGACTAGCGTCGGTAATAGCAAAAAGACGCATTGGGAAAGAGATAGCTACAATTGAGGACTTTTTGGAAATCATCAAGCCCCTTTTCGAAAGAGAACGGGAAAAGAAAGAGTTGGCCAAAGTATTTCAGGCACTCCGGATTGAAGTAAACCAAGAGATGGAAGCCCTGAAAGAGATGCTATATGCAGCAATGAAAGCGTTAAAACCGGGTGGACGGCTGGTTGTCATTACTTATCACTCCCTGGAAGACCGTATGGTAAAGAACATCATGAAAACGGGGAATATAGAGGGGACAGTTGAAAAGGACTTCTATGGCAACATTCTGACACCTTTTAAATTAGTGAACAATAAAGTCATCGTACCGGATGAGGAGGAAATAAAACGAAATCCACGGTCACGAAGTGCCAAATTGCGGATTGCAGAGAAAAAATAAACCGTTATGGATAAAAAGGTACAAATAGAAGAGAAGAAGGAAGAAAAGAGCAAAAAACGCACGTCCCTGAAGAGCATCATCGGCGGTGACATTCTAGCCACCGACTTTTTCCGTCGCCAGACCAAATTAATGGTACTGATCATGGTTCTCATCCTGTTCTACATCCACAACCGTTATGCCTGCCAACAGCAGCAGATAGAAATAGATAAACTGAAAAAGGAATTGATTGACATAAAATATGATGCACTTACCCGAAGTTCGGAATTGATGGTCAGAAGCCGCCAGTCGCGCATAGAAGAGTACATTTCAGCACGGAAGAGCGACTTGCAGACTTCAACCAATCCGCCGTACTTGATAAAGTAAGAAGAATATTAGTTGGGTTCATCTTTTAAATAGAATAAGGTTTGGGCGTAAATAAGAAAAATATAATGACTCGCTACTTCTTCGTAGTCCTCATCATGGGACTGGCGGGAGTGGCAATTATCGTTAAAGCTACCATGACCATGTTTGCCGAACGTCAATACTGGCAGGATGTAGCAGACCGGTTTGTGAAGGAGAACGTTACCATTAAAGCCAATCGGGGCAACATCCTTTCAGCGGATGGGAAGTTAATGGCCAGTTCCCTGCCCGAATACAGAATTTATATGGACTTCAAGGCAGGCGGTATAAAGAAGGATACCATGCTGATGCACCACATGAATGAAATCTGCGAAGGGTTACACAAGATCTTTGCAGATAAGAGTGCAAGTGAATTTAAAGCTCACCTACTCAAAGGGCGCAGAAAGGGAAGCCGGAATTATTTAATCTACCCCAAACGGATTTCTTACATTCAATATAAAGAAGCTAAGAGGCTGCCTGTATTCAAACTGAATAAATACAAGGGAGGATTTCATGAGCTAGTTTACAACCAACGTAAAAAGCCTTTCGGCTCATTAGCTTCACGTACGCTGGGAGACTTATATCCCGATACCACCAAAGGGGCCAAAAATGGGATAGAGTTGGCTTTCGACTCGCTGCTAAAGGGACACAACGGAATCATCCACCGCCAGAAGGTGATGAACAAATATCTGAATATTGTGGATATTCCACCGATTGACGGCTGTGATATAATCACTACGCTTGATGTGGGGATGCAGGATATTTGTGAGAAAGCACTGGTGGATGAGATGAAGGAAATCAACGCCAGCGTAGGAGTGGTTGTACTTATGGAGGTTGCCACAGGAAACGTAAAAGCCATTGTCAACATGACGAAAGGTGGCGACGGAAACTACTACGAAATGCACAATGATGCCATAAGTTCACTAATGGAACCGGGCTCCACCTTCAAAACGGCATCTATCACCGTAGCTTTGGAAGACGGAAAGATTACCCCGAATACCACAGTAGATACAGGAAACGGAGTTGTAATGATGCACGGACGCCCCATGAGAGACTGGCACAGGGGGGGATTCGGAGTATTGGATGTAACTCACATCATGGAAGTCTCTTCCAACGTGGGAGTTTCCACGCTTATTGACAGATATTACGGAAGCAATCCGAAGAAGTTTGTGGATGGGCTGAAACGTATGAGCATAGATCAACCCCTGCACCTTCAAATCCCCGGTGAAGGAAAGCCCAACATTAAAGGCCCGAAAGAAAGATATTTCTCCAAAACAACATTGCCTTGGATGAGTATCGGTTATGAAACCCAAATACCTCCAATCAACATATTGACTTTCTACAATGCCATAGCGAACAACGGAACAATGATACGCCCCAAGTTTGTAGAAAAGGCGGTAAGACATGGGGAAGTAGTTCAGGAATATCCCACGGTAGTGATAAACCCCAAGATATGCTCGGATCGCACCCTCACGCTGATACGGGGAATCTTGCGGAAAGTTGTTTCCGAAGGACTAGCCAAACAGGCCGGCAGTAAACAATTCGCTGTTTCGGGAAAGACCGGTACGGCGCAAGTATCGCAAGGTGCAGCGGGATATAAGACCGGACACACAAAATACCTTGTCAGCTTTTGCGGGTACTTCCCATCGGAAGCTCCCAAATACAGTTGCATCGTATCCATCCAGAAACCCGGACTTCCGGCTTCCGGTGGTTTGATGGCAGGTAGCGTTTTCGGAAAGATAGCCGAGAGAGTGTATGCCAAGAACTTAAGATTCGACATCCGTAATGCAATAGATAGTACAACAAATATAATTCCACCGGTAAAAGCCGGAGAAATGAAAGAAGCGTTGTATGTACTCAATGACTTAAAGGTCCCGGTACAACAAGAATTCTCTTCTCAAAACAAGAAGGATATTTGGGGACACACACAGATGCTTCAGAACAGTGTGGTATTGCAGAATCAGGGAATAAGCTCCATAACGGTACCCAGCGTCATCGGAATGGGAGCAAAGGATGCCGTTTACCTCCTGGAAAGCAAAGGACTAAAAGTCCGCATAAGCGGGATAGGAAAAGTAAAAAGCCAATCCATAGCTCAGGGAAATACGATAGTGAAAGGACAAACCGTGAGCCTCACTTTAGCGAATTGAGAACATTGAATATAAACATAGAATACATTATATAATATATAATAGGTATGAAACTAAACGAATTGCTGAAAACAATACAACCGGTACAAATAACCGGAAGTACGGATATTGAAATAACAGGAATAAATATAGACTCCCGCCTGATACAAACGGGACATCTGTTTATGGCAATGCGTGGTACGCAAGCCGATGGGCATGCCTACATTCCCGCCGCTATAGCTAAAGGAGCAATCGCCATACTTTGCGAAGAAATGCCTGCGGAGCAAAAAGAGAATATAACCTATATCCTGATAGAAGACAGCGAAGATGCAGTAGGCAAAGTCGCCACTACTTTCTATGGTAACCCCACTTCCAAGATGGAATTGGTAGGGGTAACGGGAACCAACGGAAAAACAACCATTGCTACCCTGCTATATCACACGTTCCGGTATTTCGGCTATAAAGTAGGATTGATATCCACGGTATGCAACTACATTGACGACCAACCTGTTCCGACCGAACATACCACACCGGACCCGATCACCCTTAACTGCTTGTTGGGACAGATGGCTGACGCCGGATGCAAATACGCCTTTATGGAAGTAAGCTCCCACTCCATTGCCCAGAAGCGCATTAGCGGATTACATTTTGCAGGAGGTATCTTCACTAACCTTACGCGGGACCACCTGGACTACCACAAAACGGTAGAGAATTACTTAAAGGCAAAGAAGAAATTCTTCGACGATATGCCCAAAGAGTCTTTCAGCTTAACAAACCTGGATGATAAGAATGGATTGGTGATGACACAAAACACCCGTTCAAAAGTCTATACCTACTCCTTACGAAGTCTTTGCGATTTCAAGGGTAAAGTTCTGGAATCGCACTTCGAAGGAATGTTGCTCGACTTTAACAATCATGAACTCGCCGTACAATTCATAGGACGCTTCAATGCTTCCAACCTGTTGGCGGTGTTTGGCGCGGCAGTGTTACTGGGGAAGAAAGAAGAAGATGTGCTTGTGGCACTGAGTACCCTGCATCCGGTAGCCGGACGTTTTGAGTCCATCCGCTCCCCTAAAGGCTTTACGGCAATTGTGGACTATGCCCATACTCCGGACGCTCTGGTCAATGTATTGAACGCCATACACGGAGTACTCGAAGGAAAAGGTAAAGTAATCACCGTAGTCGGTGCAGGTGGAAACCGGGATAAAGGCAAACGCCCCATCATGGCTAAAGAAGCAGCTAAAGCAAGCGACCGGGTTATCATCACTTCCGATAATCCACGATTCGAGGAACCACAGGATATTGTAAATGATATGCTCGCCGGTTTGGATAAAGACGATATGCAAAAGACAATCAGTATTGTGGACCGCCGCGAAGCGATCAAAACGGCCTGCATGCTGGCGCAACCGGGAGATGTGATTCTGGTAGCGGGAAAAGGGCATGAAAATTATCAAGAAGTTAAAGGGGTTAAACACCACTTCGATGATAAAGAAGAATTGAAGACGATCTTTTCCGGGAATATCTAAAGCAAGAAAGCTTTAGACCGGAAACAACTTAATACAACCTGAATAACTCATTAATAACGTAGAAAAGATATGCTGTACTACTTATTCGAATGGCTTAATAAATACAATTTCCCTGGTGCACGTATGTTCGGATATACTTCATTCCGGGCACTAATAGCAATAATTCTCGCTTTGCTTATCTCAAGTATCTGGGGAGACCGGTTTATAAATATTTTAAAGCGGAAACAAATCACGGAAACGCAAAGAGATGCCAAAATAGATCCATTCGGAGTGAATAAAGTAGGAGTACCCAGCATGGGAGGAGTGATCATCATCATTGCCATACTCATACCCTGCCTGCTGCTTGGTAAATTGCATAATATCTATATGATACTTATGCTGATTACCACCATCTGGTTGGGGTCTTTAGGCTTTGCCGACGACTACATCAAGATATTCAAGCGGGACAAGGAAGGATTGCATGGAAAGTTTAAGATCATTGGGCAGGTAGGTTTGGGATTAATTGTAGGGTTGACACTCTATCTTAGTCCGCAGGTGGTTATCTGTGAAAACATTGAGATACACAAGCCCGGACAAGAGATGAAAGTGGTACATAACAATCAGAATATCAAGTCCACCAAAACCACAATCCCATTCTTTAAAAGCAACAACCTTGATTATGCCGACTTCGTTGCTTTTATGGGAGAACATGCACAAACGGCAGGATGGATATTGTTTGTCATCATCACCATATTTGTGGTAACTGCCGTAAGCAACGGCGCTAATCTCAATGACGGGATGGACGGGATGGCAGCGGGAAACTCCGCGATAATAGGACTGACTTTAGGCATTCTGGCATACGTGTCGAGTCACATTGAGTTTGCCCGTTACCTGAACATCATGTACATTCCCGGTTCGGAAGAACTGGTAATCTTTATCTGTGCATTTATCGGTGCACTAATCGGCTTCTTATGGTACAATGCTTATCCCGCTCAAGTCTTCATGGGGGACACCGGAAGTCTGACCATCGGAGGTATTATTGCCGTATTTGCCATCATCATCCACAAAGAGCTGCTGATACCTATTCTCTGCGGAGTCTTCTTGATAGAAAACCTATCCGTCATTTTACAGGTAAATTACTTTAAACGTGGGAAAAAGAAAGGAGTGAGGCAACGGCTGTTTAAACGAACGCCCATTCACGATCATTTCCGCACCACATCGGCACAGTTGGATCCTATATGCAGCTACAAGTTTACAAAGCCTGCAAATGTATTTCATGAAGCCAAGATTACGGTCAGGTTCTGGATCGTAACCATCGTGTTGGCGGCAATAACCATCATTACCTTAAAGATAAGGTAAGAAGATGATAACAGAGAAAGGCTTATTTTGATATAGATATTCGATATAGATAAATAACTATAAGATATAACACAAGACGATTATGAATAGAATTGTGATATTAGGGGCCGGTGAAAGCGGTGCAGGTGCTGCCGTACTTGCCAAAGTAAAAGGTTTCGATACATTCGTTTCCGACACATCGGCTATAAAAGACAAATATAAGGAACTGCTTAACCAATATGGCATTACCTGGGAGGAAGGGCACCATACGGAAGACCTGATTCTAAATGCCGACGAGATAATAAAAAGCCCGGGAATCCCTAATGACGCACCCATCATTCTAAAGCTGAAAGAAAAAGGCATTCCGGTTGTTTCCGAAATAGAATTTGCCGGACGCTACACCAACGCCAAGATGATCTGTATCACAGGGTCAAACGGAAAGACAACGACCACTTCACTGATCTATCACATATTTAAAAGTGCCGGATTAAACGTGGGACTGGCAGGAAACATCGGCAACAGCCTCGCTTTGCAGGTGGCAACCGAACAGCACGATTATTATATTATAGAACTAAGTTCATTTCAATTGGACAACATGTATAAATTCCGTGCCAACATTGCCGTCTTAATGAACATTACTCCTGACCATCTTGACCGTTACGATCATTGCATGCAGAAGTACATTGACGCTAAATTCCGCATTACACAGAACCAGACGCCTGAAGACGCATTCATCTTCTGGAATGATGACCCTATCATCAAGAAGGAACTTGCCAAGCATGGAATAAAAGCACATCTTTATCCTTTTGCCGCAATGAAAGAAGATAATGCCATAGCCTATGTGGAAGATGGTGAGATGGAGATCAACGCCCCGATAGCTTTTAACATGGAACAGGAAAAGCTAGCGCTTCGAGGTACACACAATCTGTATAATTCACTGGCGGCAGGCATTTCAGCCAATCTTGCCGGAATACAAAAAGAATGCATACGAAAGGCGTTGGCCGACTTTAAGGGAGTGGAACACCGGCTTGAGAAGGTAGCCACAGTGCGCGGCATAGAGTTTATAAACGATTCCAAGGCAACCAATGTAAATTCATGTTGGTATGCGTTGCAAAGTATGCAAACGAAAGTGGTACTGATTCTCGGAGGAAAAGACAAAGGCAACGACTATACCGAGATTGAGAATCTTGTCAGGGAGAAATGCTCCGCTCTGGTCTATCTGGGACTGCACAACGAAAAGCTCCATGACTTCTTCGATCGCTTTGGTTTGCCGGTGGCCGACGTCAATACGGGAATGAAAGATGCGGTTGATGCGGCCTATCACCTTGCCCAAAAAGGTGAAACCGTATTACTCAGTCCCTGCTGCGCTTCGTTCGATCTTTTCAAAAGTTACGAAGATCGTGGAGATCAGTTCAAGGCTTGTGTAAGAGCACTTTAACGGATTATTAATTTTAATATCTCTATAAGATTGGATCTACTAAGAAGCATATTTAAAGGAGACAAAGTAATCTGGATCATATTCCTCTTCCTCTGCCTCATTTCCATCACAGAAGTATTTAGTGCTGCATCCACACTAACATACAAAAGCGGTGACCACTGGGCTCCAATTACACAGCACAGCATCATCCTTATGGTCGGTGTGGTGGTCGTCGTACTTATGCACAACATCCCTTATAAATGGTTTCAGGTATTCCCCGTATTCCTGTTGCCGATTTCCGCCGTCCTTCTAGTGCTCGTCATGCTGATGGAGCGTGTAAATGGAGCATCACGATGGATGAGCATTATGGGTCTTCAATTCCAGCCTTCGGAAGTCGCGAAAATGGCGGTTATCATTGTCACGGCCTTCATTCTCTCGAAAGGGCAGGACGAAGATGGAGCCAACCCCAAAGCCTTCAAACGAATTATGATTATTACCGGAGTGATTTGCTGTCTCATTGCTCCCGAGAATTTATCAACAGCGGCATTGCTCTTCGGGGTGGTGTTCCTGATGATGTTTATCGGGCGGGTATCGATGAAAAAGCTATTATTGCTCATTGGCGGACTGGCATCCATTGCAATTCTGGGGGTAGCTTTCTTAGTACTGACTAAGAATAGCGACTTACCATTCCTGCACCGCTTTGATACCTGGCGCTCCCGCATCGAGAAGTTCACAGACGACAAGGAAGTACCGGCCGCAAAATTTGATATTGACAAAGATGCTCAGGTTGCACACGCACGCATTGCTGTAGCTACCAGCAACATTATAGGAAAAGGGCCCGGAAACTCGGTACAACGAGACTTCTTAAGCCAGGCATTCTCTGATTTCATCTTTGCCATTATCATTGAAGAACTGGGGCTTGTAGGAGGAGCCGTAGTGGTCTTCCTCTACATATGTCTGCTCATACGAGTGGGGAGAATAGCAAAGAAATGTAACAGAACCTTCCCGGCGTTCCTTATTGTAGGCATTGCCCTACTACTGGTGTCACAAGCCATCTTCAACATGATGGTGGCGGTAGGACTGGCTCCGGTTACCGGTCAGCCGCTCCCTCTCATCAGCAAGGGTGGAACCTCCACTTTGGTTAACTGTGCATATATAGGCATGATCCTAAGTGTCAGCCGATATACAGCAAAGCTGGAAGCACAGAAAGAGCATGATGCACAAATTCCAATGCAGATAGATGTACCCGAGGGAGAGAATAACGGCGATGCACAAACAGCTGTCGACCCTACGGCAAAGGCACTGAACAGCGATACGGAATTTGAGTAACGACCAGAAATTAGAAATAGAGATATGAAAACAAAAAGTAATATACGCGTCATTATCAGTGGAGGAGGTACCGGAGGGCACATCTTTCCGGCAGTATCCATAGCAAACGCCATAAAGGAGCTACACCCCGAAGCCGAAATACTGTTCGTTGGTGCCGAAGGCCGAATGGAAATGCAGCGTGTTCCTGATGCAGGATACAACATCATAGGGCTACCAATAGCAGGATTCGACCGTAAGCACTTATGGAAGAACGTAGCCGTTATTCTCAAACTGATACGCAGCCAATGGAAAGCGAGAAGCATCATTAAGAAGTTCCAACCGCAAGTAGCTGTCGGAGTAGGAGGATATGCAAGCGGCCCGCTTTTAAAAATGGCTGGCATGATGGGCATTCCCACGCTAATACAAGAACAAAACTCATACGCAGGGGTTACCAATAAACTCTTAGCCAAGAAGGCTTGTAAGATTTGCGTAGCTTATCAAGGAATGGAAAGGTTCTTCCCTGCCGATAAGATCATCTTAACCGGAAACCCGGTAAGGCAAAGTTTGTTTGCAACAAAGCAGAAGCGGGAAGACGCCGTCTCTTCTTTTAACCTCAACCCTCAAAAGAAAACAATACTGATACTGGGCGGAAGCCTTGGTGCACGCACCATCAACCAAACCCTCATTGCCGCGCTGAACACTATCAAATCGGCAGGTGAAGTACAGTTTATCTGGCAGACCGGAAAGATTTACATCCAGCAGGTGAAAGAGGCTATAACCGCTGCAACAGGCGAAACGGTAAACAATTCGCAAGTTGCTTCCATCCCCAACCTATACGTAACCGACTTTATCAAGGACATGGCAACCGCCTATGCAGCCGCTGATTTAATTATCTCCCGTGCAGGCGCCGGCTCCATTTCTGAGTTTTGCTTACTACATAAACCTGTTATCTTGGTCCCCTCTCCCAATGTAGCCGAGGATCATCAAACCAAGAATGCACTGGCTTTGGTAGACAAACAGGCAGCCCTTTACGTAAAAGATGCAGATGCCATGCAGCAACTCATTCCTGTTGCACTCGAGACCGTTGCAGATGAAAGCAAACTGGCAGCTCTAAGTGAGAATATCGCACAGTTGGCATTACCGGATTCAGCAATAGTCATCGCCAAGGAGGTATTGAAATTGATCAAAGAAGAATAAAACAACATTAAAAAATATAGCTGAATATATTGTAACTGAAGAATATACTGTTTAAGAATCGTACGATCAAGGAAGTATTCAGTATAAAAGACAAAGAGTTCAGAACAATACAGGTTAAGAAGTAAGACAACATTAAAAAATATAACTGAAGATAATGCAATTAAAGAATATGTTGTTTAAGAATCGTACGATTAAAGGGACATTCAGTATAGGAAAGAAAAGGGTTCTGCATTATACAGGCTAAGGAGTAAGACAACATTAAGAGATACAGCTTTAAAAGATATAGCTAAAATAAAACGACTCAGAAATAACTGATTACAGAGAAATGGAAACAAAGAACATAAACAATATAAAATCGGTCTACTTCGTCGGTGCAGGGGGCATTGGAATGAGCGCCTTGATCCGCTACTTTTTATCCAAAGGTAAATTCGTCGCCGGATACGACCGCACACTCAGCGAGTTGACCGAACATCTTATTACGGAAGGGGCCAAGATACACTACGAAGAGAACGAAGGCCTCATCCCGAAGGAATGCAGAGACAAAGAGACCACACTGGTCATTTATACTCCGGCTGTTCCGCAAGAGCATGCCGAACTCGCCTATTTCCGCAAGAACGGCTTTGAAATCCTAAAACGTGCACAGGCATTGGGAATCATTACACATAGCAGCAAGGGATTGTGTGTGGCAGGTACACACGGGAAGACAACAACCAGTACGATGACAGCACACCTGTTGCACCAGTCGCATGTGGGTTGCACCGCTTTTCTCGGAGGCATCTCCCAGAACTATGGAACCAATTTGTTGCTATCACAGACCAGTCCTTACACGGTCATAGAGGCCGATGAGTTTGACCGGTCCTTCCATTGGCTATCTCCTTACATGAGTGTGATCACTGCCACAGATCCCGACCATCTGGATATTTATGGAACGAAAGAGGCTTATCTGGAAAGTTTCCGCCATTACACCACGTTAATCCAGCCGGGAGGAGCACTCATCCTTCACAAGAACCTGGAGTTGCAACCCAACGTACAGCCCGGAGTGAGAACATACACTTATGCCCGGAACGACGGCGACTTCCATGCTGAAAACATCCGCATCGGAAACGGGGAGATCTTTATCGACTTCGTAGCGCCGGATACGCGTATCAAGGACATCCAACTGGGAGTACCTGTCAGCATCAACATAGAGAATGGTATAGCTGCCATGGCATTGGCTCACCTCAATGGCGTGACGGATGAAGAAATCAAGCAGGGAATGGCAAGCTTCCGCGGTGTGGAACGCCGTTTCGACTTCAAGATAAAGAACGATCGGATGGTATTCTTAAGCGACTACGCCCACCATCCGGCCGAAATAAGACAAAGCATCCTCTCTATTCGCGAACTGTATAAAGATAAAAAGATTACAGCTGTCTTCCAGCCACATCTATATACACGTACCCGTGACTTCTACAAAGACTTTGCGGATAGCCTCTCCTTGCTCGATGAAGTCATACTCATAGATATTTATCCGGCACGGGAAAAGCCCATTCCCGGCGTAACCAGCAAACTCATTTACGACAACCTGCGCCCGGGAATTGAGAAATACCTGTGCAAAAAAGAGGAACTATTAAATATGCTAACTCAACAAGATATCGAAGTATTGATTACCTTAGGGGCTGGAGATATAGATAACTATGTACCGGAGATCACCAAACTGTTGGCAGCGAAAGTACAGAACTAAAACCGAAGATAAATGATCACTCTAAAGATATAAAGATTTTAATATGCTGAAACGGATTCTACTGTCTATCGCCCTGTTGCTTGTTATCGCTTATTTAGCGATAGCCATTACCACTTTCAACCGGAAGCCCGCCGGTCAGGTATGCCATGACATGGAATTAATGATCAAAGATACCTCCAACGGCGGTTTCATCACCAAGAAAGAGATTGTATCTTTACTGGAAAAGAAAGAGATTTACCCCGTTGGCAAACCGATGGAAAGCATCCGGTGTAAAAAGCTGGAACAAGAACTCGTGAAACATCCGCTCATAGACAACGTGGAGTGTTATAAGACCCCAAGTGGAAAAGTCTGTATAGAACTAAGACAGCGAATACCCATTTTACGAATCATGAGCGCAGCCGGTGATGACTACTACATAGACAACAAAGGTACGGTGATGCCATCTGACGCAAAATGCGTCGCCCACCTTGCAATAGCAACAGGAAATGTAGAAAAGTCGTTTGCTACGAGGTATTTATATAAGTTTGGTGTATTTTTGCAGCAGAATGAGTTTTGGAATGCGCAGATCGAACAGATACACGTACTTCCTGATAAAAACATAGAATTAGTTCCGCGTATAGGTGACCAGCTCATTTACTTAGGCAAGCTGGACGGATTTGAAAATAAGCTTGCAAGGGTGAAGACATTCTATGAAAAAGCTTTAAGCAAAGTAGGATGGAACAAGTACTCCCGCATTAATGTTGAGTTCGGGAACCAGATTATTTGTACCAAACGGGACGCAGAGTGAATAAAAAGGTTAACTTCAATGACCGTACATTAGTTACGACTTGTTGGACCTAAAAGATAAATTTGAAAATTTAATTATATGGCAACAACAGATTTTATCGCCGCTATTGAGTTAAGTTCTTCTAAGATTTCCGGTATCGCAGGAAAGAAGAACAGCGACGGAAGTATCCAGGTATTGGCTTACTCGCGTGAAGATGCCGCTTCATTTATTCATAAAGGCGTTATCTACAATATCGATAAAACCGCACAAGCCTTAACATCCATCATCAATAAACTGGAGAGTCAGTTGAATAACTCCGTAGCCAAAGTCTATGTAGGCATCAGCGGACAATCACTGCGGACGGTGAGAAACGTCGTAAGCCGTGAGCTGGAGGAAGAGGGCATCATTTCGCAAGAGCTGGTGGACGGTATTTGCGACGAGAATCTTGAAATTCCTTTGGTGGATATGAATGTGTTGGATGTAGCTCCGCAAGAATATAAAATAGACAACAACCTGCAAGCCGATCCGGTAGGAGTGGCAGGTAAACATATCACAGGACAGTTCCTCAACATCATAGCCCGCAGTTCATTGAAAAAGAACCTGGAACACAGCTTTGAACAGGCAAGAATAGAAATTGCAGACTTATATATTGCTCCTGTGGCTCTGGCCAACGCCGTACTCACAGAGAGTGAGATGCGGTCGGGATGTGCTCTGGTGGACTTTGGTGCGGAAACAACCACTATTTCAATATACAAGAATAACATTCTGCGATTCCTGAGTGTGTTGCCATTGGGCGGAAGCAGTATCACCCATGATATTACCACGCTGCAAATGGAAGAGGAAGAAGCCGAACAGTTGAAAGTGAAATACGGTGATGTGCTGTACGAAGAAGAGGATACGGAAACCCCTGCAACGTGCGCACTCGAAGATGGACGCAACATTGAACTTGGTGCATTAAATAATATTATTGAAGCACGTGTCGAAGAGATTCTCGCTAATGTATGGAACCAACTGCAACTATCCGGCTACGAAGATAAATTGCTTTCGGGAGTGATCCTTACCGGTGGGGGGGCCAACCTGAAGAATCTGGAAGAAGCATTCCGTAAACGGAGTAAAACAGATAAAATAAAAACCGCTAAGTTCGTTCACCAGACCATTCACGGATACAACGATGTATTGAAGAGAGACAGCATGCAAAACACGCTGCTTGGACTACTGATTGCAGGAAATGATAATTGCTGTTTACTGGAAGTGAAACAACCACGACCCAATATTAGTGAAAACATCAATACCGCAACTCCGGTTGACATGTTTGACAATGATGAAGCATTGAAAGCACAGGAAGCGGCAGCACGTGCAGCCAAGGCCCAACGCGATAAAGAAGAAAAAGAGCGGAAAGAGCTGGAACGGAAAGAGAAAGAAGACCGGAAGAAAAAGAAGAAAGAAGGTCCCGGATGGTTTGAGAAGACCTTTAATAAACTATCCAATGAGATCTTCTCGGATGACGATATGCAATAAACTCAATTAAATAGGAACACTATGGACGATATAGTAGAATTCGATTTCCCTACCGATTCACCCAAGATCATTAAAGTAATCGGTGTAGGAGGTGGAGGCGGAAACGCAGTGAACCACATGTACCGGGAAGGCATACATGACGTTACTTTTGTACTGTGCAATACAGACAATCAGGCGTTAAAGGAATCTCCCGTTCCGGTCAAACTACAATTAGGGCGTTCCATTACCGAAGGCTTAGGAGCGGGGAATCGCCCCGAACGAGCTTCCGAGGCAGCAGAAGAGAGCAGCGAAGAGATAAAAGCATTACTGAACGACGGTACTAAAATGGTGTTTATCACTGCCGGAATGGGTGGTGGCACAGGCACGGGAGCAGCTCCGGTTATTGCCCGCATAGCCAAGGAAATGGATATTCTCACGGTTGGCATTGTTACCATACCTTTCATCTTCGAAGGTGAGAAAAAGATTATCCAGGCTTTGGACGGCGTAGAGCGTATAGCCCAGCATGTAGATGCTTTGTTGGTGATTAACAACGAACGTTTGCGTGAAATCTATTCCGACCTCACCTTTATGAATGCGTTCGGCAAAGCAGATGATACGCTGTCTATTGCAGCCAAGAGTATTGCCGAAATCATTACCATGCGGGGTACGGTGAATCTGGACTTCGCGGATGTTAAAACAATATTGAAAGACGGCGGAGTGGCCATTATGAGTACAGGTTTCGGTGAAGGCGAAAGCCGGGTGACCAAAGCCATTGACGATGCCCTTCACTCTCCGTTATTAAACAATAACGATATTTTCAACGCCAAGAAGGTGATGCTGAATGTTTCGTTCTGCGAAACCTCCGAATTGATGATGGAGGAGATGAACGAGATTCACGAATTTATGAGTAAATTCCGTGAAGGTGTTGAAGTGATTTGGGGAGTAGCCGTAGACAATGAACTCGAAAGTAAAGTAAAGATCACCGTTCTGGCCACCGGCTTTGGAGTGGAAGACGTGCCGGGTATGGACAGTGTACTTGAAAAACGGAGCCAGGAAGAGGAAGAACGGCAACTACTCATCGAAGAGGAAAAGGAGAAAAACAAGGAACGCATCCGAAAGGCGTATGGAGAAAGCGCAAACGGCATTGGCAGCAAGAACATTCACAAACGCCGCCACATCTACATCTTCAACCCTGAAGATATGGACAACGCCGACATCATCAGCATGGTGGAAAGCTCCCCTACTTACTTACGGGATAAGACTACGCTAAAGAACATCAAAGCTAAATCGGCAGTGGAAATGCAAATGGCTACCGAAGAAGCGGAAGAGGCTAAGGCGCCGGGCGGAGTCATCACTTTTTAAAGTAACAAATAGAATTATCGTTAAATCGAAAATACAATAGCTTTATGGATTTATTTGAAAAGGTCAGCGAAGACATAAAAAGCGCAATGAAAGCCAAAGACAAAGTGACTCTTGAAACTTTAAGAAACATCAAGAAAGTTTTTCTTGAAGCCAAAACAGCTCCGGGAGCCAATGATACTTTAACCGACGACGCTGCACTGAAGATTATGCAGAAGTTGGTGAAACAAGGAAAAGATGCCGCCGAAATCTACATTCAGCAGGGACGTCAGGACTTGGCAGACGAAGAACTGGCACAAGTAAAAGTAATAGAAACCTATCTCCCCAAACAAATGACGGCCGAAGAGCTGGAAGAAGCCCTGAAAGCAATCATATCCGAAGTCGGTGCAAATGGTGCCAAAGACATGGGAAAAGTAATGGGCGTGGCTTCTAAGAAATTAGCCGGACTTGCCGAAGGGCGGGCCATTTCCACCAAAGTAAAAGAATTATTGGGATAATACTCCCGACTTCTAACTAGAGACTGTACTTTCATAAGTTCTCCCGACTCTCATTCCGGAATTTATGAAAGTACGGTTTATTACCCATCTTGATAGAATTCATGAGAAACAATATACAAGCACGAATATTAACCTCCTTATTAGCCCTGCTGCTATCCTTTTTCGGCACCCCTTTGTTGAAGGGACAAACTGTCGAAAGCGTACCAGAAAATCAGCTAAAGGACTCACTAGCCACCTCTTCACACTTCATCCATAGTTTCAGTATGGAAGTTCACGACGGATATATTTTCCCGACCAAGTCCTTTTTCAACAGAGACAACGAACTATCCAAGAACATTAATAATTCCTTCTCCACTCACTTTAAATATGCCTTTCAGTTTCGGCCCAATACCCTTCCCGGTAAGATATACGGAGAGCCATATCAGGGAATAGGACTGGCTTATCATATGTTCGGCGACAAAGAGGAACTGGGAAATCCCATTACTTTTTACCTTTTCCAGGGAGCAACACTCGGACATCTTTCGCCCAGAATTTCGTTAAACTACGAGTGGAATCTTGGATTATCCACCGGATGGAAACCTTACGACCTCTACGAGAATCCTTACAATAAAATAATAGGGTCGAAAGTAAACGCCTATATTGACCTCAATTTCTACCTCAGGTGGAAGCTCTCGCGTTACTTTGACTTAAATTCGGGAATAGCCTTCAATCACTTTTCCAATGGCAATACGGATTATCCGAATGCCGGACTGAATACCGCAGAACTGAAAATAGGGTTAGTCTACAACTTCAACAGAACAGAGTCCACCCCTGCTAAACCACGATACCTGCTATCCCCCGTCCCCTTATTTCCGCGCCACATCAGCTACGATTTGGTTTTATTTGGTTCATGGAAGCGGAAGGGAGTCCAATTTGGAGATGAACAGGTACTTGCCCCAGATAAATATACCGTACTGGGCTTCAACTTCGCGCCCATGTACAACTTCGGGTACAGATTCCGGGCCGGAGTTTCTCTGGATGGTACTTACGACAGCAGCGCCAATGTCTATACAGAAGATTATATTGGGGGCACTGAACAAGAGTTTTTTAAACCGGCCTTCAACAGACAGGTGGCTTTGGGACTTTCCGGACGGGCGGAATACGTGATGCCTTACTTTTCAATCAATGCAGGATTGGGTGTCAACGTCTTTCATAAGGGACACGATCTAAATGACGTGTATCAGATATTGGCACTCAAAATAAAGATGACCAGAAACACGTTTCTTCACGTAGGTTATAGCATTAAAAACTTCCACAATCCCAATCACCTCATGCTAGGCATTGGCTTCCGTTTTAACAACAAATACCCTTCCATTCACTAACAAGCCGTCCTTAATCGGTTCCCTACCGTTTCCTTTAAAGGAAAGAGGCAAGATGTGTATAGGCGGAGTAACGCTTCTACGACAGGCTATTATTCCTGATATAGCGGCAAGAACTTGCACATATAGTTCCAGCAGATTGCGCATATAGATCCAACGGCCGGCGTATATAGAGCCAATAACCGGCACATATAGATGCAGCAAATTAGGCACGCAACATGCAATGACCTAGTCATACAACTCCCGTAAAATGTCTAAAGATTTCAGTGCCGGGAAATCAGGTAAATGCAGGCGGTAATACTCATTGATTATGTTCAAACAACGCATGCGCTCGGAGCGGTTCATTTTAAAAAAGCGCATGGTGTCATAGTTCATCCGCATCAACGCCGCCAAGCGGGAAGCCTCATCCGGAAGAATATAATAGGAATGAAGTTGCGGACGGGAGGAAATGAAACAGGCATTTTGTAAATCAAAGTAATCTCCCGTCTGGTAATTCTCCAAATTAGGATACAGCCCCAGGAAACGGGAAAGACGCATCAAAAAAACCAGATGAAAATTAGCAAAGTTCCCTTGGCAGGCGTCCAGCCAACAGATAGAATGTTGTAAATAAGCAAACAACGGTTTGTTCTCCGCCTCTTCGCGCACCGCACGATATAAAAACTCGGCAAGGAAAAGAGCAATAGAAGATTTGTAAGGGTTATAAGGAATAGAAGAAAACGGAGTAAAAGACTTCGCATTCTTCACCCTGTAAATATCATTGCGCGAACGGAAATCGGCCTCTAGCTCGACTATAGCCAAAGGTTGAAACAGGACGGACTTAACATTAGCCTTACGGGAACGAGGAATAGGGACCATAAAAGAAGCCCTTCCCGTAAACTCCGTATACACCTGCACAATCAGAGACGTATCAGTATATTTCACGGCATGCAATACAATTCCCGTTGTCCGCTGTAACATGTAACCCTGTTAGTTTCAATTTGGTAGCAAAACTACTAAAAAAGCAAGGAAAAGCAGATAATTAATGAAAGATAATCAAAGTCCACGACAGGAATTATAAAAACCGAAAGTGCATAAGTATTTAGTATTCAGTAAATAACAGTGGGACAGAGCCTTCGCAATACAAAATAAGTTCTTTTTTTCAGAAGGAATATTTTGTCAATTCAAAAATAGTCTCTACATTTGCATCCGCAAACAAAGGACATGCTGTTTGCAAAAGCAGAAATGCTTACCAAGGATGGCCCGTTCGTCTATCGGTTAGGACGCAAGATTTTCATTCTTGAAAGGGGGGTTCGATTCCCCCACGGGCTACAATAAAAATAAACGAATTAAAATAAAGATTAGTCGAAATGGCAAATCACAAATCATCACTGAAGAGAATCAGACAAGAAGAGAAGAGAAGACTTCATAACAGATATTATGGTAAGACCATGAGAAACGCTGTTAGAAAACTTCGTGCTACAACAGATAAAGCAGAAGCTATTGCTTTATATCCGAGTGTAACAAAAATGTTGGATAAATTAGCCAAGACTAATATTATTCATAGTAACAAGGCTAGTAACCTGAAATCTAAGTTGGCTCTCTACATCAATAAGCTAGCTTAAGTTAAGATTAATATACACAAGAGATAAAAGAGGCCGGACTTTTCAGTTCGGCCTTTTGCACATAACGCCACCTCATCTATCACTTTTTTTCTTAATCAGGAAAAAGGACTTAAAAAGGACTAAACAAATAAATTTATTCATCCGCAAATCTGTATATCTCAAGTATTTTCACTATATTTGCTTTATTATTTGAATAAGTAAATTATATTATGACAGAGGAACAAATAAACGCTAATAACGGGAACTATTCAGCCGAAAACATCCAGGTACTGGAAGGTCTGGAAGCTGTAAGAAAGCGTCCCGCAATGTATATTGGCGATACCAGTATTAAAGGGCTCCACCATCTGGTTTATGAAGTTGTAGATAACTCGATAGACGAAGCACTTGCAGGATACTGTGACCACATTGAGGTAACAATCAATGAAGATAACTCTATAACGGTACAAGACAACGGACGTGGCATCCCGGTAGATCTTCATGAAAAAGAAAAGAAGTCTGCATTGGAAGTTGTGATGACCGTTCTGCATGCCGGTGGTAAGTTCGATAAAGGTTCATATAAAGTGTCCGGAGGTCTGCACGGAGTAGGCGTATCCTGCGTAAATGCACTATCCACTCACATGACTACCCAAGTGTTCCGTAGCGGAAAGATTTACCAACAAGAATATGAATGCGGGCATCCCATGTACTCCGTTAAAATAGTAGGGACAACAGATATCACCGGAACCCGTCAACAGTTTTGGCCGGATGACAGCATCTTTACAGAAACAATCTACAAATACGAAATTCTGGCTTCCAGAATGCGTGAGCTGGCATACCTGAACGCAGGAATCAGAATCACACTAACCGACTGCCGGGAAAAAGACGAAGATGGAAACTTTAAAAAAGAACTATTTCATTCCGAAGAAGGCTTGAAGGAGTTTGTGCGCTTCGTTGATTCATCCCGCGAACACCTCATAAACGATGTAATTTACATCAATACGGAAAAACAAGGTACACCGGTGGAAGTTGCCATCATGTACAATACTTCCTATAATGAGAACATCCACTCCTACGTCAACAACATCAATACAATCGAAGGCGGTACACACTTGGCCGGTTTTCGCCGTGCACTGACACGTACATTGAAGAAATACGCGGAAGACAACAAAATGTTGGAGAAGGCAAAAGTGGAAATTGCCGGTGATGACTTCCGCGAAGGACTGACAGCCGTTATATCCATCAAGGTGGCAGAACCGCAGTTTGAGGGACAGACCAAAACAAAACTCGGAAACAACGAGGTGATGGGTGCTGTAGATCAGGCCGTAGGCGAAGCACTAACGTACTATCTGGAAGAACACCCCAAAGAAGCCAAAGTAATTGTAGACAAAGTGGTGCTTGCCGCCCAAGCCCGTATAGCTGCGCGTAAAGCGCGCGAATCGGTACAGCGCAAATCACCCATGTCAGGCGGAGGCATGCCGGGAAAACTAGCAGATTGTTCCAGTAAAGACGCCGACGAATGCGAATTGTTCCTCGTCGAGGGTGATTCGGCAGGTGGTTCGGCAAAACAAGGCCGCGACCGCAAGTTCCAGGCTATCCTCCCATTACGCGGAAAGATTCTAAATGTAGAGAAAGCCATGTGGCATAAAGCCTTTGAAAGTGACGAAGTAAACAATATAATACAAGCCTTGGGTGTACGTTTCGGAGTAAACAACGAAGATAGCAAAGAGGCCAATATAGACAAACTGCGTTATAAGAAAATCATCATCATGACCGATGCCGATGTCGATGGTTCGCACATCGACACCCTGATCATGACCTTCTTCTTCCGCTATATTCCCCAGGTCATACAGAACGGCTACCTTTACATTGCCACACCGCCCCTCTATCTATGCAAAAAGGGAAAGGCGGAAGAGTATTGCTGGACGGAACATCAACGCCAACAGTTTATCGATACCTACGGAGGCGGTTCCGAAAATGCCATTCATACCCAACGCTACAAAGGTTTGGGAGAAATGAATCCGGAACAATTGTGGGAAACCACCATGAACCCCGAAAACCGCATGTTGAAACAGGTAAGTATAGAAAATGCAGCGGAAGTAGACTATGTATTCTCCATGTTAATGGGTGAAGATGTAGGTCCACGCCGCGACTTTATCGAGAAAAATGCAACGTATGCCAATATTGATGCATAACGAAGCAATTATTAATACCTAATTTACTAACTCACATCTTACAAACAAGGAAGAGGCTGTCTCGAAATAGAAATTCAAGCTTGAAAATCTTATAGATAGAAACCTCTAAAAAAAGTCCCCTTATTTCATCCTCTCCCATACAGGGAATACGGAAGAAATAAGGGGATTATTTTATATAAGGTCTACCGGAGTGTATCCTTACTCTTCAGAAGAAGATAACATATCCCTAGCCTCCAGTTCACGCACGGCATCCTCCAGTTCAGCGTACCACGCCTCACCGAATTTCCGTATTAAAGGCTCCTTTAAGAATTGATAGACAGCAACCCCTTGCTTCTTCCCCAACAACACAGCAGCCTTGCAAATATCCCATCTGTGGTAGTTCACCGCTTTGTAAGGGCCGAAGTTCTCCACCCTTATGGGATAAAGATGGCAGGAGACCGGTTTATAGAAATCGGTTTTCCCCTCACGGAATGCTTTTTCAATAGCACAATAGCAACAACCCTTCTCATCGTATCCAGTAAAGACACAGTCCTTATTATTTACAATAGAAGTAACCAGATCACCTTCTTCATCGGTATAAACAACACCCTGCCGGTCGATAACCGCACGTGCTTCGGGAGAAAGTTGTTCCCAAATCACCGGAAGGACCTCTTCCAGCTTCGCCACTTCATCAAGTTCCACAGGAGCCCCCGCGTCACCTTCAACGCAACATGCCCCTTTGCATGCCTCAAGGTTGCAAATAAATTTCTCACGCAACACATCCAGGCTTATCACAACATCATCTATTTGTATCATGCTCAAAAGAGTTACTATATATCAAAAAGCACCATTATCTATAATATAATTCCCCTTATTCCCAAACCGCCGGCCCTTTGGCAAACGGAATAAAATAAGAGGAATCACACCATTTATTTATTATTGAAACAAGATCCATTCCCACAACACCGGTCTCGATTCATCAGGCAAGACTGCCACAAAAGGAGCATCCGGAGGAAGAGGAAGGAGGAAACCTTTCACGTTGTTTCTATCAAAAAACAGGAAGCTAGCCAATCAGCACTTTACCGTTCATTTCCGATGGAAGTTCCAATCCCATAATCTTCAAGATTGTAGGAGCAACATCAGCCAAACGTCCGTTAGCCACGTGAGCCTTTGCGTTTTCTGTTACATAAACACAAGGAACAGGATTCAGGGAATGAGCCGTATTCGGTGTCCCGTCCGCATTCATGGCATGGTCGGCATTTCCGTGGTCGGCAATGATAATTGCTTCATAACCTTGTGCTTTAGCAGCCTCTATCGTGTCTTTCACACATGCATCAACAGCCACTACCGCTTTTTCGATTGCTTCATAAACACCGGTATGTCCCACCATATCGCCATTGGCATAGTTCACCACGATAAAGTCATACTTGTTCTCATTGATAGCAGCAACCAGTTTATCTTTTACCTCATAAGCGCTCATCTCCGGCTTCAAGTCGTAAGTAGCCACCTTGGGAGAAGGAACCAGAATGCGGTCTTCTTTCTCATAAGGAGTTTCGCGACCACCGTTAAAGAAGAACGTCACATGTGCATATTTTTCCGTTTCTGCAATATGCAATTGCGTCAAACCCTTTGAAGAAATATATTCACCTAATGTATTGACAACGTTTTCCTTGTCGAACAAGATATGTACTCCTTTGAAAGAAGCATCATACGGAGTCATGCAATAGTATTGCAGGTTTGGAATGGTATGCATGCCAACTTCCGGCATCTCCTGCTGGGTGAGCACCACAGTCAACTCTTTTGCCCGGTCGTTACGATAATTAAAGAAGATCACCACATCGCCTTCTTTAATTGTTCCATCTACGGAAGCATTCACAATCGGTTTTACAAATTCATCGGTTACTCCTTCGTCATAAGACTCCTGCATAGCTTTCGCCATATCGGTAGCTTTCTTTCCGGTTCCGTTCACCAACAAATCGTAAGCCTCTTTCACACGTTCCCAACGTTTATCACGGTCCATCGCATAATAACGACCAATGATCGAAGCTATTTTACCAGTAGATTTCGCACAATGCGCAGAGAGCTGTTCAATGAAACCTTTTCCACTCTTGGGATCGGTATCACGGCCATCCATAAAGCAATGGATGAAAGTACTATCAATGCCATATTCCTTTGCAATATCGCACAACTTAAAGAGATGATCCAAAGAACTATGTACACCTCCGTCCGAGGTCAGCCCCATCAAATGAATGCTCTTCCCTTTCTCTTTTGCATAGGAAAAAGCAGAGACGATTTCAGGATTCCTTAAGATACTATCATCGGCACAAGCACGATTAATTTTAACCAGGTCTTGATAAACCACACGTCCAGCTCCAATATTAAGATGTCCTACTTCGGAGTTCCCCATCTGACCGTCAGGCAAACCCACATTCTCACCACTTGCCTGTAGTTCGGAATGAGGATAAGTGGCCAATAGTTTATCCCAGTACGGAGTAGGAGTATTGAATATCACGTCGTCTTTCTTGTGGTCACCTATTCCCCAACCATCAAGAATCATTAAAAGGGCTTTTTTACTCATAATATGCTGATTTTAATAACAATCACTTACCTTAAGAAAATAGAAAATACGCTTCAAAAGCTTTTTTTCGGCTGCAAAGGTACAAAAAAGGAGCGGTTAAAGGTTACACTTCCAAATGATTTATGTACTTTTGCGACGCTTTATAAAAAAGAAAAAAGGAATATGGACGATTCAAATCCTCGAACGTGCAACAGTATTAATTAAATGTAGACGGAGACGTTACTCACTATGCCTCTGTCTGTATAAGAAAGGAGGCTATAACAATGAGAACGTATCTTTATAGCGAGGCTGGCTTTGTGGAAAAGGCACAATGGATGCCCAACTGCTGGGTCAATGTAGAATGCCCTGACGAAAATGATTTTACTTTCCTCACCAAAGAATTAAAGGTTCCCGAAGAATTTTTGGAAGACATTGCCGATGCCGATGAACGTCCCCGTACCGAAACGGAAGGGGATTGGCTACTCACCATTTTGCGTATACCCAAGCAAAGCAACCAGAACGGAATCCCATTCATCACCGTCCCTATTGGCATCATCACCAATAATGACATCATTGTGTCGGTGTGCTACCACCACACGGAACTAATACCCGACTTTGTGCAACACACACGCCGGAAAGGCATTGTAGTCAACAATAAGTTGGATCTCATTCTACGAATAATCTATTCCTCTGCAGTATGGTTCCTGAAATACCTGAAGCAGATCAATAACGAAGTGGCCACCGCGGAAAAGGAACTGGAGAAGAGCATTCGAAATGAAGACCTGCTCAGTCTGATGAAGTTGCAAAAGACCCTGGTTTACTTCAATACTTCCATCCGTGGAAATGAAGTGATGATAGGACGTCTCAAGAACATTTTCCAGAACACCGACTATCTCAATATGGATTTACTGGAAGATGTTGTCATCGAATTGAAGCAAGCCTATAACACGGTAAACATTTACAGTGACATCCTCACCGGAACGATGGATGCTTTCGCTTCCATTATATCCAACAATGTGAATGCTATCATGAAGCGTATGACCAGTCTTTCCATCACCCTCATGATACCCACATTGATTGCCAGTTTCTATGGTATGAATGTCAACCTGCACATTGAGTCTTACCAACATGCTTTCATCTTGATCATTCTCTTATCAGCAATACTTTCTGCGGGAACTTTCATTTGGTTTAGAAAGATAAAGTGGTTCTAAAAAAAGGCTAAGGATAAAACATTTATCTTTATAAATAGTATATGCTTTCGTAAATTATATCTACTTTTGCAAAAAGTAGATATAAAATGAAAGCACACAAAACAATGATGCTCCTTTGCGGGATTTTCATAACAGCAACGCTACATGCCCAATCCTCATCCACAGTTACCATAGGCACCAAAGTTGATGGGAGTGAACTAACCGCTACGCTCTACTCCCTTCCACAACGGGTAGAGACTTTTTCCATTAGTAACTCAGGAGACTATCTTTGCATTAACTTTAGGGAAACCACTAAGAGCGGAAAATACCTAAAGAACAAAGGAGAAATAGGCTTCTACGATCTGAAAAGTAAAAAGCTGCTGTGGAAGAAACCTATCAACTATAATACGACGGCAGCATATTGCCTATCCAACGGCATATTACTCAGTACAGGGGGAAAAACCATCCTGCTCGATAAGGAAAAAGGAGAAAAGGTATGGGAAACAAAAGCGTATCCTGTGTCGATAGACGATTCGTTAGGGCTGTTACTGGGGTATAAGTCCATAAAATCAAATGTATTGGAAGCCATCAACTTAAAAGATGGTACAGAACAATGGAAACAGAAGATTCCCCACCAATATGGATGGAGCCAAATACTTGACATTGAACACAATAAGCGTCTTATAATAGCAGATGATATGCATAAGTTAGACCTTAAGACAGGCGAACTATTAACTTACCCGGGAAAACCAGGTGCCATAGACACACAGAGCATATTACTACTAAGTTTGGCAAGTGTAGGAGGAGCTATGATAGGAGCAACCATGAGTGGAGGCACATATTATTACAACTATGTTCCTACTACTTCTTCCAATGTTATTACCGGATTGACCTCTAATATTTTACAAAAGGATTCATGCTACTACTGGGCGGATAAACATCAAGTTTCTTGTTTAGATACCACATTAAAAGCTATTTGGAAGACCGAATTTCCCGATGTAAAGGCTTCCCATTCCCGGCTCTTCATGCAAGATGGAAAACTGTATCTTCTCAACTATGGTTTCGGATTCTATGGAGGAGGAAGCGGACGTAAAAAATACGGACGTCCCTTCATAGCATGCTATGATCCCAAAAGCGGAAAACAACTATTCTTCAATCAACTCAGCGTTAAAAAAGACATGATTGAAGACGCCCTGCACACAAAAGATGCTCTTTACATGCTATTTGACGATGGAATGGCTTATCAGGAGCTTCAAGATTCCGTAGTCAACATTGTACCATGGAATATTAAGGAGCACGGAAAGCTCCAAGGCATGTTGCCCGACACCCTTTATTTATCTGATCCTAAAGAGAAAGCTTTCACCCCGTTAGTTTTCGACGGAGAATATTGTTTGGTATACAATGACCAAGGAAAGATTTATGAAATAAACAAGGAGCTTGCTATCAGTAACGAATATCCTCTTAACTTGATTTACAGTCCTTGCATTCGTCTGAAGGATTACCTGTGCATCAATAGTCGGAATGATTACTGGTTTATCCACAAACTCGGTATGCCTGTGGCACACCTTAATTTTGACTTTAGAAAAGGGAAGGTAGTTGATAATAAACTACTCTTACTAACAGGAGACAATAAGTTAGTATTTCTAGATTTAGATAAAGCTGTACAGTAAGTTCCGAACTTCTTCGCTATTGAAAAAGAGATTTAAATTCTATTAATTAATAGTTTTATGGCAACCACTACCATCTAGAACTATTTAGGAAGTATACGCCAGTGACAGTTCTTCTTTGCCACATAGAAAAATGGCATTCCGATCCTCTTTTAGATTAGGCTTTCACTACAGACTCAGCCTTTTATATGATATTCCGCACTGTCCATAACTGAATGGTTATATTGCATCATGTGATATATAGGAAGTGCCTTGTTTTCAAAAGTATAATATAGATCGGCTTGCACCAAGACAAAAGTTAATCCGTAATTCTTTACCCAATAATATTTATATCCCCAACTACATTCTTCCCCTACAACATTAACGAAGCGACATAACTCCGTAACCTCAATAGCTGCTACATCTTCCAATTTGCCCCCAATATGCAAAGCTATTGTCACTCTTTTCGCCGTACATTCCAAATCCGATTTCCACATATCCCGATAACGCCATTGCTCAACTATCCCTTTGCAGTCAGGAATAATGTATTGATTTGTATCCGGTGTCTCCTTATAACACCACGGTTCCGTTGTTCCATTCGCTTCAGGAAGGATAAGCAGGGGCCGGGGAATGCTGTCTTTACCGGAATCTGCACCCTCGTGTGATGTATAATCAGCACGCATAATTTTCACTTCTTGATGAGAAATGTCAAGCTTTTGAAGCTCCGTGCTTACCTTCGAATTATCAACATATTCATCCACAAACAAGGTATCACCCGAATATGTATAATTCGTAACGAAGGGACTCATTGTACCCTCTCCTTTCAGGATCACTTTTCCACCCATGGGAAAAAAGAAATCTTTCACTTCTTCACCTTGCGCAATTGCACCTTGCCAAGCAAGCATAAAAGCAATAGTTAATACAAATGTTTTCATAATGACATTTAATAATATGTTTTTTATTTCTAAACGAATAAATTAGTGAAGACGCTAAATATCTGTATGTCCTTCTTAAGTATATAAGCTAATATGACACCAATAAGAATACAGATATATACTATTAATACTCTATTCTCATCCCCTACTTCCCACTCGAACAACTGTGCTAGTAGTTTTAGAAACATCAAAAGCACCAAAGGGACGATTAAAAGTAGAAAAGAGCATAGGAAATTACACCAATTAGACTCATGCTCATGTTGATAATCAGCCATAGCAAATTGAATATTAGCCTTCTTTACCAATATAATATCTCTATCACAACTAATGATGCAAGCTGTGTCTCCGACTTCAACACCAAATTTTCGCAAATATCTGAACAACAAAGTTGGTTGTCTCGGATAAATGGCTCTATATTCAAATGTATCCTTATCATTCAAGATAACAAATTTGTTTGTCAAAATGGACATACCTCCTCCATCTGGATCACTCCATGCAAATGAATCGGAATTTGTATACTTTTGGGTAACAATACCGGTCATTAGCACTTCGTGAGAATGCTCTTTATTGCCGTTGCAAGAAACCAAAACAAGGAGAATGCCCAAAGCTTCCAATATTATTTTTGTATACTTTTCCATCACTTCTTTCAATTAGTCTTTATTCTTATTATAATTTGGATAATAATGGAGACACCAGCCAAAATGAGCATAGCTCTACCGTGACTACGTGTCGCCCTATTGTATTTAGGGAATGCTATTCCACTCACCGTGTTCTGCTTAGAAAAAGCATAATTAAATCCAAATGCCAATCCCACAAAACCGCCTAAGAAAGAAAAAAAGTATCCCAGGCCAATATATTTACCCTGAATTCCACTCTTCAATACACGTTTATTGCGTGTATTCACCGCATACAGTGAAGTAAGATCATAACCACGACTTTCCAATTCCATACCGGCAAGTTTTTCCCACCCTTTTATGTAATTAGCTCCATTGGTATAAATTTCAACCAGCTCATTCGTTTCTTTCTTCCGAAGAACAAGAGAGTCGATATCTTCATCATCCACTTCACCTGGAATATATCCCCGTATAACAATCTCCTCTTCTGCTAAACGCACGAAGGAAGAGTTATAATCAGCTCTGTTTTTGTACGATATCAATAAATCACGATCTTCCATTGTCTTGATCCGTTCGAAGAAAAATTCTTCTTGATATTCTTCTTTTTCCATAGCACTAATTTTTTAGAATAATTTTTTTTATTTACTTTTGACTTTTACTTATATCACAACATAATATATATCGATGTTATTTATTACTCGCAAATAAAAGAAAATAAAAACAATATGCCTGTTATCATAACAGCTTGCATTGTTACTGTCACAAGCATTATAATTACCATGAAAAGACATCTACATCAAAAACAGAAAATGATGAGGAATAAATATGATATTATACCTCTGATCGTTGTGATCTTAATTCTTATTTCGTGTCAAAAAGTACAAAAAGAACCTGAATCATATTTTGCCCAGAGTTATTGCTACGATGAAGAATTATCATGCCTGATAATAGATGGGAAATACAAATGGGTGGGAACAGAAAACGGAAATATCATACGCATTGATCCAAACTCGAACAAGGCTTTTTATGCAAAGGTTGGGGATACCAAAATCTACTATATGATGAGAATAAACTCCGATAGCATGTTGATAGCACGCCGGGATGCGGGGGTTGTGCTGGTAAAACGTTTTGGATCTGATTCTGCCATTATTTTAAAAACATATATTCTACCAAAGAAAGATCTAGCAAACAGTAATATTGTTCAAAAGCACGATTTTAATTATTCTACATATCACATGTATCGATCCCAAACAAGTGACTCGGTATTTATAGCTACAAGCAATGGCTTTTTTTCTATTAATTTGAAAAGCAATTCAAATATTCTACAACCATTGATATATCAAGGTGCTGTAAATAAAATTATTGGGCACAACGGACTCCTCTTCTTAGCTACAGATGATGGTTTATATTGTTTTAATCCACGAAAGGGTGCATTAAAATTATGGGGGAAAAAGCGGATAAAATTGGAAAATATGTTTCTCTCACCAGAGAATAAATTATATTGTATCACAGCTGACTCAAAGACAGACAGAAGTAAAGTTTTAATTTATAATCTAAAAAAATCAGATGATTGTGATACCCTTTCTCTGGATAATGGTCTTCTTTCTATTCACTTCATAGACAATAGGCAATTCTATATTTATACAAACAAAATAGAGGCATACACAATAGGTAAAAAACAAAAGTTATCAGTAAAAGCCGGACCATTCAACAAGGCGCATCAATTAGTTGCCAATGACAGCGATTACATTTACATTCTGGAAGATGAAAACTTAGCAAGGATTCCACGCCACCAGAATTTTTTTGAATCACATATCCCCATCTCCTGTATTACCTCTAAAGATAATAATTCCTATTACGTTATTGGTGCAAACCAATTATACTTGTATTCTGAAAATCGCAAATATGCAAAAAAAATAAACGATCTACCGATTCACAACATCATATCTGCTACCTACAACAAGAGTAGAAACGAATTGTGGGCCATCACTTCTAACTCAGTTGTTAAGAGTAAAGATAATTTCAACAATTACACCTTATATGACACGAAGACAAATGAGAATAAAACAGGCAACACTTTTATATCTTCACGTGGAGACAACATATATTTAGGAAACAGAGTATCCCTATATAAGTGGAGTAGGGACTCCAGCAGATTTTTCATATCAGATCCTTTATATCCTGACTTATATCCGACTTCTTATTGTGCATCAACGCATGGCATTATTATTGGGACATTAAACCTAGGAGCTTTTACAGTCGCCCCATCAGGGAAGCTCATTCCTACATACAGTGATTCAATACAACATATTCTATATCCGAATATACACATGCAACATATATTGCATATTGACACGATAGGAGAATCATATCTATTAACGGCAAAAGAAGGGCTTTTATTAGCCGACGTCCATGGTATCCGGCTATTAAGAAAGCACGAACAAAACAATCATTACAGGTCTGCCCTTTGCTCAGGAAAAACGGTTATAGCAATCAAAAGTAAAGGATTCGATCTGTTTGATTTTAAAAACCGGGAACTAAATCCTATAACTCTAAATAATTACCTCTCAATACATTTTAATGCCAATGCTGCAAGTTGGGTAAATGATTCAGTAATCATAATGGGAACTGATGTTGGCTTATTGAGGATAGATACTAAAAAACCAAAGGTTTCAGGATTTATTCCTTTTATATATTTGCAGAATCAAGAGAAAAAAACTCTCTTAATTATATCAATTAGCCTACTAATTCTATCTTTGATACTTGGAGTAAAAGTACGTCATGAATGGAAGAAGCGTCTAAAGTCACAGGTTTGGTGTCAGGAACACAAAAGTCTAATAAAAGACTTTTTAGGAAAAAGTGATATTAAATTATATTATACATCTCAGGAAATAGAACAAATTAGGAATGATATTCAAGAGATAAAAGAGGAAGAGAGAAAAGGAATAACAAATCGCCTCATCAATATTCTTAAATCTTATGAGAATAAGGAAAAAGAATATGAAGAAAGAAAACAAAACCGCCAAAAAGACATAAATAAGTTGAAAAAAGAGTATCAGTTTTATTTCAATTCCGGAGAATACGATTTGAAAGCCAATATTTTTAGCGATATAGAATCTGCAACATCATACAACGAGTTTAACTGTCTACAAGAAGAAATAGCTAATACTATTTGCAATGCCACAAAAAAAAGAATAGAACAGGAACTAGATATAATTAACAAAGAGATAAAAGAGATATTAGAGAAGTACAACATAGAAACAGAGAAGAAAGACAAGTTCAAAAAAGATATTAATTCTTTCTATGATAGTTATATGATGGAATTCAATCTTATTGAAGATAAAGAAGAAGAAAGTGATATCTACATAACCTTTCTCATCATGCTATTAGCAGGTTATAAAGAAGAGCCTCTGTTTATAGCTCGCTTGCACTATCAGAATAACGAAAAGAGTGATAAGGAACGATGGCGCGGAACAATACGCCAAAGATTATTCCGATACTCTTCAAAGCTAAAAGATAAATTAAATAATTCAGAGTATCCTAATCACTATCTGATAGTTACATTAAGAAAAAATCTTCTATCTGAAAACAAACACTATCCAAATATGCTTAAATAAACAATATCTTAATTTATACCCTTAACCCTCTTTATTCATAGAAACTAGAAATTCAATGACAACTGCCCATCTCCCAGCAAATTAAAAGTCATGCGATGGTAAGGCGTTGTACCATGTTCCGCAATAGCGGCACGATGCTTTTTGGTGGGATAGCCTTTATTATGATCCCAGTCGTAAACGGGGAACTCAGCATGTAAGCCATTCATATAGTCGTCACGATAGGTTTTGGCTAAGATGGAAGCCGCGGCAATGGAAAGGTACTTACCATCGCCTTTTACAATAGTGGTATGCGGAAGATCACGATAAGGCCTGAAACGATTCCCGTCGATAATAAGGTGCTGGGGACGAAGTGTCAACTGGTCAAGCGCCCGGTGCATAGCAAGAAAAGAAGCATTCAAGATATTGATTTCATCTATTTCTGCCGGAGAGACAGTCCCCACAGCCCATGCCAGAGCATCCCGCTGAATCTCTTCACGCAAAGCATAACGCTGATGTTCCGTTAATTTCTTGGAATCATTCAAACGCTCATTCTTATAATCTTTGGGGAATATAACAGCAGCAGCATATACGGCTCCAGCCAAGCATCCGCGGCCAGCCTCATCACATCCGGCTTCTATCAGTTTCTTATTTAAACAAGACAACAACATAACACTGCAATTTTTTTGCGAAGATAAAACAATATCTTCAAATTTCTTTATCGCAGCTATCCTTTATGAAAATCCGAAAACATTAAGTAAAGAGCAAACGAGATAAGTCTCCCTAAATCAAAGATTGCCACCAATTATCTAAAAGTAGCCAACACGAGAGGAGAAGGCGTACTAAGGCATATCCCGGTTATGCACCAAAAAGAAGAGCCATATCAGTACTCAGAAATAGAGTTTGACGTGGCTCTTTTATAGATATTAATCAGAATAAGCTCCAAGCGACGGTCAAACCCGCCATCACAATGGAAACCATACTCATCAGCTTAATCAGAATATTCAAGCTCGGTCCGGAAGTATCTTTAAACGGATCGCCCACCGTATCACCCACAACCGTTGCCTTATGGACCTCGCTCCCTTTTCCACCGAAGTTTCCTTCTTCCACGTACTTCTTGGCATTGTCCCATGCCCCGCCGGCATTCGCCATAAAGATAGCCAGAACAAAACCACTGCTCAATCCACCGATCAACAAGCCCAAAACACCTGGTACCCCAAAGATCAACCCCGTAAGGATAGGAGCCACGATAGCCAGTAACGAAGGAAGCACCATCGCCCGCTGTGCTCCTTTGGTGGATATAGCCACACACCGTTCGTAATCCGGTTCGGCCTCACCGGTAAGTATTCCTTTGATTTCACGGAACTGACGGCGTACTTCATCAACCATCTTAGAAGCGGCACGTCCAACGGCATTCATTGTTAAACCACAAAAGAGGAAAGCCATCATGCTACCAAGAAACATACCTGAAAGAACTTTGGGATTCATCAGTGTGACATCATAATAGTTCATAAAGTCAAAAAAGGTGGCATCTTTTACAGGAACCGTTCCACCATGCGAGAGAATCAAATCCGTTGTCCCCAAACGAGCTAATCCAATGCGGATCTCTTCAATATAAGAAGCCAGCAGAGCCAGTCCCGTAAGGGCGGCGGAACCAATGGCAAAACCCTTACCCGTAGCAGCAGTCGTATTTCCCAAAGAGTCAAGGGCATCGGTACGACGACGGATAGTCTCTCCTAATCCGGACATCTCCGCATTGCCACCTGCATTATCTGCAATAGGACCGTAAGCGTCAGTAGCGAGTGTGATTCCCAATGTGGAAAGCATCCCCACAGCAGCAATGCCAATGCCGTAAAGTCCCATACCTACATTCATGAAATCGAAGCCGGAAGCAAACAAATAAGAAGCAATAATGCCCACCACCACTGCCAGCACCGGAATAGCGGTAGAAAGCATACCCAACCCGATACCGGAGATAATGACCGTGGCCGGTCCGGTCTTTCCGCTTTCGCTCAAGCGCCGGGTGGGAGCATAAGATTGTGACGTATAATATTCGGTTGAACGTCCGATGACAATACCTACCAGCAAACCGACAACAACAGAGCAAGAGATCCACTGCCAGTTCTCCAAACCCAATAACCAAAAGATGAGGAATGTGGCAAACACGATTAAAACCGAGCTCAAGTTAGTACCAACCCCCAACGAATTCAGCAAGTCTTTCATTGTTGCATTCTCTTTAGTACGGACAGAGAAAATGCCGACAATAGACAACAAAATGCCTACGGCGGCAATCAACATCGGAGCAATGACAGCTTTAAACTGCATCACCGTATCACTGGTATGAATAAAAGCAGCCGCACCAAGCGCTGCAGTAGCTAATATGGAACCGCAATAGCTCTCATAGAGGTCAGCGCCCATACCAGCTACATCACCTACGTTATCTCCTACATTATCAGCAATGGTCGCCGGGTTACGCGGATCATCCTCAGGAATACCTGCTTCCACTTTACCAACCAAATCGGCACCCACATCGGCAGCTTTGGTATAAATGCCACCACCTACACGGGCAAAAAGAGCCTGCGTTGAAGCACCCATACCGAAAGTAAGCATTGTTGTTGTAATAATACAAAGCTTATGAGTCGGCGTCAACACATCAAGAGGAATAACCGCATTCAATAATAAATACCAAAAAGATATATCCAAAAGTCCTAAGCCGACAACAACAAGTCCCATCACCGCACCGCTACGAAAAGCAATACGCAAGCCCGCGTTCAACGAGCTCCTCGCTGCATTTGCCGTACGTGCCGAAGCATAAGTAGCTGTTTTCATACCCAGGAAGCCGGCAAGACCGGAAAAGAAACCACCAGTAAGGAAAGCAACCGGTACCCAATGATTTTGAACATCAAAGCCATAAGCCATAATCGAAAAGAGAATAACTAAACCGACAAAAACCAAAGCCACAATTTTGTATTGCTGCTTCAAATAAGACATCGCCCCCTTCCGTACGGCAGCAGCAATTTTTATCATTTGTGGAGTACCTTCACTCTCCTTCATCATCTGCCTGTAGAAATGCCAGGCAAACCAGAGAGCTAAGACAGAAGCAACCGGCACAAGCCAGAAAAGAATACTTTCCATAATAGTGTTAGATTTTTAGAGTTAAATATTTGTGGGTTAAAAGTATAGATTCCTAAGATAAAAGACAAATAACTATAGAAAAATTACACAAAGTTTCACATAGAATGCACTTTTGGTAAATTCACGACAAAGAATCCAAGAAACGCCGGACAGCGTAAAAGAAATATTTTTATCTTTGTGACAAGTAACAGAATTGACATTAAAGAATGAGACAGATAGCTTTGACCATAACAGCTGTTATAACTATTCTTTTATTGACGACATGCCAGCGTAGAAGCTCCAATACACAACTTGTGCAAGCGGATTCTCTTATGTCAATGCGCCCGGACAGCGCCTTACATGTTCTACAAAGGATCAATGTCAAACAACTAAAAGATAAAAAGGAGCAGGCATACTATGCCCTACTACTAACACAAGCCAAAGATAAAAACTACCTCACACCTATAAATGACTCACTCATCAACAGCGCGGTGATCTATTACGATTCCATCCACAATATAGTTATGCTGGCCAAAGCACATTTCTATAAAGGGAGTGTATGGCGAGACAAGAACAACAGTCCCAAAGCCATGAAAGAGTTCCTCACAACAATTTCTTTAGCAAAACAGACTAACAACAAAAAACTCCTTTCTTTCGCTTACAACAATATTGCCAACCTTTATTACAATCAGGAACTAAATACAAAAGCGGATTCCACCTATCAATTAACCAAACAGCTTGCTATAACGCGCAAGGATACCACACTCTGGATAGAGTGCTTATCAAAACAAAGCATGCTCCAATTAAAAAGAGGAGAAAAGCATTACGGAGAAGCAGAAAAGAAAATGACTGAAGTCCTCGATATATTCAAATCCAGTTCTAACAAAAAATTAAAGGCTTACGTCGCTTACTCATTAAGTACTTTATATAATTTTATGAACAAAGAAGATAAGGCGATAGAATATGCTAAAAGAAATATAGCACTTCAAAAAGACACCTCCACATGCTATAACTCTTTCCTGCTCTTAGGGGATGCCTATTATATGAATGAGCAGAGCGATTCCGCCCTCATTTACCTCTACAAAAGCCTTTGTTCCAATGATTACAACATCAAAGCCGGAGCTTATATGAGACTAACTGCCATTGCAAAAGAGCAGAATCAACTGAAAACCGCTTTAGAAATGGAGAAACTATATATTGCTTATCGAGATAGCATACAGCTATCCCGGCAAAGTAATGATCTGATTGCGATAGAGAAAGATATGCAAATACTACATTATGATCGAGAGTATCAATCTCTAAAGAAAAGACAATTATTCTATCTACTACTTCTTTTATCAATAATAATCAGCTCCATGACCATAATGATCCATTTAAAGAGAAAAAGAAGAAAAGAAGAACAAGAAAAGCTGAAATTACAGGACGAAGTAGACTCATTAAACAAAAAAAGAGGCGCCATACTAAAAGTAGCTTACGAAGGTTCCGATATTTACGCAAAGATGAAACGTATCATAAATCGCTATAAGAAGTATGACCAGTCTGATGAAAGCCTTTCCGAGGACGACTGGGAGCAACTCATCGCAGAGACAGACCAGCAATGGGACAACATCACCATCCGACTCCTATCCCATTACCCTTCCCTGTCACAAGAAGACATTCGGCTTTGTTGTCTGCTTTTAACAGATCTGCCCATCATGCACCTCAGCTATCTAATGGAATGCTCACGAAGTGCTATTTATAAAAGAGAAGATGTCATTATGAAAAAGAAAATGAAGCTTCCCCACAGTAGCACAACACTAAAAGAAGTATTAGATAAATTTAAAACAGACACAAAAGACACACTTTTTCCACACTTTCTATAAAAAGTATTGCCTTTATTTGTGGTTATAAAAGACAAAAAGCAATATACCGGAACCGTCTAAGGAAACAGATACTTCATTATAATACAACTCCTATGAAAATTAGCTATCTTATAATTTCAAGCTTACTCCTTATTCTTATTGCTTGCGGAAAGCCGAGCACATCTCAAACAGCTTCTACAAATAAAGAAATAGTTTTATGTTTCGATCATTATGATCCTAAACCCTACAAGACTCCCGGTGGTGCATCTCATATTAGTATGCCTAAAGTTGCTTATATAGACAACACTGAAAAATTTGTTGATTATATGCCTAACACAGACATGGACACTATTGCAATCAAATGCCCCGATGAATTCAAAGAAATAGCATTGAGCTATCGGAATTTTGAATATACTTATTACCCTATTCTACAAGGCGACACAGTCCTCATCTCTATGGATAGTCTGGATTATCCAATTTTAAGAAGTAAACACCATCCAGAACGAAATAGGATATATAACATGAATTACGAACTACGTAAAGGACATACTTTTTCAGGTTTGGAAGCTAAAACATGTTTAGGAAATGACTGGTTGGTTCGTATTTCCAGAAACATACAACAAATACGGGCACTAAAATTTAAAACATTAATTAAAGATTACTACCCTTTAGATTCTCTCCAAAACATGTTTGATAAATACAAAGAAGCATATATAGACACTATTAATCTTTTTAAAAACCAACAACTAATATCACGTAATATTTATAGGCACTATCAATATCTACTGCAACTAAAAGAATATGAAGCACAACGAATACTAAATAAAGACAGCTCCTTTTATCATAAAATGGAACCTGAAATATTGGATCAATACGCTTGTTTTCCTTCTTACTATGAATATTTAAATTACTATTTATGGTATTATAACTATCATATCAAATTAATAAAAGTAAGACAAGGTAGTTATTACGATTGGCGGCAAACCTTTGATGATTTATGTTCCGAACCCTTTCAACAAAGATCAATACAAATATTACTTAAGAGTTGCATACCGAATATAGGAGAGAACTTCTCCGCAGGTGATGTCACCCACTATCTCAATAAGTATATAGAAAAAACAAAGGATTCTACTTTCTATAAAGAGATAATATCACAGTATAATTTATCAGCAACTCCTAATCAGCTCCTGCTAAGGGATATCAAAGGCCATCAAACCACCTTCCAAGAACTATTGAATAAATATAAAGGAAAAGTTATTTATGTAGACTTTTGGGCTAGTTGGTGCGAACCCTGTAAAAAAGAGATGAAACCTGCCGCTAGATTAAGAAAAAAATATAAAGAAAAAAATATTGTTTTTGTGTACTTGGGCTACAGAGACACAGAAAGTGATTGGATAGAAGTAAGTAAAAAAGAAGGCTTATCTGAATTAAAGAACAATTTCTTTATCCTGAATTCTAAAAACAGTAAAATGCTAGAAAAGATTAAGCTTTCACTCATTCCAAGGTTTCTAATATTCAATAGAAGCGGAAAACTAGTAGAAATGAATGCCCCAAGGCCTAGTAGCAAACAAGTTGAAAAAAATTTAAATAAATACTTATAAGATAAATACACATAAAAGGCACTATAAAAATCATACTTTAAAGAAAAAGTCTATATAATAACGTGATTTCTATATAGATACAAGCAACATTGATTGTTTACATAAGGCAAACTCGAATCTTTGAAAATAGGGGATGCTTGTTTCTTCGTTTGTAATTCTTTTTAGCGAAAAGAAGAGCGCCCTTAAACAGAGGTAGGCAAAGGTAGGGACTGAGGTAGGCACAGTTCCTACCTTTGCCAGCCTCAGTCCCTACCTTTGCCTACCCACCTTCAGAAGCTTTCTGAGTAGGGAGTAGATGGTTATTTTTTTCACTCATATTTAGCTCATTCTATACTTAATTCTTCAAGCAGTAGAGAGGAGTGGGTGCAGTTGGTTGATCCAAAGTGAAAGTGAATAGAAAAGATGGAATGTATCTTCTATTAACATGAGTTCAATATAAAGATTTAAAATATGGTAAGCTGTTCGTCATTGATGAGGTTCAGATCAATAGCAAGTTTCTTCTCAAAGAAACAATATGCAGCGATATCCGAGAAAACCTTAGCTATGAAGTTATTGAAATAACAATGTCTGAAATGTTCAATCTGTACTATTTTCTTCAACTCCTCATTGCTCGTTTCAATCAGCATTTGTTTTCTTAGCAGTATCATTTCTATATTCTTATTAATCAAAGAAATAATTTAATGCTTATATCGAATTCACGTTATAACACTTTAAATTTCCACACTTTTTCCACACTTTTTATAAAAGGAATCACTTTTATTTGTAATGATAATAATAAATAAAAGCACTTCTTATAATATACAATGTGGAGGAATGAAGACAACAGCAAGATACTCTATTGTTTCTTACAAGGCTTAAGCGTAAGAATCAGCAAGGGAGAAGTATATCATTTACTTGATACCCCGCTAGGGAACAGTTTAAGAGGCATTAGCGACGCTTTAGATGCTTTGCATATCAACAACGAAGTGTATCAATTTCCAACAGAATATCTCAATAAATTAAATGCTCCCTTTATAGCTGTAACTCAAAGTAGTGAAGATCCTTTCTATATAGTCCACAAAATTGAAGAAAAATACATCACGTTAACCAACACCCACACTAAGACAGCACAAATAAGTAAGCAAGCATTCCTCCAAAAATGGACTGGTGGAGTGCTATTCGCAGAAGTAACAGAAAAAACTATTCAAGACAATGCTTATTGGCTGAAGAACATTACATATTGGATTAAAAAGCATAGCTTACTATTAGCGACTCTTATCATCATTACCCTGATTCTATCTAATATGCCAAATTCCATTGGCATGCCTGTTTATCTATGCAGCCTTTTTACGGGACTTTTTATATCATCTATAATCCTCTATAAAGAGACTATTGATAACAGAATTCTACATCGCTTTTGTCATATCGGTAAAATAATAAATTGTAATACAGTCCTTCAATCCAAAGGTTCACATATCAAAGGAATGGGATTAGGAGAATTATCATTACTTTACTTTACCATCTTGTTCTTATTTACCCTTGTAGAATCAGACTTTTATGCCGTTAGCATTATATGCAACATTGCCGCCATCGCATTTACAGTATATTCTATTGTTTATCAATTATTTATCCTTCGCAAGGGATGTATGCTCTGCATGCTAATTAATCTAAGTATATGGAGCAATTGGATTATACTTTATTTTCAGAGAGGACAATTTAACCATATAATGTCCTTTCATTCCCTGCTTTCATTCGCTGCAATCAGCTGCATTTGTTTAATAGGATGGACCCAAATCAAGCTATTGATAAAAGCTAATGAAGAAAAAAGAGAGCTAAAAGCAAGGTTCACAAGTTTATTAAAACCTGAAACATTTCAAACTCTATTATCTTTAGAAACTCAAATCAAAGTCCTAATTAAAAAGGATATAACAGTATGTAATCACGTAACCAGCAAAAATCATTTAACGATTATAACTAATCCAAACTGCAAAAATTGCGCTAAAATACATTCAGACATTAAAGAAATATCCCCTTACATATCCATATCATTAGTTCTCTTGACATATCCGAAAGACATACAAGGAGAAAAAATTGCTCAAATGATTATTGCTGCTTACTCTACTTACGGCTGGAAGGTAGCAATGAGATTGCTAGAAGAATGGCACCAAACTCACCAAATCAAAAAAGAGCACAGATACGACATAACAAATGATGCCCTACAATTATGGAAAGACCAACAAATTTATTGCTGGCAGCAAAATATATATCAAACACCTTCCATTATAATAAACGATCATTATTTACCAAATATTTATTCTTTAAAAGATTTACAATATGTATTAGCATAAAATATTGTTTTGCAAAACAGAAAGTCAATAGGGTGATACTATAAGCTACCCACAATTACAACAAATTTATATAAATTAAAAATTTAAATCGTATGAAGAACTTAGATGAATTTAAAGCTTTCAGAATGAATAAGGCTCAGATGAATGCAATCGCAGGAGGAGCCCATTGTAACGTAACGCTTGTTGATGCAGATGGCAGTAGCGTCTCTTTTAATGGAGAATATCCAAGTGGTATGAGCAAAGATGAAGCATATGGCGCTATACAAGCCAAATATGAATCTATATGGGGAGAAGGGAACGTCATAGTAAACTGTTAACCTTTTGACTAAAGTTATAACAACAAATTTATTCCTATCGGAAAAATTAATTTTCCGATAGGAATATAATACATTTAAATTATGAAACTAATCCTTCTTGAAATTCTTTTATTAACTAATATAAGTTGTTCTTTTCCTTCCCAAATGCCTAAAGGAAAAAATATTGAAATAACTATAAAGTTAGATTCTATAACTTCTTCCCATGAACAATGGGTATATATACATCACTATGTAGGCAATGAACATCTTATAGAAGATTCTGCTTATATTAAAAAAGGACAAAAGAAAGTTATTCTATACGCCCATACCCCCCAAGAAGAGCACTTTATTATCTTATTTTCCAAAAAGGGACCTATAAATATGTACTTGCCTTTTGCTCCCAATGAACACATCGAAATTGACATACTCAAAACGTCGGGATTCCACGCTGAAACAAAGATAAAAGGTTCACCTTCTGCTAATGAAAAAAAGAACAAGATAGAACATGAAGTCATCTTGAATGCAAAAAAAAGAGATTTACATGCTCAACTCTCCATGCCGGAACTATCAGATAAAGAAATCAAAAGCATATCAGAACAAATTAAGAAAGTGAATATGCAAATTGACTCTATAGAAATGAATACGATTATTAAGTCATTTTCTCCAAGAAATGTAGAAGGTTCCCTGAGATACTTTAAAGAAAAAGTAAGCCGGGATTCTTTAATAAGCCTGTATAATTTAGCAACAAGAAGATTCCCTGATGACAAAAGCATAAAACGCATTCTGCATCCAGTACAAGTTCCTCCCGAGACAGAAGAGAGTAAAAGAATTGACGAGCATATCAGTCACATCATTCAAACAAGAATAAAAGAAGAAGTTAAATTCAAACAAGAAAATAAAAATGTAAAACACAGGAAAATTACCGAGATTAGCTTATTGTCTGATAAAGGCGAAAAGGTTGCAATCTCCAAGTTGAAAGGGAAATATATTCTCATCGACTTCTGGGCCAGCTGGTGCATTCCCTGTCTTGAAGAACTGCCCTACGTCCGACAGGCAAAAAAAGCTTTTGGAAATCAACTCACCGTGTGTACAATTTCAATGGACAAGAATCATGATGTATGGATTAAGGCAATCTCAGACTACAATCTGAATGACTTAATAAACTTATCAGTCATGGATAAAAAAGGAAATATGGATGAAAAGGCAGAGGGTTTAAATATAAAAACAATACCCTACAATTTCCTTCTGGATGAAAACCATAAAGTTATTGCCACGAATTTGCATAAAAAGGATTTATTAGAGAAATTAGACCAGCTAATAAAGTAGAACTACAATATATAAGTGCTTTATGAATGAAGCTAGGAAAAATCGGAAAATTAATTTTCCGATTGACATATAATACATTAAATTATGAAACTAATTCTTTTCGAAATGCTTTTAATAGCAAGTATCAGCTGTACCTTCCCGCCCAAAATGCCTAAAGGGAAAAATATTGAAGTAGCTATAGAGCTAGATTCAACAATATCATCCCATGAACAATGGGTGTACATACATCATTATGTGGGAAATGATCATATTATAGAAGATTCTGCTTTTATTAAAAAAGGACAAAAAAAAATTGTCTTGTATGCCTATACTCCACAAGAAAATTCTTTTAGTATCCTATTTTCAAAAAAAGGGCCTATAGACATGTATTTAATTTTAGCCCCTAACAGCCATGTAGAGACTAGCATATCCGAAAATGATGGTTGGAGAGCTTCCAAGATCATTAAAGGCTCTCCATCAACCAATGAGTATGTGAGCAACTGCAATATTCAAAGCTCTTTATATTCAAAAAAAAGAGATTTATGTGCCCAACTATCCATGCCAAAACTATCAAATGAGAAAAGTGAAAGCATTACAAAACAAATTAAGAGAATGGATATGCAAATTGACTCTATAGAAATGAATACGATTATTAAGTCATTTTCTCCAAGAAATGTAGAAGGATCCTTAAGATACTTTAAAGAAAAAGTAAGCCGGGATTCTTTAATAAGCCTGTATAATTTAGCAACAAGAAGATTCCCTGATGACAAAAGCATAAAACGCATTCTGCATCCGGTAAAAGTTCCTCCTGAAACAGAAGAGAGTAAAAGAATTGACGAGCATATCAGTCACATTATTCAGACCAGAATAAAAGATGAAGCTAAATTTAAACAAGAAAATAAAAATGTAAAACACAGGGAAATTACCGAAATTAGCTTATTGTCTGATAAAGGCGAAAAGGTTGCAATCTCCAAGTTGAAAGGGAGATATATTCTCATTGATTTCTGGGCGAGCTGGTGCATTCCCTGCCTTGAAGAACTGCCTTATATCCGACAGGCGAAAAAAGCTTTTGGAGATCAACTTACTGTATGTATGATTTCAATGGATAAGAACCATAATGTATGGATTAAGACTATTTCCAGCAATAAACTGGATGGGTTTATGAATTTATCAGTCATGGATGAAAAAGGAAATATGGATGAAAAGGTAGAGGGGTTAAATATAAAAACAATACCCTATAACTTCCTTCTGGATGAAAGCCATAAAGTTATTGCCACAAATTTGCATAAAAAGGATTTATTAGAGAAATTAGACCAGCTAATAAAGCAATAAAACCATGATGATAAACAGATTTATAGCATATAAAGTTGATTAACTTACAATCATTTTCAAGCATCTGTAACCAATAATGTTATAAACAAAACGAGATATAAACAAACAGAGAAATTGAGGATAAAATTATGCAACTTTCTGCCAAATGAGAATAACAGCACAAGCCTTATTTTCTACAGATTACTAAAAGATTTAATGAGGCAATGAAATCTTTTCCAATCTATATTCAGCACGATGTCATGGATTGCGGCCCCACTTGTCTCCGCATGATAGCCGCTTTCTATGGCAAACGCTATTCTTTAGAAGGATTAAGAGAAAAATCATTCATTACTCGTGAAGGAGTTTCCTTACTCGGCATTAGCGAAGCTGCCGAACGTATTGGTTTCCGAAGTATGGCAGTACAAATGGAATATGAAAAACTGGAAGAAGCACCACTCCCCTGCATTGTACATTGGAATCAACAACATTTCGTTGTGGTATATAAAATATCTAAGCATTCGACAAAGAGGAAATATGTATGGATAGCTGATCCCGGAGCAGGGAAACTAAAATACTCCAAGAAAGAATTTTGCAATTGTTGGTTAAGCTCTCGGAGAGATGAAAAAAATACAGGAATTGCGCTATTGCTGGAACCTTCACCTGAATTTTATACAATAGGAGAAAGTGAAAAAGAAAAACCCAAAGGATTTAGATTCTTGTATTCGTATCTACGCCCTTATCGAAAATTAATAGGACAGTTATTATTAGGGTTTTTCTTAGGAAGTATAATACAACTGGCATTACCATTTCTAACTCAATCTATCGTAGACTTTGGAATTAGCAATCAGAATTTAGGGTTCATTTATTTAGTGCTAGTAGCACAATTAATGTTGACTTTTAGTAGCAATTCCGTAGAATTTATCCGTGGCTGGATATTGCTGCACTTGGGTACACGAATCAACATAGCTCTGATCTCCGATTTTCTCATTAAATTAATGAAGCTCCCAATGGAATATTTCGATGCAAAAATGACAGGAGATATTCTACAGCGCATTAATGACCATAAACGTATACAAGATTTTTTAACGGGAAGCAGTTTGAATATTATCTTTTCCATATTCAATATCATTATATTCGGCATTGTATTATTGATTTATAGCAATATGATTTTTCTTATTTTCATGGGAGGAAGCGCGTTATATATTGCCTATGTATGGATATTCATGAAAAAGAGAGCGGAACTGGATCACAAACGTTTTGCACAATTGAGTGCTAATCAAAGCACAGTTGTTCAATTAGTTAACGGAATGCAAGAAATTAAACTGGGAACTTGCGAACAACAAAAGCGTTGGGAATGGGAACGAATACAAACTAAAATATTCAAAATAAATATCAAAAGCTTAGCATTAAGGCAATTTCAAGATTCCGGAGCAGTATTTATTAATCAAACAAAGAATTTACTAATCACTGCTTTGGTTGCAGGATTAGTAGTGCAAGGGAAAATGACTCTAGGAATGATGTTATCAGTACAATATATCATTGGACAGCTCAATACCCCGATTAACGATCTCATCACTTTTGCACGCGATATGCAGGATGCACGCCTAAGTATGGATCGGCTCTGTGAAGTAAGAGATAAACCCGACGAAGAAAACCCCCAAAAAATACTAATAAGAGAGATACCTACAAAAGAAGGAATCCGTATAGAACATCTTTGTTTTAAATATGACCCACTCAGCGAAAAGCCAACCTTAGATAATATCAATGTAACAATTAGACCTGGTAAACAAACAGCTATCGTAGGCATGAGTGGGAGTGGGAAAACAACACTCGTAAAGTTAATGTTAGGCTTTTATCAACCTACAGATGGATCAATATATATAGGAAGTACTCCAATAGAGAATTATAGTATCCGCCAATGGCGAAAAAGATGTGGTGTTGTGATGCAGGATGGTTATATTTTTTCAGATAGTATAGCCGGAAATATTGCTCCCGGAGCCGAACTGATTGATAAGAAGAAACTACGCCATGCAGCAGAAATAGCAAATATACAAAGTTTCATTGAGGCCCTTCCATTAGGATATAATACAAAAATAGGGCAAGAAGGACATGGACTCAGTCAAGGACAGAAACAGCGCATTCTTATTGCCCGTGCCGTATACAAAGATCCGGAATTTATTTTCTTTGACGAAGCGACCAACGCATTAGATGCTAATAATGAGCGTACTATCATGAATAATCTTCAAACATTTTTCAAGGGAAGAACATCAGTTGTAGTAGCGCATAGACTTAGCACAGTGAAGAATGCAGGCCAAATTGTAGTAATAGAGCAAGGCAGAATTGCAGAAGCAGGTACACATGAAGAACTGGTCGCAAAAGAAGGAAAGTATTACAGATTAGTAAAAAATCAGCTGGAACTCTAATTAGGAGAGAAAGTCATGACAGAAGAAGAAAATATAGAGCTAAAATGCGAAGAGTTACAGGAAATCTTAACGCGACCACCACATGCATTAGTGAGATGGGGCATAACACTCTTCTTCGCCATACTTACATTATTCTTCATCGGAGGATGCTTTTTTAAATATCCGGATATTATTAATGCTGACATTACCATTACAACAGAACATCCTCCAATCTGGATCATAGCCAAAGAAAGTGGAAAAATCAAAGAAATATATCATAAGGACAGAGAACAAATAAGGGAAGGAAACATTATTGCCGTATTAGAGAATCCGGCAATAACTGCAGATGTACTACAACTCAAGAACATGCTATCCTCATTTCTACTAACAGATAGCAGCATTTGCCACACGGCTTTTCCTGAAAAATTAGCTTTAGGAGCAATTCAAAATACTTATGCAGCATTTATCAAAAGTTTAATTGATTATCATAATTTCATATTGATAGATCTATATAGTCAAAAAGAAATAGCGGCTCAAAAAGAACTACGAGAATATCAGAAATACATTCTTCATTTAGAAAAGCAAATAGACTTGAATAAAAAGCAACTACAAATAGCAGGAACAACTCATGAAAGAGAAAAGAAATTGTTTTCTGATGGAGTTACGTCACAAGCTGATTATGAAGAAGCACAACAAAGCTACCTGACTACCAAGCAAGGATGGGAGCAAATGATGACCTCTCTTTCATCTGCAAGAATACAAGAGGCACAATTGCAACAAAATATTATAGAAATACAAATGGAACGGCGTCGTGAATCAAATACGCTTAATACTACGCTTAAAAGTGCACTTAATGACCTGAAAGTAAGCATTGAGAATTGGGAAATGGCTTATCTTTTTATTAGCCCGTCAAATGGCATTTTATCATATAACAATATTTGGCAGAAGAATCAAAATGTAAATTCCGGAGATAAAGTCTTTTCTATTGTCGCTAGCCACTCTGGAAATATTATCGGAAAGATAAAACTTCCAGTCAGCGGTTCAGGAAAAGTCAGACAAGGACAACGAGTTAATATTAGCATTACAGGTTACCCTTACATGGAATATGGGTACCTCACTGGACACATATTATCAATCTCCTTATTAGCAAATGAAGAAAACATGTATTCAGTAACGATAAAATTACCCCAAGATTTATGCACTTCTTATGGTAAGCAATTAAATTTTAGAGGAGAATTAGCCGGAACAGCTGAAGTGGTAACAGATGAACGAAGTGTAACAGCTCGACTTCTTAGTCCGCTTCGCTATCTATGGGAAAAGTTCTTTTAACAATTTAATCAAAACAAACAACAACAATTGTTTACCTTATGAACCCGCTTACTTATTTAGGCAGAACAAAAGACCAATGAGTATGTATAATTTTCCACTGATTGGATGAGGTGTGTTTATAGACTTCGGTACAATGCATCTTAAACACCTGTCCATCTCTATAGGCTTCATAATCATACAACAAGACAGCTGTATCTGATGATAACTGTACAATAGGTTTTATCATTTTGTATGAGTCGATTTTAATCTTCCCCCTCATACCATTATAATATTCCTCCAAAGCTTTTTTACCTTCAAGTTTATTCTCGAAAGCAGGATCGAAATAAACAATATCATCAGAAGATAACTTTATAAAACCATCAGGATTTCCTGTGTTCCACAGCTCCAAAGCCTGTTTTTCCAAGGCTATAATCGTAGCCTTAATATCCTCTTTGTTTGAGGAGACGTTTGCGCATCCAGTCATAAAGAATAAGATTAAGATGTATTTAAAATATTTCATATTTAACAGCCTGTTATTCACATACTCCCATAGCCTCCAAAGATAGGAAACATTTAGCATAAATCTAACATTATCAGCTTTTAACACTTATACTTTTATCTATTTGTTTCTCGACAGATCTTATGTGAGGCTTACAGACTTGCCAAACTTTTGATACTTCTTCTTAAACCAATCTAGTTTATTCTGTCTTAACTATTGATAACAAGTAAAGATGACTATTAGAGAAGTTTATCCCTACGCATTTGACAATGCAATGCTTCTTTGATAAATGGGACTAGCGATTGTAGGGAACTAGTTTGAGAATAAACAATGAGGGCTGTCCGATTCACCGGACAGCCCTCATCTTGGTTATAAAATTAGATTCACTATTCCACCGTTACCGCAGTACCACATGCTGTAACCATGAGCATGCTCCCGCTACCGCCAACTGTTTCGTAATCCAAATCAACGCCAATCACTGCATTGGCACCCAAAGCCTGAGCATGTTCCTGCATCTCACGCAAAGCTATATCTTTGGCTTCACGCAACACTTCCTCATAGGAACCGCTACGTCCGCCTACAACATCACGGATGCTGGCGAAGAAATCACGAAAAACATTGGCTCCGATAATTGTTTCACCGGAAACAATACCGAAATAACGGGTGATGTGTCCACCCTCAATAATTGGGGTTGTTGTCACTAACATAGTTCTATCTCTTTAATAAGTTATTTGCACTTTATTAGACGCACAAGAGTATATAAAAGTTGCACGCAAACCTTTTTTTTTACTACCGGCTTTCAGAACATCTTGCTAACCCGCTGAATACCATTTACTAAGACATCAATTTCTTCTTTAGTATTGTAAATGCCAAATGAAGCTCTCACCGTACCTTCAATCCCCAGACGTTGCATCAGAGGTTGTGCACAGTGATGTCCGGTGCGGACAGCAATGCCAAGCCGGTCGAGCAAAGTACCCATATCAAAATGATGAATATTGCCGACCAGGAAAGAAATAACACTCCCTCTTTCCGGTGCTTCGCCAAAGATGCGCATTCCTGGAATCTCTTTTAAACGCTGCAAACCGTATTCCGTCAGGTCTTGTTCATAGGCAGCTATCTGATCCATTCCGATATTGGAAATATAATCCAATGCCTTTGCCAGACCCGTAGTACCGATATAATCAGGAGTTCCTGCTTCAAACTTAAAGGGCAGTTCATTGAAAGTAGTCTTCTCAAAAGAAACATGCTGTATCATTTCACCTCCACCCTGATAAGGAGGAAGTTTATCCAGCCATGATTCCTTACCGTAGAGCACTCCCACTCCCGTAGGCCCGTAAACTTTATGTGCTGAAAAAACAAGGAAATCCGCATCCATCTCCTGCACATCCACTTTCATGTGTGGAATAGACTGGGCTGCATCCACCAGGCAAGGAACTCCATGTTGATGGGCTACCGCTATAATCTTGTTGATCGGATTGACCGTTCCCAGTACATTAGAAACATGAACTACGCTGACTAATTTGGTCTTTGCCGTAAACAGCTTCTCGTAATCATCCAGTAAGAGTTCACCCTGATCATTGATAGGAATTATCTTTATTGAAATTCCCTTCCTTTCGGCCAGCAGTTGCCAAGGTACAATATTGCTATGATGCTCCATCGTGGAGATGATAACTTCATCACCCGGTTTCATCATGGCTTCACCAAAACTATAGGCCAGAAGATTAATGCTTTCGGTCGTTCCTCTTGTGAACACAATCTCATTCGTGCTACGTGCATTAATGAACTGTCGTACCCGCTCACGACTTGCTTCATGCAGTTCCGTTGCTTTTTGAGACAAGAAGTGTACACCACGATGCACATTAGCATTAACCGAATAGTATTCGTCAACAATAGCATCTACCACGCAACGCGGCTTTTGTGTAGTTGCCCCGTTATCAAAATAGACCAATGGCTTCCCATACACCTCACGAGATAGTATGGGAAAGTCATTTCTTATTTTTTGTATATCCATCATTTCACTTCTTTATTTGCATAAAGCGCATCCCTGACATTTGTTAAGTTCACCACGGAAACGTTTCTCCACTAATAAATGCAAACGCTCCTTCAATGCTTCCAAACGAATGGTGTCAATCACTTCATTGACAAACGCAAACATCAGAAGTAAACGAGCTTCATGCCTCGGTATGCCTCGTTGTTGCATATAAAACAACGCATTCTCATCTAACTCACCAACTGTAGCCCCATGGCCACATTTCACATCGTCGGCATAGATTTCCAGCTGTGGCTGGGTATACATGTGCGCTTCACGGGTGGCACAAAGGTTACGGTTAGTCTGTTGCGAAACGGTATGCTGGGCACCCGGACGAACCAAGACGAAACCCGCAAATGCACCTACCGATTTATCATCCAAGACATATTTGAAGAGTTCATTACTTGTGCAATTAGGAACTGCATGGTCTATACTCGTATGATTATCCACATGTTGGTTTTTATCCGCAATTGCCATGCCGCAAAGATTAATCTCGGCACCTTCACCAGCCAAAAGGACTTCAGTTGTATTACGGGTAATGCCGTTATGTAAGGTCATTCCATTGAGCAGCACGTTGCTATTTGCTTCCTGCTTAACATACAAACCACTTATCCGAACAGTCTTAGTATGATTTTCTTCCAACTCATAAAAGTCAAGTACTGCATTCTCACCAACAAAGGCTTCCGTAACCTGAGTAGCTAAAAACTTCACAGTATCCATGGCATGGTCACAAACCAAGAGACGTGCTTGTGCACCTTCTTCCATGATAATCAGCATCCTGCGGTTGACCATAAAATCTACATCTCCACGTAGAATATTAACCAATTGGATTGTTTTTTCCACAACCACATTCTTAGGCACATAGAAAACGACACCATCTTGTACAAAGGCGGTATTGAGAGCTGTTACCCCGTCTTTCGACGTATCCGCAAGCTTTCCATAATACTTCTCCACCAGCTCGGGATGTTGCTCTGCAACTTCCCTTAAACTACCAAAGATCACTCCTTCCGGTAAATCAGAAGAGTGCATGGCTTTATTATAGAAAGTATCGTTAACCACAAAATAAAGCGCAGTGCTCATATTAGGAACATCGCACTTAAACACTTCATACGGATTCACTGGTATGTCAAGACGATTCAGATTGAGCCCATAATCAGGTTCAAAGAGTTTACCAATATCCGTATATTTATATTTTTCCTGTTTACGGGTAGGGAAGCCGAGTCTTTTGAAATCGGCAAATGCAGACGCACGCAAGGCATTCAATGCCCCGGCACTATGACTGCAAATCATCCCTTCCGTTTCGGAGAAAAGATCAATATATTGTTGTTCTGCACCCATAGCTTATTCTCCCAATTCTTTCTTAATCCAGTCATATCCTTTCTCTTCCAATTCCAAAGCCAACTCCGGACCGGCTGTTTTTACAATGCGACCTTCATAGAGCACATGCACAATATCCGGTTTAATATAATCGAGCAGGCGTTGATAGTGAGTAATGACGATGCAACTATTTTCAGGGGTTTTCAGTTTATTGACCCCTTCGGCTACAATACGCAAAGCATCAATATCCAAGCCGGAGTCTGTTTCATCCAGAATGCTTAAACGAGGATCCAGCATAGCCATCTGGAAAATTTCATTCCGTTTCTTTTCACCACCGGAAAAGCCTTCATTCACCGAACGGTTTGCCAATCTATTATCAAGGTCCACTACCGCCCGTTTCTCACGCATCAGTTTCAAAAACTCGCTTGCCGTTAAAGCCGGCATTCCTCTATACTTACGCTGTTCGTTTACAGCAGCACGCATAAAGTTCACCATACTTACACCTGGTATTTCAACGGGATACTGGAAGCTCAAGAAGATTCCTTCGTGACTGCGATCTTCCGGTGAAAGTTCCAACAAGTCCTTTCCATAGAAAGATACGCTGCCTTTTGTAACCTCATAAACCGGATTGCCGACTAATACGGCGGATAGCGTACTCTTACCCGAACCGTTAGGACCCATAATAGCATGTATCTCACCTGGTTTCACAGTCAGATTAATGCCTTTCAATATTTCTTTGCCATCTACACTGGCATGTAAATCTTTTATTTCTAACATTTTATTTTGTACATATTACAAATGACTAATCATAAATTCCATTCACTTACCACTCAGGGGATAATCCGGGAAACTTAAAGCCCTGTTCCAAAGGCACAAAAGCTATCCTACACTACCCTCCAACGAAACACTCAGTAGCTTCTGGGCTTCAACGGCAAATTCCATAGGGAGTTTATTTAAGACTTCCTTGGCATATCCATTAACGATCAAACCTACTGCATCTTCGGTTGAAATACCCCGTTGATTACAATAGAAGATCTGGTCTTCGTTGATCTTGCTTGTTGTGGCTTCGTGTTCCACAATCGCCGTCTCGTTATGAATGTCCATATAGGGGAAAGTATGCGCACCGCATTTATCGCCCAGCAGCAAAGAGTCGCACTGGCTATAATTACGTGCATTTTCAGCTTTAGGAGCCACGCGTACCAAGCCCCGGTAGGAATTTTCGCTACGTCCGGCGGAGATACCCTTGCTTACAATGGTACTACTGGTATTCTTACCCAAGTGTATCATCTTGGTACCGGTATCGGCCTGTTGGTAGTTGTTGGTAACAGCCACGCTATAGAATTCAGCGGATGAATTATCTCCCGTAAGAATACAAGACGGATATTTCCAGGTAATAGCAGAACCTGTTTCCACCTGGGTCCACGAGAGTTTACTATTTACCCCCTTACAATTCCCGCGTTTCGTCACGAAATTATAGACGCCGCCCTTACCTTCGGCATCACCGGGATACCAATTCTGTACGGTACTGTATTTCACCTCTGCACGGTCATGTACCACGATCTCCACAATTGCGGCGTGAAGTTGGTTTTCATCACGCATCGGAGCTGTACAGCCTTCAAGATAAGAAACGTATGAATCATCATCCGCCACAATAAGTGTCCGTTCGAACTGCCCTGTATTACGGGCGTTAATACGGAAATAAGTGGATAACTCCATCGGGCAACGCACGCCTTTAGGTATATAGACAAACGATCCGTCAGAAAAGACAGCCGAATTAAGTGATGCAAAATAATTATCACGGTAACCAACTACGGAGCCCAAGTATTTCTGTACCAAATCGGGATGCTCACGTACAGCCTCGCTGATAGAGCAAAAGATAATTCCCTTCTCCATCAAAGAGTCTTTAAAGGTTGTCTTAACCGAGACAGAGTCCATAACTGCGTCCACAGCCATTCCGCTGAGGGCTAATTGCTCTTCAAGGGGAATGCCAAGCTTATTAAACGTTTTAAGTAATTCAGGATCTACTTCATCCAAGCTCTTAGGTCCTTCTTTCTTCTTTGTAGGATCGGCATAATACGAAATAGCCTGATAGTCTATTTCCGGAATACGAAGATGTGCCCAAGTAGGCATCTTCATCGTCAGCCAATGTTCATAAGCCTTCAAGCGGAACTCCAAAAGCCACTCGGGCTCATTTTTCTTTGCAGAAATAAGTCGTACCACATCTTCATTCAGTCCACGCTCAATGACTTCTGTGTCTACATCGGTCGTAAAACCATACTTATACTTTTCCTGAGTGAGTTCCTTTACATATTTATTAGGTTCTTCTGATTGCATTATTTATTAAATATATAGTGTTCAGTAATATGTTTCGCCGCCGGAAAAACAATCCCGGCCAACTTCCCTATCGGATAATATAACACAGATTCCTCCTTCTTTGTTTTACTAATCATCTTATTACCCGAATCCACAAATTCAATGACACAAATGACCAGACTGGCAAGCAGGAGGTACTTTAAAGCTCCAAGCCCTGCTCCCAACAGACGATTGAGCCAGCCCAAAGAGACGACCTCCATCATCTTAGTAAGGAGAGATGCTACAATAGTAAAAAGCAAAGGCACCGCAATCCAGATAACTATAAATGCCAATACCTGTGCCACGTTCATGGAGTGAGTTATCGTAGGACAAAGCTTATCTGCCAGTGAAGCATATAAAGCCCTTGCTGCCAATAATCCGATAATGAGTCCAAGAATGGAGGCCAGCTGTTTAATGAAGCCCTTCATAAAACCTACAACTGCCCCTATTCCAAATATAATCAAAATAATAAAGTCCATAACACCATCGTATACATACAAAAAAACAATTGACGGCCAATAATTGACAACCCTTGTGTTTTATCAATCATCGACTGTCAATTGTCAATGCGCCTTTATTTATCGATAATTGTCAATCTATAATTGTCAATTACCCTTCTATTATAAAGTTTGTTTTACTTCTACTTCTTCGTAAGACTCAATAATATCATTTACCTGAATATCATTGCAGCCCGTCAAGCTGATACCACACTCAAAGTTAGTACCTACTTCCTTCACATCGTCTTTGAAACGTTTCAATGCATTGATGCTTCCCGTATAAACCACAATACCATCGCGGATAAGACGGGCTTTATCACTACGTCTCACTTTTCCAGTCTTAACCATAGCACCGGCAACCAGACCTACCTTGGTGATGTTAAAGACTTCACGAACTTCTATGGTAGCTGTTATTTGTTCCTTCAATTGCGGAGCCAACATACCTTCCATTGCAGACTTCACTTCTTCAATGGCATCATAGATAATTGAGTATTTACGAATATCAACACCTTCTTGCTCAGCTAATCTGCCTGCTGCACCTGAAGGACGTACCTGGAAACCAATAATAATGGCATTAGAAGCGGCAGCCAGCGAAACATCCGATTCGGATATCTGTCCAACCCCTTTGTGAATGACATTCACCTGCACCTGCTCGGTTGACAGTTTGATCAACGAATCGCTCAAAGCCTCAACAGAACCGTCCACATCTCCCTTGACAATCACATTCAGTTCATGGAAATCACCAAGTGCCAGACGACGTCCCACCTCATCCAAAGTCAACATCTTCTGCGTACGTAGTCCTTGTTCACGTTGCAACTGTTCGCGCTTATTCGCAATATCACGGGCTTCCTGTTCGGTATCAATCACATGGAAAGTATCGCCTGCAGCAGGAGCACCACTCAGCCCCAGAATAAGCACCGGTTCCGATGGTCCGGCTTCATCCATACGCTGATTGCGCTCATTGAACATCGCTTTTACTCTTCCGTATGACGTTCCGGCCAAAACAATATCGCCCATGTGAAGCGTACCGTTGGAAACCAACATCGTTGCCACATAGCCACGACCTCTGTCCAGAGACGATTCAATAATAGAACCGGTTGCTTTACGATCCGGGTTAGCTTTCAAATCAAGCATCTCCGCCTCAAGCAACACTTTCTCCAACAGTTCGTGGACACCAACGCCTTTCTTTGCAGAAATATCTTGTGACTGGTATTTTCCTCCCCATTCTTCAACGAGGTAGTTCATTCCTGCCAATTCCTCTTTTATCTTATCGGGATTAGCCCCCGGTTTATCTATTTTATTGATAGCAAACACAATAGGTACACCTGCCGCCATAGCATGATTGATAGCTTCTTTAGTTTGAGGCATCACATCGTCGTCTGCCGCAACAATAATGATAACAACGTCCGTAACCTTGGCTCCACGTGCACGCATAGCGGTAAATGCCTCATGGCCCGGAGTATCAAGGAAGGTGATTCGACGACCATCGGACAACTTAACGTTGTATGCTCCGATGTGCTGTGTAATACCACCGGCTTCACCGGCAATCACATTCGCCTTACGAATATAGTCGAGCAAGGATGTTTTACCGTGGTCTACATGTCCCATAACAGTCACAATAGGTGCACGAGGCTGCAAATCATCTTCTGCATCTTCTTCCTCAACAACTGCCTGCGCAACTTCTGCGCTGACGTATTCTGTTTTAAAGCCAAATTCTTCAGCAACCAGATTGATAGTTTCCGCATCCAAACGTTGATTGATAGAGACCATGATCCCCACACTCATACAGGTTGCAATGACTTGCGTAACGGAAATATCCATCATGTTAGCCAGCTCATTAGCGGTTACAAACTCCGTTAATTTAAGTATCTTGCTCTTTGCCAGCTCTTGATCTGCCATTTCATGCTGGCGGCTGGAAGCCATATCTCTTTTTTCCTTGCGGTATTTAGCAGTTTTATTTTTTCCTTTCGAGGTCAGTCGGGCCAACGTTTCCTTAACCTGCTTAGCCACATCTTCTTCGCTTACCTCTTGTTTGATAACAGGTCTCCTGATACGGTCACCACCACGGCCTTTGTTTCTATTGCCGCCCTGGTTATTATTGTTTCCCTGATTGTTATTCCCTTGATTATTATTTCCTCTGAAATTATTGTCATTACGTTGGAAATTAGAAGCATTATTTATATCAACTTTTTCTTTATTAATACGATTACGCTTCTTCTTAACCTCACCGTGTTCAAACGGTTGTCTTTCTTTCTCTTTGTCTTTACCTGCCACATTTGGCTTGTTATCATCCCGCCGAATCTCTTTGATGATAGCTTCCTTCATCTGTTTCTTCTGATCTTGACGAAGTTTCTCCTTCTCCTCACGCTCCTTACGTTTTTCCTCTTTGGTCTTCTTCTTGGGACGTGTTGACTGGTTCAACGTAGCTAAATCTATTTGCCCTATAATGTTGATTTTAGAGACAAATTCTGTCTTGTGCAACGTAAAAATTCCATCTGCCCCTTCTGCTCCTTCCTCATTCTTATCAACCCTTTTCTTATCAGAAAAGTGCTCTTTTGCTTTTTGTGGTACTTCTTCTTTTTGCGGCGCTACCATTTCTTCTTTTTTATTCTCCGTTTCTTCTTCTGCTACTATTGGAGTTCTAGGTTCCTCCACAGGGGCAACCTCTATTTTTTCTTCAACGATAGGAGCCGTATCCAACACTTCCTTAGGCTTTTCTTCCACCACAATGTCCACTGGCAACACCTCTTCTTGAATTACTTTCTCTTCCTCTTTAGGCTCTTCCACTTCAGAAACTTGTTTTTCTATAACAGGTTTTCTATTTAACTTTTCCAAATCTATTTTTCCGACAGGTTTAAACTTAGGACGTGCTTCGTCAGGAATGACTGTTTTAATCATCTCCTCAGTCTTAGGCTTTTCCACTACTTCCCGTTCATAGCCATCAATAGCAACCGATACTTTATTTCGGTCTTTATTCTGACGTTCTTGAATGAAACGTTCTGATTCAAGTCTAAGATTCTTATCTGTACTAAACTCCTTCACGAGCAAAGCATATTGTTCCTCGGAAATCTTCGTGCTTGGATTCGCCTCAACGGTAAAACCTTTCTTCTGCAAGAATTCAACCACGGTTGAAATTCCTACATTCAAGTCTCTTGTTACTTTGTTTAACCTTATCGCCATACTTAAATTTTAATGAATAAAGTGGAGAGAGAAAATAGTACAAATCAGATGAATATTAAAACTTATTCATTCGTACTTTCTTCTTCAAACTCCGATTTTAAAATACGCAATACCTCGTCTACCGTTCCTTCCTCCAAATCAGCCTTTTCAATCAACATCTCACGCGGTGCACTCAGTACTGCCTTTGCAGTATCAATCCCAATTGCTTTAATGGAATCAATTACCCAGCCATCAATTTCATCTCTAAATTCATCCAAGTAAATATCTTCATCTTCAACAGCTTCGTCCAATTCGCGAAATACGTCAATGGTATATTCCGTCAGCATACTGGCAAGTTTGATATTTAGTCCTCCCTTACCAATAGCAAGAGAAACTTCTTCCGGTTTTAAAAAGACTTCCGCCTTGTGATCTTCTTCATTCAAACGAATGGAAGAGATCTTTGCCGGACTTAAAGAACGTTGAATAAACAACTGGATGTTTGACGTATAATTAATCACATCAATATTTTCATTGCGTAGTTCACGAACAATGCCATGAATACGGCTTCCCTTTACACCAACACAGGCTCCTACGGGGTCTACGCGGTCATCATAAGATTCAACGGCTATCTTTGCACGCTCACCGGGGATGCGGGCTATTTTCTTAATGGTAATCAAGCCGTCATTTATTTCCGGTACTTCCATTTCGAACAAGCGTTGCAGGAAAACCGGCGATGTACGCGACAGAATAATTTTAGGATTATTATTCTTATTATCCACTCGTGCAACTACGGCCCGCACCGTTTCTCCCTTACGATAGAAGTCACTGGGAATTTGTTCGGTTTTAGGCAAAAGCAATTCATTTCCTTCATCGTCCAGAAGCAGCATCTCTTTCTTCCAGATTTGATAAACCTCTGCATTGATAATAGTACCTACTCTATCGATATACTTATTATAAATGCTATCCTTTTCCAGCTCCAATATCTTAGAAGCCAATGTTTGCCGTAAATTCAAGATGGCCCGACGCCCAAACTTAGCGAAGTTCACTTCGTCCGCAACCTCTTCTCCTACTTCATAAGAAGCATCTATCTTCTGTGCTTCGCTTAAAGAGATTTGCATATTGGGATTAGTCAGATCTTCATCCGCCACAACTTCACGATTACGCCATATTTCGAAATCCCCTTTGTCGGGATTCACAATCACATCATAATTTTCATCGGTGCCAAACATTTTCGCAATAACGCTACGAAACGACTCCTCGAGTACACTGACCATCGTCGTTCTATCGATATTTTTAAGTTCCTTAAACTCCGAAAACGTATCTACCAAGCTGATAGTTTCTTCTTTCTTGGCCATAATTATTTAAAGCTGATTAAGTATTTAGTATATTTTATTTCATCGTATGTAAAAGCGTTATCTTCCTCCACCAGTTTGGGACGTTTAGCTCCTTCGGGTTTCACTTTTTTATTAACAGTTACCACAAAGCCCGTTTCATTTGCTTCTTTCAACGTTCCACAAACTTTAGCGCCTTCATTTGTCAAGACTTCCACTTCTTCTCCAACATGAATATAGTATTGTTGTAGTACCTTAAAAGGTTGTCCTATGCCAGCGGAGCCCACTTCCAATTCATAATCTTCCTTCTCTCGATTCAGCTTAGACTCGATGTAACGGCTGAGCTCAACGCAATCTTCTATCCAAACGCCTTCCTTATGGTCTATTTCAACCGCAATTTTATTATCAGGGCTAATAGTAACTTCCACTAAAAAGTAGTCTTTTTCTTCCAGCCATTCGTTAACAATCTGGCAAACTGTTTTTTTCTCTATCATTGATTAGCTATATAAGAACAAAAAAAGGAGCCTAATCGCCCCTCCACCTTTCATTCACTCACTGCGCGTGCAAAGATACAAATAATCTGTTCTACTACAAAATATTAAAGGAAAAAAGAATTATTTAACGCAATAGAAGCGGGGAAGTAATGCCAATGACTTACACATGGCTACCCCGCTACCTGTCACAATATCTCCGCCACTCTTGTCCTTTAACTATGGGGAAACCGAAGATATAAACCCTGAACGTGGGATATATAGATGGAACGCGCTGGAGATATAGATGCAGCAGATTGGACATATAGATGCAACGCGTCAGAGATATAGAAGCAACAAGACAGATACGTAGACGGGGATTTACAGGGAACGGGATTCGGATGACCCTGCGCCCGCAGCCTAACGAAGTGTTTTCTATTCAACAGGCATTATAAGTTGCAAAAGAATTGCCGCACCTCGCATTTATTCATTACCTTTGTACTATTCTATAAATTTGTTTTTATGCCACACCATCTGAATACCAATAAACAGTTTATGCTAGGCAATGGCATCTTGGCTTTTGCCGTAATCTTCGTTGTCGTCATATTTGTATATATGAGTCTGCGCCTGCAACAAGAGAAGGCGGCCAAGCGGAACTTTATAGAATTATACACCATTTCTCTGACGAAGGGCTTTAGTGGGGATTCCATATCCTTGCTCATCAACGATAGCGTCTTGACCAATCAAACAATAACCAAAGAGCCTTTCAATCTGGAAGTAAAGCGCTTTGCCGAACATAGCACTTTGATGATTGTAGATAACAAAACAGAAAAGCTATCCTTATTCGAACTCAGCGAAAACGGCGGAACTTACCAATATGAAAAAGAAAACGGAGAGGTAAGGCAATTGCCGCAATCCTCCAGATAAAAGGAGAGCGGTTTCATTGCATTCACCTTAAATGCTGATGCTATAGCTTTTTAATTCCTCCCGTAATTCCTTCCCCTTGCACTCGGTCAATGAATCGAGAAATTGCCAGAACTTTTCTCCATGATTCATTTCACGGGTATGTGCCAGTTCGTGTAACAGGACATAATCAATCAGGTGGAGTGGAAGTAGCATCATGTAGCATGACAGATTAATACTACGGCTGCCTGAACAGCTTCCCCATCTCCCCTTACTCGAATTAATCTTTACGCTCTGATAAGAAAGACCATGTATCAAAGCAAGTTCATTCAGACGGATCGGAAGAATCAGCTTGGCATTACGCCGCAGGGCCTGCTCAATCACTTTACGTAGCCAGGTTTGCAAGTTCTCATCTTTAAAATCAGTATCCGGAGGACAGACTATTTGCATTCTTCCATCACCAGAATGGGCTAAGAACTGTTTACCTGTTCCACTAATAAGACTCAGCTTAAAGAACTCCGCCTCGATACGATAGTTCAGATCTATCAAAGGACGGATTTGTTTTTGCTTGGCTAAGAGCAATCGATGACGCAGCGTATGAACAACATTTTTCACTTCATCCATAGTTGTCCCGCAGGGAACGGTTACATAGATAGCATCCCCCCGTGTATGAAAAGTGAGCCTCCGCGCTCTGACATTCTCCTTAATCAGTATACAACCGAGTTCTTCGTCAATCAGTCTTTCAAGCATAAACTAAATTATATGACAGCAAAAGAACAAATTATCTGCTGAACAAACAAACGAACATGACTTAAAACGAACATAATGTCCGGAAATGAACACTTCGCATCCAGATAATAGCCTAAAAACAAGCGGTTTAGCATACTGGCACAGAACTTGACTTTATTGTTATCAAAAAAATAAATATAGCAATACGCCAGAGGGATGCAACTTTTTGAACGCATCTCACGTCTAATTAATAAACAGCTATTAATAATCAATCGGATAAGAATTATGAAAAATTTAGCATTATTCATTGCATGTATCGGCTTATGGATGAACACAAATGCGTGTTCACAAGGCTCCACCGTATTCTCAGGAAACTGGGGAGGCAAAAGAGTCGTAGGTAGCAAGAACTACGTAACTAAGGATTTAAAGGTAGACAACTTCACAAAAATTAGCCTGGCTGGAAGTCCCGACGTCACCTATACACAAAAACCGGGTGCACCCAAGGTTGAAATATACACATCCGATAATATTGTAGACCTGTTAGATATTAAGGTTAAAGACAACACCTTATATATAAAATTTAAGAAGAACGTCAACGTTTCATACAAGATATTAAAGATACGAGTTTCTTCTGAAGACTTGAATGGTATTTCCGTAGCCGGATCAGGAGATATTCACCTGAAAGACGGAGTGAAAACGAACGATGACTTCTTCATTAGCGTTGCAGGTTCAGGGGATATTGACGGAGAAAACATTTCTTGCAACAATATGAAAATCTCAGTAGCCGGATCGGGAGACATAGATGCCAGAGGCATCAACTGCCAAGGTCTAAAAGTATCCGTAGCAGGTTCAGGGGATATGGTTTTAAAAGATGTAACAAACGTCAGCACCGAAGCCAGCATTGCCGGTTCGGGTTCTGCAACTATAACAGGCCACACCCAAACAGCTTCATACAGCGTAGCCGGTTCGGGAGACTTGTATACTTCGGAATATGAAGCGCAAAACGTCTCTGCAAATGTATCAGGGTCGGGAAGTATAAAATGCCATGCCACCCAATACCTAAAGGCACGTACCACTGGTAGCGGAACAATTGGTTATAAGGGCAATCCCGAGGTAGATTATCCAAAGAAGAACTTGTATAAGCTATAACATTTTCTAAGATCATAAATATCTCTTCTAACATTCAAAAGTAGTGGCAAAGGGTCTCCGTGATGGAGCCCCTTTGTTTTTTAGTGTCCACCAGAGGTATGGAAGCAAAAATAAAAGGGGCACTGCTTCGCGCAGTGTCCCATCTATAATTAATTAGTCTTTTATAAAGATTTGAGAGAATTGAAACTTCACAGCCTCAATTTTGTAGTTTTAATAAAGCACACTAACTATTATTTTATATAAAGCAAATGAAAATGTTATTTCTTTAATTCTATTGATTTATCTATTCTACGCAACGTATCCAGCATTTGTTGTTCATGGGTGACGATTGGGTCCTCCGAGAAAGCAACCGAAGGCGCAGAAATCTGTTTACCTATTGTATCCGCGGCAGCCACCTCCTTCACATTTCCAAAAAACGAATGTTGCATCACGTTTCCTAATGAAAAGATGATTGCTACTACTGCTGCTGCTTTGAATAAAGGCATAAGGCGAATGCTCAAAGTCAACCGCTTTGCCTTCACTACCTGAGGTTCGATTTCAGCCAGTACGCGTTCATCGAAATCGTCACTTAAAGATACTTCTTGCTGAGCTTGTTGATATACGAACAAGTCTTTATAGCGAAGCAAATGCTCGGGAACTTCACTTCCATTGAAGAAAGCGCGCAACTGTGCTTCTTCCTCAAGTGAAGTCTCACATCGCCAATAGCGTTCCAAAAGTTGTTCTATTTGCTTACAATCCATAACTTTCTATATCTAAATACCGTTGTTTTACTTTTTGTCTCGCCCTAAAGAGGTTCACTTTTACCTGTTCCTCAGTCAGATGCAGGACGACTGCTATTTCTTTATAGGATCTCCCCTCAATATCTCTCAATTGGATAATCAAACGCTGCTTCTCGGGAAGCTGATTAATCAACCGGTGTATGATCGCCATCCTTTCCTTGTTTTCCAATCGGCTATACGGGCTGGATGTATCCGGGGCTTCTTCCATTTCGGGCTTAAGTTCCACATTTTGAGCTTCCTTCTTTTCGCTTTTATCGATAGCTAAATTCCGGGCTACCGTTAAACAATACGCCTCAATTGAACCGAATTGTTTCCACTCATCACGCTTATTCCAAACCCTAATCAGTGTTTCTTGAACAATATCTTCCGCTTCTGCCCTGTCGAAGGTGATCCGGAGAGCTAACCGAAAGAGTTTATCTTTCAGCGGGAGAATGTCATTCCGAAAACTGATTTCTTGCATCTCTATTAATAATGACGGTTAAGTATATGGAAAGTTACAGTAATCCACTGTTTTTTTGAATTTATTTTTTAATGAGAGTACCACTCTTATCATTAAGAGCTGACGCTAAGGTGATTACTACTTCAGATACACCTGCATTCAATGCCTCAAAAGAGTTCTCCAACTTCGGTATCATTCCTCCTTTGATTACTCCATCGGCAACATAGCGGTTAAATTCGGCAAAGGTAATTTGGGAAATTACACTGTCTTCATCATTTTCATCACGAAGCACTCCCTTCTTCTCAAAACAGAATACCAGAGTGACCTCAAAAAGCGACGCCAGTGCTTTGGCTGTTTCACCGGCTATGGTATCAGCATTAGTATTCAGCATATTGCCTGCCCCATCATGCGTCAAGGGGGCCATTACAGGAACCACACCCTTATGAATCAAATCACCAAGAAAAGTTGCATCCACCTTTTTCACATCACCTACAAAACCATAGTCAACTTCTTCTACGGGACGTTTCACCGATCGGATAACATCCATATCGGCTCCGGTCAGTCCTAATGCATTGACGCCTCTTGCCTGTAAACCTGCAACAATATTTTTGTTGACCAATCCGCCATATACCATAGTGACCACCTTCAAAGTCTCTTCATCCGTAATCCGACGCCCGTTCACCATGTGGCTCTCAATGCCTAACCGAGCAGCCAGTTTTGTAGCAGACCGGCCTCCGCCATGCACCAAAACCTTAAAACCTTCAATGGCGGCAAAATCATCAAGCAAGCGACGAAGCGTTGCTTCTTCTTCCACTATTTTACCGCCAACCTTTATAACGGTCAGCTTCTCTTTCATAATTACAATATCGGTGATGAAGTTACCATGCTCTGCAAAGTAACTCCTTATTTATAAAAACGTTATTCCAAATACGTATATCCGTACAGTCCGGAACGGTAATTGGATAAGAATTCTTTTCCTTCTTCTAAGGAGATGCGTCCTTCCTTCACGGATTGCGTCACCCAGGTTTCCAGCGTACGCACCAACTTCTTAGGATTATATTGAACATAGTCCAAGACTTCTGCAACCGTCTCTCCATCTATCACCTGCTCTATGGTATACCCCTTATCACTTACAGATACATGGACTGCATTCGTGTCGCCGAACAAATTGTGCATATCTCCTAATATTTCCTGATAAGCCCCTACCAGGAACACTCCTACATAATAAGGTTCTTTACTTTTTAAAGAGTGTATCGGTAAATAGTGAGCAACATTCTTAGTAGAGATAAAATTAGCAATCTTACCATCGGAATCACAAGTAATGTCCTGCAATGTAGCTTCCCGGTCAGGGCGCTCATCCAAGCGCTGTATAGGCATAATCGGGAATATCTGGTCGATAGCCCACGAGTCTGGTAAGGACTGGAAAAGGGAGAAGTTACAGAAATACTTATCTGCCAACAGCTTAGGCAATCCGCGTAATTCATCCGGCGCATGCTTCAACCCACTAGCTATCTGATTAACTTCACGCATAATGGACCAATACAAACGCTCAATTTGTGCACGTGTCTTCAAATCGACAATACCATGGCTGAACAAGTCCAGCGACTCTTCCCTGATTTGCTGGGCATCATGCCATGCTTCCAACATCTTATTCTGGTTCAGCGTATCCCATATTCCATAAAGCTCCTGTAGCAGTTCATGATCATTCTCCGTTACTTCTTCATCATCATCCCATTCGGGCAATGTAGTTGTTTCAAGTACCTCGAAAATCAATACAGAATGATGGGCTGTCAACGCCCGGCCACTCTCCGTAATAATGTTAGGATGGGGAATACCATTCTTATCACTGGCATCCACAAGAGTAGATATCGAGTCGTTAACGTATTCCTGAATGGAATAGTTTACACTGCTTTCACTGCTGGAAGAGCGCGTTCCGTCATAATCCACTCCCAATCCACCGCCAATGTCAACAAACTCTACATTGAATCCCATAGCGCGCAGTTGCACATAGAACTGGGAAGCTTCACGCAATGCAGTTTTTATGCGGCGTATCTTGGTAACTTGGCTACCGATATGGAAATGGATTAACTTCAGACAATCTTTCATCCCCTTAGAGTCGAGGAAATCAAGCGCTTCGAGCAACTCACTGGAGGTCAATCCAAATTTACTTGCATCTCCGCCGGAGTCTTCCCACTTTCCACTTCCGGTTGAAGCAAGCTTTATCCGAATGCCGATATTGGGTTTCACATTCAACTGCTTCGCCATGCGGGAAATAAGCTTGAGTTCATTCATTTTTTCCACAACAAGGAAAACACGTTTGCCCATCTTCTGTGCCAGCAAAGCCAATTCTATATAGCTTTCGTCCTTATATCCATTACAGATAATCAGTGAATCAGAGTCAGTGTTTACGGCGATTACAGCATGCAGTTCCGGTTTGGAACCAGCTTCCAAACCAAGGTTGAACTTCTTACCATGACTGATAATTTCTTCCACAACCGGACGCATCTGATTGACTTTAATAGGATATATGATAAAGTTTTGCCCTTTATATCCATACTCTTCAGACGCCTGTTTAAAACAACTTGATGTCTTCTCAATCCGATTGTCCAGAATATCGGGAAAACGAACCAACATAGGAGCAGTCACATCACGCAACTGAAGTTCATCCACCAATTCTTTCAAATCAACCGCTACACCATCTTTACGCGGTGTTACCACTACATGACCTTTGTCATTGATACCAAAGTACGAAGTGCCCCATCCTGTAATGTTGTAGAGCTCTTCTGAATCTTCAATACGCCATTTTCTCATTTTTGTTTATCAGCAGTTTCTTGTTCGATTTTTTAATAAGTTGGCAAAAATACGCAATAATCTCTTATTTATAGTCTTTTTGATTCAAAAATACACAGTCACAACGAATTAAACTCCCAGTAAAGTACGTAAACGTTGAACTGAATTGGAAATCTGCTGATGACTTTCCAACTGTCCACCGTCAAAATGATATTGCGCCCGGGAATAAAAAGGAGCGCGTTTGGCTAATGCCTCAACAATAAACGCACGAAGTTCTTCATCTGTTTTACCCTGAAGAATGGGACGTTGCCGTTTGGCAACACGCAGGCGACGGAACAACACATCCGGATTCACATCCAAAAAAACAGTCTGCCCACATTGATTCATATACTCCATGTTATCAGAAAAACAAGGAGTACCTCCACCCGTAGAAACAACAACATCATCAAAGTCAGCCACTTCGTGCAACATAGCCTTCTCTAACTCACGAAAAGAAGCCTCTCCCCGCAACGCGAACAATTCACTAATGGATTTGTGATAACGTTCCTCAATATACCAGTCCAGATCGACGAAAGGTACATCCAATGCGCGGGCAAAAGCCTTTCCTAAAGTTGTTTTACCGGCACCCATGTAGCCGGTTAAAAAAATACGTATCATAAGCGCTCACCGTTTGCAGGCAAAGGTAAGCATAATCAACGGAATATCTTAATGCGGTCAGTGAGTTCTTTCATCTCTTTTTCTCCCGGTTGGGACGTTGGCGTACCAAACGGCATCTCGGCAATCAAAGTCCATGTATCGGGTAGCTTCCAGGTACGGCGTACTTCATCGTCAATAAGAGGGTTATAGTGTTGTAAAGATGCTCCAAAACCAATATCTTCAAGCATTGTCCATATTGCCAATTGATGCATGGCCGATGTTTGCTGGGACCATACCGGAAAGTTGCCGCTATACGAAGGGAAACTATCCTGCAACCCTGCTACCACAGTTTGATCTTCAAAGAACAATACCGTACCGTGACCGGAAGCAAATGAACCGTTAATCTTCTCTTCCGTCTTATGGAATTGATCTTCCGGTACAAGTTTCTTTAGTGTTTCTTTTACAATATTCCACAATTTGGAATGTTGTTCTCCTAGCAATAACACCACTCTGGTGGATTGTGAATTAAAAGCCGACGGTACATGCGTCACCGCTTCACGAATGGCATGAACTATTTCCTCATCGTATACAGGAGATTCGCTACTAATGGAGTAATACGTCCGCCGATGTGCCAATGCCTCTTCAAATGTTCGTTTCATATATCAAATATTTTTAGCTATTTCATCTTTTTGTTCATAGAGAACAAGTAGAAGAAAAAAGTTGTTCATGAATAGGAAATATTTCTACCTTTGCATCCATCATGAAGCAAGAGAAGTTTTACGTTGTATGGGAAGGTGTTACACCGGGAGTATATACCTCTTGGACTGATTGCCTGTTGCAGACCAAAGGTTATGAAGGAGCAAAATACAAATCGTTTGAAACACGTGAGGCAGCAGAAAAAGCCTTCGCCTCCTCTCCGTATGAGTACATAAAACGTCGTATTTCAAAGCCAACCCCAACTTCAATAAAGGAAACAGAAATTCATCTCCCGACTGGTGTGATTGACAATAGCCTTGCCGTAGATGCAGCATGCAGCGGGAATCCTGGTAAAATGGAATACCGCGGGGTTCATGTGGCCAGTCATCAGGAGATTTTTCACTTTGGACCCGTATACGGTACGAATAATATCGGCGAGTTTCTCGCTCTTGTCCACGGACTTGCCTTATTGAAACAAAAAGGCTTCGACATGCCGATCTATAGCGATAGTGCCAATGCAATCAATTGGGTGAAACAAAAGAAATGCAAAACCAAGCTTCCCCGCGAATCAAAAACGGAAGAACTCTTCAAACTTATAGAGCGGGCGGAGAAATGGCTGAAAGAAAACACTTATTCCACAAAAGTGCTGAAATGGGAGACTAAACAATGGGGAGAGATTCCCGCCGACTTCGGAAGGAAGTAAAAGCAGCACATCTCCTGTTGAAAAATAGTTATTTAGCTCATTCAAAATACTCTTTTTATAGTGACAAGTCTTCGGTTCACAGCCGTGGGCTCTGCGGTTTACATTTGTGAACCGGAGTTTTAGCTTAAGTCTCTTACCTTTTTATCATAGGAGAAAACAAATTATATGCCAAGTAAATGCCCGTTTTTCATTGAGACAAAAGCCAAAACCTATCTATATTGCAATGCAGAGCAGTGAGATGAAGGCTTCTCACTTTAGAAGAGGACACAATCGAAAAACACCGGATTTACATCAGGACAGTACACATGCCGGACATTACACAAAATGCAATGAGGTTATATCAAAAGTATTGCAGAATATAACTATATTTGCAGTTAATACGATTAAGCGGAGTTTGGAATGACATGCGTGGAAGTGAAAAAGATACTGCCATACTTGAAGGGCTGAGAAATGGAGACGAAGAAGCTTTGAAAGAATTATTCAAAGCATATTATTCCGCACTCTGCCTTTACTCCGTACAGATCACCGAATCATTACAACAATCAGAAGATATTGTACAGGAATTGTTCATTGATATCTGGGAAAAGAAACGCTATAACAATATCAACGTAGACCTTGGTGCCTATCTTTATTATGCAGTTCGCAACCAGTCCATGGCCTATGCCCGCAAAAACTTCAACCATCTGGCTATCCAAGATTTGGAAGAAGAAGCTTATACTCCCATAGAAGAGCTTTATAACGAAGAAGAATTACTTGAAAGAAAAGAACAATTACATCAAACCTTAAAGATGCTTTCTCCTCAGGAATACCGGGTACTAACCGAAATTGTACTCAATGGCAAAAAATATAAGGAGGTGGCTGCGGAATTGAGTATATCAGTTAATACGGTAAAAACCCACTTGTCAAGAGCACTGAAAATTCTGCGTAAGGACAAAACCCTCACTCTCTTCTTTCTCTGTTTCTGCTAACCTTTCAGCTCCTTTCGCTACCTGTAGAAATGAATTAAGTTCAAACTAATCTTTTTATCAGAAGAACTGCCTTATAACAACCTTATTTATATAGAAGCAAACAGGCTACAAGCAGATAAAAGAAACTACCCGAAAAAAAAAGTATTCTTTTTGTCACCCATTTCAGCAATAAAGTACTCTTTTAGAAAAAGAGCTATGAATTTATGATGCAAGGTGACAATTTTACATCCTTATTTCAAAAGTACATAAATAAGGAACTATCAGAAAAGGAACTCGAACAATTGCAGAGCTGGTTGAAAATATCGCCAGCAAATAAAAAGCTGTTTGTTTCATTTCTATCTCTGTATAAAACGGAAATCCTGCTTGCCACCAGGAAACAGATAAATACAGATGCAGCCTGGAACAGGATACACCGGCGACTGAACCAATCTCCCCGAAGACACAACTTCAGGGTATGGGCAGCAGCCGCTTCCATCTTGCTCATAATAGGGCTTTCTATTTTTATCTTCCAACAAACCTCCTTTAAGAATGATACGGCAAAGGAACACTCATTAACAGCATTGTACCCTAACATGGGAGACCGGAAAGCTGTCTTAACTTTGTCAGACGGACGAACCGTCTTTCTTAAAGCCGATGACAAACGAATGAATATCTGTGAAAAAAACGGAAACATAGTAGGATACAATCTTTCCAACCACCTGATTTACGAAACATCATCCAGCGCTTACAAGGTACCCCTTTACAATAAAATAGCAGTACCAGCCGGAAGTGAATATACAGTGACTTTGTCCGATGGCACTAAGGTATGGCTCAACTCAGAATCCACACTGGAATATCCTATAGTATTCTCTTCCATACGAAATGTTCGGCTACAGGGTGAAGCCTATTTTGAAGTAACACACAATCCTCATGCACCATTTGTAGTGCATGCCCTTGAAGTGCAAGTACGTGTACTCGGCACAAAATTCAATGTCAGTGCATACCATGCAGAGCATATATCTGTGACACTAGTTGAAGGAAAGGTGGCTGTAACTTCACCACAAGGGACTGATATATTGATACCCGGTAATCAGGCCCAGGTATCCTCTACTGGAAAACATGTGATAGAAACGGTCAATCCAGTCATCTACACTTCCTGGGTGACAGGACGCTTTGAGTTTAACGACACCCCGATGAAGGACATCATGGCACAATTAGCTTTATGGTATAATGTAAGAATAGAGTTTGCATCTCCCGAGTTGAAAAACATTACCTTCACAGGAGCTATCCTTAAAAGTAAATCATTGGGTTATGCACTTGAGCTGATTCAAAAAGTATCTAATCTTGATTTTGAAAAAGAAGGAGAGGTTATAGTAGTAAAAGAACAAAAAAATTAAGAGGAAAAACATGTATGTCTTTCCTCTTATACTTAATCAATAACAAACCTGTTAGCGCAGGCTGTCCGTTTAATCTTTAAGCATTCAAAAGTATGAAAAAAAACAGATTCCGGGAAATCTTTTTAAAAGATATTCCTCAAATTAAGTATCTAACCATCTTCCTCATTTTCGCGTGTTTAGATTTACATGCCCAGAACAACCCGAACCTTGTTACAATAAAAAAGGATATAATCGGGGTGGAAGAAGCTTTCTCCATGATTAAAGCCCAAACACATGTTTACATTATGTACGAAAGTCAAATTATTGATCGGCATCTGAAGCTAAACCTAAATTTGGAAAAAGTTACTTTGCAAAAAGCACTGGAAGTGATTTGCTCAAAAACAGGATTGAAATATGAAATCATGGATAAACACGTGCTTATTACAAAGCCAGGCACCACTAATAAAAAGAAAATAGAAAAAAAAAGTATCATAACCGGGCATGTGACAGGCGAAGATGGTGAACCTCTACCCGGTGCCACTATCTGGATTATGGGACAGCCCAAAGGTGCAATAGCCGATGCTGATGGCAATTACACCATTAGTGCTACAACTGGGGAAGCATTGAAGTATTCCTTCATGGGCATGGAAGATGTAATTAAGATTGTAGGAAATGAAAATAAGATAGACGTAATCCTCCCTACCAAATTACATTTGCTTCAAGAAGTGGAAGTGGTTTCAACCGGTTATCAAAGCTTGTCCAAAGATCGCGTTACCGGCTCATTTTCCTATATCACATCTGATGATCTGAAAAAGGTGGAAAGTCCAAATATAGTTCAGCGGCTGGAAGGACAAGTACCGGGATTACAAATGACACTCTACGGCGATAAATCATTCAGCTACACTAATACGATGAAAACCGCTTCCAGTGGAACACATACCGTAGGAAGTACCGAGTATAAAATTAGTATCCGAGGGATAAGCACACTCAACGGAGAGACATTTCCATTGATTGTAGTGGACGGAGTGATTACCGAAATGGATTTGTCAAGCTTAAATCCTAACGATATTGATAACATTTCCGTTTTGAAAGATGCAGCAGCAGCTTCTATTTGGGGAGTACGTGCAGCAAACGGAGTGATTGTGATAACAACCAAAAAAGGGAAACAGAACACTAAACCACAAGTTTCTTTTTCTACCAGCCTGATAGTTGCAGGTAAACCGGACATAAACTATTTAAAGACAATGACATCTGCCGAAATGCTGGACTATGAAAAGTCTTTGGTAGATCAGGGTATAGTCACAAATGTACCGGCAACCTCTTACTATACAGCGCAATATGTTATGCCTGAAGGTACTCAATTAGCATTAAAACTAAAGCAGGGACTCATCACCCAAAGTGCTTACGAGAAAAAAATTGCAGAGTTGAGCCAAATAGATAACCGCTCACAAATTTCCAAATACCTCTTTCGTCCTGCATCTTCGCAACAATACAACTTGTCAATAAAAGGAGGAGGAAACAACTCTGATTATTTTTATTCGGCATCTTACAGCAAAGAGAACACTAATATTAAACGAAAATCAGGAGAAAGACTGACTCTTACCTTAAATAATAGCTGGAAATTGTTCAACTGGGCTACTCTCTCTACCAGCTTCAAAGGAACTTTCTTCTCCTATGATAACAATGGCATTTCACTCAATTCACTGTATCCTTCATCAGGAAAGGTATTAATGCCTTATGAAAATTTGGCGGACAAAAACGGAAAAGGTATTTCCTACGAACAAATGTCTTCAGAATGGACTTCTACTCTTTCTTCAGCGTTTAAAGACTGGACTTATAATTATTTGGATGAACTACGGCTTATGGATAATACGCAAAAAGATAACAACTTTTCGGGTAGCATCAATCTTACCGTACCTTTACTCTGGGGATTATCCTCGTCTACATTACTTTCAGTAGAGCGTACATTCTCAAAAAGTAGGGCATATAATGATCCGGAAACCTATTATGTTAGGAACATCATTAACTATTATACCTATCCGACTGCAACGACCAACAGTTTGGGTATAAGCAACGGAGGTATCCTGCAACGCAATGATACCGAACAAAAAAATTATCTCTTTCGACAGCAGTTCAACTATGATACGGTAATCAAAGGGATACACCGGATTAATGCACTAGCCGGACTAGAAATGCGCGAAACGAACATCGGAACATCTTCTTTCTCTCTATTTGGTTATAACACTCAAACAGGCATTACGAATTCACAAATAAATTATAGTACAACACCTTCTTATGCATGGGCCGGAGGAGATTCTCCCACTTCATATATCACATTTTATTATGGCGGATATCCTACTCAACTTGATAAACGCAGGCGTTTCCTTTCTTATTACGGTAATGTTGCTTATACTCTGTTCGACCGCTATTCCCTGTCAGGAAGTGTGCGCTATGACGATTACAACAACTTTGGGGTCAGTCGCAAGTATCGCGCCACTCCTCTTTATTCATTTGGAGCCAAGTGGAATCTAAACCGGGAACATTTTATGCAATCTATAAAATGGGTGAACAATTTGGCTGTCCGCCTTACTTATGGCATAAATGGTAATCTATCGCTTGATACTTATCCGTTTACTAACATTTACCTGACAAACAATTCAACTACCGGTGAATCCAGTGCCGGTATATCTGCTCTTGCCAATCCACAGCTGAGATGGGAAAAAGTTTATACAAGCAATTTCGGCGTGGACTTTAGCCTATTTGACGGTAAACTGAGCGGCTCTACGGACTATTATTATAAAAAAGGAAGGGATCTGCTATATGGATTTCCTATCGGGTCAGCCTATGTGGGAAATATCACTACTACGATGACGCGTAATGCAGCCTCCATTGATTCGTACGGTATTGACGTGAGTCTGAAAGGTACAGCTTATCAAAATAAAGATTGGCAGGTAAATGCAGGTCTGCAATTCTCCTATAATACAAATGAAGTGAAAGATAACAAATTCTTCAAACCAGACACCTATTCTAATTATTATTCGTATTACCCAGCCGGCATTAGAATGGTGGAAGGTTACCCTACAGACAAATTGTTAGTTTACCGTAATGCCGGACTTGACGAAGAAGGTCTTACACAAATTTATGATGAAAATGGAAACATTATCAAAGCATCTACAACAAAAATAACATCCTTTGGGGTACTTAAGAATGCAGGACGTACGACCGCTCCTTACAATGGAAGTTTCAATTTGAACATAAACTATAAGCAATTCTCTTTGTATGCACTTGCAACCTACAGGTTTGGCAATGTTTTTTTGCGCCCGAGCATTACCAACTATGTAAGTAATACCTATAATGCACACTTCGATTTGGCAAAAGACATTGCTTACCGATGGAAAGAATCTGGCGATGAATTGACTACAAACGTACCGAAAGCATCCAGTAATATGTATAGCTTGAATCGCTACATCTACTCGGATATCAATGTATTGAAAGGAGATTATATTCGTATGAGGCAAATCTCATTAAGTTATCAGTTCGAAAAGAAGTTACTTAGCAAAATAAAAATACAATCAGCCCAATTAAGTTTAGCTGTAAACAATTTAGGTCTTTTATGGACAGCTAATAAACAGGGGTATGACCCGGATTATATAACATCTTTAAGCTCTACTTATAATTTGCCTCCGGCAAGATCTTATACATTAAGTTTGAATGTTAACTTTTAAAATGATTCTGATTATGAAATATTATTATATAATACTTGCTTTATCCATCGCTTTATTAGCAAGCGGATGCCAAAACTTCGTAGATATAAAAACACAAGGTTCACTTGTCCCTGGTGAGACTGAAAACTACCGTTACCTACTGAATAATACCAGTGAATGGGAAAAGGGGCCCACAGTAGTAGATATTGCTTCGGACGATGTACAGTTAGTGGATGGCACTCCACAAATTTCGGATTTATTGAGCTCTGAATATTATGCCTACTGGTATAAGAGTTACACTTGGCAAGCGGTCATTTATCCCCTTGGCGGTTATTATCAAACTGATTATGACTGGAATGCCATGTACAACACCATCAGTTATGCTAACGCCGTAATTGACGAGGTTCCTTCAAGTACAGGAGGAACGGATGAGGAAAAAGAGGAGTTGATAGCCGAAGCCCTAGTCCACCGGGCAGACGCTTATCTGATGTTGGTTAATATGTATGCCAAACCTTACAACTCAACAACTGCCGACACTGACCTTGGACTACCACTTGTATTAGAATTAGATACAGAAAAATCACTCAAGAGGGCTTCCATACAGGCAATTTACGATCAAATTATAACTGACCTCACTGAAGCATTACCATCATTACCGGAAACACAAAACTATACGACATTGCCCACCAAAGCTTCTGCTTATGCAGAATTGGCAAGAGCTTACCTGCTAATGGGACAGTATGAAAAGGCTAACTCTTATGCAGATAGTGCACTGGTTTATAAAAACACATTGAATGATCTAAGTCAAATAACCTCCTTGTCATCCAATAACTACCCGATAAGAATTAATGACCCGGAAATACTATTGTCCAAAATTGCCGATGGTGGCATATCAGCCTATTCTACCACCGCGCTAAGGTTGAGTGATGATTTACTTGCCTTATTGGGAACAAAAGATAAAAGATACACGTTGTTTACTGCCGGAGCGGAATCCATAAATGCTTCGTATGCTGCCGGACGTTATTTCTATAAAGACAAAGCTTTATATGAGTCACGCAATATCGGACCTTCCGTACCCGAAATGATTCTGATAAAAGCTGAATATTATGCACGATCAGGAGATACCTCAAATGCGATGGTTTGGGTGAACAAATTAAGAAAAAAACGTTTTGCTCCCGAAGATTATGAACCTCTTACAGCAGCCAATACAGATGATGCATTAATAAAAGTAATAGAGGAGCGTCATCGAGAGTTTTTCTGCCGAATGTTAAGATGGTGGGATATGCGCCGATTGAAAGATGACTCCCGATTCCAGGAAACAATCACCAGGAAATTTAATGGAACAACTTACACATTGGCTCCAACAAGCAATCGTTATGTTTTTTGTATTGCCGAATACCAGATTAAATTGAATCCTGAGATACAACAAAATCCTGAATAACTTAATTTTTATTCTTATATAAGATGTCTATTAAAAAAATCTCTTTACTAATGTTCTCACTGTTCATAGGAAATATCTTTTCCTATGGACAGGTTGGCGACAACCGTCTTTCTTTCAAACCGGAACATCCTGTAGCTGGAGAAAAGGTAACTATCTTCTATCAACCGCTTCCGGCAATGCACAATGCCGCCAGTATTAAAGCAATAGTATACTCCTTCAATTATTTCAATTGGGAAACAAAGGAAATGGATTTATCTCCCGATAAAGGAAAGTGGACAGCTAGTTTTGATATTGCCCCGAATGCAGGTCTATTAGCCTTTAAATTCAAAGCAGATACACTCATCGACAATAACCAAAACCTTAGTTTTGCTTGTATGATTTCAGGAAAGGATGGACAACTAATGCCTGGCGCTTATGCCGGATGGGGACTGCTACGTACAAATAAATATGGATATGATATACCCGGCTATCTTGATTTGAGCAAAATAGAAATTTCGGACTCAGCTGTCTATCACTGGATGGACATGGAAGTACATAACCGACAGGAATCTAACATCCCTATGGCTTATTTCTATTCACGTTCAATGCAGGAAGCCAGAATAAACGGAACTGCACAACGGATAGGAAGAGTGAAGAAGTTCCTATTGAGTAACGGTTCCGAAGATGCTTTAATTCAAGCTACCCAAATAGCTAATCTAGAGCAGAACACAACACTTGCAGATTCCATTTCCAATGTAATACTAAAAAAATATCCACATGGGAAATGGACCCTAAGAAGCAAGAGCATGCTCATTAATAGAGAACGGGATATGAATAAGAAGTATGCAGATATACTTCAGCTCTTACAAAATTTTCCTAAAACTACTAATTTTGAATACTTTCTTAATCAATACAATATAAGTTATGACACATTTTATCAAACATTGCTTATTATTGATGCAATAAATAAGCGCTTTGATCATATTAGCGAATACGTACCCAAGATGACCTTACCCGGTGTCATTAATACATTCTACAAACTAATCGAAGTGCCGCACGCCCGAAAAGATTTACCGGATGAGCAACTACTACCCTATGCACAAACAATGGTGGCTCAAGCAGAAAAAGTTCAAGGCATAAAACCTTATAACTATCGCTTTTTATCCGATAAAGAATGGAAAAATACATCGGAGGACTTGATCAATAAAAATATCTATATGCCTTTTATAGATATCCTTAAAAACACGAACCATAGCGATGAGGCTCTCAGTTATGCTCGGAAAGTACAAAAGGATCTCAATTACAGATTTGCTTCACTAAATGAGAACATGGCAGAACTCCTCGAACACAAAGGAAATGATAAAGAACTACAAACCGTATTGGAAAAAAGTGTATTTACTAATCAAACTTCCGAAACAATGATGAATATGCTAAAAGCGCTTTATGAACGCAATCATCATTCCATCGAAGGTTATGAAGCTTATGTGGAGAACTTAAAAAATCCTGTAGATAAACTGGCATTATTGGCTGCAGTAAAAGAGTTTAAAAAAGAAGGGCTAATGCCTGCATGGAAACTAGAAGATGCTAACGGCAACGTTGTATCTTCAGAACAGTTGAAAGGAAAAGTTTATATATTGGACTTCTGGGCCTCATGGTGTGTACCCTGTAAAGCTTCATTTCCAGGAATGAAGATGGCAGCAGAGCACTATAAAGATGATAAGGATGTGGAGTTCTACTTTATAGATACTCAAGAGTTTAGTTCAAACTATAAAACACAAGCTGTGAATTACTTAAAAACACATAACTTTTCATTCAACCTATTGTTCGACGGCAAAACGGAAATGGCAAAAACTAATAATGAACTAGTCAACAAAATAATGTCCACTTATAGCATGTCAGGAATACCGTTAAAAGTGGTCGTAGATAGAAAAGGCAACATTCGCTACATTTCCATTGGCTACAAAGGTAGCCCAAGTGGACTTTCCGAAGAAGTGATTGAAATGGTGGAACAAGCAAAACACGATTTATAACAGAATATGTCTCAAAGAGTATTATAAGAAGATGAAAAGAGATATGAAATATACCAGAACTCTGGTACTCGCACTGATCTTATTATTCACTAGCTTCCGGCTTGCAGCCAATATTCCCTTGGAAAATCAGCCTGAATCAAATTATAAGGCAGAGAAACTGACTTATTTCAATGAGGATTCAACGTTGCACTTTGGTGCAACGTTGACGTACCCGCTCCACGTAAAAAAAGCCCCGGTTGTTATATTAGTATCAGGTACAGGCAAGCAGGACCGTGATGGGACAATGGCAGGACATAAAATGTTCGCAGATATAGCAAGCTATTTAAGTAGCAGAGGAATAGCCGTGCTACGGACAGATGATCGTGGCACAGGTGAAACAAACGGAGTCTATGAAACATCTACAACAGCTGATTTTGCACAAGATGTAATATCGGCCATAGCTTATTTAAAAAATCGCAAAGACATCAACAAGAAAGAGATAGGATTGATCGGTCACAGTGAAGGAGGAGCCGTTATCTCCATTGTTGCAGCCCAATCCAAAGATGTAGCCTTCATGATTAGTTTGGCCGGCCTCGCTACCAAGGGGCTAAGTTCATTGATTAGGCAAAATGAGGACCTAGTCAAAGCTGCCGACATTCCCGACTATGATAAAAAGCGGTATAATGAGATTAATGGGCTAATGTTTCAAACTGCCTATCAATATGCATCATCAGATAGTATGGAACAAAAGCTCAATGAAACCTATGAAAAATGGAAGATAAAAGACGATGCCTATTATAAGGGCTTGAATATAAAAGGCTATGATCATTTCCGGTTTCCTATTTACTCATATGTTAGGCAAGCTATAGGAACATGGTACCGATTTTTTATCCGTTACAATCCCGAAGATTATTTAGCTAAAGTAACAATCCCCGTGTTGGCATTAAACGGAGAAAAAGATATTATGGTAGCTGCAGATCAAAACCTTAGGAACTTTAAAAATTATCTCATCCATAACAAAGATGTTACCACCATGGTTTTACCAGGACTGAATCACCTCTTTTTATCCTGCAAAACAGGAAAGCAAGAAGAATATCGCACTCTGGAAGGACATTTTTCAGAAGAAGCATTGCAAATTATGTATCATTGGATAAAGAAACATATCTAATGGTCCACATTTAATATTCTACGATCTATCAGATCTAATTTTCTTTATAGAAGTAGAATCAGGAATCTCTCTTTAACTTTCATTTCGGTGCAGATTACACGAATATGCGAATTACATTCATTTGAATTCAGCGCTTCTATGTAATCTGCACTTTTTATCATCCTATGCCAAAGATGACATATCATACAACTTCTGCTATTTTACGATACCTTTGGATTGCCTTACAAACTCAAGAATATTCTTTATCTCATCACTCATTGGGACTTGTTCCTCTATTTTTTGAGTAGCATCTTGTACACTTATGTTGCCTTGATAAATTAAGCGATAAGCATTAGCTATATGACGTAAAACCCGTTCCTGAAAATTATGATGGGAAAGAATTACGGCGTTCACCCCGTGATAAGCTACAGGATTACCTGATATAATAATGTATGGAGGAACATCTTTTGAGATACGGCATCCTCCCTGAATTAGAGTCCATGTACCAATATGACTATTTTGTTGTAATAGTACATTGCTACTCAATATAGAATAGTCATCCATAATACAACCACCTGCAAGGGTACTTTTTATACCAAGTACGCAATGATTCTTTAATACAACATCGTGACATATATGTACTCCGTCCATCAAAAAGTTATCATCACCAATTTGTGTACTGCCATCTGCTTCCGTAGCACGACTGATAACCACGTTCTCTCTAATGTGGTTATTATTGCCAATAACAAGTTTTCCCCCACATTTTGTGCAATGAAAATCTTGTGGCTTAGCACCTAGAACAGCATTTTGATATATTTTATTTCCAATCCCCATTCTTGTACCATTGAGCACACTAACGTAAGGCATAATAATACAATTATCACCAATTTCCACGTCACCTTCAATAAAGGCAAACGGTTGAATAGTAACGTTTTCGCCGATTTTTGCGGCAGAATCTACATAAGCTAACGGACTGATCATAATATACGTGATTTAAAGTTCTTATTTCCTTCCTCCACCCAGTGCCTGATAAAGATTGATTACGGATTGCATACGATCAAACGTATCCGAAACTTCAGATAATTGAGCACTGAGATACGACTGCTCGGAAGATAACACCTCCAAGTAAGTTGAAGTCCCTAATTTAAATAAATCTTTTGTATAATCAGCAGCATTCTGAGCCGATTTTACTTGCATCGCTCTAGCTTCAACTTTATTCGAAGCTGTTTGGTATTGATATAGCGCATTGCTGACCTCTGCTCCAGCCTCTAGCAATGTTTGCTCAAACTGTATTTTAGCTTCTTCTTGTTGAGCCTTTGCTATTCTTAATTTGGCAATATTAACCCCATTCTCAAATAGAGGTTGCGTTAAAGAAGTCACGGCTGAAGCAAGAAACTTGCCCGGATTAATAATTGCACTACCGGCACTATTTGTCCAACCAGCTGACCCACTAAGGGTTATTTGAGGATAAAAAGCCGCACGCGCTGTATTCGTATTATAAAAAGAAGCCGCCAATGACATTTCCGCAGCTCTTACATCAGGCCTGTTCGATAATAATTGTAAAGGGATTCCTATGGAAAACTCCTGCGGAAGATCCTGTTTTTCAAGTATACCACGTTTAATTTCCTGCGGAACTTTCCCTATCAGAATGCAAAGAGCATTTTCTGTTTCCCGGATACTCTGACGAAGACCTGACAAGGATGCAAGTACCTGTGCATAAGCCGCTTTACTCTGTTCCACACCTGCTGCTGTAGTATTGTATAAAGCTGCGTCTTTCATTGCTTCCATTGTCTCTGCATTCTTCTTTAGAATAACAGAAGTTTGTTCCGAGATATCCAATTGACGGTCCAACATCAACAAAGTATAGTACATGTTTGCAATGTTAGCTATAACCTGACTTCTGACAGCCTGCTGATATGCTTTCATCTGCTCTACCGTTGCTTTTGCATAACGCTTGGGATTCAAAAGATGCCCAAACAGATCTATCTGCCAGCCCGATGTCACAGGGAGTGAATAAGTTTTAGTAGCTGCCCCCTTGTCAAAACTGCTAATTGTTCCTTTAGGTGATAATGTAAATGACGGAGCAAATGCAAGTTTGGCCGCAAGAAGTGGAGCCTGAGCTTCTTTTATCTTTTCTACGGCAGTACGTAAATCAGAATTATGTTCAAGGCCTTCTTTTATAAGCAATTGTAGTTGGGGATCCGTAAAGACCGATTGCCACGGCAGATTACCAAGATTCAGAGTATCACTTGCCTGAGTAGTATTCATTTCTGTGGTATCCCGATATAGTCCTGCCGTACTGATATCTTGAGGTCTCTTATATGTTTTATAAATATGGCAACTGCTTAGCAAGGCAGTTGCACATATCAGAGATATTATTTGTTTTTTCATATCAAAGAGTTTCTTTTGCTTAACTAATCTGTCAAGTCGATTATTTTGCATATTGTTCTATTTCCGGTTCAGCATCAGAATTATCCATATCCTCCCATTCTAACGGCTTAACTTTCTCTTGCAGATACTGGAATACAACGAATAAAGAAGGTACTATAAATATCTGTAAAATCATACCAACAAACATACCTCCGATAGCTGATGTACCCAAGGTTCTATTTCCGTGAGCTCCAACGCCAAATGCAAACATCAGAGGGAGCAATCCTACAATCATAGCTAATGAGGTCATTAAAATAGGACGCAAACGTGCACTGGCCCCTAAAACTGCCGCCCATGTAATACTCATACCCATTTTACGCCGGTCCAAAGCAAACTCAACAATAAGAATAGCATTTTTAGCCAGCAATCCCATCAACATGATAAGAGCGATCTGCATATAAATATCATTTGACATCGAACCTAAAATCATTTTCAAAATGGATATATTACCTATGGCACTCATTCCATTCACGAAAAGGAAGCTGCCTAATAAACCAAAAGGTATTGATAACAATACGGAAAATGGTAATATATAGCTCTCGTATTGGGCACTTAAGAGTAAATATACAAAGACAAGACATAAAATGAAGATTATTCCGGTGGTACTTCCACTTGTCTCAGATTCTTCACGTGCCATACCTCCAAGTTCATACCCATAACCCTGAGGGAGGTTTTTTCCAGCTACTTCTGCAATAGCTTTCAATGCCTGACCACTTGTATAACCCTCAGCCGGTCCGACCATCACCTTCATAGAAGTATAAAGGTTGAAACGGCTAATAATATCAGGTCCATATACTTTCTTAATAGTCATAAATTGAGAGATCGGAGCCATCTCGTCGCCATTACGAACTTTTATATCTTTCAACGATTCCAGATTAGTACGTGATGCCGGATCAGCCTGTATCATGACACGGTACATTTTTCCAAATTGATTAAAATTGGATGCATACAGACCACCATAATATCCTTGCATTGTAGTAAGGATAGCGCTTGGACTTATACCTGCCTTTTTACAAGCCGCAGCATCAATATCAATCATATATTGAGGGAACCTCGGATTGAAAGTCGTTTGCGCCGATTTTATCTCAGGACGCTTCAACAGGTCCTGAGTATAGTCTTTTACAACATCATAGAACTTATTTAAATCACCACCGGTTTTATCTTGCATGTTAAGTTCAATATCACTTGATGCAGAATAACCAGGAATCATAGGAGGTGTGAAGAACAACACTTGTGCTTCCTTAATAATCTTCTGCGCACGCATATATAATGATGCAAATACTATCGTAGAGTTTTGCTTCATGGAACGCTCTTCCCATGGTTTTAACTTTATAATGAACGAACCATAGGATGGTCCCTGTCCGCCAATAAAACTAAATCCGGAAATCAATGTCCGCGAAGCTACCGCCGGATCTGAAGCAACCAAACTATCTACCCGCGCAAATATCTGCTCGGATCTTTCTTGAGAAGTTCCGGGAGGTAATGTAACAGCACCCATAATAACACCGGTATCTTCACCTGGAACCATACCCGTTGGCGTAGTCTGCATAAAAAATATCAGTAAAATGATTGACACTCCTACCAAACCAAACGACAACCACCTTTTATGAATAAAGAACAGAACTCGTTTTTTATATCTTTTCAACAGATTATCATAAGATGAATTAAACGCCGTATGAAAGCGAGAAACGAATGTAGATTTTTTTTCTTCACCTTCCTGTTCCTTATGAGGTTTTAAGAACAGTGCGCACAACGCAGGACTTAAAGTCAATGCGCTCAAGGCAGACAAGCCAATGGCAATAGCCATTGTTAAACCAAATTGACGATAGAAAGTTCCAGCCGTTCCCCCCATAAAACTTACAGGTATAAACACGGACATCATGACCAGAGTTATAGAGACAATAGCCCCGCCCAATTCGCTCATAGCATCAATAGATGCCAGTTTGGCCGATTTATACCCCTGATCCAGTTTAGCATGCACGCCTTCCACCACCACAATAGCATCGTCCACTACAATGGCAATGGCCAACACCATAGCACATAAAGTCAGCAAATTGATACTGAACCCTATAAGCGACAATAAAAAGAATGTTCCAATCAACGCAACCGGAATCGCAATCGCAGGTATTAGAGTAGAACGTATATCCTGTAAGAAGATATACACAACAATAAATACAAGCACAAAGGCTTCAAGTAATGTTTTTATTACCTCATGGATTGATGCAAATAAGAAATCGTTTGCATTCATTGAGATACTTACCTTTAAACCGGTCGGAAGTTTCTTCTGCGTCTCTTTTAGTAAGTTCTCTATATTAGTGATGGTTTCAGTGGCATTTGTTCCTGCCATCTGATAAACAATACAAGTTACTGCCTTATGACCATTAACCCGGTTATTAAAGGAATAGGATAAACGGCCCAATTCCACTTTGGCAATATCTTTAAGCCGAAGGACTTCGCCATCCGGAAGAGCTTTGATAACAATCTTTTCAAACTCTTGTGGCTTTTGAAGGCGACCCCGATAACGAATAGTATATTGGAAAGTCTGATTTCCCTGTTCCCCAAACTGTCCGGGAGCGGCCTCAACATTTTGTTCTGCAAGTGCAGCAGAAACATCAGAAGGGATGAGCTTGTATTGTGCCATCACATCCGGTTTTAACCAAATACGCATAGAGTAGTCCTGACCAAACACGTTTGCATCACCTACTCCCTTAATACGCTGTATCTCCGGTATTAAATTAATTTTAGCATAGTTATCTATAAACTCAATGTTATATTTGTCAGACTCATCGTATAACGAGAAGACCACAAGCATTGAATTTTGCCGCTTTTGTGTCGTTACACCAACTCTTGTAACTTCAGCAGGAAGCAAGCCCTGAGCCATGGTAACGCGGTTTTGCACATTTACCGCTGCCATATCGGGATCGGTCCCTTGCTTAAAATAAATGCTAATCTCGCCACTTCCGTTGTTAGATGCCGTAGATTGCATATACATCATATTCTCTACTCCGTTAATCTGGTCCTCCAATGGAGCAATTACAGAATTTAATACGGTTGATGCACTGGCTCCTGTATAAATAGCCCTTACCGACACGGTAGGAGGGGCAATATCAGGATACTGCGATACTGGTAATGTTACTAAACCGATAATACCAAGGATCACTATCAATATGGAAATAACCGTAGATAGTACCGGCCTATTAATAAATTTATCTAGTTTCATATTTTTTCTTCTGATTAATTAAAAGCTGTGGAAAGATTACCATCTTTCTGATCCTTTAAGGCTTTTTGATACTCAGCTTCCTTTTCTCTAGGAGTAATCGGTTTAACAGACTCTCCATCCTTAAGGTTCTGCACACCTTCAATTGCTATTTTATCCCCAGCTTTTAATCCTTTCGTTACCAAATAACTCTTTCCATCATCCAAATTAACAATTTGAATCTCAGTATTTTTCAGCGTGTTATCTTTTTGCAAAACGAAAACGAACTTCTTATCTTGAATTTCTACTGTTGCTGCTTGAGGAATCACAACTATATTATTAAATGTATAAGGGAATATAACATTGCCTGTTCCACCACTGCGTAAGATATTATTAGGATTAGGAAAAGCCGCTCTCATGCTCACAGATCCTGTACTGGAATCAATGACACCACTAATAGTAGCTACCTTCCCTTTTTCTTTATAGATACTCCCATCAATGAGTTGAAGTTTTACTTTCGGCATTTTTGCAAGAATATCTTTCATGGTTCCACCATCACGAATAAGGTCAAGCAATTGTTTCTCTGTCATAGAGAAGTATGCATACATTTCAGAAATATCCGATACAATAGTTAAAGGAGTGGCAGTAGATGAACTAACTAAACTTCCAACACGGAATGGTATGCTACCGGCTATACCATTAGAAGGGCTCGTTACCGTACAATATGTAAGATCCTGACGTGCTTTTACCAAGTTAGCTTGTGCCTGAGCTAAAGCAGCTTTAACAGACGCAAGCTGATTTTCCGCCATCTGCATGTCATATTCACTTATAATATTCTTCTTTAGTAGCTGACGCTTGTTATTAACCGTTAATTGCTGAGTTGCCACTGTCGCCTGATTGGACTTCACATCAGCTTCAGCTATATTGACTGCCTCCCTATATTGAACCGGATCAATAAGGAAAAGAGGCTGACCTTTGTGTACGATGTCTCCCTCATCGATATAAAGTTTAGTGATAAAACCTGCAACTTTGGGACGTATTTCAACATCCTGTTTACCTTTTATAGTTGCTGGATAACTCACTTCTGAATTTGCATCTGTCGCTTGCACTGTGATTACCGCACAGTCCGGTGTATTGTTGCCTTTATCTTTTTGCCCGCAACTAAACAGCAATAAGCAAAATGTCAATAAAATAAGTCTACTCTTCATACTAATAATTATTTTCTTTCCTGAATTAATGTTGTTTCTGAATGATTTGTGCCCATCATAGAAGATTGTTAATAACAATAGAGGAAAACTGAAAGTTCTATTTTAGTTTTCAGGGCATAAAGGTATCTATAATTCCCGATAAAGGGCCTTTGATAATCTTATTTTTTAACTATGTTTATATAAACTTCTGCATTGGAAGACAAACAAAATAGATTAAAATACCGTAAAGCATAAGGCTAATATGTGAATAACCTTTATTTTTGCAAGATATTATACAGAAAGTGGATATGAAAATACTTCTTCGCAGATTATTAGGCACTGCTACTATTATTGCTATACTTTATTCCTGTGCCAGTATAGGGCGCCTAGAGGGAGGTCCCATCGATGAAACGCCCCCGCATTTTATCGCAAGTACGCCTTTACCAGGTGAGCTTAATATTGGTAAGAAGAAGATATCCATCTTATTCGATGAATATATTAAATTAGAAAAGGCAAACGAGAAAGTTGTCATATCGCCGCCTCAAATACAACAACCTGAAATAACAGCAGTGGGGAAAAAAGTAGTTGTCAATTTACAGGATACCCTCCAACACAGCACCACTTACACTATTGATTTTGCAGATGCTATTGAAGATAACAACGAAGGAAATGTTTTACCAGATTTCACCTTTACTTTTTCAACAGGATCTATACTTGACTCAATGGTCGTTTCCGGCACAGTGCTTGATGCCTCAAATCTGGAACCGGTAAAAGGCATATTGGTTGGCTTACATGCAGACCTTACTGATTCAGCTTTTCTTAAAAAGCCATTTGAACGAGTAGGACGGACAGATAGCCGGGGGCATTTCACAGTAAGAGGTATTGCACCGGGTAAATACCACATCTTTGCATTAAAGGATGTTGATCAAAACTTCTTTTATAATCAACCGACAGAAATAATAGCTTTTAATGACTCGCTGATCATCCCCACAACAGAAGAACGCACACGTCAGGATACGGTATGGAAAGACTCGTTGACTATTGATACTATTATGTCCAAACAATATACTCACTATCTGCCTGATAACATCTTGCTACGCTGCTTTAAAGAGTTAAAATACTCGCAACGTCTCCTGAAAAGTGAGCGCCTCAATCCCCAGAAGTTCTCTCTCTATTTTACAGCTCCAGCTGATTCTCTTCCTATTTTAAAGGGGCTAAACTTCGATGAGCATAATGCTTTTGTCATAGACCAACCTACCGGACGCAATGACACAATACACTACTGGATTAAAGATTCTCTACTTTACAAGCAAGATACATTGAAGATGAGTTTAACCTATTTATATAATGACTCACTAAATAAGCTTGTACCACGTACTGATACTTTAAAACTCGTTGCAAAGAATAAGCCTAAATCAGATAAAGAGAAAGAAAAAAAGAAAAAAAAGAAGGACGAGGAAGATATGGATAAAACACAATTTCTTCCGATAGACATCTATGCACCCGGAACAATGGATGTATACGACTATATCACTCTTTCTTTTAATGAACCGATAGCAAAAATTGATACCAATGCCATCCATTTGCGGCAACAAGTAGATAGCTTATGGGAAGATGTACCATACGAATTTTCGCATGACTCACTGGAATTAAAACGATATAATCTATTTGCAGATTGGAAACCAGGTGGAAGTTATGTCTTCGAAGTAGACTCTACAGCGTTTCATGGACTTTATGGATTATTTAGCGATAAAATAAAAAAAGAGTTTAAAGTAAAGAAGATAGAAGACTATGGACAAATATTCTTCAATATAACAGGGGCAACTTATCCAGCCTTTGTTGAACTACTTGATGCGCAAGATAAAGTGGTACGTACCGTACCGGTTGTAAATAGTAAAGCAGATTTTTATTATTTAAATCCCGGGAAATATGGTGCACGCCTCATTGAAGATACGAATGGAAACGGGATTTGGGATCCTGGAAACTATATTAAAAAGCAACAACCTGAAATGGTGTTTTATTACCCGCAAGTATTGGAGTTTAAAGCAAACTTTGATTTATACCAAGATTGGAATGTTACTTCGAAATCATTAGATAAGCAAAAACCAAATGAACTTAAAAAACAAAAACCAGATGAAGATAAGAAAAAGAAGAACCGTAATGGGCAAAACAACCGAAATACCAATAGCCGCAGGTAATTATTGGTGGTTGTACCTATTTATTATTCTATTATTTATCGGAGCACCACCTGTAAAATCGCAATGTACAGCCCAAAATACAGCTTTCAAGTCGGGTGAACAAATAATGTATGATTTGTATTTTAACTGGAAATTTATTTGGAAGAAAGTTGGTTTTGCCAGTTTAACCACTTATGCTACCACCTATAAGTCCCAGCAAACCTACCGCCTAAATCTTATTTCAGCCGGAAGTAAGCAAACTGACTTTTTCTTTAAAATGCGTGATACATTAACCTGCCACATCAGTAATAAACTAGAGCCAATGTATTTTCGCAAAGGAGCCGAGGAGGGAAAACGATATACCGTAGACGAAGCATGGTTTTCTTATAAAGATGGAGTTTCTTTTGTTAAGCAAAAACGTACCTGGAAGAATGGTAAAGTACAAGAAACAGAATACAATGACAGCCGTTGTATCTATGATATGTTAAGCATACTGGCACAAGCACGTTCTTACAAACCTGAAAATTATAAAGTAGGCGACCGTATTCTTTTTCCTATGGTAACAGGACGTAAAGTAGAAGAACAAACCCTCATCTATCGCGGTAAAAAGCAAATTGAGGCAAATAATGATACAACTTACAGATGCCTCGTCTTTTCTCTGGTAGAATATAAAAAGAATAAGGAGAATGAAGTTATTACTTTCTATGTTTCGGATGACAACAATCACCTCCCCATTCGTTTGGACTTATATTTAAATTTTGGTTCAGCTAAGGCATTTCTCAAAAGTATACATGGAAATCGCTATCCTTTAGCATCAATCGTTTCAAAAGAGTAAAAATCAGACTTTACCGCCTTATAAAGAGAAAGGTAGTTCCTCTTGTTTGCGGAATACACTAGATTCAAACGTTGCTACTAATTCCCCATGCTGGTTAGTGATGTCTACCTGATAATATCCGGTCGTACGTCCCTGATATCGTTCATGCGCTTCTGCATACAACACATCCCCCTTCTTACTACTTCGCAAGAATGTTATATTTGAGGAAAGTGAAAGGGCAAGCGTCCCATGAGAATTGGCGGCGGCAGCCAATGCCAAGTCTGCCAATGTGAATAGAACTCCCCCTTGTGCAACTCCTCCCGCATTAAGATGTTTTTCACTTATTACCAAGCTTGTTTTACCGTAACCCTTACCTATTTCCAGTAACTTTATATCTGCTGCTTTGGCGAAGCAATCATTCTTAAAAAAGTCTTTTGGGTCCATTTTGTGCTATTTTACAATTCATGATTATGAAAAATACACAAATGTAACAATTTTACCTTTTTAATGGATAATTTGAGTGGGTAACTTATATGGGTCAACGCTACATTTGGAGATAAATTTATATTAAACTTAAAATTAGACCTTCATCATGAAAAGACCCTTTGCAACATTAGGCATATCTTTCCTAATATTATTTAGTAGTTGTTCTGATCAAAAGCAAGCTACAAAAACCTTTATACAGGAAAACATTGACAATGCAACAGCTCAATATACTCTACAAACCAATAAAATAGAAGAATCAGGAAAGATCCTCAATCCAAGAACAATAAATGCCGATGGAAGCATTCACTATATTCCGGTGGATGACTGGTGTTCAGGTTTCTTTCCCGGTAGCATTTGGTTAATATATAAATTGACCGACAATACAAAATGGCTACCTTTAGCAGAGAAGTACACCGAAGCATTAGATTCCGTACAATATTTAACCTGGCATCACGATGTGGGATTCATGATTGGCACCAGCTATTTAAATGGTTACCGATTTATTCATAAGAAAGGATACAAGGATGTAATAATTCAGGCTGCAAAATCTCTCTCCACACGTTTCCGCCCAAAGGCAGGCGTCATTCAATCTTGGGATGCCAATAAAGGATGGCAAGCCGAACGTGGATGGAAGTGTCCGGTTATCATTGATAATATGATGAACTTAGAATTACTTTTTGAAGCAAGTAAACTTTCCGGCGATTCCACCTTCTATCATATAGCGGTAAGTCATGCAAACAAAACTTTAGCCAATCATTTTCGCGCTAATAACAGCTGTTACCACGTAGTGGATTATGATCCGGAAACAGGCAAAGTGCTTAAAAAGCAAACTGCCCAAGGCTATTCCGACGAATCATCATGGGCCCGCGGACAAGCATGGGCTTTATATGGATATACGATGTGCTATCGTTATACAAAAGATAAAAGATACCTCCACCAGGCTGAAAAAGTTTATGACTTCATTTTTAAGAATCCCAACCTGCCAAAAGATTTAATTCCCTATTGGGATTATGACGCCCCTCATATCCCAAACGAGCCGCGTGATGCCTCAGCTGCCTCATGCACGGCATCCGCTTTATATGAATTAAGCACTTATGAAAGCAATGCAAAATACTTAAAAACGGCCGACAGAATAATGGAGAACCTTGCTTCACCTGTTTACCGTGCCAAAGTTGGTACAAATGGATACTTTATTTTAATGCACTCCGTAGGCAGCCTCCCTCATCATACAGAGATAGATGTCCCATTAAATTATGCAGATTATTACTTTCTGGAAGCATTGATGCGCAAAAAAGAAATAGAGACAATACACACCATTCCGATCGCGGTGTACAATATTGCTCAAACTTATATGTAGATATACTGAAAGAAAATCAGATCAACATCAGTATGACACAGTGCGGAGACCCTTTACATAACGCACTGGCTGAACGGATGAACAATACAATCAAGAATGGATGGCTCT
>Ga0183096_1000252_pt1 | contig 89765 bp, 93 predicted proteins | sample Biomet5_FD_127791 | JGI IMG/M metagenome (GOLD analysis project Ga0183096, IMG submission 127791) | Microbial communities from bioreactor (seeded with sewage sludge) at LBNL, California, USA - Biofuel metagenome 5 (version 2) (version 3) | ecosystem: Engineered > Bioreactor > Anaerobic >...
TCCAGAAAATCATTGTAGATTACCCTGTATTTTTTCTCATTTAACATGTCGTTTGTCTTTGATGCTGTTTTGCCAAACTTAAAAAACAAATCAACCTCTTATTACACGGGGTTTACCGATTGATTACTTTGCACCTGCATTTCCTGGTAACATTCCACAAGGCGGGAGTTTACCTCTTCCAGATAATGGTTCAGCGATTTGATTTCTTCACGGCTACCGCGTGCCATTCCTTTGCTGCTGTTCCAGTCGTCCGGATTAATCCAACGTTTCAGGGAAATTTCAACTCTGCGGGAATCAACTGTGATTCGGGCATAAATGGGGGTTAGTCCGTCTTTAGCTTTGTTCTTACGGATAATGAACTGGATTCCGAAGGTGTTTGTCGTTCTCATAACCATTCAGCTTTTGAGTGTTTGCAATAAAATGAATTCTCTCGTGGTGAACTGCCTTTACAAGGCCACTCAAACAAACCTAAAGCGGTTCAAAATCGTCAATTCAATATGCTGTTTTACAGTTATTTGAATTAATCTGGTGAACTAAAATTAATAAATCATTTGGTTCACCGTACAGGTCTCATTTTTGCTGAAATTGTCTAAATCGAACTGATTTATAAAAAATAAAAAAGCCTGTAAATCATACGATTTACAGGCTTATGAATTTGACTGTTAGTCATTTTGTCGGGATGACAGGAGACCCGTCCCCCTTATAACAGTTTGATTTTCTATATTTTATTTTTGTCTTTTTTTTCTACTCCTAAATTCAGGATATACCTGGTACCTATTTTCGTTTTAATCGATTCTATAAATCTGTTTTTTCCACACTATCCGCATTTTTCCTGTTTTTTCCTTTTTTCATTCAGCTCTTCCAACAAAACTGTATATTTTTCTTGGGTTTCACAGAGCCTTAGTTTTAATTGCAATATCTCTGCATCCTTTTCCTCCAGCTCTTTATCTTTCTCTTCGCATTTTTCAGGTGTCTGGGATGATTCGTTTTCGTCTTTAGTAAAAAAATAGCTCACTGATTTGTTAAATAAGATAGCGAGTTCTTCTAACTTTTTGACAGACATTGTTTCATTTTGCATCATTGCGGTATATCCACGCTGAGACATTCCGATTGTTCTAGCTTCAGCTCTGTCGCTTATTTTTTCATTATTACTTTCCAGTTTTTTCCGGATGCACTGTTTAATTTTCCAATAATTCATTATTTGTAATTATTCTAAATTGAGCTATTTTTAATTCATTTTGTGAATAAAATATGTTTCAATTGAAACATATTTCCTAATATTGTCATAACAAATTAAGCAAAAGTTATGACCGCTACAACAGTAAAAAGTATGAATCTTCTTATGCAGAGAAGAGCCTCACGGATAAACGCGAAAGTTCCGGGAGAAATGAAAAAATTAATAATTGAGACTGCAAAACAAATGAATATGAGTGAATCAAAGTTCATCATGATTGCAATTGCTGAGAAACTTGAAAGAATATCATAAAAAATAATAAAGCCCGGATTACTGGTGTTGCCACACCTCCCCGGGCTTATAACTTCAAAAATTATGGAAACAAAACTAATGAAAATTGAGGCTGGGGCAAAACTACCGGCAGGAATTATTGAAGGCACCGAAGCCTTCTGGTTTAACGGTGAAAAATGGGTGATACACGAAGGAACGGCAATGCTGTTTAACCGGGCACCCGCGAAAATTCAGAACATGATTGCAGAGCAGTTTTTAAAAGACACACGAAGTCGGGAATACCTGGAAAAGAAAATGAAGATTACCGGTTTCCGGGAAGGCTTCGACTGGTGGTACCACTGTGTGGTCGGGGCATTGGATGAAACTCCGGATTTCAAAGACGGAAGGCTGAATGCCGATGCCTACAACCGTGGCTGTAAAAACTTTGACTGCGTTCACCGGGGTAAGTTCTGCAGTGTAGCAACCGGCCTGAAAAACTACGAGGTCGAGACCATTACAGTGTTAAAGCAGGGTAAAACCTTTGAAGAAACTGCTGATATGCTTTGCATTTCATTATCCGGACTGAAAAGCCGGATCGAGAAGATTAAGGAAAAATTGGGGGCTGCGAATATGGCATCACTGATTGCCATTGCCGCCTCTATCGGAATATAAACAAACTGTCTACTATGCCGTTGCCACCGGCTTTATAGAAACTTAAAAATCAGAAGAAATGGAAAAAGGATGTTTGATTGCAAATAACTATCAGGGGCACATTAAAATTGTCAGCATCGGCAATATTTCGGCAATAACCGAAGCCCTGGTCTATGCAGGAAAGAATGATCCCGGACTTTCAACCGCCATCAGCGCGGCAGCCGTCGAACTTGACAATTACTCGGAAGCCTTGAAAACAGGTGATGTCCTCCGGAAAATGATTGACAAAGATGAGAATAAATGAGCTTCCGGAGCGAAAATGCGCTATATGCAATACACCATTCAAACCTCTCCGGGCCAATCAGAAATATTGCGACAACCCGGAATGTAAAAAGATAGGTAATGCCCTGAGAGCAAAGGAATGGAAGAAGACGCATTACCGGTCGCGAGAACGGCCGGAGCATTATAGAACGAGGAAAGTACAGCATTCCGAATTGTCAAAGCGGCGGAGAAAGCCAGAAAAGGTACTGGTCGAAAATATGTTGTCACTGAATAAGAATGTTACCAACGACAGCGAACTTCTTAAGCGAAAAGGTATCCGGAGTCCCGACCTGTCAACGATCCGGTACAGGTATTATGATCCTGCCCTGAAAATCACACACTTTTTCACAAACAAAAAACGATACCAGAATTTTTTAAAAACCTTAAATAAATAACTATGAATGAATTACACCTTGAATTCAAAAAAGCTACAGGTAAAATGCCCTATAACGATACAGTATTAGACCTTATAGACGATGAACTGATTCCTGATTATTATCTGATTTATAAAAATGATGTTAATCAAATATCAGATGGGAATGAACTGGTTGTTACTTGCAACAAAGAATATGTCAATTTTCTGGAAGAAAAAATAAATGAACTTAAAAAACAGATACCACAATGACAGCACACTCCTACGAACCGGCCATATCGCCGTCGAGCCTTGACGGTACGGCCCGGACCCTTACAGGAAAAAAGTTTGATTTTAACCGGCCATCACCGGATATGATAGACATTGAAGATATAGCAGCCGGCCTGTCTAACCAGGCACATTTCAACGGACAGTCACCGTACTTTTTTTCGATCGCGCAACATTGTATCCTGGTATGCGACGAGTACGCCCTGCAGAACACGGATGCACCTGCCGAAATGAAACTGCTTGCCCTGATGCACGATGCCAGCGAAGCCTACACCGGCGATTTGATTAAGCCTATAAAAGTATTTATGCCTTCATTTATCGCCCTCGAAAACTCGATCATGCTGACTATTGCAAAACGATACAACCTGCCGTTGCACCGCATTGCAGAAATCAAATCGTATGACCTTCTTATTCAGAATATGGAATACGACGGGTTCTACCGTAATGGCCGGATCGCTTACATGGATCAGGAAACCGCACGGCGTGTCTTTTTGGATCGCTTTAGTGAATATTACCATGCCGAATAAAGGAACCTACAAACGCAAATACTACTTACACCGGCGGGTCAAATCCGCCGGTTTCAGCCTTGAACTGGAACATTGCAGCAAAACAATAAAGGTGGAGCAGCACCAGATCAACGAAGCACAGGAAAACAAATACGTTGCTGAACTGCAAAACAAATTCAGCTATGGAGTACAAATTTTAAACCCGATGATGAAATGACAGAACAAACTGACTTGAAAAAACAAATCGGGAACAGGGTCCGGGAACTGCGTAAGGAAAAGAATATATCACAGGAAAAATTTGCAACCAGATGTGGAATCGACAGACATTATATGTCAGATATTGAATGCGGAAAAAGGAACCTGTCCATGTTTACTCTCGACATTATAATAACAGCGTTCAACTGTGGGTACGAACACTTTTTTTGTACTGAATATTTTAAAACTCATCCGAAATTACCATGCCACGAATAACCCTGCCTTTCACGATTGATATTTCTCCGGAAAGATTTCTTCACAACTGTTCTCGTGAGGAACTGATAGAAACGGATCTTCTCCTGCAGTCAAACTATTACCAGGCTCTGATGAACGGAAAAACGCCGGACACAGAAGTCAGAATGGTTAGAACACCAATAGTTAAAGAATGAGAACGCCAATCACATATTACGGGGGAAAACAAAGCATGTTAGACGAAATTATTCCGATGATTCCACCCCATAAAATTTATTGCGAACCATTCTTTGGCGGAGGTGCTGTCTTTTTTGCAAAACGACCGTCTTACCTGGAGGTAATCAATGATACAAACGATCGTCTTATTACATTCTATGAAGTAATGCGCGACAATTTCGACGAGCTGAATGAAATGATCCGGGATACATTGCATTCAGAATTTATTCACCTGGTTGCCCGCGATATTTACTACAATCGGGTGGAAGCAACAAAAATACAAATAGCATGGAGCGTCTGGGTTCTCACAAATATGAGCTTTGCCGGTTCTATTTATGGCGGTTGGAAATGGGATAATGGTTCATCAGGAGGACATTCAGCACGCGTAATACATAAATACAGGGATGAATTTATACAGTTAAAAAATCGATTACAGGATGTGCAGATCAGTAAAAAAGACGCACTGGAAGTAATCCGGAAAAGAGATACCCCCGAAACATTTTTTTATCTGGATCCACCATATCCCGGAGCATTCCAGGCACATTACAGAGGTTATACAATGAAGCAATTTGCCGATTTACTGAATGTACTTTCTGGCCTTAGAGGGATGTTTCTTCTTTCAAATTTTCCAAGCCAGACATTAAAGTATTTTATTGTGAAAAATGGATGGAATTTCAGAATTATAAAGAAACAAAATAAGGTTTCAAATTTCAATAAACCGAAATACAAACACGAAGTTTTAGTCTGGAATTATACTATTCCCGACCAGACTTTATTCCCTTTCGAATCAATAATTTATAACCCCAAAATCATAGAACAATCATGGTAAAGGAATATATTAAAGCCGTTGGCCAGCTACAGGAATTGTTCCAGGAACTGGCAGATGAAGACAAGATAACGATTGACCAGGCCGAGCGTTTCGACCAGTCGCAAAAGGTACTGATTAATTTTCACAGCTGGATAAAAGATCAGCTGGAGGGAAATATTAAAGTAGAACTTCCCTGGGAGGATCCACGCTTTACCGAGGCATGGAAACTCTGGAAAGAGTTTAAAAAGCAGCAATTTAGTTTCACATATAAACCGATTGGTGAACAGGGAGCTTTAAAAGACCTGGCCGACCTTTCCTGCAACAATATGGATATGGCTATCCAAATTATCCACCAGTCAATAAAAAAGGGCTGGAAAGGTCTTTTCGGACTACAGAAAACAACAACTAAAAATATAGTTGACAGCCGGCAGATTGATTATAAACAGCAGCTTCTCAACCGGATGAGATAGGACGATATATTACAGAAAAACATCATGGAAGAAATTGTAAAATATCAGAGCGCAGGCGAATTAGCGACAAAAGATCAGTTTTTAACCCGGTATGCTCCCGGTAAATGTTTGCGACTTTACAGCAAAATAAGAACTCCGGAGCTGGCCATGAAGTCGGAAGCCCCCACATTGGGAAGCATCCGGAAAATTTATTCGGAAGATTTCCAGATTGCATTTACTGCAACCTGGATCGTTAATCTGAATGACTTTGTCAATGCCAGCAGGAAAATGACGCCGGAGCAAATCGAGGAAACAGCGACCATCATTGTCCAGGAATATCCTTATTTCAACCTGGCAGATATAAATCTTATTTTCAGGAAAATCAAAAAAGGAGAATTCGGACAGCTCTTTGCCGAACTGGATGGAATTAAAATACTAAGCTGGTTTGAAGAATATGCACAGGATCGGGCACGGACTGCCGCCGAACTGTCCATGAGCTCTGGAAACCGGTACAAAGAAGATCTTCCCCGGATAAGTAACCGGGGAACGGAAAAAGATAAAAATGCGCAGGCTGTCGGGTTACTGATACAGGAACAGGCAAAGGAGAAAAGCAAATGAATGACTTAACGTATAAACCTCTGAAGCTGAATGATCAGCCCACCGCCATCCAGACGGTTTACGTCCCGGAATATACCCGGAACTGCAGGAAAATACCGAACCTGTATGTAACCGATTTACCTTTTACAGCCGAAACCGCTGTAACAGGCAAAGTGCCCATAATCGGTTACCAGGGAATCACTGACCAGTATTCCGACAATCTGAAAGTGCTGGAGCCGGCTTTCACAAAACTTCTGAAAGAGAAGAAAGTACAAACAGTTGTTTTGCTTTACAATTCCAATGCCGTGGATCCGGCTTTCAAACCGGGCAGTGAGGAAGACCTGGCAAAACCATTGTTCAACATTTACTATGCGGTAAAACGATTCCGGGACCAGCTTAACAGCTTCGATATTGACATTACCCTGATTTATGCCAACATCAAACACCAATTTCTGTTTGAAGGACTGCTCACACTTGATGAACTGGCAGAGAAGCACGGGGAGAAAGTACTGGCCAGTCTTCAGAAGTACAGGGTAAAAAACAATGCCTTTTTTGATTGCATCAACCTGACTGAACTCAGTCTTAACCAGTTGTACAATCATCTGAAACTGAAAGATGTTATTACTTTTTACAGCTATCATTCGAATTTACTCAGGCAGTATGAGTTCACCTATAAATCGGTCCGGTATTGCCACGACGGGGATAAGCTGGAGAAGATCCAGTACACCGATGCAAAACTATACCTCCGGGTTGGTCCGCATTATTACAAGCGGGTAATGATTATGAATGCACACGATGAGTTCGAAGAAGCGCTTAAACCCTGGCAAATTGGTGAAATCGGCCGGGACTATGGGAAAGAGTTCATCAAAGAGATTCCGCGTTATGATTCTTTTGTAAACAAACCGAATAACAGCGGAGAATATCAGCGGATCATAACGACGAACCATAACGGGGTAGTCAGCAACTTATACAACATTTATCATCCGGTTGACTGGGAACCTGTGGCCGGCGAATGGCCAACCATCGAGAAATTTCTCCGGCATATTTTCAGTGCCTGTAATCTTGATGGAGAGGTGCTCTACGAATTCGGGTTGGACTACATTCAGCTTTCCTACCAGCAACCCAGACAGCGGCTCCCGATCCTGGCACTGGTCAGTTCCGAACGCAATACAGGGAAAAGTACCTTTCTGGATTTTCTGAAACTAATCTTTGGCGCGAACATGGCCATCCTAGATAACCAGCGTTTCAATCCCAAATTCACATCGCACTTTGCCGGCAAACTGTTTGTGGCCATTGATGAAGGTCATATTCCGCTGCACGATAAAATCACGAAGGAAATGATTAAGAACATGGCTACCGGTAAAGTGATGTGGCTGGAGGGAAAAGGAGCCAATGCCGAAGTGGTTGAAAATTTTACCCATCTGCTGTTCTGTAGTAACAACGAGCGCAACTTTATGCAGATCGACCCCGGTGAGAACCGTTTTGCCGTATTGAAAGTTCCCAGCTTCCGGAAACAGGGTAAAGCTGATGATCCGGATATCCTGGACAAAATGCGTGGTGAAATACCTGCTTTTCTGAATTTCTTGCAAAACCGCCGGTTGCACTATCCGGTTAAAACAACGCGATTTTGGTTTCCTGACCATGTTTATCTGACGGAAGCCCTGCAGATCGTGATGGACCGTACCAAATCAACCATCGAGAAAGAGCTTGAAGACTGGCTGAATGATGCCTTCCATAATTTCCAGCAGATAGAACTGAACTATACCCTGAATGATATTGTCCAGGAATTAAACAAATCGGCCGAGGTAAGTTTTCCAAAGTCGAAGATCAAGGATTTACTGGCCGAGAACTATAACATTGCACCAGGTGCGAGCCTGAGATATACTTTTTATACAACCGACGACAAGGGGGAACAGGTGGAACAAAACAGAAAAGGGCGTTATTGCACTTTCTATGCAAAAGATTGGTTAAACGACGAAGAATTTAAATTAATATTTGAAAAAATTTTAAATCAAGATGGAAAATTAAAAACAATCAAAATTTATAATTATTAAAAAGTGCGTTCCAAATGTTCCAAATGTTCCGGTATGATTAAATGTATTGATTATTAAAAAATTAACATGGAACATTATTTAAAAAGTACCATGTTCCAAATGTTCCAAATGTTCCAAAAAACGTGAAAGCGGAACAAATGGAACAAAGCGGAACAATTGAATAGTGAAAAGTTCCACTTATTAAAAAATTGATACTCAAAAGAATAAACGCCAAAAATCAGGGCGGAACAAATGGAACAAAAAAATTTAATGTTTCTCAAAATGTCAAAAATTGACAAAAAGTGTAGAAAAATTTTATATAAAATCCACTTCGATGATCAAAATAAATTATTCCATAGGGAGAAAGGGGCGATATACTATTTTAGAGAAGAATTCTTTTTCTCCATTCTTCTTCCACCTTGATAAAAAATTTTTTTTAATATCGTTTGGGAAACGTACTATTGGATAGTTTACAAATTTAATACCTTTATTAATGCAGCATTCACGGAGTTTTTTTATATTCATTTGTTCAATAGGGTATTTTTCGCACGCAAGATCGAAAGCAGTATTAGAAATTTTTTTACTGTTTCTAATTTTTTTTGCTAATCCTTCCAATTCATCATAAGGAAATAAAATTTCCCCTTGATTCATTCTATTGTAGATAATTTCCGAAGCTAATTTGTCATGACGGAATAAATATTTTTGTATTCCCCTAACATTATTCAAATTTTCCCCTTTCTCCATTTTTAATGCAAATCCTTTTTGTTCTCCTGGTCTTTTAAATGGTTGTAAGCCTATAACTGAAAATTTTTTGTTCCCAGTTAAATTTTCATTAAAAGACTCAGGAATAGGGCTGTATCTGTATACGACTCCATAACTTTCAGAATCTATTGGAATATATATATTATTCTTTTTTATACATGTAGCAAAAAATGCCGCTACCCATTTATCGTTTGTGAAATCTAATACATCTGTCTCTAATTCATAGTGTTGTGCTAACCCTAAATAATCTACTTTTAGTGATACCATAACATCTTTTCCAAAATTTTTAAATATGATTCCTTTATTATATATTAATTCAACAAAGGGATGAGTCTGTAGCAACAGTTCAAATTCAGACGATCGAAGGCGGTTTATAAAATAATCAATATCGCTTCTTTCTTTATTGCGGTATATATTAGGAACGCAATTTTCAAAGTATTGTGTCTGTCCACGAAAATATGAGTTAAAACAAGAAGATGTAGGGCCCAATACACATGGACCATTGGGGGTTTCTGGTTTTATTTCAAACTTGTCTTCAGCTCCTAAATTAGAAAAAAAATTCCACCGTCCATCATTCCTGAGTTTTTCTTCTTCACCTGCAATCATATCTAAAATATGTAATATTGTTGGAAGTTTTTTTATGTCTTCGGGGGGCATCTTTTTATTCCTTTCTTAATTCATTTAGGTCAATATTGTGTTTTGTTATAAAGTCAATATCTTTAAGTAATCGTTTACAAGAGTCTACTAGAAGTTTATCTCCAATTTTTTCCGATATTTCCAAAGCCTTTTTACCATATTTTTCAGCCGGCTCCAATTCTGAAAGATTATAGTAAACAGATGCAATCTTTTCAAAACTTTCAGCTTCCCCTCTTTTATCTTCTGCCTTTTTGAAAAAGTCTAATAACAAATTGGCACAATTCATCGCTTCTGTGAAATTTTTGTTTTGATTATGAATGCAGAATTCTAAATTGTATAGAAATGAACGCATGAAAGATTCCTTAGGCGTTAATTCTTTGATTTGTTCAATCAGAACATCAATTTCTTTCGTCATTTTTAACGAAAGATATGTATTTGCTCTTTCATATAATGCGATTACTATTCCCTGTTTAAATTGTTGTTTTTTATATACTCTTTCTGCTTCGCGAAAATGATCAATTGCCAAATATAAAAATCTGTGGCCCCTAAAAACATAGCCGAGTTCCATCAAGACTTTGGCCTCTATTCGTTTATCTCTTTTCTTCTTCGCTATAAACAATGTTTCACTATAATTTTTTATTGCTTCTTCCCATTTCCCAGTTCTAATTAAAATATTTCCATAAGTAATAAGTTCAGCAGCGATATTCGTCTCTTGATTTATTTTTTGATATAATTTAATTGCCTTTTTATTATTGTCTAATGAATTTGGATAATCGCCTATATTTAGATATGAAGTTGCTTTTGAACTTTTAATTTTTGCAACTAAGTAATCGTTTTTTTTAGTGATAATAATTTGTTCCGCCTTTTGGCAGTAATCAATACTTTCTACAAAACGTCCCATGTTATTGTATACACTGGCAAGATTTATATAATAGAGAATCCACAAAAAATGATTATGTGGAATTTTCTGAAGTAATGGATACGTTTTCTGGAGGAAAAAATAAGCCTGAGTACAATTACCATTATCCAAAGCCTCCGTACTTTCTTTATATAGTGTATTTATCGTTTGAAATATATTCATAATTCCATTGATATAAAGTCAAAGAAAGTCAGTTGTTTATTACTTTATTATTAGTATTATTCCTTTGATCATATGCAGAAATCTAACTTATGCAAACCTGCCATTATTTATACAGATTATAACAATAGGTTATATTTTATCGTCAAAATAATCAAGCTTTCCTATTTTCCCTTTTATATATTCTAAATGCTTTGTTTCATCCTGCTTTTCATTGCCTTGCTTGGTCATACCGATGTTTAATCTTATTTGTTCACTCTCAATGTCATAAATAGTCTTATTGATAGATTGCTGTTTTTGATAATATTTATAAGCAATTTCTTCAACTTCGGCTAGGGTGATTTCAGAAATAATAAATCGGTGAATTACTCTATTCCTGTCTTCATAAAGACTAAATAAATCATCAAAAGCAGATTGACTTAATATACCCAAATCAAAAGCCTTTTTATAAATATCCTTTTCTGATTTTTTTTTGTCTGTTGGGCCTTGATATATCCATTCGAGTTCTATTTCATTATTACAGTTATTTAGTTGACTTTTCAAAACTATCCCAATTCTCAATAGTGCATCAATTTGATTTGCTAAAATGCAGGTTGCTTCGATGAATGCTTTATTCTGGATCGCTTTATTCAATATTAAGGCTGTTGCTCCAACTCCTTGTAAAAACATATCAAACCTATAAGAATTAATTGTTGATTGTTTTTTATCATGTTCAATAAATTTGAACTCTGGAAGAATAGAATGAATAATTTTAACCTTTTCTTCAATTGTTCTATTGTCAAGATCTTTGTCTGGATTGTTAGGATGACTAAGCGTGAAAACAACTATTTTATCACTATATTGTTTTACCCATGTTTTTATTGTAAAATCATTGCCATCTGTATCATCTGGAAATCTATAAAAATCAGTATTCCCAACTTTTTCAATCTCAACATCCGAAGATTTTATCAATTGGTCATATTTGTCTTTTTCTTTTTGCGTGTCCAGATAAATAATTATGATTTGAAAAGCATCTGATTTCCAAATTTCATATTCTTGAAATGTGTGAACTTTGTTGTTTTTAAGTGAGTATTTCCATGTCACTGGAACTTTTATTTCAAATGTTGCATTGTTGTCAATAAATCGTTTCATAGTAAAGAATGTCTTTTTTATGCTTCTGACTAACGTCAAAAATTGGTGTTGATTATCAATGTGATGTATTTCTCTTCATTTCTCATTTACACTCTTTTTTCTTGCTCCCATTTTGACGTTAACTTGAGAATTTAATCAAGTTCTCGTGATAGGGAGGATTACTGCTAACGGTAAGTATATGCAAAGTAGTCGATTGCGGGCTTCAAACTTATCAAGTCGTTATAATTTTGAAGCGGGCTACAACCCGCGAGATTACCGCTTTTACGCCTCTTTTGTATATAACATTGTTAGCGGTTCGGTGTTTTTTAGCGGAAATACTGATATCATGTCAATAATAAAATTATTAACTAATCTTACCTTACCTGTAATTGTTTCAGAGTCTTTTCAGTGAAGAAACATTGAAACAAATTCAATAGAAAGTATGTCATTTAGATTTTTCATTTTTCCATTTTTCAATGTCTTCAACTACATGAGGCATTCCATGTCCGATAGTATGTCTAGCCGCATGTCCTCCTGGAAAAGGGATGCTCCCTATTATAATAGCTCCTCCTACAACAACAACTGTTGCTTGTGCAACAGTTCCAACAATTTGTTTTAATACATTTTTTGCCATAATGGTTAGTTTTTTACTAATATCAGTAACTATAATTATTTTTGAGTCTTTCTTGATTTCTAACAAGATTGAACTCACTGGATATTTTCAAATCCTAGTGAAAAATAAACTTGAAAGAACAGAAAAATCCTATGCTTTTTTCAGTCTCACACAGGTTTGTCGAATCTCACTTACACTAACCTCAATCTGTTATATGTCAACTAAAGTTATCTCATATCTCCTTTCTGGGAGGAGATATGTCTACTTTCTTATTTATATCAGTAAAAACTACCTATTAAAATTAAATCAATTCTTTCCCAAAGTCCAGCATTTTTTATGAAAATATGTTCTGTTTTTTTATTCACCCGGTTGTCTTCCTGCCAAAAAATTAATACACAGCCGTTTGTTTGAAAAAAGCAGACAAAAAAGACCGGAAATCCTTTGAAAATCCTTATTCCGGGATTAATTTAGAAAAAACAGGAAAACAGATGATAAACATTGACTTATCCACCAAGCCACAGATAACCATAGACCTGGATCCTATCCTGGAAGCCTTCTGCAGGTACGTTTTTAAAGTACCTTCCATGCAAAAGGAAATCGTGATCAGCCGGAACCACGACATCGGCAAACTGATCTGTTCAAATGTCATCACCAGGGACCTGCCGGTAAAACGTCCCTGCCTGGATCATCCGGTTACATTTATTTTGCCGGTAAACAAGGTGAACCATAATTCCGTCCGGTTCCATTTTCTGTTTGTGTCGAACTGGGGGGAACAAAAAATACAGGACGGGATCGATTACGAATACCGTACCTGGGTGAAACGGAAATTTGAACGCGGTTACGAAATGGGCATGAGTCAGGATAAAATTATTGAAGCTGTTTTACGGGGTCTGAACGTACGGAATAATACAGCAAATTTCGATGCAATTAAAAAAATTGACTACCGGAACCGCCGTAAAGCAGAGGAAAAACGCTTTGAGAGTCTTTTAACAAACGAATAGACAGTAAGTTATAAAAAGATTTAATCCCAACTGTCGAAAAACAGTGCAGATGCGATTAAAAATTTAACCATGAATGCAGCAGTAATTACCAAAATAGGGTACCGTTTTTCAGAAGATGATGAGTTTTCATCCGTCAGCATCATTCCGGAAAGCGGAACCCTGAGCGAAGAGACGTCACAGACCCGTGCCGGTTTGTTATATACCACGACGATCGAATTTAAGATAGCCCAATCATCGGCAGACAATGATCAGGTACTGAAAGCCCTGACGACCCGGCACGCACAGTACCAGGTAACCGATGCAAACGGCACCGTTTACCTTGCCGGCAGTTCCGTGTATCCGGCCCGGATGCTTTTTACCCGCGGCGTAAAAGGTACCTCCTCTTCGTTTAACGGGTACGAATGCAAAGTCACCGTCAAATCGCCGGATGGCTGTACAGTTCAATAATACAAGTCCTTTATTTCGCCTTGTTTCTGTAATAATGTTGTAATGCGGATTAAAGCATTACAACCATGCACAAAAAATATTATTCAGTCCAGAACAAAACTTCCGATTCGGCAGACATCCTGATCTACGGGGTGATCGGTGATTCCTGGTTCGAGGAATCCGTTACGGCCCGGCAGTTTGTGGCCGACCTGAAAGCCCTTGAAAAGGAGTACAAACGGATCAACGTCCGGATTAACTCCCCCGGCGGTTCTGTCTTTGACGGGCTGCCGATCTTCAATGCCATCCGGAACTCGAAAGCAGAGATCCATACCTACAACGACGGCCTGTGCGCTTCGATGGCAGCCGTGATCCTGCTGTCAGGCAAAACCGTTCATTCGGCTGACAATGCCCTGATGATGCTGCATTCCCCGATCTCTGGCGTGTACGGCAATGCCGCTGACTTTGCCCAGGTACTGGAAATGCTGACCAAGGTTCAGGACAGCCTTGTTTCGTGTATCACCGGCCGGAGTTCAAAGAACGCCGATGAGATCAAAGCCGCTTACTTCGATTACAAAGACCACTGGCTGAATGCCGATGAAGCCGCTGAAGAGAAATTTGTGGACGAAATTGAGGCGGGAACACAAAAGGTATCGGACAAAGTCACCTCTATGCCTTTTAACCAGGTGGTCGAACAGTTCGATACGCTGATTAAGGGACGTAGTTTCTTTGACCGGTTTTTTACCCATGCACACGACTTTTTTTCACCAAATACAATTGATATGGATATAAAAAAACTTACCAAAGCCTGCGGGTTGCCGGATGATGCAACCGAACAGGACGTTCTCGACTGGATCGCAGAACATGGCACACCGGAACCGGAGGAAGACCCGGAAGACGATCCGGAGGAAGACCCGGACGAAGAACCTGACACTGATCCTGACGAAGATCCTGAAGCGGATCCGGATGAAGAGCCGGACACTGACCCGAAAGACCAGGAGATAGCCCGTCTGAAAGCTGAAAACGAAGCTCTGAGAAACTCTCCCGGAGGAAAGAACAAAAAGGTTGTCAAACAAACCGATTCGAAAAAGACAAAAACAGCAGACTCCACATTCGAGACGTATGCCAATGCGAAAAAGATGTGGGATGCCGTAAATGAAGTGGCCGATTAATTTTAAAATTCTGAAATATGCCAACTGTATCACATGTAGAACTGAACAAAGCAGCCCAGAAATTTCGTAATGAGCTGCTGATAATGGCCGTTATCGGCCTGGACCGAACCCTGCAGCACATGACCCTGCGTACCGGTATCCGTTACAAGGAAACGGTCGGTGAGCTGAGCGGTCCGGTAGAACTGATGCCCTATACCGGTAAACTGGAAAACGATGATTATGAAACGGACGGGATGGACATTAACGGCCGTGATCTGGAAACTCATCTGGGGCAGGCCATCAAACTGTTCGATCCGAATACGCTTGTTTCTTCCCTTTACGGCTCTGCCGTTACCAAGGGGGAAGCCCTGAAGAATGTCAATATCAACCAGGCCGTACTGACCCTGATGATGCGTAAAATCAGCAAGGGACTGAACAAGTCCATTTTCAGTGCCGTACGGAATTCTGCCGGTAAAACCACGGCAACCCTGTTTAACGGTTTCGATACCATTACCGGTACTGAAATAACCGCCGGTAACATTGCAACGGGTAAAAGTAACCTGTACAGTTTTACCGAAGCCATTAGCGAAAACAACGCGGTTGATGCACTGAAAGCCCTGTACGAAGCAAGTTCGGACGAACTTCAGGACGAACCTTCGAAGCTGTACCTTTCCAAAGCCCTGTACAACGCATACAACAAGGATTATCAGACCACGGTCGGATCGATTCCTTACAACAGGGAATACAAGAAAACATTCCTGGAAGGAACTGACGACAACTGCGAACTGGTACCCCTGATCGGGAAAAAGGATACTCCTTACATCCACCTGTCCACCAAGGCAAACATGCTGGTCGGAGTCAACCAGCAGGGAGAGGAAGAAAAGATTGAAGTCCGCCGGGGTGATAACCCGTTTAAACTTCAGTTTGTTACTACGATGTTCTTCGGAACCCAGTTCGAATCAATCAGTCCGGAACGTCTGATGGTCGGTAAGTTATATGTTGCAGAAGGATAGGAGGCTGAATCATGTCAGATAATTTTGGAAATTTAGACTGGGAAGACGGACAGGTATCCGTTCCCGGTATTTATCCGAAACTGTGGTATGTACCCAAATCGTGGATTACAACCTGGCCGCAGCTGGCCAGCGCTCCTGCTTCTGCAGCTGCAGAAGTGACTTATGCAGGAGACTTTACCCTGGAAACAGTTGAAACAGTTGCCAAAGTCTGGAAACGGATCAACTGCATTGACATTAAATCAGAGCCAACGTCAGAACAGCAGGGCGAGGTAAGATGTAAATCATACCTGAACAAGCTGAAAGTTGTTGTTTCGCTGACCAACGAGGAAGCCACGGCCCTTGCCAAGCTGGCTGCCAATTCAGATATTGTCTGGATATTCCAGGAACGCGATTCCGGAAAATTCAGGGTCTGCGGTTCCGAGAAATTTATGGTTACCACGAAGGTAACGTTGAATATCGGCGGAGCTGTTACTGCAGAGAAAGGAACAACCATCGAGATTGAAGCAACCGACGTATGCCCGTTCCCGTTCTATGACGGACTGATCACGGATGATGAAGGCGAGGTTAACGCCGCCGCCGCATAGCAATACTCCGTTTTACCGAAAGGCAGTCTTTCCCGGCTGCCTTTTTTATTGTCCTTCCCCGGTAATTACCGGCAGGGTAAATTCAAAACAGAAAAATTCAGAATAAAAAATGCAAGAGTATGGTAAAATTAGACGAATGGTTTAAAACCAAAGATTACGGGATCGGCCTTGCTATATTGGGTCAGAACTCGAAAAACAGGATCCTGCTCCAGAACCTGAGCCGTAAACCCAATCCGGCCAAACTGGAATATGAGTTAAAGAAAATTGCCGGTCGAAACGGGATCAGCCTTACACCTGAAGCTCCCGAAGAAAATAAAGGTGAAGCCGGCAGTCCTGAAACTCCTCCTGAAGACGGAACAGCAGAAGGAACACCCGGAGAAACAAAGACTGATTCTTCACCGGAACAATCCGGTCAGGAAGGCAATGAAAATGCCGGCGGAGAAAACAATCCGGAAGAAAAAGAGGAAAACAGTCCGGATGATGTGAAAGAAAAGAAACTTGCCGAACTGGAATCAGACGCTGAAGACATCGTATCAGACAAACTATCCGACCTGGAAGCGGATGCCGATGATTTGGTAACGGATAAGATGAAAGAGCTGGAAAAAGCCGCTGATGAACTGGTATCCGGGAAAACGAAAATAATCCGGAACGGAAAAGAAATCAGCTATGACGAGCTGCCGGCAGAGATAAAAGCCCGCTGGGACCAGAACAGGGATGATTACAAGGAAATCCGTGCTCTCCATGAAAAACTGAAGCTGATGGAACAAGCCACTCCGGAAGACCGTCAGCCGCTTACACAGCGGATCAGTGACCTGGATGAACAGATCCGGGATAACTGGGAAGTCATTGACTCCTGGCAGCCCGGAACCGGGAACGGGGAAAACGAAACGGCCAGTCCGGAGATCGATCACAAACGGATACAGGCAAACCGGAAATATATCAGCACCAACCTGAAAAAACTTCAGGAACTGACAGATAGTGTCAAAACCGCTGCTATCGTTACAGAACTGCAAAACCGTTATGACGAGCTGAAAACTGCCGGTGAGACGGTTGCCCAGGAAACGATTGACGAACTGACCAAAGCCGGTGTGAAATGTTAGAAAACGTCCGGCGGCTCATTCAACCTTTGGCCTGTAAAAAGATACAGGCCTATTTTTCATCTGAGTTCCAGCTTTATCACCTGCTGGAGTTCATCCTGGAACAGACCGGTACGGCCCGTGTTCTTCTTACCACCTTTTCGGTGTCCGAAGAATTTGTCCGCAAGCTGGTACAGATGAAAACTTCAGGTTTAATCAGCAGCCTGGCGGTCATTGCCGACCACCGTACAGCGGTAAAAGCACTCCGGCTGACCCTGTTTACCAACAACGTAGCCGAAGAGCTTTTGCTGGGAAATAACCACGCGAAGGTTCTGCTGATTGAAAACGATTCCTGGAAAGTATCCGTGGTCACCAGTCAGAACCAGACGCGCGGAAACCGGATTGAGTGCGGGATGATCTGCACTCTTCCGGAGATCTATAACGATCTTATCAAAGCTATTTCTGCAGAACAGAATAAAATGATTAATGCCAATGCAGTATTCAGCGGAACAGTTAAAACAGATTAAAGAGCTGGCCTCCCAGCTGATGCGTCCGGATCATATTGCCCTGCTGACCGGTGTGGATCCGGAAGAGCTGAAACGGAAGATCAAACACAAAGGCAGCGAAGTCTGGAAAGCCTACGAAACCGGTAAAGCAGAAACTATCCTGGAACTGAGAAAACAGGAAATCAAACTCTCAAAGCTGGGCAGCCCGCTGGCGGTTGACATGGTTCGCCGTTTCATCGTTGACCAGGAGGAAAACGAATAAACATGCCACGACCTGCGACACTGGAAATATGCAAACAGCACCTCTATTCGGATATCGACCAGGTGCCTGCAGCCTACCGGGAACGGATCAAACGGCTCCGGGTAGGTTATGCTTACTGGTATGAGTTCCCCACCAAAACCGAAACGGAGATCCGGGACCAGCTGATAAACGAATTTGACATAGCCAAAAGCACGGCCTACGAAGACATCCAGATTATCAAAGTGCTGCTCGGGGACATCAGAAACCCGTCCAAGGAATGGATCCGTTTCCAGGTGAATGCCATGCTCGATGAAGCCTATAAACTGGCCAGACACAAGAAAGACCCCAAGGCGATGGCCCTGGCTGCCGATAAAAAGGGAAAATACAACATGCTGGACAAACCCGATGCCGAACCGCTACCGTTTGACCAGATCGTCCCGCAGAACTTTGAGCCGACCGACGACCCGACACCGCTTGGGATTAAGAAAGACCCGGACATCCGGGAAAAGAAGCACAAAATGCTTGAAAAATACATGGAAGACATTGAAATAGTTGACGTACCCTACGAAGAACTGATTAAAGATGACCGAAACGAACCGGAAGAAAATATACTTCAATGATCCGCAGCTGGAGTTTATGTACACCGGCGCCCATACTTCGGTCATTGCCGGCGGGCGAAGGCTGGGAAAATCACACGGTTTTGCCGCTCCGTTTATGCTTCGCAATGTCCAGCAGATGCCCCGTTCCACCGGTGCAATTGTAGGTTCAACCTATCAGCAGATCCTTTCCCGTACTTTGCCCGGCACTCTCCAGGCGCTGGAAATGTTCGGGTTTAAACGGGATGTTCACTTTTACATCGGTCACAAACCGGATAAAAAAAGCAATTTTAAGACCCCGCTCATTGATCCGTCGAGTTACGAATATTCAATGATCTGGTACAACGGAACGATTATTCGTTTTATCACCCAGGACCGCCCCGGAACATCCAACTCCCTGACCCTTGACTGGCTTTCACTTGATGAAGCCAAATTCCTGAAGTTCCAGAAGCTGAAAGAAGAAACCTTCCCGGCCAACGGCGGTTTTAAAGGTCATTTCGGGAACTGCCCGTGGCATCACGGGATGCTGATCATTTCCGATATGCCCACCACCAAAGCCGGCTCCTGGTTCCTGACCTACAAAGACAAGATGGATCCGGAGCTGATTGAAACCATTCACGGGCTGGTCTATGAACGCTGGGAAGTACAGCAGCGCATGAAGGCGGATCCGAAGCCCTATCACGCCGCTTATCTGCGTGAACTGGATATTGCCCTGGCCAAGTTGCGTTCGGTGGCTGTCTATTATCACGAGTGGTCCAGTATCGAGAACCTTTTGCTTTTAGGTGAACGTTATATCAAGCAAATGAAGCGGGATCTGCCCCCGCTGGTTTTCCAAACATCAATACTTTGTAAAAAAATGAATAATCAAAAAGACAACTTTTACGCGGCTATGAGTGAAAACATCCATTACTACGATGCTTTCGATAACAGTTACCTGGACAGCCTGGACTACAGTTACACGGAAAGCAGTAACAACTGCCTTCAGGACGGCGACCTGGACAGGGACAGGCCCATCTGTATCGCCTTTGACTACAATGCTAATATCAACTGGCTGGTTTGCGGACAGCGGCAGGGAATCAAAATGAAAACCCTGAAATCGTTCTACGTGAAGTATGAACGGAAAGTCCGGGAACTGGTGCAGGACTTCTGCTCTTATTACCGGTACCACAACAAGAAAGAAGTAATCTATTACTACGACAATACAGCTCTTGGTACCAACTATGCCGTGGGTGAAGATGACTTTGCCTCGGTTATCTGCTCGGAGTTTGAACGCCTGGGCTGGTCGGTCGAGCGGGTACACCTGGGTAACCCGATGCCCCACAAGGACAAACACCTGATGATCTACCAGGCAATGAAAGGACAGCGCTGGCTGTTCCCTTTGTTTAACAAATCCAACAATGAAGCCCTGCTGCTGGCTATGGAAAACACAGGCATCCGCATTGGCCCGAACGGATTCACAAAAGACAAATCCGGAGAGAAGCTGGCCGAATCGGAAGAAGACCTGCTCGAACATCGTACCGACGGAACCGATGCCTGGGATACACTCTTTATCGGCATGAACAAGTTCCCGGTCAACGATGAGTACGATGACTCCGTGATCAGCATCTTCCGGTAATTACCCATGCACACACGATCGCCCGCACCGGCGGCTTTATCTGGAATCATTCCGGATAAGCAGGCATATTGCAGCCCGGAGGAAGGAGGTAATTACCTCTTCGGGTTCAGGGCGGTGCGGGGTCTTTATCCGGACAGATCAAACTTTTTTGAAAGTTTGGCAAAATAATTTTTTGATGTTCAGCAACATACGTTTTTAAACCCCGGAAAGTGATTAAATCGGGCTTTGATTACTTTTTTGCCGGAAAATTTCTGATCACAGGCACAGCCTTTTCAGGATGGAAACAGGAGTCTGTTTATATGTGTAACTAACTGAAATACAATTCTATACAAAATTTTACCTCTTGCACAGGTGGAAAATTCTTTGTACTTTTAGTATTAGAAAATGAGAGGGAAACCAACCCATTTTCACCCGAAATGAATGTTTAATTAAAAAATTGAAAAATGAGCGAGAAGAAAGAAACTGCATGCGTGCAGAACGGGAAAAGTACACCCGTAAAAGAAACCCCAAAAATGGAAGTAGTAAAAGACCCGACCGTGGAAGAGTTACAAAAGAAAGTGGACGAACTGACTAAAAGGCTGAGCACCATTCCTGAAAAGCTGGAGGACCGGATAGAGTATTTTAACAGCAAAAAGGAGCTGATCCGGAAGCTGTCCCGCCTGCAGGAGAAAAGGGCAACCCTTGAAATGCACAAAGACGCCCTGAATGACCTTTCCCTGAATGACGGGTTTGAGAATGAGGATTACAGTCTAATTATTGAAGGTAAGGACGGGTACAGTAAAAAGTCACTCTTTGAGCTGAAAAACCCGGTACTTATTGCCGAAATGATCGGGTTTGTTTTAGGCCGGATGGATGTGAAAATAGCTGCACTGGAAAAGGAAATTGCAGCGTAAGAACAGAGAAGGGGCATTTCTGCCCCTTTTACCCAAAATGTTGAATGTTTAATCTTAAAATTGAATTAAGACCATGACCAAAACCAGCAAAAAAAGCAGAAAAGAACAATACACGGAGAACCGGAAAGCGCTGATAGCCCAGTCCAGACTAATACGGGTACTGATTGAAACCGGGGAGTATGACAGTGTAAACGAGGGGTTGAAAGATTTGATTTGTGAGAAAAACCCGGAAATAAAGGAGCTCCGGACGTTCGGGCAGTGGAAGGAAGAAGGGTACACGATAGTAAAAGGCAGCCGGGCATTTATCCTGTGGGGGCAGCCCCGGCAGATTAGCCAGGTACCGGAAGGGGAAACGGAACCGGAAGAGTTCAAATACTGGCCGCTGTGTTACCTGTTTGCCGATACACAGGTGTATAAACGGGAAGCCGGAAAGGCAGAACCGGTAAAACAGGAGAAGCCGGCCAGGCAGAGGCATTTTTCCGAGCCGGTGAACGCAGATGATATAATATAAACCGGAAAGGCTTAGTTTTTTTCGTGCGGTTTTTTGAGAATGAGCCTCTAATTAATCTGAAAAAACCAAGGGTTCAGGGTTTGACCGGTATAAAACCCCGCAGGGTGGCTTTTGGGCCTCCCGGCGCGCCTGATATGGTATTCCGTGCCCCTGCCGTTTACACCGGCATTTTTGTTTCCAACAAAATGTTTTTTCCTTCGTCGAAAACAGGCACTCTATCGGACTTGTTTAATGATTTTTGACGGCCCTACGGGTACTTACAAAAAATCTGTTTTTGTATATTTATCTCTTCATTCGTACCATTCTGGAATTGAAACTATCGGTAGCCTGTAATTTTGCAAACCGTTCCGGTCTTCCAATCGTACCAAAGTGGATAACATTCAGAGCCTTGTCTTAATAAAACAGGGCTTCATTTTTTTAGTGATATTTCTGTAACTTGCTGGATATTTTTAATAAAAGGACTATAAATGAGAAAATTTTTATCAACATGCATGTTGTTTGTAATGCCATTATTTATATGGGCTCAAAATTATAGCTATAAGAGTGAAATTATTGAAGTCCCAAATAAGACAGCTGATGAGATATATTTGAAAGCAAAAGAATGGTTTGCTCTTAGTTTTAATTCAGCAAAAGATGTTATTCAGATGGATGAACGCCCAACAACTATAATTGGAAAAGGGACGGTATCTGTTAATTTTCCGACAGAAGTTATGAAAAAAACATTTTTCATTCCTATGTTGGTAAACTTTACATTTTCGTCAAAGTTTAAAGATGGAAGATGCAAGTATGATCTTATTATAACAGACGTTAATTCTTCCAACTCTGGATACCCCACTCAATTATTTTTAAATTACGTAAATGGGAGTACAATTGAAGGAGCTAAAGCAAATTTTGAAAAAACAAATATGCAAGGAGTAAAAATTACCGATAAAATGCTCATTAATGCTACTACTTCATGCAAATGTTTTTGCGACAGTACATATGCAAAAATGGATTCGTTGATTCAGGATTTTAAGACCACTATAGTATCTGAATCAACAGAAAATAATTGGTAAAATAGAATTAATTCTTGGATAACCTGCAAACGCAGTAAGAAAATCCCTGCTTCCGGTTATCCAGATAATTCCTATCTTTACAACGCACAACACCATTTTAGAACCAGAAGGACGGATTGGGTCAAACGCATGGCCCTTTCTGTCTTATAACATTTATCCTTCTGGGGTGTGTTGTGCAAAATAAGATAGGAGGGCCTTTTTATGAATAGCACAGAATACCAGGAGCGGATTTATAACTTACTGGAAAAATTGGAAAAAGACTTGCCGGAAGCTCAACGCCTGATGATCATTGCGGAAATCAGGCACCTGCTTTCGGCTTTTTTTGTCGGTTAAGGTGTCCTTTTCCACCCTGTCCTGCAGGTCTATCTTTCCGAAAAAAGAAAGATATGCTGCACCTGTCAAATGCACGGAAAATAATTGAAAGCGGGGAGCCTTTTTCCTGTTCGTTCTGGAAAAAGAACGGGGAAATCGTTCATGCCGAAAATGTGGTGTGTACCAGCTCTTATTTTTACGGGAATACCTTTAACCTGAAATGGCTGGACTCCGGTGAGTTCCGCAAGATAAAAGCAATACTGATATTCAATGTCTGCGGAGAGGAGGTCTTTGTATGAAAAACAAACCTTCAACAAAGAGAGCTCCGGCATCCCCGGAGCAAAGCCAGGCCGATGAATCTGTTTCGTTCGGCGTTCACGTTATACAGGGCAGCAATAACGAGGCTTTTGCCGCCCTGATTACGGAAGATACCCGCCGTATTTTCGATTATGAGGATGTGAGGCCCCGTAAGATAAAAGAAGGCTTCCGGGGGTATGTTCCCTGGGGCGACGACAATGAACAGCCTTATAAAATGCTGGAAAAAATCAGGGATGATGAAGTAATGTCGTCGAACATGTGGTTTAATGTGACCACTGCCTACGGCCGGGGGTTCCAGGTGACCAACCCCGACGGCTCAAAAGTGACAGACCCGGCCATTAAAAAATTTTTCCGGAGAAATAACCTGGTTAAATTCTGGGCCGAACAGTTTACCGACATCAAACATTTCTTTTTTTCGGTACTGGTTATTATCCTGGACAAGGAAGGGAAACAAATCGTACAGATCAGGCATAAGGAAGCTATCAACTGCCGGTTTGAGACCTGTAACAACAACGGGGATATCGAGCATGTTTTTTATGCAAGCTGGAAAGACAGTCCGGGTGATGATGATACCGACGCTATTCCCCTGCTGGACATGGACGATCCGGTGGGTGACCTGATGGTCCGCCTGGGCAAAGAACCAAGTCCGGAAACCGGCAAAAACAAAAAGCCGACCAAAGACCGCATTTTTGCTATCGTGAACCGTATCCCGACAGCCGGCGAAAAGTATTACCCGTTTCCGTATTACTGCAGTACGTTCAACTCGGGATGGTCGAAGCTGAAAGCAATGATCCCGGTAGCGAAACTGGCGAAGATGACAAACGGAATGTCTATCAAATACCTGGTTGAACTGCATAAAGACTATTTTCACAAATTGTTTGAGAGCGAAAAGATTACCGATCCCCAGAAGAAAAAAGAACGCCGCACACTGGAGGTAAACAATATTAAGGAATTCCTGTCGGGGATTGACAATCAGGATAAATCGTGGTTTTCGACTTATTACATTGACCCGAACGGGAAAGAACAAAAGATGGTCCGTATTGAAAGGCTTGATAAGGACAAGGAAGGCGGCGACTGGATTGAAGATTCAGAGGAAGCGGCAAACATTGTTTCATACTCAATGGGCGTTCACCCCTCGCTGATCGGCAGCTCGCCGGGAGCAAACAAACCCATTAACGGGACGGAAGCCAGGGAACTGTTTACTATGAAACAGGCACTGGAACGACTGACCCGCGATATTATGCTCCAGCCTTTTTATATGCTGAACGATGTGAACGGCTGGGATCTGGAATACGACATTCCGGATCTGATGCTCACCACTCTTGATGAAAAGACAGACGCCAAAGAAGTAAGTACAAAACAACAAAATACGCAGGACGATGATACTGAAGACGCTTGAACAGTTCCAGACGGCCATCCCCACCACGGTGGCCATTGAAAATTTTACGGATGTGGAACCGTATGTCCGTACAGCCGAACTGTGGATACAGAACCAGGTACTCGGCCCGGATTTGTATAAGCTGGTTGACGAACTGGAAGATCCGGCGGACGACAATGCCACCCTTCAGCAGATGTGCCGGTCTGTGATCGGGAATCATGCCTTTTGGGATGCAATTCCTTTTCTGGACCTGGTACTGACAAACAACGGTTTTGCCGTTATTTCGGCTGACCACAAAGTGCCGGCCAGTAAAGAACGGGTGGACCGGCTCCGCGACCAGTGCCTGATCCGCCGGGACTCGGAGGTGGAACTGTTAATCACCTGGCTCGAAAATCACAGCGATTATCACGACGAGTGGAAAGGTTCCCCGGCCTATTCGGTAATGACGGACTGCCTGATCCGGACAGCTACCGAACTGCAGCAATACGGGCAGTGGACAGGCAGCCGGAGTGATTTTCTGCAGCTGCGGCCAAAGATGATCCAGGATACCATGATGCTGCTGGAACCGGTTATCTCGAAAGACTACCTGGAGGAACTGATCGAAAAACAACGGGACGTCGATGCCACAAACGCGGACAAGAAATTACTGGAACTGCTGAAATACGCCCTTGGTTCGATGCTGAACGGGAACCCGCAGGCAGCAGAGAAAATAACGGCTGATGCACTTCGCTATATGGATAACAATCTGACCGAATTTCCGACCTACACGGCCAGCAGTGAATATAAAGCCCGGCTGGCATCCGGGTATGTAAATGAAAAGGAGTCAACAATTTTTTCAAGCCTGTTCTGATGGAATTACGAATAACAATGCCACAAAGTACATCTGATTTAAAACCCCTGGAACTACGGTATATATCCCTCCTTTTCCTGCAGGGATATTCCGGAACGGAATTCCTGGTAAAAGCCTTTTTGTTCCTTTCGGGAATCAGACTGCAGGCAGACATGAAACCGGAACCGGACGGGGCACGGTGGTACCGTCACCGGTCGCTGAAAAAACCGTTTCTCCTGGAAGCGGATAAACTTTCGGAGATGGCCGGGCATTGCCGCTTTCTGCTGGAACCCGGCGAAATACACCCGCAGCGGTGGATCGGCCTGGCCAGGGCACGGCATTTCAGGCTGTACAATGCCACTTTCGAAGAATACCTGATGGCGGAAAACTATTATTTTGCCTATATCCGGACAAAGAAAGACCGGTACCTGGACAACCTGGTATCGTGCCTGTACCGCCGTCCGTGGCAACGCTGGGACGCGGCCAGGATACAGAAACGGGCCGGGCAGTTCCGGAACGTGAAACCGGAGGTAAAAAATGCCGTGTTTATGTGGTATATCGGTTTCCGGTCGTATGTGCCCAAACGCTGCCCTGAACTGTTCTCGGGACGTAAATCAAAACGCCCGTTTAACGTGAGGGAATACATTAACGGGATGGTTCACCAGCTCAGTAACGGTGATATAACGATTAAAGACAAGTTGCTCCGCCGGCCGGTCTGGGATGCCCTGGACGAACTGGAACAGAGGGCCATCGATTATGAACTTTCAAAACCTGATTAGCCATGTTCGATCCGATTCAATATATGCAGACAATTCACGGGAGCCTGAAGCTGACAAAAGACAAATACTGTTTTACCCGTGTATCCGGCGTTTCCGCTCTGGAGGAGGTGCTTGAAAATTTTAAACGGAACAAATATTTTTTTGCCGTTGATGACAGCCAGGACGGGATTACTTTCCGTTCCGGGGGCTCTTACTTTGAGCGCCGGCCCTACACGGTTTTCATCCTTGGCCGGGCAGAATACGGTAACATGGAACAGCGGGAAACGGTTATGGAAGAGGCAAAAACCATTTACCGCAGTATCCTTTCCAGGCTGATCCGGGACAAACTGTCCATCCCGGTGCTGAACATGGAAAATATCCGGTTTTATGAAGTACCGCCGGCCTTTGCCTTTGGCTGCAGCGGCCTGTATTTTATTTTCACAGTGGAAAATCCGGTTAACCTGGTGTACGATGCAGCCGAATGGGACAGTTGATATAAACCAGACCATCGAGGCCTGGGCTGACATTGTTCTGGAAAAATGGCACGCAAAAATCACAGAGTTAAAGGTTTTCGATAAGGGAAACCTTAATAACTCCCTTTTACATGATTTTCTTGTCAATGCAGGAGACGACATTGATAAGATTGAATTTTCCTTTAAACTGTATGGTATTTTCGTGGATATGGGGGTGGGCAAAGAGCTATCGAAAGGCAACAGCGGAGACATGGGGCACACCCCGACCCGGAAGCCCAAAGAATGGTATTCGAAGAAATATTACGGGCAGGTGATGCGTTTGCGCGAGATTCTGATGGAACAATACAGCAGGGCAATTACCTTTTCAATGATCAACACCCTTTCGGCAGACTTTGACCAGCGATATATAGACAAAGAAGGAAAATTTAATATTCATGCCCGGACCGCCTCCGGTCTCCGGACGGTCCGTTACCGGCAGGTAACCAATACCCGTACTGCTCGGAATTATCAGCGCCGCCGGGAGATGCCAGGCCGCTGGAGAAACAATTATAAAACCTGGAAACCGGATTGATTTTTCTGTTTAAAAATAAAACAGAGAAAAAGAAGTTAATACGAAAATGTTGCATATTTACGCAACATTTTCGTATTTTTGTTACGTATTTCTTTTGAAGAAAAAGCTATGAGTGATTTTACCAAGCCCGATTTTGATATTAGACTGCTAAAAGATGCAGACGATTTTATTAGAAGTTTAGATGCAGAAACAAAAAAACATATCTATTTGAAATTGCGTAAAGCTCAATTTGAGAACGATCCGCGTAAATTTTCAAAAGTAAGAGGTGAAATATGGGAGTTTCGCATCCCATTTAAAAAAATAGCTTACAGGTTCTATGCTTTTTGGTGCAAAAAAAACAATTCGCTTGTGGTTGCCACACACGGAGTTAAAAAAAAGCAAAACAAAGCATCTAAAAACGATATAGAGAAAGCAGAAAGAATAATGATTAAATACTACGAAACGTATTACTAAAAAATTATAAAAACAGAAATGTCATGAAAAAATTAACTTCTGATCCTTTATTGGAATCAATTTCAATAGAGGATGCTATTAACAGGGACATCGGTAAGATAGGCACCCCGGAACGGGACGATTTTGAAAATCAATTAAAAATTGAATTGCTTGGCGCTGAAATAAAACGTATCCGTACCGAAAAAAATCTTACACAAACGGATCTTGGTGAAAAAATCGGGGTAACAAAATACCAGATTTCAAGAATTGAATCTGATACCACACATGCCAATATACAGACAATTATAAAAGTGCTAAACGGTTTGGGAAAAGAATTGTCATTTAATATTTTTTAGAAGAAATACGCTATGGAGATTTTTCTTGCTTTCTGTGTTTTTGCCGTTATTGTTGCGGCCATCTGGGTAAAGCTGGACAAAAAGGGCCGCTGGATGCGATAAATTAAATACTTAAATAGTTTTTCAGCCCGGTAGTTTCATACTGCCGGGTTTTTTTGTGTCCTTTTCCTGGCTGAGTCCATAAAGCATATTTGCTGTATCTCAAAAAGATGAGTTATGGCAAGTATCAATGAAGAAGCAAGGATCCCGGTATATATCAATGACGAGCAGGCCAAATCGGCTTTGATCACGCTCCAGGGAGAAGCTGAAAAATGGCGGAGAAAGATGTACGAGGCAATGAGTTCAGGCGACCTGAAGGGAATGAAGGATGCTGAACGTGAGCTGAAAAACGTTAACAAACAGGTTTCCCAGCTCAAAAAAGATGCTTTTGATGTAAATAAAGTTCTGGACAATCTTTCTTCTGCCTCGATGAAGGATTTGCGTAAAACGGTACAGCAGCTTAACAGGGAGATGGACGGGCTGAACAGGGATACAAAAGAATATGCAGCCCTGAAGGAAAAGCTCCAGCTTGTACGGACAGAAATGGGCGGAATAAACAAGACGATCCGCGAGCAAAGGGGACTGATCAGCAAGACAGCAGATTTTGTAAACCGGTACTGGAGCATAATAACCGGCGCCGGTGCCACGCTGGTCGGGGTGAAAATGACCATCGACAAAGCCACGGAATCGTTTGGAAACTTTGAGGAGCGTGTGGACAACCTGTCCGCGCTGACCGGTCTGGCCGGTGAGAACCTGGAATGGCTTGAAGACCGTGCAAAAAAGCTGTCCACATCCACCCTGGAAGGAGGTATCCGGGTAAAACAGGGAGCACAGGAGATTATAGACGCCTTTACCAAAACCGGTTCTGCCCGTCCGGAATTGCTGAAAAACAAGGAAGCACTGTCGGCAGTAACAGAGGAGGCCATTATCCTGTCGAATGCTGCAAAAACCGACCTGCAGCCCGGTATTGAAGCCCTGACCATGATGCTGAACCAGTTTAACGCCCCGGCCTCTGATTCCCGCAGGATCATCAATGCCCTGGCTGCCGGATCCAAAGAAGGGGCCGGCGAGATTCCTTACCTGACAACGGCTGTGGAAAAATCCGGGACAGTGGCAGCCGATGCAAAATTGAATTATGAAACCCTGATTGCTACTATTGAAACCCTGGCCCCGCGTATTACACAAGCTGAAATTGCCGGGCGGTCGCTCAAAGGGGTTATCCTCGATATGCAAAAGGGGGCAGACGATATTAATCCCTCAATTGTAGGTTGGACAAATGCCCTGGAGAACCTCCGGAAGAAAAACCTTTCTGTTACCGAACTTACAACAATGTTCGGAACGGAAAATATCACCACGGCAAAGATCCTGCTGAACAATGTGGATGAACTGAAAAGGTATGAAACAGCCGTAACGGGTACGAACGTGGCCATTGAACAGGCAACAATCAATACGGATAACCGGAATGCAAAACTGGCCCAGGCAAAAAACCGACTGGAAAACGTGAGGATAGAACTGGGTGAAAAACTGGCTCCGGTAATGACTTTCAGTACCAGCAGTTCAACCTACTTTTTAAAAGCCATTTCCGCGCTGGTACAAATTTTCTTTAAATATAAATCAGTAATCCTCACTGCAGCAACAGCTATTACCACCTATACTGTTGTCACAAAACTTGCAGTAATGTGGAAAGAACGGGAGAATAAGGCAACGCTGGCCAATATTGTTGCAGGTAAACTTCAGGCATTGGCCTACAATGCCCAGTTTGCAGCAGTTTCACTGTATAATGCAGCCGTGGCGCTTCTTTCCGGCAATATGGCAAAAGCATCAATCCAGTTCCGGGCCTTTTCAGCAGCATTAAAAGCCAATCCGGTAGGATTGCTGGCCTCTGTAGTTACAACCGCAGCAGTAGCTTTTTGGGCATACTCGAAAAGAATAAAGCAAACAGCAGATGCATCAAAAAGGTACCGGGATATGCTTAAAGAAGAGAAGGAACTTTTAAAGGGCTATTCTTCAGAGATCGTTACTGAAAAAAATAATCTTAACTCACTTGTCGAATCCATTCTGTCGGTAAATGATGATGAGACAGAACGCAAAATTTTGATTCAGCAACTAAAAAAAGAATTTCCTGATTTTCTGAAAGGCATTGATTCGGAAACAGTGTCAAACGAACAACTCCGGATCAAACTGGACCAGATAAATACTTTATATGGCGAAAAGATCAGGCTGGCTGCCCTGCAGGCAAAGATACAGGCAATAAACAATGCTTCAGTAAAAGCAGAAGAACGGAAACTGGAAATAGAAGACAGGCTGGTTGAGATAGAAAAAGAAAGGTATAAGCTCGGAGATAAAAAAGCAGATAAAGAGGTGAAATCCCTTACCGACGAATATAATAATCTGACCACAGCACTTGCCGGTTACGAAAAAAAGAGACAGGATCTTTCTGTCCGGAGTGCAACATTAAAGCAATCAATCTCTGAATATGATACAGTTGAATATTATACAAAACAATTAGAAGGACTTGAAAAATCGCAGAAAATTTATCAATCCAATTTAGAGAAAGCATCGGAATCCGGGAACCAGGAAGAAATTGCGCATTATCAGAAGCAAATTGATCTTACCAATCAGCAGATTACTCTTTTTAAAAACAGGAAAAAGGAATTGGAGGATGCAGCAAAGAATAGCAAATCCGGTCATGGCAGTACCGGAGAAGAGACAGAAGCAGAACAGTCATTAATAAAAATAAAAGAGCAGGAACTTGAACAGGCAAAAAAAATGCCGGAAGCTACAGTGGCAGAAATTACTGCAAAAAACAAAAAAATTGCGGCTATTGAAAAAGAAATTCAGCGATATAAAGAACTCGGCACTGAGAAGGAGAAAGTAGAAGGGAAAAGTTTGAGCGATTTGAAAAAGGATGCTTCAAAAATTAAGACAGAGGAAGATCCGGAACTGGATATCACCTGGGCATATTCTCAAGCCGATAAAGAAGCAGAAGAATTTGCAAAAAAGAAAAGGACAGAGGAAGAATGGACAAAATTTCTCGATAAGCAAATTCAAGAAAGGATAGACATACAGCAGAAAGAAGCTGAAATAGAGAAAGAAATTCAAACTGCCAGGGAGGAACTTAAGGAAACTCAGATAAATGCAATCGGAGAAATAGCCGGGGCACTGTCCGGAATGTTCAAGGACAATTCTGCAGCATATATAGCCTTTTTTGCGGTTCAAAAGGCGGCTGCTATTGCAGATATCTGGGTTAACTATGCAAAAGAGCTTTCATTTATTGCAGTTACAGCGGCCGAGATGAATGCAGCATCATTTGGAACTGCAGGAACAATTTGGGGAGCAATACAAGAAAAGAAAGCACTTGTAAACGCAATTGCCAATACTGCAGTTGTAGGGGCTCAGGCAATTTCCGGTTTTTATGAAGGTGGTTCAACCGGATCCGGAGACAAATATGAAGTGGCCGGTGTAGTTCACAAAAATGAATATGTAATACCTTCCGAAGGAACAAAAAACCCTGGCTTAAAACCGGTCATTGACATTCTTGAAATCGCCCGCCGAAACGGATCCCTGGCCCGTCTGGATCTCCGCCCGATAGTGCAGATGGTACAGGGCAAACAGATGTATACCGGCGGATACAGTTCCGGGTCCGGGGCCGTTTCATCTTCCGGCCAATCGAATATTACTCAGCAGTCTTCCCTTCGTGATCCGGAACTGACGGCAGCAATCAATAACATGACAAAGGCCACGGCCCTGCTGATGAAACAAGGTGTCCAGTTCCCGATTGTTTCATTCCGGAAAAAATACAAAGACATTGACGATCTGCTTAACCAGACCGGAATGGGCGGCTTCTGATCTGTCCTTTCTTCCGTCCCTCTATTTCCTGAATTTGGCTCCTGTTATCTGGAAATTGAAAAAGACATGGCTGTAAATTTTACCATATACGGTGGTCTGGTCCAGCTCTCCGGAACGCGGATCGAGATAAAAGTAACCAACGACGCCATTACCGGCGAGTCGCCGCGGGCACTGCTGAAAGCGACCAGCACCGACGGCGCTGTGCCCGGAGGCCCGTTTGAAGACTCGAAACCCTGGACAATGACTTCGGATACCGCAGGTTATGCCGTTTTCGATTTCTCGGAATACTTTGATGCCCCGGTCGATTATGATTTCACATACCCGTATGGCGACGCGGTGGCCGTCAAACATGCCCTGCGTGCATTCGATCTCGATATACTGGCCGGTGCCAGTTACATCGATGATGATGAAGAATCTGAAACGTATGGTGAAAAGCAGGAAACCTGGCAGGATGCGGCAAATGCCGTCTCAATCCGGATCCTGAAAGGCGGACTGAGCCAGCACAGGCAATCGGTATATGCCGAAAACGAATCGACTTTTTATGCTGATTTTATCCAGGGCAACAAGTTTCTGACTTACCGTCCGGACAAGCAGAAAATCGCGTATGCGCAGCCGGTCCGTCTGTGGTACCTGCTTCCCGGTACCGAATCGGTTACGTATGATCTGAAAGTGGTTTACACCGCTGCCGACGGCACGGAAACAACACTTACTTATCCGGTCGACCTGGATCCGGACGGCCTGTACGAATTTGTTCTGGATCCCGTGAAACACGGTATCCCTTCCGATGCACAAAAATTTGTGGTTTACCTGGCTTCCGGAGAAACACTGATCACCGAACAGCGCACGTTCGTGATCGACAGCAAGGATTACGAAAAAAACACGTTCCTGTTTTTCACCAATTCGCTGGGCGGAATTGATGACCTGTGGTTTACCGGAGCCGTCAAATTTTCGCTGAGCGCTTCAGGAGAAACCGGATCTGTTGAACTTGACCGGTCGGCCACACAGAAAGACCGGTCGGTGATGGTGACCAGTTCTTCCGGATCCCGGAAGTGGTTCGTTTATCCGGGGAACCGGCTCACGGAAGACGACATGGACTACCTGCAGGACTTCATTTACTCACGTCAGAAATGGCTGGTGCTGAACGGATACATCATCCCTGTAAATCTGGAATTGGATGAATTTGAGCTGACTGATTCTATTGCCGATCTGGTTATAAATGAGGAACTCGAATTTGAGCTGACCGAAGCGCATTCGAACAATTATTTCTGATATGGCAAACTTACAGACCTTACTGAAAACCATACGCGGGGTGAGCCGGAAAAACCCGGTTACACAGCTGCAGCTGTCGGAGATCATCCGGACGCTGTGGAATAACAGGGTCGATGAAGTTTACGGAGAGCTGGCCGGGAATACCGACTTCACGGAAAGGCATGTAGAATTTGAATTTTCAAAACCCTTCCCGACAAAACCGAAATATGCCGACCTGAAAGTTTACCGCATGAAACAGGTATCTGCCGGATGGCGGATGTACGATGTTCTGTACACTCATGCTGTTGAGAATTGGTTTGATGCAACCGGCTTCCAGCTTGACATTGACAGCCGGGAAGAAATCGAAGGGATAGTGATACGATACTACTTTAAATAATAATATGAATATGAAACGATTAATTTTTATTTTGATGTTTTTAAGCCTGTGCTTTTCAGGCTATAGCCAGGTACTCGGTTATGAAGTGACCGGAACAGACACGGTCTCTGCGGAAAAAGCCTTCAAATGGCAGGGTGACATTATGCAGCACGATTCGGTTGTGTACGTTGACCAGAAAACCGATTCGGTACGATTCCGTTTTGTTGACGGAATCTGGTCGAAATGGTATTATTCCGGTGAGTATGTAAAAACTTACATCGGTACGGTAAAGATAGACACCACGAATATTACCGGGCTGGCCGACTTTGTTTCGAATAATTCAACAGGCGGAGCCTTCTCAACAACCGGCGGGGTTACCAGTAATGCCAACGGCACTTATGCTTCCGATGATTTTGTGTTCGGATCACCTACATTGAATTTGAGTAGCCAGCCTTCCCGTTTTTTCTTTGACAAATCATTATCTGCTTTTCGGGCAGGAAGAGGACTGGGAACATTTTGGAATGATGTGAATGTAGGTGGTTATTCTGCTGCATTTGGTTTTAATTCAAAAGCTTCCGGACTTGGAAGTTTTGCAGCAAATAGTAATACAGTAGCATCCGGAACATATTCAACTGCTTTTAACATGAATTCTCAGGCAACAGGCGCCTATTCCTTTGCAGCAAATCAAAGCTATGCAACAGGGGAATATTCCTTTTCAGCAAACAGGGGGTCTGCCTCCGGAACCTATTCGTTTGCCAGTGGATATAGTTATGCTGATTCCTTTTTTGATTTTTCGGCAGGGCGTTATAACACAGGCGGGGGAACAGCAACAAGCTGGGTCAATACGGACCCGCTTTTTGAAGTAGGCAACGGCGCATCATCATCGGCACGGAACAACGCGTTTACGGTTTACAAGAATGGCAACGCGGATGTGGACAGCGTGCTGACCATCGGTGATTCGCTGACTGTGACGAATTCAATAACGGCCTCGGGATATAAGGTCACAGGGGGGGATAGTACACAAGTGCTGTTTGCAGACGGTTCTGTCCTAAAAACAGATTCTATTCCCCTTAGTCGTTTTAAGAATGATTTGAGTATTACTGGTGAAGGAGCTTTCTCAACAACTAGTGGTGTTACCAGTAATGCTAATGGTAGTTATATGTCTGATGACTTTGTGTTTGGCTCGACTGCTTTGGATTTTAACGGTCAGCCCCGTCGGTTTTTCTTTGATAAATCAAAGGGGGCTTTTAGGGCCGGTAATTGTATAGGTGCATATTGGAATGACACTTATAGGGGAAATTTTTCAGCTGCTTTCAATATGAATACCACTGCTTCAGGAAATGCAAGTTTTGCAGCAAACTATGTCACAACAGCATCCGGAATTTATGCAGCTGCGTTTAATAATAATTCGAAGGCAACTGGTGATTGTTCTTTTGCAGTAAATCAAAGTCATACTTCAGGGGAGTATTCTTTTGCATCAAATTTCGGGTCTGCCTCTGGAGGTCACTCTTTTGCTGCTGGATATGGTTATGCTGACTCTTATGAAAGCTTTGCAGTAGGTCAGTATAATACAGGTGGAGGAACAGCTACAAGCTGGGTCAATACGGACCCGCTTTTTGAAGTAGGCAACGGTACATCATCATCGGCACGGAACAACGCGTTTACGGTTTACAAGAATGGCAACGCGGATGTGGACAGCGTGCTGACCGTGGGGGATTCGCTGACTGTGGCCGGAAGTGTAACGGCACCTTCGTTTGTGGTTCCGGATGGTACATCAGGTCAATTTTTAAAAGCGGACGGGAGCATCGATTCAAATACTTACCTGACCGGATTAAATGATACAGGGGTTTCTGCCGGAAGTTATACCTATCCGTCTGATATTGTTGTTAATTCACAGGGAAGAATTACACATATAGGAGGTCTTGATTATTTACCGGCATATAAAGGCGGTACCGGTCAGACGTCCTATACAACCGGTGATATCTTATATGCTTCCGGCTCTTCTTCCTTATCAAAGTTATCTGCAGGTACGTCAGGTTATGTACTGACTTCAAACGGGGCCGGTAATGCTCCCTCCTGGCAGGCGGTAAGCAGTAGCGGGGACGGAACGTGGGGAAGTATCACGGGCACGCTGTCGAATCAAACTGATTTACAGACAGCACTGAATGAAAAATTTAATACGACCGGTGGCTCGTTGTCCGGGGCCCTGTCAGGAACTTCAGCCACATTCAGTTCAACAGTTTCTGCCGGGGGAAATATTAATGTGGGAAATACCGATGGCACCGGATGGTCTTTTGTTCCTTCCGGCACGACCCTGTATATAAAGTATAACGGCACGACTGTTTTTTCAATCGATTCATCAGGTAATATAAAAACAAATGAAGTTTACAGAAATCAGTATTAACATGAAAACAATTTTATTCTTTTTAGTCCTATTGCCGTTTGCCTGCTTTTCCCAGACAAACAGTCTTGTCACCGAGTACTGGCTTGCAACTGGTTTTATTCCCAAACCGGGAATAACAGCAGGCACGGATAACAGTCTGTTCCTGGACTGCGACCGGATAACGGACAGGTACTATGTGTCTGTTTCCGGAACGACAACCACCGGGAGCAGGCTTCCCGGTCAGAATCAGATTTCGTCGGAAAGCGGATCCTATGTGTATTTCATAACAGGGTTCGGGGCAACTTCCTCCGTATCCAAATCTTTAAACACCAGCGGTAACGAGAGTCTGCTTTTGATAGGTATACAGTCCTCCGGTACACGATCGGGAGGAACGCCCACTTTTGGAGGAACAGCCATGTCTTTGCTGGGCTCCGTTTCAAATCTGGAGGTGTATTACCTGGTTTCACCTCCGGCCGGTGCAACCCTGGTGATACCGAACACAACTTCGGAGGAGTTAAGTGTTGAAGTGAATGGTTTTGTCTGTCTGGGGGGAACGGCAACCCTGTACACAACAACTACAAACACAACGTCATCAACCGGTATAAGTACACCTGTTCCGCTGAAGACCGGTTATTCCGTTTTAGCGGTGGATTTTATGGGATATACCGGCAGTAATTCAGACTTACCAACGCGTACGCAACAGATTATCGGCGGATATTCATCCGCTGACATGGGAATATACTCTTCCTGCTATATCTGTAATACGACCAACATGACAGGGTCGGTAACATTCGGGTGGAGCTGCAGTACGGCAACTTCAATGAATCAGGTTATCGGAAGCTTTTATCTGAATTAGTTTTTGTCATTCTTTTTTTTGCAACAGGAAATTACAGCATGTTTACCCTTTCAATCAATAACCGCCAGTTGGTTCTGGACAGTGACTTTTCGGTTTCGCTGACCTACAAAAATCCGTGCTGGTGTTTCGACGAGATCCCGGCACCGGTCTGTCTCGATGTCACCATCCCGGATAACGACACGAACCGGAATATCCTGAGTTTTCCGGGACGGTTTGCCAAAGCGGCAAAAAGCAACGACCGCAAATTCGCGGGGGCGGAGCTGCGCTGGCGGGGATTCCTGTTTATCTACGGGACACTGGTCATTACGGAGACCAATTCGGACGGCGGTTATGACGGGTATATCCAGAGCGAACTGAAGAACCTGTCCGATGCACAGCTCGAAAAAGATATTGCCGGTCATGAGCTGGGCGGAGAACTTACTTTTCAGAACAAAACGGATTATGACCCGGACACGGATCTGTACTGCACGATCAAGCTGGCAAATCCGGGTTTCTGGACCGATAAAGGAGCAACGGAAACTTACAAGAATGACGATGGTGAAGACGAAGAGACCGAAGTGCTGACACATAAATTTGAAAAATCAGTTGGTTCATTTGTGAATTATACTTCTGCTGAAGGGATTAAAATTATAAGTTCGAATACGGAAGCTATTTGTGTGAGTCCGTTTGTCTTTCTGCACCGGTTAATTTCATTGATACTAAAGGAAAATAGTTTCTTTTTCAGAAATAATTTTCTGGCATCTGACTCTATTCTGAAAACATTATGCCTGTATACAAACCGGTCGATCTGTAATCCGGAGACCGTTCTGGAAGATTTATTAAATAGAATAATCTGGTATAAATATCATACGAAAGCCCTTTCCTTAAGTGCTTTGACTAAAATTAAATTATTATCCTGGTCTACCGGCACTTTTTATCTTTCGAAACTGCTTCCGGAAATGCAGCTGAATGAACTCCTGCTTTCCGTCCAGAATTTCACCAATTCATTTTACTTTTTTACCGGCATCAATACGGTCGACAACATCGACCGGGAAAGCCTGTTCGATATGGAGCCGTTTGACTTATCGAAATACCGGGTCAGCAAATGGCGTCCGGGTGAACGGCAAAACCTGATCCTGAAGTTCTCGTTCGACCACGATAGCGACGACCAGGAATTTTCTGAAAACTACACAGACCTTTCCGACCGGGAAGACGACATTCTCGACCCGGTTGAAACGTATGCCGAACTGGAGGCTATTGAAAATCCCGTAATCGGAAATATCCGCCTGGTGAAATCAGAAAAAATGTATTATGAATATTGTTCGGAGTCTGTTGAAGATGAAGATACCGGGGAAGATGTGGATACATTGATGTGGTCGCCCATAAGCATGGATATTCAGCCGTATTCGTACAACAAGGAAAACGGGGATGATACGGAAGACATTGAGACGAAATTTTCAACGCTCCGGATGCACGAAGACGGTTATCCCATTGCTTACCAGAAGGGAAACAACTCGTTGTTTTCGCAGTACAACGAGAATTTTACACCGCGTTTGCTGTTTTACAACGGAAACAATACCGGGGGATCCGAAGCAACGTCAGGTCTGGAAATAAACTGGAAAAGCATTGTCCCGGAGCGCTGGCGGCGGACAGCCCCTTTCTATGCAAACGCCCTGCCGGTGGAAGCCGGCTTCCGGTTTCCTGGCAACATCTTTTACAAAGTCCTGAATGAGATATACCGGCCTTTCCTGGACAAGGAAGGTTCGTTTTTCATAAAGGAAATACAGGATGCTACGGGAACCGGAAATTATATTGAAGCAACCCTGACGGTTTTCAAGAATGAAGATAATGTCTTTGAATCGACGGAAAGCACGGTCGACGGCGACGGATCGCACGCTTCGTCTTCCTTTGTACCGAAATTTTTAGGGATATCAGACACCGGCCAGCCGGTACTGGTAAACGCAGCCGGATTATACAAAGCCATGTCCGTATTCGGGGAACTTTCGGAGGCCCTGTATGCAGAGTACTGCTGTATCGATTATTCTTCGGATGACAAATTATTGTTTGTCGGCGGGAAAAACGGGATGCTGCATGTCTGCGATTTATCAGACCTGGATAATATCCGGTACAAATCCATACAGATTTTTTACGGAACTTATGATGTTTCGTGCGTCAGCCTGGTTGATACAGGCACTACCAAGTACATTCTGGCCGGCAAAGCCGATGGTTGTTCCGGATATGTGCAGCCGTATCATGCTTCATTTGATGACTATGTAAGCGGCGAAACTTCACTGCTGGGTGACTTCAGTTCCGGCAGCGGCCATCTGAGGGGATTCCTGTATTCCGATTCGTATTTCTACGCCGTATCCCGCAACGGTGAGATTTTCCGGACTTCCGATCTTACCGGTGACTGGAGCGAACTGGAAGACCGCGACCGTGACTTTGTACAGATCAGGCAGACACAGGATTATTTGTTCGCCGCCGAGCTGAATGATGCCGGGTTATTCTGTCAGAAGTCAAATCCGACCAACTGGGACAAATGGGGACTGGAAGGAAGTACCCGGCAGAAAGTCCGGGATATTTGTCCGATGGATGCCAACCGGATGCTGGTACTTTGTGAGGATGAGAACGAGGGAATCTGGCTTGTTGACAAGGATAACGATATAAATGAAAACATCACGCCCGGCGTTTTAAAGGCAAAAGGGGCCTGCTGGAACGGATCCGATGCGGCTTATATCTCGACGGAAGACAGCTCCGGGTACACGAGAATACAGAAATATATGCCCGGTCAGCTACCGTTTTATCAATGGTCGTATATCAGTGTGCCGATGCTTTTTTCAAAATTATTCCTCTGGTAAAAGTGTCCTTTCAAATCGCATTTCCGGAGATGAACTTTGGAAGAAAAACGCGATGATCGATAAAGCAAAAGAACTGCTGAGCCATACCACCGTTACGGTTGGTGCCCCGGTAACCGGGGGAGGGATAGGGATTATCTCCCTTTTCGAAAGCATTGTTCCCGTACTGACCGTGCTCTCCATTGTAACGGGTATCACCCTGGGGATCCTTTCCTACCGTTTGAAGCGGAAAGTAATAATGAAACAACTTGAACAGCTTGAAAAAAATGGAAAGGATACAACTGACTGAAAACCTGTACCTGGACGAGTATATCCCCAAAGAGCTGTACATGGAGTACCGGGACCGTCCTCATATTCTGATCGGGATGATTGACAAGCGTCTGGTTACGGCTGACCAGCTTTTACGTGACCGGTTCGGCCCGGTGACGATCAACAACTGGATACACGGGGGCGACCGCAACTGGTCCGGGATCCGGACACCGGCAAGCCCTGATTATTCGGGCACCTCTCAGCATTCGTTCGGCCGGGCTTCGGACAAGCTGTTTGTAAATGCCACGGCAGAGGAAGTGAGGGAGTTCATCCGCGGCAACTGGCAGTACCTGGGTATCGGATGTATCGAGAAAGATGTGAGCTGGGTGCATTCGGATGTACGCTGGTGGCAGGGAAACGGACTTCTGGAAGTTAACAGGTAAGTTCACTTTTAATCAATTAATATGAATCATTATGAGTAAAATCGGAAAATTCTTTAAAAAAGTATGGAACGCGGTAAAAAGCGTTTTTGAAAATCTGGATGACTCGTTGAAAACGTACATCCCTGTTGTGGTTACCTTCTGTGAAGGTCTGAAAAAAACAATTGAGAACGGCACCTTTGATACGTTGGCTACCCTGGTGGAAATCCTCATTCCCGGCGAGACTGATGATAAGATCATCACTGCTTTTAAAGCCTATTTGGTAAAGAACCTGCCAACGATTATTGCAAACCTCCAGCTGGTGGATATTATTGTGGAGATCGATGCCGACGATGTAGATACGCAGATGAAAGCAATTATCACGTACTTTCAATCCGCTTCATCCGATGCACAGGACAGCGTTATTGCAGCCCTTGCAACAAAACTATCTGAGTACTTTGATGACGGGGAGTTTACAAAGGCCGAGCGTCACGCCCTGATCGACTGGTATTACACGAACTACGTTAAAGCTGCTTAGTATGAAACGGGCTGTGATTGTCATGCTGCTTTTAATCCTTGTTCCTGTTTTTTCAGGGATATGTACGGAAACAGCTGCACCTGCAGTGGAAGAAAGCAGTATTAGCCTGAAATGGGTGAACTTCGGACTTGTCGTTTTCAGCCTGGTGGCCGGCGGGATGTGGCTGAAGGCAAGGGCCAAGATCAAAGAACTGGGCGAACTCTTTCTGAAAATCTATGAGTTCACCGATCCCAAAAGCGAAGGAGGTAAAAAGTTCTCCAAAAATGAGACTAAAGACCTCGAAGAACGAATCTTTCAACTGATAGGTAAAAAGGCACCCGAGTAATTTTCTTCATAGTTTTGGATTAATTTGATACATCCGCTCCGGGGAACCGGGCGGATGTTTTTTATATAGGGGGAAAGTTATTCCTTATTTCTTTACTTACCTGTCCAATTTTATGACGCAAATAAATTTCTGTAGTCTTGATAGAAGTATGCCCATTTTGTATTTGTATTTCACTTATGGGAATTCCGGCATCTGAAGCTCTGCCATTGCCCGTGTGCTTCCAACTGTAGAATTTATAGCTTTCCGGCATGTTTAATTTTTCCCTGAATTCCCTGAAACGGAATCGGAGATTATTTTTCCCGAGATGTTTTAACCCTGGTTTTCCTTCAGTCCCGAAGACATAAAAATTTTGTGGTTGTTTATGAAGTTGATAAACCTCCCGTAATTCGCGAAGAAAAACGACAGGTATTGTCGGAAATCGTTCCATATTAGTTTTTGCGCGGATAGCATCAACATCGATAATACCACGAGCGAAATCAATATCCTTTATTTTTAGAAATCGTAATTCTTTCCCAGGGCGAAGGAAACAATAATACTCAAAGCAGATCGCCATCCACAGTTGCGGATCTTCCTTCATTATTATTTCTTTGAATGTCATAATATCAAATTCAGAGATCGGACGTGGAGAATGATCATTGATCCGGTTGCAGTCAGGAATGTCATAAACCGGATTTTCATTAATTGCTTTCTCCTTTTTTGCAATTTCAAACATACCGTTAAGTAATTGTCTGTATCGCCTTATTGTCTGTTTTGAAAGTTTCTCTGAATTGATAAGAAAATCAAAAAATTGTAGAATTATCTGATTGTCAAATGTAGAAATGTCATTTTCAGCTATTCCCTCTTTTTCTAACCAACAGTTAAATACCCGTAGGCTACTTCTGTATGTTGAGATTGTTTCTTTTTCATTCTTTTCACCAGCTGCTTTTTTATTCAAAAGTTGAGTCGCATAATATCTGATAGTCCTATTATCAGATCTCATTTTTCCGAAAATTCTGGCTATATTGTTGTATTGAAGCTGATCCTCATAGATGCTTTTTTCATCATCAAGGAATGGACTCCAGCCATTTTTTAATTTGAAGATATAATCTGCATTTAACTTTTCTGCAGCTTCTGTCCGTTTTGTAAAGTCTTTGATTCTATGCAACCCCTCATAAATCTTAAAACGTTTCATTTTATCGTTTCGAGGGTCACGATACGAAAAGTAGATGAACCACTTTTTTTGAAGATCCCCACCGCAATTATTTATTCGCGGGAGGATCGCTATTTTTTTTCTTTTCATTTCGTTTGATTTTGAGTTTTTCAAAACCAAACTGTCTACCTTTTGTCTACCGTTTTCAGTCTTTGTCTACTTATTGCCACTAAGTAGCTGAAAATTAACGACATTTTTTAAAATGTCGGGATGACAGGATTTGAACCTGCGACCCCTTCGTCCCGAACGAAGTACGCTACCGGACTGCGCTACATCCCGATCAATTTTTTTAAAGCGGTGCAAATTTAATCTTTTCTCTTTTAAATCCTGAGTTGATGTGAAAAAAATGCAGATTAACGGTGAAATTTTTCTCCGATGTATCTTAATCCGTCCGATAAACCGGTTCGCCAGTATCCCCAGCTATGACTTCCATCTCTTACCCGGTATTCATGGGGAATACCTAAATCACGCATTTTGATGTGAAGTGTTGAATTGCCTTTGTATAAAAAATCATCGTCACCACAGTCAATATAAAAACGGATTGTTTTTAATTTTTCTGCAGGTACTGTTTCAATAAGGTGCAACGGACTGTATGCTTTCCAGTTATTGTTAACCCGTTTTTCTCCTTTTAAATCCGGACCGAAAATATTACCGAAAAACATGCTGTATCGTTCATCCGGCATCGTTTTAATTTCTTCATCCGTAAAAGTTCCTGAGCTCAATGCAAGACAGGTAGAAAACATATCCGGATGTCTCATTGATATTTGAAGAGCTCCGAAACCGCCCATCGATAGACCGGCAATGGCCCTGAATTCTTTCTTTTGTCTGATTCGGTATGTTTTTTCAATGTAGGGGATAAATTCGTCAATAAACATGTCCTGCCATGGATCATGACCATCAGCAGCATTGCAGTACCATGTAACTTTACTGTCGGGCATAACAATTATTGCTGGTGGAAAATCGCCGTTTTCAATGACCCGGTCTGCAATAGATCCCACTTCTCCAAATTGAATCCAGCCTGTTTCGTCGTCGCTGAACCCGTGTAGCAGATAAACTACCGGATAACTTCTGTGTGAAGTTTCATAATCGGAAGGCAGGTATACCGAATATTTGACAGGGTAATTTAATTTTTCACTTTTAAACTCAAGGCTTTCGTTTACAACGCCTTTTTGACCGTAAACCATATATACCAGTAATACGAAGAAAATGACGAATGATATATTTTTCATAGTTTTTAGTTTTATTATTTTACCGGTAAAACTATAAATCATTTTAAAAACAAAAAATGGTTCACAGGCAAAACCGATGAACCATTTTTATAAGTTGATAGAATACAACTAGTAGTTTCTTTCTCTTGGAGGTCTGCTTCCAAATCCCCCACGGCTTGGTCTGCCCTCAGGTTTCGGGCGGGCTTCGTTTACACGAATATTGCGTCCTTTGATTTCTGTTCCTTCAAGTTCTTTGATAGCTGTTTTAGCATCGTTGTCATCGGCCATTTCTACGAAACCAAATCCCTTAGCTCTACCGGTTTCCCGGTCTTTTATGATCTTTACTGATACCACTTCGCCGTATTCGGCAAAAACTTTTTGTAATTCGTCCTCTGTCAGATTAAAGTCCAAATTACCTACATAAATGTTCATAATAAAAAATAAAAATTGTGAATAAAAAAGACAGTGAAAAAAATGTATCAAATAGAAGCTACCGTAAAGTTTTTAAGGACAGCAATTTAAATGAACAAATCAACACTCGTCTAAAATAACTCTAACAAAGAAACCTTTTTGATTTCAAAAAAACAATAGGAAAGGCACACTTAATGCAAAAAATCTGAAAATATTTTTTGCATTTTGAAAATCAGCTTAATAGATGTGCTGTATTCTTTTCTGATTAGTTATTCGACATAGAGGATCAGTCCTTTGAGGTATTCTCCTTCAGGATGGTATATATTTACCGGATGATCAGCTGGTTGCGAGAGTTGATCTACTACACGGATTTGTCTGCCTGAGATAGCAGCTGCAGAAAAAACGGCTTCCCTGAATTTTTCTTTACTGACTACCTGGGAGCAGCTGAAAGTGAAAACAATACCACCCGGTTTTATTTGTTCAAAAGCTTTTGCATTTAATTTTTTGTATCCCTGAAGTGCTTTCCGGAGTGCATCATGATGCTTGGCGAAAGCCGGGGGATCAAGAATGATCAGATCATACTTGTTTTTTATGTCGGCCATGAATTCGAAAGCATCGGTTGCAAATGCTTCGTGCCTCGTATCTTCCTGAAAATTTAGCTGCACATTTTCGTTTGTCAGGTCGATAGCCCTGGCTGAAGCGTCGACCGAATGGACCAGCTTTGCCCCGCCACGCAGAGCATAAAACGAAAATCCACCGGTATAGCAGAACATGTTTAAGACACTTCTGCCTTTTGAATATTTTTCAACCAGACGGCGGTTTTCCCGCTGATCAACAAAAAAACCGGTTTTTTGACCGTGTTCCCAATCTACTTTAAACCGCATGCCATATTCCATCACCTCTGTGGTGTCTGATTTTCCGAGCAAGTAACCATTCTGTACATTTAGTTTTGCCTGAACCGGAATCGTTTTTTCACTTTTGTCATACACCGCATTCAGCCTGTCTCCGTATATTTTTTTTAGTGACTGTGCCAACTCCATGCGGATTCGATACATGCCGATCGAATGAAACTGCATGACGGCAGTGCCATTATAAAAATCGATGATTAATCCGGGCATTCCGTCACCTTCGGCATGTACCAGCCGGTAAACGTTTGTTGTTTCGTTGTTTGTCAGTCCAAGTTTTTCTCTTAGCAAATAAGCCTGTTGCAGCTTTCCTTCCCAGAACTGAATATCTGGATTAATTTCCGTAAACGAAAATAAACGTACGGCAATGGAACCGACCTGGTAATGTCCAAGTCCCAGAAATTCGTCGTGATTTGAAAAAACAGCAACTACGTCACCTTCTGTAACAGGGCCTTTTATTTTTTTTATAGCGCCTGAAAATACCCAGGGATGGAAGCGTTTGACGGATTGGTCCTTTCCTGATTTCAGGGTAACCTGCGTATATTTTTGTAACATGCTAATTGTTTAACGATTGGTAAATCAGATACGAAACCCATGCGTCGGTTGCTGCATAATTTTGTTGAGCCTCGGTAAGTTCCGGGGCTTCCCAGTTTGACAGACGTTGTGTTTTGGAAATGCGGAATCCGAGAACAATGGCTGCAAGTTTTTTCAGGCTGAAGTTCTGGATACCGAAATTTTTTACCTGTTCCTGTAGTTCGACAAAACCGGCTGGTTTGAAGGGGGATAGCCGTTGCAGGGTTTTAATGTCGTCGCGTATGGCCACACCGATTTTTTTTATATCCGGATTCTGAAGGATACTTTTTATCCCGTTGTTTAATTCAATCTGATTGAGTCTGAATAAGAAAGCTTTGTCGTCGGTTGACAGTTGCAGCAGGGCCACATTATTGATACAACCTTTTTTAAACGATGGTTTTGTTTCCGTATCAAAACCGAGTATCTCCTGTTTCCCAAGGTATTCGACTGCGGCTTCATATTTTTCATCATTATCGATTAGATATATCTCACCCTCAAATTGTTGCAGTGGAAGTTCTGCCAATTCATCCTTACTGATACTTTCCTTGTACATTCTTAATCTTCTTCATTCTCAAATTTACGGTTTAACCATTCTGGACCAGTTGGCTGTTTTCCCGGATGAACCCGCACGGATTGCTGTCCGTCGAAATTTGTATCGCTAAAAACCAGCTGGTGAACGGCCCGAAGACAATTAACCAGTTTTTGTCCCCAAAAATTTTTAAAATTATTTAAACATTCCCAAAGTCCTGCTTCCATTGCATCCTCATTTCCAATCTGGTAAAGGTTTACAAAATCTTTCAGGTCCTGGTATATATCGGTTAAATCTTCGGAAATACTTTCTGTTAGTGCCGATTCGCTGAATTGCATGTTAGTATCAAAAATTTCCTCGTAATCGTCGTGTTCTCCCAGCATTCCGGCAATTTTTTGCTGAATCAGGTTGTAGTCCAGTTCGCTTACAAATTTTTCAGGACTTTCGTCCGATCCGGGTTCGAATTCAGGAAGCAGACTAACCTTCAGGTAAAGCAAAGGCAATAATTTCTGAATTTTTTCCAGAAAGTCACGGGCATTCACTTCTCCTTTCTTTTCCAGAAAATTACAATACTCATTGGCAACGGTTACAAATTCAATTGCATCCCGTGAAAAAACAATACCGTTCAGCGGATCGTTGTCCATTTTTTTCAATTTCAGCCAGCAAAAATAATAAGAAAATTGTTATAACTGAATTTCAATGTTCAGTAAATCGAAATCGGGGATTAATAAAGGCGACAGATGTTTTTACCTGAATTATTATTTTTTCCATTCCAGCAGGTTATCGATCCGGAAAACAATTTTCTCATTGTCGAGCAGCCAGCGGATTGTTTTTATTACCGATTCTGTTTTCCCTTCTGTTTTTATAATCAGTTCGTCGTATGAACAGGACGTTTCCAATATTTTTTTCAATTGAGAACTAATTCTATCGAATTCGTATTTGCTGAGGTTCAGCTCGTTTCGTTCGATACATATATCGCATTTGCCACAACGGGTAGTGTCGGTTTCCCCGAAATACTGCAACAGAATTTCACTTCGGCATTTGTGTTTTGATTCGGCATAACGAATAACCGATTGGATGCGCCGGATATAATCTTTTTTCCGTTCATCGTAGTTCTCTTTCGAAATTTTTACACGACCGGTTTCCAGGCGTTCCACATTCATAATGATAAACGGTGTCTTTTTTCGCGGAAGGTAATGGATGATTTTTTGTGTATCCAGCGTATTCAGAAACTTATATACTGCTTCGACCGATATACTGGCGCGTTGTGCCAGCAGGTTTTCGTCAATGGCAATATAGTTCGAGAAAAGTCCTGTATACGAACGGAGTAACAGCTTTATGAAACCGTCGAATGAAGAGTTGGCGACCTGAAAACGGTACAAATCGTCGCGGTCGACACGGAAATATACCCGTGAGGGGTTATCCAGTTCATCTGTCAGTTCCAGGTAGCCCTCGCGTTGCAGTATTTTCAGGCTGCTAAGAATCGTCGTGATTTCAAGTTTGTAGTTACGTGCAAAATCCGCAATACTGAAATCATATACCTGATCTTTACCAAAGCCGACTGCAACCTGCAGATGGTTGCACAGTGCATTGTACACTTTTTTTATTACTTCCGGGTCTGGAAATGTTTTTGCTACGTTTTTCTGAAGCCGTAATTTATCGGCATTGTTAAAAAGTAGAACAGCAAAAGCCTTGTTTCCGTCGCGTCCGCCCCGTCCGGCTTCCTGGAAATAGGCTTCCAGCGAATCGGGGGCATCGTAATTAATCACGAAACGTACGTCAGGCTTATCGATTCCCATGCCAAAAGCATTGGTTGCAACAATAATCCGCGTTCGTCCGGTTTTCCAGTTTTCCTGTTTTATGGACCTGCTTTTTCCCGACAAACCTGCATGGTAATAGTCGGCTGAGATTTTGTTTTTCTGAAGTATTTCTGAAATTTCCCTGGTCAGTTTCCGGCTGCGTACATATACAATGCCTGTACCTTTTACTTTTTGTACCGACTGCAGCAGGTATTTCAGCTTATTTTCTTCGTTGCGGACAATATAGACGATGTTTTCGCGGAAAAAGCTTTTTTTCAAAACATTCTTTTCGCGGAAACCGAGTTTTTCCTGAATGTCGTCAACTACTTTGGGCGTTGCGGTAGCAGTTAGGGCCAGAACAGGGACATCTGGCAACAGTTCGCGCAGCGTTTGTATTTTCAGGTACGATGGTCTGAAATCGTATCCCCATTGCGAGATGCAGTGGGCCTCGTCAACCGTGATGAGGTTTACCTTCATGTCGGCAACCCGTTCGCGGAAACGGGGCGTTGTCAGGCGCTCGGGAGAAAGGTACAGAAATTTGTAATTACCCCATACCGCATTGTCCATTGCAATTTTTATTTCCTGCTGACTCATACCTGAATAAATAGCCAGCGCTTTGATCCCTTTACGGTTCAGGTTTTCTACCTGATCTTTCATTAGCGAAATAAGTGGCGTGATAACCAGACAGATGCCTTCATGAGACATCGAATAGACCTGGAAAGTGATTGACTTTCCGCCGCCTGTTGGCATAAGCCCCAGTGTGTCCTTCCCTTCGGCTACCGACCGGATAATGTCTTCCTGTAAAGGCCTGAAGTTGGAATAACCCCAGTATCTGGTTAATATTTGCCTGAATTCGCTCATTGCTGACCGGTAATCTGTTTTCTGTTCCTGCTTTTTGTTTGTATCAAATATACATTTTTTTGACCTTCCTGCGCGTCTGACAAAAGATTCATCGAACATAAAGAAGACACAGGCAAAGGGAACTGTTCTGTATAAAGAAAATAACCAGCGAAAAGTTTCGTTATTCCATACAGCCACCTATTTTTGTGATTCATTAAAAATATTAGAATGAAACGGACAATAAAAGATTACCTCGTTGTTGTGTTGAAAGGAATCGGAATGGGGGCTGCCGATGTGGTTCCTGGTGTGTCTGGCGGTACAATTGCTTTTATTACAGGAATTTATGAGGAATTGATAAATTCAATAAAATCAATCAGTCTTTCAAGTCTGAAATTATTATTTCAGGGAAAAATAAAGGAGTTCTGGAATGCTGTAAACGGGACCTTCCTTGTGAGTTTAGCGGGTGGAATTTTTATCAGTGTTTTGTCGCTGGCCAAATTACTTAAGTTCCTGCTTGAGGATTACCCGGTGCTGATCTGGTCGTTTTTTTTCGGACTGGTTGTGGCTTCTGCCGTTTTTGTTGCAAAAACCATTAAAAAATGGGATGCCGGTACAATTATTTCGGCAATTGCGGGAACCATCGTTGCCTATTGGATTACAATTATTTCACCGGCGGAGGCCAATACTACATGGTTGTTTATTTTCCTTTCAGGTGCCATTGCAATTTGCGCCATGATATTGCCGGGCATTTCAGGAAGCTTTATTCTTGTTTTGCTGGGAATGTACAGATTTATACTTGGTGCGGTGAGCAATCTGAATATATTGGTTCTTCTGGTTTTTCTGGCAGGTGCAGTAATCGGGATTGTTGCTTTTTCAAATGTTTTGTCGTGGCTGCTGCGTAAATATCATAACCTGACGATTGCCTTACTGACCGGTTTTATGATCGGCTCCCTCAATAAGGTCTGGCCATGGAAAGAGGTAACCGAAACGTTTGTTGACCGCCATGGCGAAATCCGTCCGTTGGTTGAGCAAAATGTGTTGCCGGCCCGATTTGCTGAGGTAAGCGGGCAAAGTGCAATGCTCGGAGCTGCAATAGGCCTGGCTGTTGTGGGCTTTGTTTCTATTCTTGTTATTGAAAAAATTACGGCAAAAAAATAAAAGAATGAAGACTTTCGGGTTGGTAGGTTACCGTCTGGGCTATTCTTTTTCGAAAAAGTTTTTTACTGAAAAATTTGAAAAAGAAAACCTGAAGGAACACGAATATGTGAATTTCGAGCTGGATACCATTGATGAATTTCCTGCAATTTTCAGAAAAAAGCCGGAGATTGCCGGTCTGAACTGTACGATTCCGTACAAACAGCAGATAATGAGATATCTGGATTTCATTGACCCGGAAGCTGCCGAAGTCGGTGCTGTAAATACAGTGAAAATAACCAGGGAAAAAAGTGGAACAATGAAGCTGGCCGGTTATAATTCGGATGTATACGGCTTTGAAAATTCGCTGAAGCCGATGCTTTTGGCCAAATACAGAAAAGCGTTAATACTGGGAACCGGTGGCGCATCGAAAGCGGTAAAATACGTGCTGAACAAGCTGGGAATCGATTTTATTTTTGCTACAACCAAACAGCATTTACAAAACAAGGAAATCAGCTACCCGGATATTGACGAATCGTTGATCAGAGAACGCTTAATCATTATCAATGCTACGCCGCTGGGTACTTTTCCGAATGTGGGCAGTTGTCCGGATTTGCCTTATCGGTTTATAACCTCCGATCACCTGATGTTCGATTTGGTTTATAACCCGGAGGAAACACTTTTTTTGAAGAAGGGAAAGGAGAGGGGAGCTGCTGTGAAAAATGGTCTGGAAATGCTCCGGTTACAGGCTCTTCGTTCCTGGGAAATATGGAATATGTGACCATCATTACAGAGCAGCAGAAGAAAAAAACTGTTTCAAAGAAAACTTATCACAACGTCATTTCAGTATCCAACGACACTGAGTAGGTGGATTTGTATTTATCTGTTTGGGATTTTTTGCCCCTGTTTTGAGAATTATTGCCCGCTGTGGGAAACATATCTGCCTTTGTTGGGAAATAAAAAAAAGCGATTCCGGTTCAACGTCCGTAATTTTATTCCGAATTAAACTATTGGAATTTATGGAAAAGATGCGCAGAGATTTGAGAAGAACTTCCTGGATTATCGTATTGGTTGTAATCGGACTGATTATCGCGCTATCGATTTTCATAAATATCAGTTTTTAACGGTTGTTTTCTGAGAATTAAAACCTAACTATTATGAAAAGGATTTTCGTGCTGACGATTCTTGTCAGTTTAATTTTTAGCCAGTGTACATTTAATAAAAAGAAAGAACCTGCTTCATCCGGACAAGGGATGCAAATGGCTGTCCGCATGGCTGATTCGGAAATAAAGTTGTTCCCAAAATGTTCGACTGTTGATTTTGATCCGGAAGGAAAATGGAATTATACAGCTGGTTTAATTGCTTTTTCGATGATTGATTTGTGGAAGCAAACCGGGGAACAGAAATATTTTGACTATGCAAAAGCTTATGCCGATGATTTTATTAATGAAGAAGGTGAAATAAAAGGGTATAAAAGAGCGGACTTCAATATTGACAACCTGAATTCGGGCAAATTTTTGTTCGGGCTATATAAACAAACAAAGGACGACCGCTATAAAAAAGCAATCGAAATACTTCGCGGACAGTTAAACGATCATCCGCGTACTTCGGAAGGCGGATTCTGGCATAAAAAGAGATATCCCAATCAAATGTGGCTTGACGGTTTGTACATGGGAGCGCCGTTTTATGCACAGTTCGGAAAAGAATTCGGTGAACCATCTGATTTTGATGATGTTGTAAACCAGTTTATAACAGTTCATAAACACACCTATTGTCCTGTTATGGGGTTAAATTATCATGGCTGGGATGAAACAAAAGAACAGCAATGGGCAAATCCCCAAACCGGATGCTCGCCTAACTTCTGGGGAAGAGCAATTGGCTGGTATTCAATGGCGTTGGTCGATGTACTCGATTTTATTCCAGAAGATCATCCGGGACGGCAAAAGTTGATTGATATTTTAAACCAGGTGGCTGCCGGTATTAAAAGGTATCAGGATCCGAAAAAAGGTGTTTGGTATCAGGTGTTAGATAAAGGAAAAGAGAAAGGTAATTATCCGGAAGCCTCTGCTTCCTGTATGTTCGTTTATGCCTTAATGAAGGCGGTCAGGCTGCATTACATTGACGGACAATACCGCTTGGTTGCGGAGAAGGGATACAGGGGTATTCTGGATAATTTTATTAAAAGGAATGACGACGGAACTATCAGTCTGACAAATGTTTGTTCTGTGGCTGGTCTTGGCGGTACACCGTATCGTGACGGAACGTATGAGTACTATATAGGAGAACCTGTTCGGGATAACGATCCGAAAGGGGTTGGGCCTTTTATTCTTGCAAGTCTTGAAATGGATAAGTAGGCATTTCCGGAAAAAATAGTTCATAATCCATCAAAGTAAATTGTCCCTGGAAAATGCCTGTAAACCAAATAATCAAAAGCAATGAACCGAATTCTGAATGTTGTATTTTTATTTAGTACCGTATGTCTCAGTATTCCTTCCTTTGCACAACAGGCAGATTTGGGCAAGGCAGGCATTTCAATGGTCTGGGTCGCTGATAATGGCGACGGGACGTATAAAAATCCTGTTTTGTATGCCGACTATTCCGATCCCGACGTCGTTCGTGTGGAAAACGATTTTTATATGACAGCCTCCTCGTTCAACTGCGTTCCTGGCTTACCTGTTCTGCATTCTGTCGATCTGGTCAACTGGAAACTGATTTCGTATGCACTGCCCCGGCTGGCTCCTGCTGATGTGTACGATAAACCGCAGCATGGTAAAGGTGTTTGGGCACCTTGTATCCGTTATCACGAAGGAGAATTCTATATCTATTATCCTGATCCTGACTTCGGAATTTATCTGACAAAGGCAAGTGATCCGGAAGGGCCCTGGTCTGAACCTCTTCTGGTAAAAGAAGGAAAAGGAATGATCGATCCGTCGCCGCTTTGGGATGATAATGGCAATGCCTATCTGGTTTTTGCCCTGGCCGGAAGCCGTGCAGGTATAAAAAGCGTGTTGCTGGTAAACCGGATGAAAACTGATGGTACTGAACTTTTAGGCAATCCGGTCATGGTGTTCGACGGGCATGAGAATAACCCGACGGTGGAAGGCCCGAAATTTTACAAACGGAATGAGTATTATTACATTTTTGCGCCGGCAGGTGGTGTCCCGACCGGATGGCAACTGGTGCTTCGTTCAAAAAATGTATTTGGCCCTTACGAAGAAAAAGTGGTGCTTGAGCAGGGATCGACACAGATTAACGGACCGCACCAGGGGTCATGGGTTAATACATCAACAGGAGAGAACTGGTTTATTCATTTTCAGGATAAGGAAGCCTACGGACGGGTTGTCCTTTTGCAGCCGATGAAATGGGAAAACGACTGGCCTGTGATTGGAATCGATTACGACGGGAACGGGGTTGGAGAGCCTGTTTCAACTTATAAAAAACCCGATACAGGAACAAAATCAGCGATCATGATTCCTCCGGAAAATGACGAATTCAATACTGCACAATTAGGTCTGCAATGGCAGTGGCATGCCAATCCTCAACTCACCTGGGGATTCCCGACCCGACTGGGATATTATCGTTTAAACTGCATTCCCCGTCCTGCTGATTATTTGAATTTATGGACGGTGCCCAATTTATTGCTTCATAAATTTCCGGACGAAGAGTTTATGGCTACAGCAAAGCTAACGTTTAATCATCGTTTCGACGGAGAAGAAATCGGAATGGTGGTAATGGGCGACAGTTACCAGTATATATCATTGAAAAGCCTTGCCGGGAAACTGGTTGCACGGGTAGTGAACTGTACGGATGCACGGACCGGCGGACTTGAGAAAGAACTATATCGTAATGACTTTTCAGGTAGCGTTGTCTATTTTAGAGTAAAGGTGAGAAAAGGTGCAGTTTGCAGTTTTAGTTTCAGTCAGGATGGAAAGAAATTTATCAATGCCGGTACCGGTTTTCAGGCTGTTCCGGGGCGATGGATCGGGGCCAAAATTGGCTTTTTTGCCCTTCGTGACGGGATAATAAACGATGCAGGTAATGCTGATATTGATTGGTTTCGTGTTGAAAAAACAGGGGAATAACCAAAAAGGAAAACAAATTCGAACAATCTAATTTTGCAGGTATGAATGTGATGGGAAAAATAGTAAGAGGACAGTTTATTCTTATATTGATTATTTTGTATGCATGTCATCAGAAAATATCAACCGGTAATATAAGCTGCAATTTGTATGAAGGGATTGAATTTGCAATGCCGGAACTGGCAGATCCTGTTATTCCTGATTTGTCGGTTTCAATTACTGATTTTGGGGGCACAGGTGATGGAAACACACTCAATTCGCAGGCGTTCGCTGATGTCATACAGTATATCTCGGAAAAAGGCGGGGGACGGATCGTTATTCCCCGGGGAATCTGGCTTACCGGGCCGATCATTCTGAAAAGTAATATCAATATTCATGCTGAAGCCGGAGCTTTGATTATTTTCAGTAAAGATAAAAGTTTATACCCTTTGGTCGAAACCAGTTTCGAAGGTCTGAATACAGTTCGCTGTATGTCTCCGATTTATGGTAAAAATCTGGAAAATGTTGCTTTTACCGGCAACGGAATATTCGATGGTTCGGGCGAGGCATGGCGTATGGTGAAACGGTCTAAATTAACTGATTCGCAATGGAAAGAACTAGTTAGTTCAGGAGGTATTGTCGATGAAAAGGGAGAGAACTGGTATCCTTCGGAAAGTTTTAAGCGAGGTTCAGAAGTAAGCGATATGAATGTCCCCGGACATTTTACGAAGATTGAAGATTATGAACCGATAAAAGATTTTTTAAGGCCTGTAATGATTAGTCTGGTCAGTTGTAAAAATGTATTGCTCGACGGGCCTGTTTTTCAAAATTCACCGGCATGGTGTATCCATCCGTTAATATGTGAAAATCTGATTGTCCGAAATATCAGTGTGCGTAATCCCTGGTTCTCACAAAATGGAGATGGCATTGATATTGAGTCATGTAAAAACAGTGTTGTATACAATTGTTCTTTCGATGTGGGCGACGATGCTATTTGTGTAAAATCAGGTAAAGACGAAGACGGTCGTAAACGGGGAATGCCAAATGAAAACCTGATTGTAAAAAATTGTACTGTGTATCACGGGCACGGAGGTGTTACAGTTGGCAGCGAGATGTCGGGCGGAGTGAAAAACATGCATGTGTCAGATTGCACATTCATCGGCACGGATGTCGGTCTTCGTTTCAAAAGTAACCGGGGCAGAGGCGGTGTGGTTGACGGCATTTATATTTCGGATATTAACATGGTAAACATCACGACCAATGCAATTTCGTTTAACCTTTTTTATGGAGGAATGTCGGTTTCTGAAATGATAGCCGCACAGAAAAAAGAAAATAACAGTGAATCATCCATTCCTGAAGTGACCGAAAAAACACCTCAGTTTAAAAATATCAGTATCCGGAATGTGACGTGCAAAGGAGCCATGCAGGCCGTTTATCTTCAGGGGCTTCCGGAAATGAACCTTGAAAATGTACTTCTTGATAATATCACGATGGAAGCCAATAAGGGTTTGTTGTGCATGGATGTAAGTGGAATTACTATCCGTAATTTATTCCTGAAAACGAAGGAATATCCGGTAATGAATTTCTATAATTCGAAAGATGTTACCATTGAAAAATTTGAAATACCGGATACTGCGAAGTCCTGTATTTCTGTCGATGGAAATGAAACGAAAAATGTAAACATTGAAGTCCTTTCAGATAAACCTGCAACAGAATATCTGAGCATTGGTAAGGAAGTAAATTCTGAAGCAATTAAGGTGAAACGGTATTAACAAGAGGATGTTCCTCTGTGGAATTGGACCGTTCCTTATTTTATGAGCAATCGATTGCATTGTTGCAGAAAAAGTGTATTTTTCGGAATAAAAATATTTTAGGCTATGAAATTCAAATTATTACTGATAACTTTTTTTACGATTTTTGTATCCGCTACATACGGACAAAGACGGATTGATGTATATACCATTGGTGATTCGACAATGGCAGATAAAAATGCCGAAGTTTTTCCGGAAACCGGATGGGCACAGGTTCTGCAACGTTTTTTCGACGATCAGGTGAAAATTCATAACCACGCGGTAAACGGCCGCAGTACAAAAAGTTTTATTGCTGAAGGTCGCTGGCAGGTGGTTCTCGACAGCCTTCAAAAAGGTGATTATGTGTTTATCCAGTTTGGACATAACGATGAAAAGGACAAGGATACTTCCCGTTATACAAAACCGTTTGGTTCATATACCGCTAACCTTAAAAAATTTGTAACGGAAACCCGGATGAAGGGAGCAACACCTGTTTTGTTTACTCCGATCGTTCGCCGTAAGTTCGACGACAAAGGAATGTTGGTCAATACGCACGGAGATTATCCAGTGGCCGTACGTAAACTGGCTAAAAAAATGAAGATTCATCTGATTGATATGCAGAAATTTACTGCTGGAAAAGTACAGGATTTGGGCGATGTAAGATCCAAAGAATTATATCTGTGGACAGAGCCGAATCGCAAATTTCCGAAAGGACGTCAGGATGATACGCATCTTTGTACGAAAGGCGCTCTGTGTTACGCTTCGCTGGCCGTTCAGGAACTGAAAAAAATTTCGCCGGAGCTTTCAAAACATATAATCGGTCCCAGACCTGTTGTTGGCCTCGATAACTGGTTTAACCGGGAAATCAACAAAAAAACAGGTGAATTATATCATTATACATGGACAGATTCCGCTAACAGCGGTTTTTCCCAACTGGGTGGTCTGTTCGAAAAACAGGGCGCTGTAATCCGGACAATTGGCGGAAAACCAGGGATTCCGGTTCTGCGTAATCTTGATGTATATATTATTGTTGATCCGGACACAACGACAGAAAGTGCACATCCGAATTACATTATGCCGGACGACATTGCATCCATCGAAAGTTGGGTAAAAGATGGCGGTGTCCTCCTGATAATGGCTAACGACGGGCCCAATTGCGAGTTTACGCATTTGAACCAGCTTGCCGGAAAGTTCGGTTTCCATTTCGTCCCGATAACCCTGAATCCGGTTATTGGTCAGAACTGGGAAATGGGAGCCGAGACCAATCTTCCTGACCATCCTTTGTTTAAAGGTGTCGGTAAAATTTATATGAAAGAAGTTGCCCCGGTAAAATTGAGCGGAAATGCAAAACCGGTGCTCATTGACGATGGAAATGTATATATTGCTGAGACTTCGTACGGAAAGGGAAGGGTTTTGGCTGTTGGCGATCCGTGGCTGTATAACGAGTACATTGGTAATAGCCGTTTACCGGAATCATTTCAGAATATGAAAGCTGCAGAAAATCTTGTTCAGTATCTTTTGGAAAATTCACCGGCTCCGGAGTTATTTCAGCATTGAGGCAATTTCCTGTAAATCGTCTATTTTGTCCTGATAACCTAATTCTTCGTAAGCCTGTATAAGAGTGTCTGTTAGTCTCCGGATAATGGTTTTGTCGGGGCAGGGAGAGGTTACCATTTTTCGTGTGATCGATTCATGTTTTTTCAGAAAATATTCGACTTCCCGGCGTCCGACAATTGCTCCTTTATTCGATGGATTGATGTAAAACAGTACAGGCGAATCGACATTCTTTCCATGGGCAGCTGTTGCAATTTGCGGGTCGATATAGGCAAGAATCGGGTTCTTCGGAAAATCGATAAAGTATACAGGCAGGTTTAGTTTTCTGGTTATCAATACGTATAGAATAGCCAGCGAAACGGGGTTTCCTTTCTGTGTTTCCAGCAACTGATTCAGGTAGCAGTTTTGTGGAGAATTAATGTTCGGAAAGTTGATCGAAAATTTATATGTATCATACAGAATGTGGTTGATTACCGTGATTTTTTCAAGAGCAGTCAGCGAATTATTGAATTCGAGCCAGATATCTTTACTGATTTTTTCAAGTCTGTCAGTTATGGTTTTGAGCTTTAAATCAGGGTATTGATAACGTGACAGAAGGAAAAAACCTTCGAACAGGTCGATCGTTTTCTGCGATGACCATTTTTTTATCTGTTTTTTCGTGTCGTTAAACTGAATTTGCTGAATCAGGTTTTCAATTCTCGACTGAATGAGTTCATCAAGACTGGTTTCCCATATTTGCTCCAGTTTTTCAATAATTTTTGTGTCTTCTTTCAGCAATTCCTGTTCAATTATTCTGAAAACAGAATCATCGGGATCATCAAGAAGAGTAATTAATGCCTGAAGTTTTTTGTCGTTCATGCCCGGCAAATTTTATTTTTTACTGATTTTTTCGAGGACCAGATGAATAAGTTTTTCAATTGCTTCGTTATAGGTTTCGTTCGCATTTTTATCGACCCGGTTGGCAATGATGGCACAAACGGTAAGGGCATTGTGTCCGAGCAGTGCCGACAGCCCGTAAACGGCCGAACATTCCATTTCGTAATTCGTAATTTTCATGCCGCCGAAGCTGAAGGATTCAATTTTTGAATTGATATCCGGATCGGCAAGGGGAAGACGTAATACGCGTCCCTGTGGCCCGTAAAAGCCCGGGGCTGAAATAGTAACTCCTGAAAAAGTTTTATCATCGTGTATTTTGCTGAAAAGCTTTTCCGAACAGTTTACCACATAAGGCGAAGTAAGCAGCGGGTTCCAGTTCGTATGAGCCTTGAATGCTTTTTCAAAATTCAGGTCAGAAACACTGTTCCTGCCGGCATAAAAGTTAAGCAACCCGTCGAATCCGATAGCTTTCTTTGAGATGACAAAGGAATTTACCGGGAGATAGTCCTGTAAGCCGCCCGAGGTCCCGATACGGATAATATTCAGTGACCGGTGCGTTGGCTTGATCTCCCGTTTTACCAGGTCGATATTGGCTAGTGCATCCAGTTCATTTACAACAATGTCGATATTGTCTGTCCCGATGCCGGTAGAAATTACTGTAATCCGTTTTTCGTTATATGTGCCTGTAACCGAGACGAATTCACGGTTTTGGTTCCGGAATTCAAGATTGGTAAGATAGCCTGCAATCAGGTCAACCCTTCCCGGATCGCCTACCAAAATAATATCGCCGGCAATCTGTTCCGGTTTCAGGTGCAGGTGAAAAACACTTCCGTCTTTATTGATGATTAGTTCCGATGGCTCGATCATTGTTCTGTTTTCTATATAGTTTGCCTAAAACTAGGTAAAATCAAAAATAAGCACAATTTTTTTCAGGCTTAATAATCAGATGATTTGGCGCTTTTTATCAACAATTTGTCCCGGCTCTCAGGAAACTTAGCGTATTTTCATGTACATTTAAGCGTAAAAATCAGAAAAAATGCAAGTTATGAACAGAAGAATTGTTGATATGAATTTTAAGAAGTCCTATATTATAGTCGGAATTGTTATTGTGATCTTATTGCTGCTCTTCGGAAACAGTATGTTTGTGACCCTTCAGCCCGGTGAAAGGGGTGTAATTTTCCGGAAGTTTACCAGCGGACTTGATAAGGAGAATATTTACCAGCCAGGATTCCACATTATTGCTCCCTGGAACGAAATGTTTGTTTATGATGTAAAGGAACAGCAACGGGAGGAGACAATGGATGTGCTCGATAAAAACGGCCTGTCACTGAATCTGGATGTTTCTGTTCGTTTTAATCCGACTTACGAACGGATCGGTTATCTGCATGAAACTTTTGGTAAAAATTATATCGACCAGCTGATTATTCCTGAAGTCCGTTCATCGGTGCGCCAGGTTGCCGGCCGGTATACTGCCGAAGAAATTTATTCGACAAAACGGAGCGAAGTTGAAAGCTCTATTATTAATGAAACAAAAGAAGTACTGGAAAAAAATAATATTGGCATGAAAGCCCTGCTGATCCGTTCGATAAATCTTCCAGACCAGATTAAAAAGGCAATCGAGAATAAACTGCAGCAGGAGCAGGAAGCTTTGGCTTATAAATTCCGGCTCGAGAAGGAAAGAGCCGAAGCAGAACGTAAACGGATTGAAGCCGATGGTATTTCAAAATACAACCAGATAATCAGCAATAGTTTAACTGATAAAATACTGAAACAGAAAGGTATTGATGCTACGCTGGAACTGGCTAAATCGACGAATACAAAAGTAGTTGTAGTCGGTAGCGGAAAAGACGGACTGCCGCTGATTCTTGGAAATAATTAGCGTGATGGGTTACTAAGTTGCCATATGACAGGCGGAAATTTTAGCGTTTTAACCAGATTTCTGTTGAAATCCCATCCAACTACATACATTTAATCTGGCTTCGATTTGGAAATAAAACACAACCAATTTTAAAATTAATTAGTTGTGTTTTCAGGAAATGTCGTCAAAAATAGTTGGTGATTTTTACAAAAATATTTTGGAAACTCCTCGCAGTTAATCTGAAGGGGAGCCAGGCTCTGGTGGAGGCCAACCTGTAAGCAATAAGATTAGCACATAGACAGTAATACAGGAAGGTGTCTCAAAAGTCTATTCCACGCATAGTTCGCTAAATTTTTCGCTAATAATTCACAAAGCATAAATAGCTTATAATTATATTTTACGCTTTTAACGTTTTCTTATTTAGTGGTCTTTGCGGGGGATTTTCAACTTTGGGGACACTCTCTTTTTATTATTGCTGGTATGCTTTATGGTTATAAAAACTCATTTCCCGTTGTTAAAGTAAATGTACCATTTAATGAAGTTGATCGGTGTTGTACCGTTAATCCTCGATGAACATCCATGTGATTTTTCAGGTGACTGAAGTAACTTTCTATTCCGTTTGTTGTTTTAGGTATATCAGTAAAAGAACATGTTTTCATTAACACTGGTTTTTAGGAAATTTTTGCTTTATTTTTATCTTAGATAAAAGATGTATCTGAAATTTTAAGGGGAAAATTATATTTTGTCGACTGTGTCAATAGAGAAAATAACTATGTAAAAATCAGGATATAATGAAAAAACTATTTCCATTAAAAAAAAGTGAATGCTTACTCATTATATTGTCAATATTGATTTCTGTCTCGTTTGTTGTTTTTAGTTTAAAAGATATAAAGAAAGACAGGATTACAACCATTAAGACAACCCTTTTAACTATCAATAAATCTTGCAATGAAGCTTTAATTCAATGGTTAAATTTTCGTAAGGATAATATACATAAACTATCAGATAATGAGTATTTTATTAGTAAAACTGTAGAATTGCTAAGACAAAAACAAGATTCGGCAACATTGGTTTCTTCACCTATTACTGCAGAATTAAGAAAATTTTTTCAACCTATTTTAGATGTAAATGAAGATTTAGGAGTATTCCTGATTGCTCCCAATTATATAAGTATCTTTTCAATGCGGGATGTAAATACCGGGAGTTTAAATTTAATGGCTAAAGAAAGTAAAAAGTTACTGGACAAAGTCCTGTTTGAAGGAGAGACTGTCCTGATTCCTCCGATTGAATCGGATGTAACACTGAAAAGTAAGTATAATAACGGAACCAGAAATACTATGTTTATAGTGTCACCAATAATATATCAGAATAAAATAGTTGCCGCATTTTCATTGCGTATAGATATTAACAAAGATTTTTCAAGAATATTAGAGATTGGAAAAATTGGAGAAACAGGAGAAACGCATGGCATTGACAAAACAGGGAAAATAATTACAACCAGTCGTTTCGAATGTCAGTTAAAAGAAAATGGTAATCTTGATTTTACGGGCTGTAATGGGAAAAATTTATACGAAATAACAGATTGCAGAGGACAACAAATTTTTTATGTGTCTGTTTGGAATAAAAAATTGAATATTGGGGTTGTTTCTCAAATCGATAAGAGAGATGCCCTGAAAGGTTATTTTTTTGTACAAAAAATACTGATAATTACTTTCTCTTTGATATTAATAATAGGAGTTATAGCAGTCATCATAATAATAAGCCTGAGGCAAAAAGCAACAAATATTTTAACAGAAACAAATGAAAGGTTGGAATTTGAAGTTGCGCAAAGGACTAAAGAATTACAACAGAGTATTAAAATTAAAGACAAATTTTTTTCAGTAATTGCCCACGATTTACGAAGTCCATTTGCAGGGTTACTAGGATTAGTTGACTTATTACTACATGACCCCGAAATTATATCAGAAGATGAAAAAAATAATATGATGTCTCAGATATACAATTCCGGAACACGACTTCTTAAGTTATTAGAAAATTTATTGAATTGGTCCCGATCTCAAACACATAGCATAAAACTTAATCCTGAAAAAATCTCAATGAGTGAACTTATCAATGAAAATATCATTTTGCAAAAACACTATGCCCAAAACAAAAAGATAGAACTGATAAATGAGATAAAACAAGACATAAGTGTTCTTGCAGACAGGAACACTATAGACACTGTTTTTAGAAACTTGATTTCCAATGCTATTAAATTTACAAAAGAAGGAGGATCAATTAAGATAAAAGCCACTGTTATTGATAAGAAAGAAGTTGAAATCATTGTTCAGGATAACGGTATAGGCATTCCGGAAGAAAACCTTCACAAATTATTTAGAGTCGATGAAAAAATAACAACACAAGGTACTAATAACGAAAATGGTACAGGATTAGGCTTAATATTGTGTAAAGAATTTGTAGAATTGAATAAGGGAAAAATTTCTGTTAAAAGTACTGTTGGCGTTGGAAGTAGTTTCATCGTGTCCCTTAAAAGAATATAAACCAGCAATAAATATTTTGCAGCAATAAGGTTGCAATTACATCTGTACTCGAAGCCTGCTCTCATATTGCAGCAGGTTGCACAGGCACTGCGTTCAATGTGCTTTCCATGTATGATGAACCTTTGGATGAATATGAACCGCTTGTTGCACAACTGCGTGAATCGCGTCAGTTTTTCGATCTTCTGGTCAGAACATTGGGCCGTACGCCAATCACCGGCATTCAGACTTTCTGGAACAAGGACAGCTACATTACCGGAAGTCTGGATCATGGAAACTGGACCGGTTCTGGTAACCCGGTAGTCAGGCACGAGTTCTGCGACATCGGGCTGCCAATCTGTTACTCAAACGAAAAAGCAAATGTTACCATTCTTGGAAAAGACAACATTTATGTTCTTCCGAAGGAAAAAATAGAAGAACTGCTTTCGGGCGGGGTTTATATGGATGCTGAAACCCTTCAGCAATTGAATGACATGGGCTTTGGCGGGTTAACAGGTTTTGAGGTAAGCGGCTCAGCTGACAAAGACCGGATTGAAAAATTCACGAATAACCCGCTTAACGGGCAGTTGCCGGCAGGGAGCGCGACAACCGCCAGTCGTTCTGGAAAAGTACAGCCTATTCGTTGACGAAAACCAGTGAACAGGCACAGGTGCTTTCCGGTCTTATTGATTATACCGGGCAGGAAGTTGCTCCGTGTACGATGGGAGTTTTTGAAAACAAACAAGGCGGGCGTATTTGCGTGGCCGGCTATTATCCCTGGACATTCATGGAAAATTTTTCCAAAAGTTCGCAGGTGAAACAGGTTTTTCGCTGGTTGTCGAAAGATACGCTTCCCGGTTATATAGCGTCGTTTCATAAAATCAATCTTTGGATTCGTGAGCCGCAGGCCGGCACTGTTTCACTTGCTTTTACCAATGAGTCCTTCGATCCGGCAAAAAATGTAATACTGATGCTAAAGACAGACAAGAAGGAAATCAGGGTTTATGATATGGAATGCAGGAAAACTGTAATTCCTTCATCCGGAAGTGACGGCCCGTATCAGAAGTTTATCATTCCTGAGGTCGGAGCGTGGCAGATGAGACTGGTTGTATGCCCTTGATTGTTCTGCTCTCTCAATTTGGCATTGCAGCGTCATCACCCAGTTTTTTGTATTTCGTAATGACCACGAAAGGCTTGTCGTTCCCGGATTTCAGTATTTATTCCGTGCGGAAATTACAGCCATTTTACCTGAGCCTCTTTACGGTACGGTACTTTTGAATAACGATATTTCGGATAGCCTATCATCAGTGCGGAACGTACAGCGTGCGACTCGTCCAGACCAACGATTTTGCGGACTTCCTGCGAATAGCCCAGTGCAATCATCAGAAAGCCGGCCCAGCAGCCGCCAAGTCCGAACGAAGGCAATAACAATTCCAGGTGCGCAGTCGCAATAACCGAATCGATAATTCCTCCGGTGTAGGCAGCATCGGTGTAGCCGATAACGAGGTTACGGGCATCGCGGCAAATAACATCTTCACCTTGCTCATACGAATGGATCAATGTCTCAAAACCGAGAAATTGTGCGAGGTCTGCTTTTGCCTGTACCATTGTCCTCATCCATTCAATAACTGCACTGCTCAACTGACGGATGATCCCGGAATCACATATCATTATCCATTTGTTTTGCTGCTGGTTAACTCCTGTAGGTGAATAATTAACCGTTTTGAATATTTTTTCCAGCTTCGATTTTTCAACGGCTCTCGGGATAAATTGCCGGATTGAACGGCGACAACGGAAATATTCAGAAAGGTTTTCGAAATTGATTTCCTGTAACTTATTCTGCTGAATGAATGGCATTTCCGGCAAACGATTGTTTTTCAATGCCAGTGTTGTACACACTGCTTCACAATGCCCGCAAAGGATACAACGTTGTGCTCCTTCTTCCGAAACATACGGGAATCCATTGTCTTCCATCGAAATAATATCTATCGGACAACTGTCGGCACAGATACCGCATTGCTGGCAGTCAGCCTGATTAATGGTTAGTAATCTCATCATTTTTATTTATTTTGTTTATGGTAATAATCCGATAAGTATTTGAATTTATGGTGATTTTAATGTTTTTTTCTGCGTTGGTTACATAAATGTTTTTCCCTGTTTTTTGAAAATACTCTTCCTGCGTTTCCCTGATAACGGCAAAAAGCTTTTTTTCAATTTCCGGTTTTGAAAGTTGGCAACCAAGTTTTTTGTTGATTCTGCTATAAACCAACTCCGTATAACATAGCCTGTTCAATATTTCGGTTTTATTGATGCCCATCGTAATCATTCCTTCCGGTCGATTAACTCCTGAATCTCGTTCAGATGTAATTCGATATGATCTAAATATCCGTCAATCATTTCCCGAAGTGTTACAGTATTGCCTTCAAAATTTTTCCATGAATGGTCGAGTTTTGTTTGGTCAACCGATTTAATAACCTGAATTATATGCAGATTGTAGTATTTCCAAAGCTGAACAGTGGTTTTCCAGTCGGCGTGCTGATAATCCTGCAAGGCAATCCAGAGGTCGTTATCCTGCTGATAATCGGGAAAAACGAGTTCTGTATTGTATTGCAGCCTTACAATGCGCTGATGATTATTGGCTGCCGAATCGACCAAATGCCCCAGAATCTGTTTAATGGTGCGGTTCTGACGGTTTCTTCGCGTCGAAATGATTTCCTCAGTAAGCTCTGTCAGTTTTTGTTCCCATAATCCGATATATTTCTTAATGCCTGTTGTAATGTGCGTAAAATCCATTTCTGTGTTAATGTGTTTTGATGAATCGCTTTCCATGAACTTCTTTTTAAGAATTATACATTCAGAATACCACCGTCGATAACCAGTGTGGAACCGGTTACATAGCTGTTTCTCATCAAATATAAATAACCTTCAACAATTTCGTCTTTGCGGGCCAAACGCTGCATCGGAATTTTGGGCTCAATATTTTTAATAGTTGCCAGTTTTTCGGTATCGTTGGGTTTATTCTCCACAAAGCCAGGACTGACTACGTTGATCCGTACCGGCAAAATTTCGGCACTCAGTGTTTTTGCCAGCGTTTCAACAGCCCCGTTTGCACAGGCGTGCCAGTAAAATCCGGGATAACTGCGTTGCGATGCAATGCCCGATGTCATTATTATTGAACCTGTTGGCTTTATCTTTTTAATTCCCTGACGAACAATGTTGTACTGTGTCCAGAATTTTTGGTCGAAAGCTTTTTTGACTTCATCGGTTTTGCTTTCAGAAAACGAACTGCAAACACTAATGCCTCTTATCGTGATGATTAAATGATCAATTGCATTCATTTTTTCAAAGAAAGCTGCTATTTCCTCTTCGGAATTGGCATCAACGCTAAATACAGAAGCTTTTCCGCCCGGCATTTGTTTGGCAAGAAGTAATTTTTGTTCGTTTCGCGATGCAATAACAACTTCATTTCCTTCTTTGAGCAAACGTTTAGCCAATTCAAAGCCAATGCCCGAACTGCCTCCGAATATGACAATAGTCTGTTTCATCGTTTTTCCAAAAGACATTTCATATCCTCACTCGTCATTGTCGGAATGAATTCAATTACTTCATAATCTGCAAGATTATTCTGATTAAAAGGATCTTGCTTCAGAATTTTGCTTAGTTCGTCTTTGTCGTTTGCTCTGGCAAAAATAATGCCGCCGGTTCTCGGTATTTTTCTCCCGGATGCCAGAAAATGTCCCTGGGCATATTGCTCTTTTAAAAAAGCAATATGGTTGTTCAACTCTTTGTCGACAGCTTCCAGCGGAACTTTGTAAGTTAATGATACGATGTACATAACTGCTATTTTTTTATGGTTATTCCTATTACTCTTGTCCTTTTGTTTGTATTGTTCCATAAGGAATGAGGTGTGTTCCCGTCAACTAAAAAAGATTCTTCGTTTTTCAGTATGATTTCTTTTTCTCCGAGCAAAAGTTTTGCCTCGCCTTCAACAACGATAAACAGATGGCTGTGCGTGTGTGTGTGCTGCTCAATCGGGCCGCCACCACCGGCTTCCATATATGCTATTGAACCATCGGTAATCTCGCCGGCATTTCCGAACAATTTTTTAGCTAAAAATGCTTTATGACAGGGCGGTGTTATAAATTCATTGTTCTGCATAAGATTTTTTTATGAAGGTTTATTTTATTGCCACTACCACTCCGAATTTGAAATACCGGTACACGCATTCCACCTGGCTGAATCCGGCTTTTTCAAGTATCGACAAGGTTTCTGGTATTGTATTTTCCTTATCCAGTTTTCGCCGTTCCATCCATAAATTTCGTTCTTTTTCCGAAATGTTTGTCTGCTGAATCTGGCTGCACCATAATTTGTCGATTGCGTTATTCATCTCTTCGGATCCGGCGTTAAACTGATCCAGATTAAGCAAACACCCACCCAAAGGTAATTTTTTATAAATGTTGGAATACAACGTAAATTTCTCATCTTCTGTCAGATGATGAATCGACAATGCGGATGAGATTAAATCGTATTTTCCATCCGGCAATGCTGTTGAATAATCGGCTAAAACATACCTGAAATTATTCAAACCTTTGAAGCGGATTTTAGCAACATCGAGTATTTGTTCTGCAATATCAACCAGAGTATATTTAGCCACAGGATATTTTTCATAAAGATATTTCGACAACAATCCGGTTCCGGCACCAAGGTCGAGTATCGAGTCGAAATTTTCCCGTATTTGCGAAAGCAGCATTATTCCCGTTTCGTAATAATCATCAAAACAAGGGATAAAATATTTTCTTTGAGCATCGTAAGTCTCCGGACTTATATTGAATCTTGCCCGTATATTGTCTGTTTCCATTTTATAATAATTTCATTTTTGAATCTTCCGGTTTTCAATCCGTAACGGTCTGTGTCATAGCTTTATAATTTTTCATGACTCATTATTTCGGGCAGATTTTCCCGGATTTTCTCTTCATCCCAATTCCACCATTTCATTTCCAGAAGTTTTTGTATTTGTTCTTCTGAAAAGCGTTTCCGTATCAACCTGGCAGGCACGCCACCTACGATGGAATACGGTGCCACATCTTTGGTCACTACTGCACGTGAACCGATAATGGCCCCGTCGCCAATGGTAACGCCGGCCATGATGACGGCTTCGAATCCAATCCATACATCGTTGCCGATAATGATGTCACCCTTATTGTCCCACGCATCGGTTACCGGCACCTTCAAATCCCATTCGCCTGCCAATACCGGAAACGGATAGGTTGACAATGATCCGAGTGTATGATTTGCACCATTGAACAAAAACTTCGCACCACAGGCAACAGAACAGAATTTTCCGATTATCAGCCGGTCGTTATTCACATACGGATAATGGTACAGCACACATTTCCGTTCGAAATCCAGAGGGTTGTCAAAATCGTGGTAAAACGAATAATCGCCAACTTCTATAAACGGGCTTTTTACACAACTTTTCAGATAGACGATGGTTTTATCGTCTTTGCGCGGATATAATAATTTTTTGTCAGTCATAATTTTAGATTTTTTTTGAATGAAAGTATATTTTCATCAGCATATGAGCTTGTTAAGCTCCGTAGAAGTTTAAATATTTTTCAATGTTTGATTTTATATATTCAATATTGTGGTGTCCCTGATAAATATGGTTTTGTGAGTTTATACCTTTATTTTTCAGGATGTTGTCTAGTATTTTACACCCTTCATAAAAACCACACAATGAATTACAGAATTGTTTTCTATGTTATGCACTCCAAATTCCGTTCTTAAACAATTGGAACCATTTTTCAATTTCAGTTTCGCTGTGCAGCTCCAGCTTTTTAAATATTTCCCTTGCAAATTCAACCGAAGCAATTCCGTTTGCAGTTATAATATTCCCGTCAGTTACGGCAAGAGAATTTTCGTAATGCTGTTCTCCTGAATATTCCGGAGCCATTTCCTTTAAGTAGAATAAAACATTGCTGGTATGTCTCAGGTTATTCAGAAATCCGCGTTTCCCCAGGTAAACAGTTGCTGCACAAATACCGGCAATTATTTTTCCTTTGGCGAACAAATCTTCTGCAAGCGGATTGATAACATCGTTTTCATTTTTTTCCCAGGCTGTTCCTCCCGGCAGTATTAACATCGACACTTCATCGGGGGTAATTTCTTTCAACGAAATGCCGGGAGAAATATGCAAACCGCCCATTGACACGACAGGATTTCCGTCTTTTGAAAAATAAACTAGCTCAAACGCTTCATTTTTCATTAATTCAGGAGTGAGATAGGCAATTTCCCAATCGGCAAAGCCGTCGAAGAGGAATACAATTATTTTTTTCATGGCATTGTTTTTTGTAAACCTGTTTTTATTTTTAAATATCAAATAACGAACAAGAAATAGGAAATATGAAAATTTTAAAAATAATCCGTCTGAGCAAATCTTTTTCCGTGTTTTATTTTTGAAATCCTGTAAAACAAGATAGTTGAATTCATTTTCTGACGATTAACTTCAGATAAATCCTGTCTGGTTTTACCGGAATACAAAAATCGACTGTAAAGATATTGTTTTTCGGCTCTTCTGTATAAGTTTCAAGATAAGGGTTTATCCTCGGCTGATAACTGTGTTCGGGTAACCACTGTCCGTATAGCCATTCCCAGGCTTTCTGAAAATCGTGTTCCGTAAGTTCAAAACGGGCAATGATATAACGCATAGCCGGGTTTCATTTTTCCGATTTCGCCATTGACTTTTGTTTCGGGTGGAACCGTGATGCACAAGCTCATACGCAGTTTTTCGCCAGGAATGCAAGGCGTAAATAGCTAATAATTATAACTTTGCGTTTTTAGTGTTTTTTTTATTTAGTGGTTTTAGCGATGAATTTTTAACTTTGGGGACACCCTCTTCAGCCACGGAGATATATAAGGAATTTTGGCATAAGAGGAAATCCTATATTTTTTCCATTGTATCAGCTTCCAGCCACCCCTGATTACCGTCGGCCAGACGAATTTCGTACCAGCTTCCAACCTGATCGACCAGTTGTACTTTCAGGCCTTCATGAATCAGGAAAATGTTGGTTCCGCTTTCCGACGGAGAACTTTTTGCTGCTGCACTGGGTTGGGTAATGATGGCGTAGTTATGCTTGTCGAGCTGGCTTTTTTGTTTTTTTGCAAAACCGAAAGTGAGAACCGATAGAACCAGCGATAAAATGCCGAACCAAAATCCGATCCGTCGCAGGGAGTTGTTTGACGAGAATACATACAGTGCCAGCAATCCCAGGAAAACAAAGAAACTTACCAGACTGTATGTACCCCAGCTGTCGGTCGGTTTCGATTTGATAAGTCCCTTCCACCAGCGTACAAAAAATACCTGCGGAAGTTCTTTAATTGCATCAACCACATGCTGGTTAGCCAGATCCAGGTTAAACTGAATATCGTCGTCGTTTGGAGCAAGACGTTTGGCCCGTTCGTAATTCAGTATAGCCTGGGTGTTTTTTCCGGCTTTGTAATACGCATTTCCAAGGTTGAAGTATAATTCAGCCGATTCGACCCCGGTTTTCAGCAACTCTTCATAAGAAGCTATGGCGTCGTTGTATTTTTGTTCCGAGTATTCCTTGTTGCCTTTTTCAAGCAGGGCATTTTGTGCATTCACCTGAAAGGCCAGTAAAAGGGAAACGATGGCAACTAGTATTTTATTCATAATTTTTGCTTATTTAATTTGTTTCTCCAGTTTACCCATAATTGATGCAGCCCGGTTGTATACATCGTGTATTGTGCCGGCAAAGGCGCTTGGTGCATAGCGTGCAAATTCGCAGTCGTCTATAATTTTAATGAATTCGTCAATTACTTCCTGTTCAACCTGACGGGAGAGAAGCGTGGCGGAAGCATTTCCCCGGTTAAGGTCGGCAACCGGTATGGAAAGCTTGTCACTCAGGTATCCCCAGAAGGCTTTCAGTACCGATTCATAGAACTCTTCAGCTTTGTTTTCCTTCATAAACGAAGCAGCTTCTTTCAACCGTTTACGCGCTACTTTATTGGCTTTTTTATTCTTAACGAGTGCAAGGTTAGCATTCTCACGCGCTTTCTTCCTGTAAATAAAGTAAATCACGGCAAAAGCAAGAGCTCCGGCCAGATACAGAAGATAAAATCCATTGGTTCCGAAGAATGTATAACCTTTTACGCTGAGTTTTTGGTGGTCTTGTTTTATGAACCGGATGTCTTTGCCGATAAACCGGACATCTTCTTTTGAAAAGGAACTGACTACCGTTGCATTCTGGTCGTCGCTGCCTTTTTCGACATGGACACTGAACGGACCTGCCGAACGTGATTCGTATTTTTGAGTGGAGGGATTAAAGAAACTGAACGGTATGGCAGGGATTGTATAATCGCCGGCATACCGCGGGATAAACAAATATTCAAACGTTTTGCTTCCGCTGATTCCGCTGTCTGCTGCATTTGTACGGTCTGTCGTTTTGGGGTCATATCCTTCGAAGTCGGCAGGTAAATTTACCTTCGGCGCCTCAATCAGTTTCAGGTTCCCGTTTCCCGAAACAGTTATTTTCAGGGTTGCTGCTTCGTTCGATTTCAGTTTATCCTTATCCAGTGCAGCCGAATAGGTGAAAGAACCCACTCCTCCGTAAAAACCGGCAGGGGCAGGGGGGAGGTCTTTTACCCGGATTACAACCGGTTCGCTGGTTACTTTTGCCTTCACATTCCGGTAATTGTCGAAGAAGTCGTCGAAAAAGCTGCGCGATTGTCTTATTCTTTGTTGTACGATGCAGCTGATTTCAAACGGGTCGATCTTTATTGCTCCGGTTTGCTGCGGAAATAAAATCGTTTTTTTCAGAATACCGACCTGGTATATTTTGTTGTTGTATACTTCGCGGTTAAACGAAACCTGGTTGGGAATATCAATATCCTGTGTCCAGAATCCTTCATAAGAAGGAAGTTTTACATCGTCGAACCCGCGTACCGGCACATTGGGACTTACATACAGCTTGACCGTTGCAACAATTTGTTCTCCTTTATATACGCTGCTTTTTGTTACATCAACTTTAACAAAAAGGTCGTCGTGACTAATAGTAGTGCTTGGCGTTTCATCTTCCGACTGGTTACCACCGGAGGCTTGTGCACCGCTGTTTTGCTGCTGAGCAGGTTGTGCCTGGCCTTTCACAACCTGTATGGTCAGTGTATTTGACTCGAAAACCCGTCCTCCTACTTTAATGCTGGCCGGACGAATTGTGAAAGTTCCTTCCGATTTTGCCCGCAGAACATAGATGTACGAGAACGTCACTGACTGGCTCGTTTGCCCGTTGATCATCTGAAAACTCGAACTTTGTGAGGTAGATGGCCCCATCAGTACTTCAAAATTCGACAGATCGGGAAGTTGTAAATCACTCCCGTTGTCATTTACGGTGAAACTCAGGCGAAACTGTTCACCTGCGCGCACTACATTCGGTGCGCTCATGGTAAATTGCGTTTTTTCAGCAAAACTACCTGCCGTAATCAGCGCTAATGCCAGTATTGCTACTATTTTTCTGATCATATTTCGTTTTTCTTTCAAGGCCTCCAAAATTACAAACAACAAGTGTGAAATTCCAAAATACAAATATCATTTTCCAAAAATTCAAACTCCAAACGTCAAATTAATCAATCCCCTCAATCTCTTCAATTTTTTTCATTCCTTCATTCTCTCATTCTCACCAGTCCTTGTCGATCTTCCTGGCTTTTGCTTTTTCTGCCTGTACCTTTTTTACTTTTTCCTGAAGTTTCTTTTCATCATCCTGCATGGCCTGCAACAGACGTTCTGCATTTTCCTTCGAAATTTTATTCTGCTGCTGTTGTTGCTGTTGCTGTTTTTGTTGATCCTGCTGGTTCTTATTTTGATTCTGGTTCTGTTGATCTTTGTTCTGCTGATCCTTATTCTGATCGTTTTTGTTCTGATCTTTGTTTTTATCCTTGTTCTGGTCTTTATTTTGGTCTTTGTTCTGATCCTTGTTCTTTTGCTGTTGCTGCTGTTTCTTCTTCATATTCATGGCATAGAGAAGGTTGTATTTTGTATCAAGGTCCTTCGGATTTTTGAGCAATGCCTTTTTATAGGCTTCAATACTTTCGTCCAGCTTTTTTTGCATCAGCAGCGAGTTGCCCATGTTATGCAAAGCCCGTGCCTGTTCCAGTTTATCGGTACTTTTATCAGCTATCTCGCCAAATTTGGCAGCTGATTCCTTGAACTTCATCTGTTTGTAAAGCGCGTCTCCAACATTGAAATCCCATTGCTGGTCATTCGGTTTTTTATCCAGCGCTTTGCGGTACGATGTTTCAGCTTTGCTGAACATGGTCGTGTCGAGTTTTGTTGTGTCGGCCAGCGCTTTTTCGTAATAGCGGTTGCCTTCGCGTATAAATTTGCGTTCGTTCTGTGCCTGTACCGTAACCGATACCAGCAGAAACAAAACTGATATACAGATTGAAATTCTGATCATTTTCCAAACAATTTAAAATTCTTCAAATACTTGTTCTTGCGCTCCAGAATCAGGAATTCTACCAGAATCAGGAATAAACCGAATGCGATAAAATACTGAAACTGATCGTTGTATTCCGAATAAACCTGCGATTCCATTTCGGCAGACTGCATTTTGTTTATTTCATTGAAAAGGGTATTCAAACCAACCTGTGCATTGTTGGCACGTACATAAATTCCTTTTCCGGCGGCCGCAATTTCCTGCAACATCGTTTCATCGAGTTTAGTTACAATAACATTCCCGTCCTTGTCTTTGCGGTATCCTTTTTGTCCGTTAATGGTTTCCGGAATCGGTCCCCCCTGGGGTAATCCCATTCCGATGGTATGTACGGTTATTCCTTTTTCGGCTGCTGCTGAAGCTGCTCCTACGGCATCATCTTCATGGTTTTCGCCGTCGGTGATCACGATAATTGCCTTACTGCCTTCGAACTGTGGGCTGAACGAATTCATTGCCAGCTGAATTGCTGCCCCAATTGCGGTTCCCTGTGTGGGGACAATGTCGGTATTTACCGATTCGAGGAACAGCTTTGCCGAAGTATAATCGGTTGTAATGGGCAACTGTGTATAAGCCTGTCCTGCAAAAACAATCAGTCCGATTTTATCGTCGTTCAGCTTATCGATCAATTGCGAGATCGCCCGTTTGGCGCGTTCGAGCCGGTTTGGCTGAATGTCTTCGGCCATCATACTGTTCGAGACATCGAGAGCTATCATCAGTTCAACGCCTTCACGTTTTACTGTTTTTAACTTGGCTCCGAACTGAGGGCGTGCAATACCCATTATAATAGATGCCAGGGCAATCATCAGAACAATAAATTTTACTGCCGGCCGCGAGTTGCTTGCATTGGGCATCAGTATCTGCAATGTTTCGTTCCGGGCAAATCTGGCCAGAGCTTTTTTTCGTATGCGGCGTGCCAGTATGTAAAAAACAGCCAGCACCGGAATAATTAACAGTGCATACAAATATGCGGGTTGTGCGAATCTGAAAATTTCCATGTCTTTTTCTTTTAAGGAATGTTTCTGAAAATGGTTGTTTTCAGGAATATTCCGACAATCAGCAGGAACGCGGCCAATACGGCATAAGGCCCGAATTCCTCTTCTTTTTTACTATATTGTTTTACTTCAATCTTCGACTTTTCAAGTTTGTCGATCTCTTCGTAAATCTTCTTCAGCTTTTCGTTGTTGGTGGCGCGGAAGTATTTTCCCCCGGTTGTATCAGCAATTTTCTGAAGTGTTTCCTCATCGATTTTAACTTCCATATCGCGGATTTGCGTCTGGGTACCGAACGGAGTCTGTACCTGGACAGGGTAGGGGGCGGTTCCGATTGTTCCCACTCCGATTGTATATACCCTGATTCCGAAAGTTTTTGCCAGTTCGGCAGCAGTGACCGGCGCAATTTCGCCCCGGTTGTTTTCACCGTCGGTCAGCAGGATAACCACCCTGCTGATTGCCTTGCTGTCTTTCAGACGGGCTACTGCTGTTGCCAGTCCGTTTCCGATAGCAGTACCGTCTTCAATCATTCCGCTTTCAATGCCGTTGAAAAGATTGATCAGTACAGCGTGATCGGTTGTCAGCGGGCATTGGGTAAAACTTTCCCCGGAAAAAATAACCAGTCCGATTTTGTCTGTCGGCCGTCCGGAAATAAATTCGGTGGCTACGTTTTTTGCCGCTTCAAGCCGATCGGGCTGGAAATCGCGTGCCAGCATTGATCCTGAAATATCGAGTGCTATTACAATGTCTATTCCTTCGGTGGTTACGTTCTGCCAGTTGTTCGACGATTGAGGCCGGGCCATAACGACGATCAGCAGTGACATTACAGCCATCTGAATTACAAAAAGGATGTGCCGGAAATAGTATTTCCAGCTCTTCGGTATCCTGGCAAAGCCCATCGTTGACGAGAACTGGATACTGGCCCCGGCTTTTTTCTGCCTGAAGATGTACCACACAATCATGGGTACAAGAAGCAGAAACAAATAAAAAAATTCCGGATTCTTAAATGTTATTTGATTCATTTGTCAATTATTTCAATATTCGGTCGCCGGTTTGTTTTGCCGGTTCCCGATACTTACTTCTCATAACTTATTTCTCACTACTCTTTCAGAGTTTTACTTCCACTTCTTCTCCCTCACGGTCGTCGACCGGCTGTTCCGGTTTCTTTATTTCATCTTTCTTCGTTTGATTGACAAAGAAATACGAATTAATCAGGGCCAGGTTATTATCGTCGGGCAGCGGATGGTACTTGGCAAATTTTACAAGGTCTGAAAGTTCCAGTATCCGGGCAAGTTCTTCCAGCGATTTTTCATCGATCAGATCGCGACGGAATTTAAATTCGCCCAGTATCTCGGCACTGGTTTGTTCCATTGCTGAGATTTCGAATCGGTTTACAATGTATTCACGCAAGGTGTCGGACACTTCACTGTAATACTGTTTTATTTTATCCTGCTGCCATATTTTTTCATCTTTAATATGATCGAGTTTACGCAGTGCAATTACGTGAGCCGGTTCCTTTGGTTTTTCAGGCCTGCTGAACAGCGGCTGGTTTTTCTTTTTCCGCTGCAGGTAATAGAAAAAGAAAAAGATGAGGGCTGCAATCAGTATAATGCCTAAAATATAAGGGGTTACTTCTTTCAGGGTAACCGGTGCCCCGTAAGGACTTTTAATGTCGACAGGTCCTTTGGTGGTATCGATAGCCATTCCCATCACTTTAACTGCAATCGGCTGTGTAAAAACAGAATCGCTCAGATCATTGTTTTCCAGTAAAAATCTGAGTTGCGGGATCATTTGAACGCCGGTGTCAAACGAGGTAACCGTCAGATTCTGAATGATCTTTATCTGTTCGGCGTCGCTCAGTGTAAATGTATCGAGCGGTGAACGTTTGACTACCTGGATGGCTGAAGTGATTGAATCGCCGATTTCCGGAAACTTAACTTTTGTGTTTTTGGGCTGGTCAACTTCCAGATGAAGGAGCACCTGGTCGCCAATCAGTATTTTTGTGGAATCGATACTTGCTGTCGCTTTTACTTTGCCGGTCTGGGCTATTCCCGAAACCTGCAAAATAACGGTCATCAGTATTATCAGAATGGTTTGTTTCATTTATCCCCTCATTTTAAATAAGCTTATCAGTGAACGTACATAATCTTCGTTTGTGTTAATGTTCACGTAATCGATGCCTGCTTTTTTAAAGCTGGTATCGAGCCTCCCCGAAAGTGTTGCCCACCAGTTTCTGTAGGCCTGCCGGGCATTACGGTTAGAACTGTCGATCCAGATATAGTTGCCTGTTTCTGCATCTTTTAGTTTGATCATGCCGATTGGCGGAAGTTCGGTTTCGCGTTCGTCGTAAATACGAAGAGCTACCATATCGTGTTTATTGTTGCCAATCGAAAGGGCATTTTCAAGGTCTTTTTCATTCTGAATAAAGTCAGAAATAAGAAAGGCGGTGCAGCGTTTCTTAATGGCATTGGTCAGGTAACGGATGGCTTCGGTAATGTTGGTGCCGCGTTCCTGTGGTTCAAAGTCGATCAGTTCGCGAATGATGCGTAAAATATGGCTGCGTCCTTTTTTAGGAGGAATGAATTTCTCAATTTTTTCTGAAAAAAAGATCAGCCCGATTTTATCGTTGTTTTGAATGGCCGAAAAAGCCAGGATCGCTGCCAGTTCGGTGATTACGTTTTTTTTCAGTTTTTCGAACGAGCCGAATTCCCGTGAACCGCTGACATCAACCAGTAACATGACGGTCAGTTCCCGCTCTTCTTCGAAAACCTTAATAAAAGGTTTGTTGTAACGGGCAGTTACGTTCCAGTCGATATTACGTATGTCGTCGCCGTACTGGTATTCGCGTACTTCGCTGAAAGCCATTCCCCGTCCTTTAAACGCACTGTGATATTCGCCGGCAAAAATGTTGCGGCTTAATCCACGCGTTTTTATTTCAATTTTACGTACCCGTTTTAATAGTTCTGTCTGTTCCACCGTTGTTTGTGTTAAATTCCAAATCCCAAAGTTCAAAACCAAAAATTCAAATTTTAAAGCTCAGCAAAATCCGGGATTCAGACATCAAATTTCAAAATTCCAACAGATAATGTTTATTGATGTTGCTTAATCAGTGTTATTTTTTTGAAGTTTGAGAATGATTGCTGAAATTATTTTTTCAATTCTGCCGCTTCATTAATCAAATTACGGAACTTCAACTGTATTCAGAATTTCAGTAATAATTTCTTCTGAAGTGATATTGTTCGCTTCTGCTTCGTAACTCAGGCCGATACGGTGACGCATTACATCTGGACAAACGGCACGAATATCTTCCGGTATGACGTAACCGCGACGTTTGATGAATGCGTAAGCTTTTGCTGCCTGTGCCAGACTGATACTTGCACGTGGTGAACCTCCGAATGAAATCATTTCACTGTATTTATCAAGTTTGTATTCCTTCGGGTCACGTGTGGCAAATACGATGTCGACAATATATTTCTGGATTTTTTCGTCCATATACACGTCTTTCACTACATCTCTGGCTTTGATAATATCGGCAGGCTTCAGTACGGTTGATGCCTTCGGATATTCTTTCAGCAGGTTTTGCTGAATAATCATCCGTTCTTCGTCTTTCTTCGGATAATTGATAACCACTTTCAGCATAAAACGGTCGACCTGTGCTTCGGGCAGCGGATAGGTACCTTCCTGCTCAATCGGGTTCTGGGTGGCCATAACCAGGAAAGGCTCTTCCAGTTTAAATGTCTCGTCGCCGATGGTTACCTGGCGTTCCTGCATGGCTTCGAGCAATGCCGACTGCACTTTTGCAGGTGCACGGTTAATTTCATCGGCCAGTACAAAATTGGTGAAGATAGGCCCTTTCTTGATCACAAACTCTTCCTTCTTCTGACTGTAAATCAGTGTACCCAGTAAGTCGGCCGGCAACAGGTCGGGGGTAAACTGAATACGGGCGAATTTGGTGTCGATGGTTTTTGCCAGAGCATTAATTGCCATGGTTTTTGCCAATCCGGGAACACCTTCCAGCAGGATGTGTCCGCCTGATAATAATCCGATTAACAAACTTTCGACCAAATGTTTTTGCCCGACAATTACTTTGCCCATTTCAATGTTGATGATATCAACAAAAGAGCTTTCCTTCTGAATTCTTTCATTCAATTCACGAATGTCAACTGTTTGATCCATATTCTTCTGAATTTATTCTTTTCTTGTTTTTTTACGAAGCACGAAATTAAGGCGCTAAGCTACAAAAAAGGATAAAAAATAGTTAAAGAGTGTTAAGCTATTTTCAAGTAGAAGCAGATAGGTAATATTTCACGAATTTCCGAAGACACGAAGAGAAAAATAAAACACGATGACAAAAATTTATATCCGGAAACAAAATTTGCCGGATTTCCTCTTTTTTATTACAGATTTTCACATATATGACCGGATATGTCCGATTTGTAAAACCTATGACTTTCTGTTTTTCTGATTAACTTATATTTTTAGGACTGAATTAAAATAATATTGTATTCACCCGTACTAATTTCTAAACAAATGAGTGATTCTAATCATATAAGAACTGTAATTATTGATGAAGATCAGGAATGTGTTGATTCATTGAAAGAAAGTCTGTCTGTTTTTCCTGAAATAGAGTTGTGTGGCTCAGCCATCCGATACGAACAGGCTCGCGATTTATTGCTAAACAATAAACCCGATTTGGTATTTCTGGGAATTGAAATACCCAATAAGAGAAAAGGTTTCGATTTGTTAAATGAAGTACGGAACAAAGGATACAGTTTTAGTATTGTTTTCTGTACGGTTTATGATAAGTATGTGATCCGGGCATTGAAGGAATCAGTTTTCGATTATATTACAAAGCCGGTTGATCCTGAAGAATTAAAAAATATAGTTAACCTGTATGAGGCCCGGAAAATACCGGGGAGCTTAAATTCTTTGCACTTTCCTGTTCGTAAAGGATTATCCGGAATTGTTGCCCTGCCTACTCATACCGGGCTTCGGTTTGTCGGTAAAAATCGCATTCTGCTTTTCCGGTGTATCCATGACGACCACGTAAACAAATCATGCTGGGAAGCCCTGCTTGATGATTTTTCATCCGTAAAATTCGGAAACAATATTACTGCCGGACGGATTATTCAGCTTTTTTCCGGCGAGTGTTTTGTTCAGATTAACCAGTCGTATATTGTTAACCTCCATTATGTGGAAATGCTGGAGTTTAAAACCCGGCATTGTATTTTAATTTCTCCCTATAATGATATGGAATTAACAGTTTCGCGTACCTATTTATTAAAGATGAGGCAGGTATATGAGAAATTCTGAACAGGGAGGCATCTGTACGACACAATAATTATTGGATACAACGCCGTAAAGCAGAATAAAGGGAACCTTTTGTTTTGTGTTATATTGCTGTAAAGCATTTCCTTACACGATAACTTGTTTTTTGCTTCCCTGAAATCAGAGGAAGAGCAGATACTCATTAAAAAAAAATCTATTTTTAGGTGTCTGAAAATTCAATATTAACATGAAACCAAGAGCCAACCTGTTACTTGTAATTCTTCTGAATTTTGTTACCTGTACTTTAATTGCCCAGACAATTGATATACAAACAGCACAAACAATAGCGGAACATCGTTTGTCGTCTTTCCGGAAACAATCGTTGAAAACGTCTATCACCAGCAAAAGCCGTATTCGTTTTACTTCTGCTAAAGCAGTTGTTGAAAACAGGGATACCCTTTATTATGTACTGAACGATACCATAAGCAAAAGTTTTGTTATTGTCTCGGCAGATAAGCGGGCCTGGCCGGTGCTTGGTTTTTCAACCGAGGGGAGTTTAGATGAAAACAACCTGCCTGAAGCCCTTACTGACTGGCTGGATAACCGGAAAGAAGAAATCAGGTATATTAAAGACAATAATATACAGGCTGACAGTAAGACAATTGAAGCATGGACGAATCTGGAACAGGAAACAACAGCAACAACTCAGGTGGGGCCTCTTTTAAAAACGAAATGGGGGCAAAACTGCTATTATAACGAACTTTGTCCTGAGGATTCAGAAGGTCCGTGCGGACATGCGGTGGCCGGTTGTGTTGCCACGGCAATGGCGCAAATTATGAAATACTGGAATTACCCGACAAGGGGGAAAGGCTCATACTCGTATGTCCATTCGACGTATGGAACTATTTCTGCCGATTTCGATTCAACAATTTATCAATGGGATCAGATGCCCGACAGAGTCGGGGGGACAAACAATGCAGTTGCTACTTTAATGTATCAGTGTGGTGTGGCAGTGCACATGGGGTACGGTCCTGACGGTTCTTCAACTTCCTGCACTCCGGATGCGTTTATTAATTATTTCGATTATTCTTCAGGGGCAAAAAGTCTGTTTGCCGGTAATTATACGTCACTTGAATGGTCGAACCTGTTGCGGCAGGAGCTTGATGCAGGCCGTCCGGTGTATTATACAGTCAAAGTTAGTGATGATGGCCATGCAGTCGTTTGTGACGGGTATACCGACAACGATTATTTTCACTTTAACTGGGGGTGGGATGGCGATGGTAACGGTTATTTTTATGTCAATAATTCAAGATTTAACGGAAGTAATCAAATAATAGTCGGAATAGAACCCAATTCGTCCCACAAAGAAGAATCGGGCCTTTTTATTTCGGCTAACGAGATTAACCTGGTGAAAAACACAGAAGAAGTTACCATTGTTTCAAGTGCTGACTGGACTGCTGTTTCAGACCAGTCATGGCTTAGCCTGAGTGTATCCAAAGGGAGTGCAGGTACTTCGACTTTACACCTAACAGCACCGGTTAATGATACAAACGATGACCGGACAGCGACAGTGACCATAACGGCTGCCGGATTTCCTTCCCGTGAGATAAAAGTCACACAAAGCAGAAGCTACACGTATGAAATTACTGCGGGAGGGTTGCAGCAGACTATAGGCAACAATTCAACTGCAATTACCAGTTTGGTGGTGAAGGGGACGATTGATGCCCGTGATTTTAAAACCATGCGTGACGACATGCCCCTGCTGGCTCTGGTTGATTTAAGCGAAGCTACTATTGCCGCTTATTCCGGTACTGAAGGAACATCAATTTACGGAAATACCACGTATAATGCGAATACCGTTCCTGAGTCTGCATTTGAAAACAGTGATCAGAAAGGAAAAACAACCCTGGTTTCCATTCAACTCCCTGTAACGGCTACAGCTATTGGCTATGATGCTTTTTACGGTTGTTCCAACCTATCCTCGGTCGATATTCCTGAATTAATTACAACCATTGGTCGCAGTGCTTTTTATGATTGTGGCTCTCTGATAACGGTGACAATACCGTCTTCTGTTTCTAACATAGGTGGTCTTGTTTTTTATGGATGCAATCAGTTAACAACGATAGCTGTCGATTCAGGTAATCCCGATTATTCAAGTTCTGATGGGGTGTTGTTCAATAAAATCCAAACGGAATTGATTGTATGCCCGCCGGCGAAATCAGGAAGCTACACGATTCCGTCAACAGTTAAGTCTATTGGGAATAATGCCTTTTGGGAATGCAGCGATCTTACTTCGATCGTCTTTCCCGATTCTTTAAAAACTATAGAAAGTGGTGCTTTTACAAAGTGTAATGGGTTGAATTCTTTAATCTTACCTGTGTCTGTTGTGTCAATAGAATCTTCAGCTTTTCAGGAGTGTTCCGGTCTGACGTCGGTAACTGTCGCCTGGCCTGTACCGCTTGATTTAAGTAATTCCCCTTCCGTGTTCTCCGGAACAGATGGCGTAAATAAAGATGTTTGTACGCTGAATGTCCCGTATGGCACAGCCTCGTTGTATGCTGAGGCAGACCAATGGCAGGATTTTCTACATATCGTAGAACCGGACAATGGGTTTACCGTGGGTACTGCAACTGCAAATATTGGTCAGAAGGAAGGCAGCACCGTTGCTGTTACTTTAAAAGCGAATGTGAACTGGTCGGTAAGTTCAGACCGGAATTGGTTATCTGTCTCACCTGTGTCGGGTACTGCAGATGCTACACTGACCTTCACTGCCGAAGAAAATGCCGGGAATACAACCCGTACGGCCACAGTAACGGTTTCGGCTGCGGGGTACGATTCGCAAACAGTAACCGTATCACAGCAGGGCGGGGCAATTGAACTGACTGCCGGAACTTTATCAACTACTTTAACAGAAGCGGAATTAAATTCGACGACTTATCTTAAACTAACCGGTACAATTGATGCACGTGATTTTAAAACCATGCGTGATTCGATGCCTTTGCTGTCGGAGGTCGATTTGAGCGGGGCAACTATCGTTGCTTATGCGGGGACGGAAGGAACAAATATTTGGGGCGCCAGAAACTATGAAGCCAATGCAATACCTTCCTGTGCTTTTTATTCCGGAGAAGGAAAAACAAGTTTAACATCAGTTCTGTTACCGGAAACTACTACGGCTATTTCAGGTTATGCTTTCTGTCATTGCTCTGATTTAACGACAATGAATATTACTTCGTCTGTCGATTCAATCAGCAATTATGTGTTTGATTATTGCGAACGTCTGGCAACCATAACGGTTGATGAGAATAACCCTGTTTTTTCAAGCGTCGACGGAGTATTGTTCAATAAATCACAATCCGGCCTCATTAAATGCCCTGAAGGAAAATCGGGGAGCTACACCATTCCCTCAACAGTTAAAAATATTGGTCAGAATGCATTCTTCCGTTGCGATATTACATCATTAACCATACCTGATTCGGTACAAACGATAGACGAATATGCTTTTAACCAGTGTAACTGGTTGAAAACATTAAGCCTGCCTGTTTCTGTTACATCAATAGGAAGTTATGCTTTTGCCGATTGTTCCAATATGAACCAGATAACTGCAAACTGGTCGGTTCCTCTTGATATAAGCAATTCGGTAAGTGTTTTCAGAGGTATCAGTAAAACTGAATGTACTTTGTATGTTCCTTATGGCACAGTCGCGTTGTATGCTGCGGCTGATCAATGGAAAGATTTTGTTAACATAACAGAAAACGATGGCTTTAGCATTGACGCTGCAACGGTTTCCGTTGGTTCGGCAGAGGGTAGTACCGCTACTGCCGGATTAAAAGCAAATGTTAGCTGGACGGCAACTTCAGACCAGAACTGGCTGACCGTTTCCCCGGATTCGGGTACGGCAGATGCTACGCTGACCTTCACCGCAGCGGCAAACACTGCAACCACGGAACGGACAGCCACAGTAACTGTTTCGGCCGAAGGGGTAAGCGACCAGACAATAACGGTTACACAGGAAGCGGTAGCTGCCACACTGAGTGTATCGCCTTCCGCTGTTTCTGTTTCAAAAGAAGAGGGGAGTACAGCCACGGCAAGTGTAACATCCAATACAAGCTGGGCTGTTACCGCAGATCAGTCGTGGTTAACTGTTAGTCCATCAGGCGGAACCGGCGACGGGACGCTGACCTTCACCGCAGCGGCAAACACCGCAACCACGGAGCGGACAGCCACAGTAACCATTTCGGCCGAAGGGGTAAGCGACCGGATAATAACGGTTACACAGGAAGCAGGTACTTCAACAGGGATAATCAGTTTAGACGATAATACAATTCTGATGTATCCGAACCCGGTTTCCGAAGGCTTTACAATAAAAGGAATTGAAAAGGACGCTACATTAACCCTGCTGTCGGCAAGCGGACAGACGCTGTTTTCCCGTAATCTGGCTGCAGGAAGCACGTATATCCCGGTGTCCGGTTTGCCAAAAGGGATCTATATTGTCCGTATCTGTATCGGTGCCAATTGCATTGACCGGAAACTGGTAAAAGAATAAAGACAATTATTAAACGTAAAAACACGAAGACGCAAAGAATAAATAAGTATAAAACAATATGTTGTTCTGAACACTGTCACTACCTTCGGACGCTGTCAGGTTCTCCGGAACAATCGCAGGGCGTAATCAGACCTGTCTGAGTCGGCACGACCTGACAGCGTCTGAAAAAGCACTGATTAAAAATTTCTTCGCGTCCTGGCGACTTTGCGTTTAATTTACTCCTGTGCAAAAAATTTGTCCGATAGCCCCTTTTTTTAACCTGATAAACTTTTATATCCCCGGATTCCCCGAAATGCCTGTTCCGGCATTTTTATTCCTTCCTGTTTTACTTTTATTTTATATGAAAATTGTTCCGCTGATCTATATAAAACAATTCATTTTGAAAGTAATACAGACATATCAGGAGATAAATAAATTTTCTTTGGAAAGTACCCTGTTATTTCAGGGAGGGGAGTGCTTTCCCCGAATAATACTTCTTCTATGTCAGAAAACAGCTCAGTTATCCCGGAGAATATTTTTTTCATTCCCCGGAGTAACTTTTCTGTTTCGGATAATACTTCTTTTATTCCGAAGCGTAATTCAGTTATTCCGGCTGATAAATCCTGTTTGCCCGGAAATAAATACATGTAATTTTTATCAATATTTTTTATCCATCCGGGGAACGCTTACAAACCGGTTTTTTCCGGATAAATACCTAACGATTATTAATCTTAAACAAAACAGTTATGGCAGATTACATTCCGCAGAATGATGCCGGGTTTAATTTATGGCAATCGAACCTGGTATCCATTACCGAAACAAACCTGACAGACTGGGGCATTTCGAGCGACGACCTGACCGCTTTGAAATCGTTTCAGACAACCTGGGTAACAGCTTTTGCCCAGGCAAGTAACAAACAGAACCGGACCAGTGCCGATGTAAAGGCAAAGGACGATGCCCGCGATGCGTATGAAAAGCAGTTGCGCAGTTTTGTCGCCCAATGGCTGGCCAGTAATACCAGCGTGCCCGACAGCGAACGCGAGCGTATGGGGCTGACTGTTAAAACAGGAACACGTACGGCCGCGCCTGTTCCCTCTACCTGTCCGGTAGGACGGATCGATTTTTCGGTACGTCTTCAGCACGCCGTTCATTTTTCGGACGAGGCAACACCCACCAGCAGGGCCAAACCCGGCGGTGTTCACGGTTGCCAGATCTGGATAAAAATTGACGGCGACGAACCTGTCGATGCTTCGGAGCTTAGTTTCGTAGCAACCAAAACCCGGACGCCCTATACAAAAAAGTTTGACGGGCAGTACGCCGGCAAAAAAGTGTATTACTGGCTTCGCTGGGTAAATACCCGTGGCGAGACAGGCCCATGGAGCAGCACTGTCAGTGCCATGGTCGCCGGGTAACAAATCCATGAAAAAAATGGTTTTGAAGAGGCTGCGAAAAAAGACAGGGAATAAACACAAAGGCACAAGAAATAAATAGTTATAAAACAACACATTGTGTGGCGCCTTTGCATTTAGAGTTGTTCTGTTGTTTTTTGGCACAGCTTCTTTTATTGTATGACAAAAAAGAAGAATGAGATGAATATTCACACAAAAAGAAGTAAGGGAACAAGGACAAAATAATTATGAAAAAAATATTGTTGATCATTTTAAGTCTTATCGTGCTTTCATTTACTCAAAATAATAAGGGAACATGGAGCACAAAAGCATCATACAGCGGAGGGCCGGTATGGTCTGCCGCTTCGTTTACAATAGATTCTGTGGCTTACGTGGGTACCGGTTCCGACAGCGATTCTGCCCGGAAAAGTTATACACGTTCTTTTTATAAATATAATCCGGAACCTGATGACTGGAGCCCGGTAGCCTCCCTGCCGGCTGCTGCAGAAGCACGAATCGGTGCAACCGGTTTTTCAATCGACGGGAAAGGTTATATTGTGGGTGGAAAAAAATATGTTCTGTCCGGTACCAACTATTACCTGAACGATTTGTGGAAATATAACCCGGAGAATGACCGCTGGTGCAGACAGAAAGACTTTCCCCGCGGAATAATCAATGGTACGGGGTTCTCAATCGGATCCAAAGCATATATCGGACTGGGACTTACCAACGGTAATGAATCGACCGGTGATTTTTATGAATATGATCCGTCTGCTGACAAATGGACTAAATTGAGCGATTTCCCGGGAGAACCGCGACAGCAGGCAACCGGCTTTTCACTGAACGGTAAAGGTTATGTCGGTTTGGGGTGGGATTACCGGAAACAGATTCCGGTTCGTTTTACCGACTTCTGGAAATATGATCCGGAAACAGACAAATGGACCAGGCTGGATGATTTTCCAGGTAGCGGGAGAACTTCTGCGACCGGTTGTGGCATAGGCGAATCATGCTATATGGGCACGGGCCTGCCCAATGATTTTTACCGGTATAACCTCAACTCAAAAAAATGGGAGTTCCTTGAATACCTGTCGGGGGAGCCCCGGAACAACGGATTCGGGTTCTGTATAAAAAACCGGATTTTTTACGGAGGAGGCGAATATGACGGCACAATCTACTCCGGCATGCAGGCCGATTCTATACCCGATCAACCTGTTGTTGCAGCCTTTTCTTATGACGGGAAAACAGGAACGGTTCCTTTTACTGTAACTTTTACAAATCACTCATCCGGTAATATCTATAGTCTGTTCTGGGATTTTGGTGACGGGCATTACAGTATGGAACAAAATCCGGTACATGTTTACAACACGGCAGGAATCTACTCGGTTTCATTAACAATAAAAGGAGATAACGGGACTGATACGTATACAGAAAAAGATTGTATCTCAGTGACCACTTTAACAGGGATTAATACGACAGGAGAACAGGCCGTTCGCGTGTACCCCAATCCGTTTAATGAGAAATTTTATGTAAGCGGAATACCAGAAACAGGTGGCATTCTTTCCCTGTTGTCGGTAAACGGGCAGGTGGTGTTTACCCGCAAATTAACCGGTACGAATACCTGTATTATTCCCTGCGCCGGGCTGGCGCCGGGAGTTTACCTGCTGACCCTCGTAACAAAGAATACGAAAACAGAAACGAAAGTGGTGAAACATGGCCGGTAAGGGCATAAACTTTACAACAGATTCATCCCGAACGAAAAAAAGACAAGAATTAAATTCTACTTGTTCGTTCAATACTGTTTTAATCCTGTTCAATAGCTTTTGGGCCACTTTTATTATTGCTTTATTAAATCTGTTTTTATAGTATGAAAGTAATCCGGGGTTTTTCCTTACGTCCGACCATGCACCTTCAATTATAATGTACTCCAGAAACTTATTACCCTCTTTTGTGTTCCTGCCTACATTTTTTTACCGCTGCTATGTGTATTGGAAATTAATCCGAAATAACTGCATAATTGGTCAAGTGTCCGAAATTTTTTTTATATCACCTATCTCACAGAGAAGGACATGGCTATTGTATTTCCTATTGAAGGAATGGTCTGCAACAACTTAATATTGTCAATAAATAAAACTCCCTGGGAATGCCCAGCCGGGTTTTTCCTGAAGAATGATATTTGACATTTTCATTCGGTTCCGGGTTTTCTTCTGAAATGTTCCAGTTACTGACTGTTTTTCCTTCCGGCAATACCATCAGTATTTCGCCGGCTTCTGTCTTCAGTGGAATAATTTTTCCTGAAATTTTTCGCGGAGATTTATTCAGACCGGATTGTACCGATGCGTTCTCCCAGGGCAGTTCCAGTTTACAAAGGTTTCCGTATAAACTTTTAATGCTGATCCACTGCACTTTTCCTGATTTTATTTCCGAGGAAACGATGAAACCACCCGCAGCATGAAGGGTAAAACGTCCGTTTTTATCACCGGGAAATGCCGGAAAAACACGCAGGATTCCATCGTAACTCTGAAGCAATGATTCGTTCATGGCTGTTGCCAGCACCGACATCGATTCCATCGACATGTGACGGAACGGCCACATCGGTAACGGGAATTTTTCTCCTTCCGGGGAATTGACATCTTTAACCATGTTGGTTCTGAAGAACCATTCTGCATCTTTGTTTATTTCGCCTTCAAGTCCCCAGTGTCCCCAGCCGTTGCAGTAGATTTGCCACCGGCCGGGAAAACGTTGCAGATCGGCAGCCAGTTCATCGCCAAGTCCCAGCCGTGCCAGTACCACCGGAACCGGGTCCCAGCCTGTTCCTTCCGAACCATATAAAAGCGCAGTGGTGGTCATCTTGTTAAAATCCCGGCTCCCCTTTTCTGACAAACCGATCAGTCCCGAAGGAAACACAGGGGAACACGGCACCGATGGAAAAATACCGTCGAGCAGTTTCAGTCCATGATTGACCGTTGTATCACCGACAGGATAAAAAACAGTCAGCCAGTTATTCTCCTTAATGCCCCAGCCGGCACAAAAGATGCTGTCACCCGGGCATTGTTTGCCTTTGAAAAAACCTGTCTGAAGCCGGTATCCGGCACCATCAGCCGTAACTGCTTCGTTTCCGGCAGGAACAGTCGGAAGAGGTGCCAAATGCGTCAGTATTTCTTTCCATTTCACAGCTTCCGGTAAATCAGTACCGGTCTCTTTCAATGCGTCCAGAGCTGTTGAAAACAGTGCCCGTGCATAAACCAGCTCAGTAAGACCGTCTTTCAGTCTTATCCAGCCTTCGTATCCGGTTCCCTCTTTGGCATGATACAAACCGTCCGATTCTTTTTCAAAAAGCGACTCGAAAAAACGGGCTGCTTCCGCTATAAATGGAAGAGCTTTTTCTTTTAAAAATTGTTTATCACAAGTGTATTGATATTGTCGCCAAAAATCCAGGGCAATCTCGGCAACCGGTGTATGGTTGTTCTTTTCTTCTGAAGAATTGTATCCCCGCCGGTCTGTCACATCGGAAAAAAAAGCACCCTTTGCATTATAAATTTCTCCGGCATCTTTTTTTGCCTCGGGCAGCGAATTGAACCGGAAATCGAGGTATGGAGTTATCAACTCGTGAAAACCGGCGGCATTCAGAGGCCAGTACAACTGTTGCTGGTTCCAGTGAAAATAAAAATTCCAGTTCTGCACATCACGGCCCCAGCTCCAGAGACCGTTATTGAAACGTCCCGGGTATTTTCCGCCCTGTGACGCATTTACATAAAACAGCGTACTTTTTACTTCAGCAACCGGATCGTCCCCGGTTAGAGACGTAACAGAACTTACTCATTTTTAATTAAAAAAGAATCAGAAAACTACAATTATTTTTGTCCTGTATGAAGCCAGATCCAGTGCAATTTTATTTCCTGAAATTTTCTGCGAAGCCGAAACACTTCCTGTTTGCGGGTCCATCTCAATGTACTGTTTCCCGCCGGTAAGTTCCAGTTCGCCGTGATAATTCTCCTTTCCGGTATTAACCATCATATAAATTGTCCGGCCGTCACGGGCAAACTTTCCAAATGCAATCTCAGTGCTGGCCGGTGTCAGTTTGTTTTTATTGCCGGTAAGTTCCGACAGTTGTTCCGGGGAAGGTGTCTCTGCATAATCGTCGGCAAAAACAATCGTTACTCCTTTGTTCTTAGCCTGTTCGATCAGATCTGAAACAGAAGACGGGAAAACAACACCTTTGGGGAAAACAATTGAGGTATACTGATGCTGACCGATCTGAATTGTTTTGTTTTCAGTAACGACAGCCTTTCCGAGTGTGAGATAATCAACCAGCACGAACTGGGTCTGGGCTTGCA
>Ga0183096_1000256_pt1 | contig 88910 bp, 78 predicted proteins | sample Biomet5_FD_127791 | JGI IMG/M metagenome (GOLD analysis project Ga0183096, IMG submission 127791) | Microbial communities from bioreactor (seeded with sewage sludge) at LBNL, California, USA - Biofuel metagenome 5 (version 2) (version 3) | ecosystem: Engineered > Bioreactor > Anaerobic >...
TATTATTAACTCCATTAGATGCAAATTGGTAAACAGGGTTTTTGCCGTTGTAAAAAGACAAACACCCTATGTGAATATTTATCAACAAAATTTTTGCTAAAACAACTTGCTTTTATCTTAGAATTCGCAACGGTGTAGATTGGTGCTGTAAGATTTTGTAAAAATCAAAAAACTGATTACCTAAATCACGAAAATAATCGTCGAGGGTTTGACTGCCGTCGCCTGCAAAAACATCTTTCCAAACAGGCAAAATATTCATGTAATAAAAGATAAAACGGCTAAATAAGCCATTTTCGGCATTAGGTATTAAAGTCGAGACTTGTTTCGGCGTTCCCGAAAGCAATGCTGAGAGGCGGGGTGTTTCGAGTTCTACAAATTCGCGGTCTTTACGACGGTTGTAAGATATTATTTCGTGGTGAAATGCTTTACGGAAACCATCCGAGTAATTACCGTGTTCGCTCTTAAATGTTTGTGCAAGCGTGTCGCCTTCTGTTTCAAAAATCAATCCTATACCTTTGTTGTCGTTGAGTATTTGGAAAAGTCCTGTCGCACTGTTGTTGGCAGGAATGATTAACATTTTCAGAGGTGGTTCTTGCGGGCGTTCCATATTGGTTTTATCTTTAGCCATTGTATATTCGGTTAATTGACGTTGGTATTCTTCATTTTCAATTTTGCTTTGTTCTCTCAACGCTTTGTGTATTGGCTCTACTAATTTTCGGCACAAGGTTAATCTGCCTTTACCAGCAGACGCTTGGGCGGTTACGAAAAGAAACAAGTTAGCATATACGTGTCTTTCGGCATAAATACCATAAATATTTGGTAGACAAGGTGAAATTGCTACAAGTGAGCCAAGTAGCAAAAGATCTTTATCTTCGGCGGAAGTAGCTTTTGCGGTTGCTCTTTGCAGAAAATCGGGCAAGTTTTGGTATAGGTTTTCGGGAATTGTGGGCAAAGCCTTTTCCTCCAAATCTTCTATTTCCCCTATATTCTCATTTTTTGTTGGTTGAGATTTGATTTGTTTTTGAGAGTTTGTCTTTATTGAGATATCTATGCCTGCTGATTTTGCCAAATGATACAATGTTTTGATTGTTACACCGTGTCCGTTAGCTTTCAGACAATTGTCGTATTGTTTATTGGTTTCAGTTTCGGTGTAACCGGAATAGAAATAACTTAGGCGGTGGTAATAATTCCGCCCGCTTTCGCCTAAAGCGTCAGCGAGGGCAAAGCCAAGGTCTCGCCAATCGGCATAATTTGGGGCAATATCAATGGAGGAAGATTCGATTCGCTTTACAATTAACTCTAAATCAGAAGCCCCTCCAACCTCCCCGAAGGGGAGGCTTTGAGCTGGCAATGAAATTTGTTTTGCAGGTTCTACCGGTTGCCAATTGGCTGGGTTGAATGTTTTCTTGCTCATATTTATTTCAAATAAACAGGGTTGATAAATGCCTGTGGATCGTGTGGCAAAAAGCAGGCACGGGATATGTCACGCCCTGATTTATCGACCTCAACATCGTAGGTTTGAAGAATGTAATTTGCAACGGCGACAAAATAATTACCGTGACTTGTTTGGTTGGTATCTATGGAAATTATCCATTTCAGACCATCGCCGGAGGGACTAACGAAAAGCAATTGCGTTTCAAAATATTCATCTTGTAAAAGTTGGTTGCGAAGCAAATCAACGTTTTGCAAATGGTCAAAATCAACACAGAGTAAGCCGGAATGATTTATCAATGCGTTGTCGTTACGGGTTGTGAACATTCCTGAAAAGGTGCAGTAATCGAAAGTTGAGGCTTTGTAATGCCGGGCTACCCCCTTACCCCCTGAAGGGGGAGATTGAGAAAGCAAAGAGCGTAATTTTTCGGTTCGTTGTTTTGCATAATCGCCGACAATGTAATGGTAGGCATCGGGCAAGGAAATTGACTTGTGAGGAATGGTATTCCGAACGGGAGCTTTGAAGAATGAAAACAAAGCCCCTCCAATGTCTGAACCGTGATTTATTTGATTATTGTGATTACTCAGATTTTGAACTTCCGTATTTGAAATCCGGTTTTTATAAAAATTGAATCTTTCACCGATATGAAGATTCATTTCTTTATCCAACGTCTGCAACAGTTCATCGCCCGATTGTTTGTAATGCAGTTCGGCAAAGCTGAACGCATCACCGGCAGGAATAGCATTTTGCGTATCCTCGTGCCGTGCAGTCTCTTTATCTAAAACATTACCCAAAACCTTCTCCTTATAAATGAAAATATTCAATGTCGGTTTATCAGCATTGAACGGGTTTTTAGTAGGAGAACAAGTCCTCCCCGAAAGGGAAAGGACTGTTTCACCCGGATAATACAACCTCAAAATATGTGCATAAATTCCAATGCCATAATGCGTTTTAGACAATATTGCCAGTTTATTTATCTCTCCCATAATTTTGAATTTTACGCATTGTGTAATTGTCAGAAAGGATTTTTATAATATCCTGACGACGATAGAATAGCTTATTACCAATGCGTGAGAACGGCAGTGTGCCATTGGAGCGGAGTGTTTGCAAGGTGCGTGGCGAAATGTGCAATGCCTGCATTACATCCTGGCTATCGAGCCAATTTTCCAACTTGTCGGTTAATGGGTTGGTTGTACTTGCAAAATCTCCGGTATAAGGCATTACTTCCTGATTAGCCTGTTTTTTGCTATAAGCAAAATGATTACGGAGGTCAACCGCAAAGCTTTCCTGACTGTTAAAAAAGTAGTCGGTCAGAATTTCACTAATGGTTTTTTGTTCATTCATTTCAGACCTCCTTTTTTGCTGTCAGTTATAAACTGTGCGGCTTCGGCCTGAATTTCGGCGGTAGTTTTGCGTCTGCCCTCTTTGAGCCAGCTGTCAATCTCGCTTTTCAGGAACATCAATTTTTTGCCTTTTTTGTGATAAGGAATTGAACGCTGACCAATCCACCCATAAACTGTAGGTTTCGCGGGATGATCGGGATGATACTTGCAGAGATCGTCGAGATTCAGCCAACGGTCGCCCTCTGGCGTTTGCGGCTGTTTCGTGTTTAACAAGGTTTCTATTCGCTCAACCTTGTTGATCAAATGTGCTACTGCTTTCGGTACATCGTTAAAAGAAAGTTCATCTGAACCGTGATTTTCTTGATTACATTGACTTTTGAAATCCATTTCATTGTTTATTTATCGGCAGATTGGATTTTCCTTTGTGCCAATAAAAAGAAAACCACGACTTCAATAGAAATCGTGGTACAAAAGAATGGGTAATAAGGCCTTACAATGGATTGTATAAGGGGTTGAAAATTTAGTATTGTTTGTTTATATCTATTGATATTGAGGAATTTAATTCCTTGAGCGTTTTATTGGCTTCCTCTATCTGCTTGCTATGAAATTTGGAAAAGAATATTCCTTTTTGTGCCTCATTATAAATGCTGTTATAACTGTTCCCTGTGAGAAATGCTACCAGTTTACAGATTTTTGTGAGATCGTTGTGTGCTGTACCTAATTGCATTTGCTTCAGTATTTCCAATATAACAACCGTGCGAACTTTGATACTTGCGACATCGGAGTTGTCTTTTTGATGCATTTCCGTTGGTTGGTTGAGAATCTGTATTTTCTTCTCTATAATACCGCAGGTGTCATGCGGATACTGCTTTTTGTATAATGCGAAATTGAGAATTTGAAGTAAATCAACTTGTTTTTGATTTGAAAAATTGTTTTGCTCCAATACGTCTAAAATATCCCTTACATCAATGGTTGAGGTATTTTTTTTGAGACTTTCTGTTGATGTTTGTTCCTTCCATGGCGTTGTTGTTTTTTGATTAGTTATCTATGTTGTAAATTTTATGAGCCGTATGCTCTTAAAAGCATTTCTCCTGTCAAATCATTAAGTAGCCAGAATGTAGGTTTGACACCTGCGAATTAATCAGGTTATCGAAGTGCCGCTTCTATGGTGCCATAAAATACACAAATGCATCAAGTACAGCACTCTTACTTTGTGATATACAAAAGTTTAGTTGATGGCCTTTTTATTTTCTTGACACATAAAATGTTATATTCTCACCATTCCAACAATCATCACTATCGGATAATACATTTTCGTAATCAGTTACATATTTAAACCCTTTCGAATCTAAAATTTGTACCAAGTCATTTTTGTCGTAATAATGATTCCAAAAAATGTATGTATCTATTGTGTCATTTTCACTTATTACTATATGGTGATTTGCAAGCACCTTTGATTCAGGGTAGTGATATCCATTTGTTAAAGCAATGTATGGCGTATTCTTCCAAAACCCACTTTCTTGTATCTCCCACGACTGTGAAATTATTTTTTGCTCAATATTTCTTTCATTTACAACATCACATATAAATAGACCCCCTTTTTTTAATGCTTTATATATGTTTTCCAAGACTTTATCTCTTTCTGTTGGCAAGAGAACGCAAAAATCGAGATAAATTAAGATTATCAAGTCAAACTGGTTATCAAAGTCCAAATCCAGATAATTCTTATTCAAGTATTCGATGTTCAGTTTCTTTTCTTTTGCTCGTTTGGTTGCATATTGAATTGAATTTTCGGAATAATCAACACCAACTATTGAATGCCCTTTTTTTGCTAATAGTTCGGCATAAAGACCTGGCCCACATCCTAAATCAAGAATTTTCATTTGTGGATTGTCTGTCCGTTCTAAAATCCAATTTGTTATTTTTTCTATTTTTACATGGCTTCGACTTGCCATATCGTTGTCTGGATTTATATGCAGTTCTAATAATTGCTTCGAGATGTAAAGGTCTGTCCACATAACAGACGAACCTTTCTCATATAAATGAGGCTTGTTTGATAATTTCTTGATTAATTCAATATTCATTGTACTATCATTTTTGTATTGACAGTTAATTTGTTTCATTATGAATGAGTTCGCTTAACCTTCCGCAATAAGTTAGTGTTAATTGGTGCATTGCTCTCGTTACTGCTACATAAAGCATACTCTTATCTATTTCTGAATGGTAGTTTATATGATTTGCTTCCGGAACAATTACTTCGTCAAATTCCAAACCTTTAGCCATGTGAGCGGAAGTGATCACAATGCCTTGTATAAATGCATGGCTTTGATTTGAAAGAAAGTAACCTTCATTGGTATAGTACTTTAGTTTATCCGCTATTGTTTTGGCTTGTAATTCCGTTTTACAAATAATTCCCAGCGATTTGTAGGTGGACTTTTTAAACGCAGCAATCAAGTTAGCTATAGCAGATATTTCTGCTTCACTGTTCTTTAATTCAATAATTTGTGGTTTTTCGCCATGACGCGAAACTGGTTCTAATTCATTGTTTGTGCGTATCCTTTGTGCAAAATCGGTTATCTCAAAAGTAGAGCGATAGCTTTTGCATAGCTTCATGACTTCTCCGGTTACGAATGCTTTCTGAATCATATCACCGGTTGATGAACCATAAGGATTGACCGATTGGCAAGCGTCGCCCAAAACCGTTTTTCGGCAAGGAAAGAGCTTTTGAAGCACTTTATATTGTATCGGTGAATAGTCCTGCATTTCGTCAATCAAAAGATGCTTTGTGCAGTTTTGTGGATTATTTCCTTCCAATGCGATGTGTATATATGCCAAAGGGGCTAAGTCTGCGTATTCAAGTAACCGACTTCTCCGCATTTTAAGCATTGCGGGCTTTTCAATCCATTGAAAGAAATCTTTATAAACCTGTATATCATTATTCCCGGCAAACATTTTCTTGATTTCTTTCTTCAGCAGATTCCGTTCGGCAGTGTTAGCTACAATCCGGTATTGGATTTGCGCCATTTCTATAATGTAATCGGTTATTGCTTCAAAGCGTTGACGCATCGGATAGCGATTGAAACGCCTGAACTGTTCTTCAATATATTCAGCAGGAATAGTAACTTGTTTCGTCAGTTTTACATCTATGGCTTTAAAATAGGTATTCTCAATGTGCAAGATAAATTGGTCGAGTTGGGAAATAAATTCAAAAGATGCCTTGTAGCGGATCCGGTCGATAAATCCGGCATCTGGTTTTGTCAGCAATTCATCAACTTGCTCAAAGAAGTTTTGAAATTTATATTTGTTATCCAATACCCTGGAAAGTATCTGTTCCATACAGGTTTCAGGAACGGTTTCCTCTCCCAGTTCGGGAAGCACATTAGAAATATAGTCGGCAAAAACCTTATTGGGCGAGATAATCAGCATATCTTTAGCTGAAAGGTTGTTTTTGAACGCATAAAGCATATAAGCCATGCGATGTAGTGCTATGGATGTTTTTCCCGAACCGGCTACGCCTTGAATAATTAAAATAGTAGCATCCTCGTTACGAATAATTTTGTTCTGTTCCCGCTGGATGGTTGCCACTATATTTTTCATCTTTTCATCAGCATTGGAACTTAATTCCTTTTGCAAGATGTCGTCATGAATTGCCAGAGAGCTTTCAAGCATAAATTCCATTTGTCCTTTACGAATCCGATATTGCCGTTTTAAGGAAATGGTACCTTCTATCTTTTCAGCCGGGGCTATGTAGGAAGCCTCCCCCAACTCGTGGTCATAAAACATACTTGAAATCGGTGCACGCCAGTCATAGATAAGGTTCTTCTTGTTATATGAATCATAAAATGAATGAATGCCAATATAGACAGGTAAAACCCCGTAGCCTTCCTTCAACTCTTTAAAGTCAATCCGACCAAAATAGGGTGTATCCAGTATTTTACCCAAACGCTTTCGTTTATCGATCACGTTTTCGCCCAAAGCAAAGTGGTTCAGAATACTTTCCCTCATAGATCGAACTTCGTGCGGGTCAATATCTTTATTCGACCACAGGTAATCTTTATATTCTGCTAATGTATCAACATGTTCTTTTACTGATGTATCCGCATTGTTTATGCTCTGATTCAGTAAGTTGATAATCTGTTGTAAATACTCGCATTCCTGTTTCTCTGTTTTGTTGAATACCATGATAATTGTTACTAAAGCATTAAAAAAGACATAAAAGGGAGAACAAAACTACTACACCAAATTGGCATACAAAATGGCTATTTGTAGCTATAAGTCAGGGTATTTTCGTATCTTTGTAGCTTCAAAATCAGATATATGGATATTCTTAAACTTGCAGAACAAAATCAACAGACGGCATGGGAAATACTGGAAGATACCCGTATTATTCCGACATGGGAACGCATTGGGGCAACCGTAAATTTAGTGGGGTCGCTCAAATCCGGCTTGTTGATGAAAAGCAGGGATATAGATATGCACATCTATACAGACAAACTGAGTATATCGGAAAGTTTCTCTGTTATTCAGGAGTTAGCAGAAAGATTAACGCTGAAAGAAATTCAGTATAAAAATGGGATTGATACTGAAGAAGAATGTATCGAGTGGCACGTTTGGTATGAAGATAAAGATAAGAATCTATGGAAATTTGACATGATCCATATCCGCAAAGGCTCAAAATATGATGGTAGGGTTGAGAAAGTGACTAATGCCATAATCTCGCAATTAACTCCGGAAATCCGGCAAACAATCCTTCAAATCAAATACGATGTGCCGGATGGTATCGTAATTCCCAGTATAGAAATATATCGTGCGGTTTTTTCAGGAGCTGTCAAAAACTATGAAGAACTGGAAGTGTGGCACAAAACCAACTCTCTGACAAACAGTTTAGATTGGTTGCCTTGATTAATAGATTATGCCATAGCTTCGAGCTATATTTATAGCTTCAATTACATTATCGACATCTAATTTTGCCAAGATATTTTTCCGGTGATTATTAACCGTATAAAGGCTAATATTTAGTTTGTAAGCGATTTCTTTACTTAAAAAACCTTCGCAAATCAATAGCAATATTTCTTTTTCACGATTGGTTAGTTGCTTTTCTGCTGAAATTAGCGAGGAAGGCAATGTTTCACCTGTTATTCGGTTTATTACTGTTCGTTTGATTTTCTCAGTTGGTGTTTGATCCGGGGATATATCCAAAACACCCATAATAATCCAGGCATTACCGCTCCTATCCTTTTCGAGAACTTGATTGCAACTGATAACATTCACGTACTGCTCTTTTGCATTCCGCATCCGGTACTGAAATATCTGACGATAGTTATTTCGCTCTTCCCGAGGAAGAGAATAGATAAATCTTCCATGTTCGATTTGATATTCGAGAAGCTGACTTCTGTCATCGGGATGTATTCTTTCTTCCAACAGATCACCTTGTCGCCTTATCGTCTTAATCCATGAAGGATTATAGCCGAAGAAAGTGGAAAAATTATCAGAGGCAAAGTCATATCTCTCTTTGAATACGTCAACTGTAAAAATACAGCTTTGGCTCATTTGCGAGAATTGCTCTATTGACTCTCTTTTCCTATTCCAGAAATCATAATCAGTATCAAGACTACAAATTTGTTGTTTTGACCAGAGTTCTTTAGGTGTAATTTGCTCGTTCATGATTCTCTTGTTTTTATTTACTGATATTCAATTTAATAGCATTTGCTGCTTTTTCTTTTTTTTCATCAACCACTTTTGCGTAAATCTGGGTGGTTTTTACATTGGTATGCCCTAACATCTTGGAAACGGTGTAAATATCTGTACCGCCTGCAAGTTGCAAGGTTGCATAAGTGTGGCGGAAACAATGGAATGTTATATTTCGGGTAATTCCTGCGGATTTTATCCATCGCTTTAATGGTCCCGAAATCCAAGAGGGGTCTGGTAAATCTTCAAAAACAAGTTGCTCCGGCTTGCCGGGTTCACCGCAAAGCTGATAGGCTTGTTCTGAAATTGGCATATATTCAACCCCTTTTGTCTTTTGTTGGGTAAAGTTGAGGCGTACTTGTTCGCCGACAACTTGTATTTCTTTCCATTTGAGTTTTTGAATATCGCAATGGCGAACGCCTGTTAATGCTGAGAAAAGGGCTGCACGCTTCAATATAGGGCGGTCGCATGGTGTTTCTGCCAATATGTTTAATTCTTCAACAGAAAGGTGTTCTCTGCGGCTTTCCTGGTCTTGTATGCCTTTTATCTTGGCGGAAATATCCACGGTTAAATATCCATCAATAAAAGCCTGTTTTAATCCTGCTTTAAAAATGCTGTAGTAAGTGGCTGCGGTATTGTGTGACACCGTGCCTGTTTTCTTGCCACCACAAGGAGCTGAAAGCATAAAGCGACGGAACTCTTCGGCTTTGCTCAGGGTTACTTGAGAGAATGGAAGTGGTTGACTATTGGTAAAGAGTTTCAATAATTCCCCGACACGATTCCAGTTTACTATAATTGACTGAGAACTGTTGCGGTGTCGGTCTTTTGAAACCTTTGAAAAGTATTCTATAAAATCTATTTGCTGGCGTTGGTTCTGAACTGCAAGTTCAGCTTCTTTCTCGGTATATAAATCGGCGTTGTCATATTCCTTTTGGCGAATACTGCGGACACCATCGGCAAAAACACAGGCTTCCTGGTCAATGGTGCTTTTGCATTGAATGATACCGTTTACATCCCTTTTCGGTTTAAATGTTTTTTCTCCATCGGCAGAAGTGCGAGCGGTTCTTGTTTTATCCCATACCGGGCTTGTTATTGTTCGGTTGAGTGCCTCAATGATTCGTTGAGGTTTATCCGTACCATTAAAAACAGGATAGCTTTCGAGTATCAAATACCATTCGTTGTGATATTCTGATTTGCGGAGCTTTACAGTACATTTGGTTTTTGCGAGTTTCTTTTTCATGGTACTGCTTTTTATTTATGGGCGAACAATCGGTCAATTTCTACTTTTGGAACATATACGAATTTTCCTATCTGTTTTTTTGGAATGCTATTTTTGCGAATTGTTTTATCAACTGTAGAAAGTGAAACGCCGTATTTCTGAGAGATTTCGCCAATGGTATAGCAATTAGCCGGATCGAAATTGATTTCTTGTGTTGTGATTGTCGGTTGAATTACTTTGGCAATTTCAACCTTTGGAAACATAGCCTCTATGTGAACCCGACTAATGCGGGTTAATCGTTCCCCAAGGTTAACGGCTGGGATATTGCCTTTTCTGACTTGGCGGTAAATGGTATCTCTTGAAATACCAAATAAAACTACAGCTTCAGCAATGGAAATATAAGGGCGGTCGGTTGGGATTTGTTCGGCTAACTGTTGGCGTTGCTCCTCTTGTTTTTCTTGTGCCTTCTTTTTACGAGTTGCAGCCTCCGAACATTTCTTTGAGCAAAATTTTGAATACACAGTTTTGGCATTAAACTGAGTACCGCAGATTTCGCAATTCTTGGGAAGAATAAATTTGCTACCTGGCATATCAATCGTTTTTAGAATGAATTAGTAGTTATAAGTATTTATTAGTCGCACTTTACTGTTATTTAAGTCGCGTAACAAATATGTAGCAAATATACGCAAAATAATAAAATATAACAATAGATAAGCATAAATAATAAAATAAAAAACCGCTGTAAACTAAGTGTTTACAGCGGTTTGAATATGGATATTAATCCTTGTTTTTCGTGTTTACTTTACTTCTTCAAAATCGACATCGGTTACTTCACCGTCCTGCGAATTTTGTCCCTGGCCGGCATTGGAATTTGACGACTGAGCTCCACCCTGCGGTCCGCTTTGTGGGCCTGACTGCTGTTGTGCATTAGCTTGTGACTGTGCATTGTACATTTCCTGTGAAGCAGCCTGGAACACATTATTCAGTTCAGCTGTTGCTGCATCAATACCTGCAATATCCTGAGCTTTGTGTGCTGTTTTCAGTTTTGCCAAAGCAGCTTCAATCGGCCCTTTTTTATCAGACGGAAGTTTATCGCCAAACTCTTTCAGCTGTTTTTCTGTCTGGAAAATCAGACTATCAGCCTGGTTAAGCTTATCTACTTTTTCACGGGCAGCTTTATCTGCAGCTTCATTGGCTTTTGCTTCATCTTTCATTTGCTGTATTTCACTGTCATTCAATCCGGAAGAAGCCTCTATACGAATCGATTGTGACTTGCCGGTTGCCTTGTCTTTTGCCGAAACATGTAAAATACCATTGGCATCAATATCGAAAGTCACCTCAATTTGAGGGATGCCACGCGGTGCCGGTGGTAGTCCGTCGAGATGGAAACGGCCAATTGTTTTGTTACCATTTGCCATCGGACGTTCTCCCTGCAGTACATGAATCTCAACAGAAGGCTGGTTATCCGCAGCCGTTGTAAATGTTTCTGTTTTCTTGGTCGGGATTGTCGTATTTGCTTCGATCAGTTTTGTCATTACTCCACCCATTGTTTCAATACCCAGTGAAAGCGGGGTTACATCAAGCAGCAAAACATCTTTTACCTCACCGGTTAAAACACCTCCCTGGATAGCAGCACCTACGGCTACTACTTCATCCGGGTTAACTCCCTTTGAAGGTGTCTTTCCGAAGAATTGCTGTACCTTTTCCTGAACAGCAGGAATACGTGTTGAGCCACCGACCAAAATAACCTCATCAATATCACTGGCCGACAAACCTGCATTCTTCAATGCCTTACGACATGGTTCAATGGTCGCATTGATCAATGAATCACAAAGTTGTTCGAACTTTGAACGGGTCAGTGTTTTTACCAGATGTTTCGGAATACCGTTTACCGGCATAATATATGGCAGATTAATCTCCGTCTGGGTAGAACTTGAAAGTTCTATTTTAGCCTTTTCGGCAGCTTCTTTTAAACGTTGAAGAGCCATCGGGTCCTGACGCAGGTCAACACCTTCTTCTTTTTTGAACTCATCGGCCAGCCAGTCGATAATTATATGGTCGAAGTCATCTCCACCCAAATGGGTATCACCATCGGTTGATTTTACTTCGAAAACACCATCACCCAGTTCAAGAATTGATATATCGAATGTTCCGCCACCAAGGTCGAACACAGCAATTTTCATTTCTTTGTCCATCTTGTCCAGACCGTAAGCCAGTGAAGCTGCTGTAGGTTCATTAATAATACGACGAACGTTCAACCCCGCAATTTCTCCGGCCTCTTTTGTCGCCTGACGCTGAGAGTCGCTAAAATAAGCAGGAACGGTAATTACAGCTTCTGTAACTTCCTGACCCAGATAATCTTCAGCAGTTTTCTTCATTTTTTGAAGAATCATTGCAGAAATTTCCTGCGGCGAATATTTACGGTCTTCAATCTGAACACGGGGAGTATTGTTGTCACCTTTTATAACCGTATAAGGCACACGTTCAATCTCTCTGGTAACCTTATCGTATGTTTCACCCATAAAACGTTTAATTGAATAAACAGTTCTGTGGGGATTGGTAATCGCCTGCCGTTTTGCAGGATCTCCAATCTTACGTTCCCCGTTTTCAACAAAGCCAACCACCGACGGAGTTGTTCTTTTCCCTTCGCTATTTGGTATTACAACAGGTTCGTTGCCCTCCATTACTGCAACACATGAATTTGTTGTACCTAAGTCGATTCCAATTATTTTTCCCATTTTATTGTTATATTTTAATCGTTTTTACCTGAAAAAAATCACGAGAACTTTTTATCAATCATTATGCCACGGGATTTCCTTCCGGATATTGTGAAAATATGACACGGATCATTTGAACGTTTTTTAAACGTCTGACATTCCTGGTGACAAAAAGACAGCGGGAAATGCCGATATGCAGAAATTGTAACACAAATTGACCGGAGACTAACTCTGTCTGACAGGAAAAGTCTCCCCCAAAGTTTTGCATCATACAAATTTTTATCCGGAAATCGCCTATTCCGGTTGGTTGACAGCCCTGCTAAAAAGAAAAGGCTGTCCAAAAAGTCATTTTAACCACAAAGCACACTATGTTTGCACAAAGTTCACAAATATTAATTATCAACTAATTAATATTTGTGAACTTTGTGGATTTCTTTGTGATCATTGTGGTTAAATATTTCGGACTTTTGAGACATCCTCTTCTTTTCTTTATTTCCCGGGATAAAACCCCGATTCTGAAATTATTTTATAAACGATTTTGCCTTATCTATTGCAGCCTGAATCCCGGCTATGTCTTTACCTCCTGCTGTGGCATAAAACGGCTGGCCACCGCCACCGCCCTGCATTTCTTTGGCTGCTTCACGGATAATCTGTCCGGCATGCAAACCTTTTTCCGAAACCAGATTGTCGGAAACCATAATTGAAAGGCTGGGCTTTCCGGCAATTTCTGCCCCCAGAATCAGAAACAGGTTATCGATTTCATTTTTTAGTTGGAATGATAAATCTTTTATTGCCTGTGCCGAATCGAGTCCGATTTTTTCAGCAATTACATTAACCCCGTTCACTACTGAGATTTTCTTTTTCAGTTCCTCTTTAATCCCGGCGGCAGCCTTGCGTTCGAATTCTTCTATCTGTTTCTGAAGTTTCGAATTTTCAGAAATTAAATCTTCCACCGATTTTTTCAGGTTTTGTGTGTTGTTCAAGACAGAACGAATTTCGGCAAGTTCTTCCATGTTCTGTTTCACAAAGGCCTCGGCTTTTTCACCGGTAATTGCTTCGATACGACGAACTCCTGCAGAAATTGCACTTTCCGAAGTGATTATAAAAAGGCCGATCTGTCCGGTTGCAGGGACATGGGTACCACCACACAACTCTATCGAATCCCCGTATTTGATTACACGTACAGTATCCCCGTATTTTTCACCGAACAGGGCAATGGCGCCCATTTCTTTTGCCTGATCAATCGGGATATTCCGTTTTTCTTCCTTCGTAATATTTTCCCGGATCATTTCGTTCACCCGTTTCTGAACCAGGTCAAGTTCTTCCTTTGTAACTTTCTGAAAATGTGAAAAGTCGAAACGAAGATAGTCTGCCTGTACCAGCGAACCTTTTTGTTCCACATGTGAGCCCAGCACTTCACGTAACGCGTGATCGAGCAGGTGTGTCGCGGTATGGTTGTTGGCAGTTTGTGTACGTTTCGGGACATTTACCGCTGCCTTGAATTCGCCCCCGGGGTTAACCGGTAACTCTTTTGCAATATGAATAATAAGATTGTTTTCTTTTTGGGTGTCAACAATGCTGGTTTTCTTTCCGTCAGCTTCGATATAACCGGTATCGCCGGCCTGTCCTCCCGATTCGCCGTAAAACGGGGTTTTATCGAATACCAGATGGTAAAATTCTTTTTTCTTTTGCACTACTTTACGGTAACGTGCAATTTTTACTGTTGCTTCCAGTTGGTCATAGCCCAGAAATTCGACCGACTCAACCGGATACAGTTCGACCCAGTCATCTGTTTCCTGGGCAGCAGCATTTCGCGAACGGTTTTTCTGAACTTCCATCTCGGTTGCGAAACCGGCCTGGTCGACCTGTATTCCTTTTTCGCGGCAAATCAGTTCAGTAAGGTCAAGCGGAAAACCGAACGTATCATATAATGTAAAGGCATCCTTTCCGCTTATTTCCGGTTTGTTCTCAGCCTTTGCCTTTGCAATAATATCGTCAAGCAGACGGATTCCGGTTTCCAGAGTCCGGAGAAACGCTTCTTCTTCTTCCTTCATTACTTTTTCGATAAGTTCCTGCTGGGCAACCAACTCAGGGAAAGAACCACCCATCTGGTTTTTCAAAACTTCAACCAGTCTGTAAATAAAAGCTTCCTTAAAACCGAGGAATGTATACCCGTAGCGAACGGCACGACGTAAAATACGGCGGATTACATAACCGGCTTTATTGTTTGAAGGCAGCTGACCGTCGGCAATAGCAAAAGCAATGGCCCGCAAATGGTCGGCAATCACCCGCATGGCAATATCGGACTTTTCATCTTCTCCGTATTTTTTCCCGCACAATTCACCGATCTTTGAAATTGTAGTCTGAAAAATGTCGGTGTCGTAATTCGACTGTTTTCCCTGTAAAACCATACACAGGCGTTCAAAGCCCATTCCGGTGTCGACATGTTTGGCAGGAAGTTCCTGCAAACTCCCGTCGACTTTACGGTTATACTGCATAAAAACAAGGTTCCATATTTCAATTACCTGGGGATGGTCTTTATTTACCAATTGTATGCCCGGTATTTTTGTACGTTCTTCATCGCTCCTGATGTCGACATGAATCTCGGAACAGGGGCCACAGGGACCGGTATCTCCCATTTCCCAGAAATTATCTTTTTTACACCCGTTGATAATACGGTCGGCCGGGAGGTGACGTTTCCAGAATTCATAAGCTTCATTGTCCTTTCCCAGGTGATCTTCGGCCGATCCTTCAAAAACGGTAGCATACATCCGGTCGGCCGGAATTCCCATCCGGGTGTGCAGGAACTCCCAGGCCCAATCAATGGCTTCCTTTTTAAAATAGTCTCCAAACGACCAGTTCCCGAGCATCTCGAACATGGTATGGTGATAAGTGTCGTGTCCGACTTCTTCAAGATCGTTATGTTTTCCAGAAACCCGCAAGCATTTTTGAGTATCCGCTACCCGGTTCCATTTCGCAGGTTCATTTCCCAGGAACCAGTCTTTAAACTGATTCATCCCTGCATTGGTAAACATCAGGGTCGGATCGTTCTTGACCACCATCGGGGCTGAGTTAACAATTGTATGTCCTTTCTCAATAAAAAAATCCAAAAATGCCTTTCTGATCTCTTTCGAATTCATCACCTTCATTTTATAAAAATTGTTAAAATATCACTACCTGACAAAAACACCACACCACTCTCCGAATAAAATTGCTAGTTTTGTTTCCGATTGGTAAAGCTCGTTTTTTTCAGCGACTTGCAAAGTTAGAGTATTTACGTAAATTTGATACAAATCAAAAAAAAAATCACAAGATCATTGCTGTAATGACAAAAGCTAAATATAAATTCAATCAGGAAACACTTAGTTACGAGAAAGTTACGATAAGTTTGTTTGTCAAATTAAAGCGTCTTTTAACATATTTATCTTCCACCCTGGTACTTGCTGTTTTAATGGCAGTTGTTTTTCTTCAATATTATGAATCACCACGGATGAAAGTGCTGAAAAAAGAAAATCAGCGTCTTTTAACCCAATACGATCTGATGTATAAAGACCTCGGCTCACTGGAAAATGTCCTTGATGATATTCAGCAGCGGGACAACAATTTATACCGGGTAATTTTTGAGGCAGAGCCGATTCCGTCATCAATCAGAAAAGCGGGTTTCGGAGGAACAAACAGATATTCACAACTTGAAAGTTTTTCCAATTCGGAACTGGTTACCAGAACGGCAAAAAAGCTTGATATTCTTTCAAAAGAGGCATATATACAATCGAAATCATACGACGATGTACTGAAAATGGCTCTTAACAAGGAAAAGATGCTGGCAAGTATCCCGGCAATAATGCCTGTCTCGAACAAAGATATGACACGTATTTCGTCAGGTTTCGGCTTCCGTATACACCCGATTTATAAAATTTTAAAATTTCATGAAGGACAGGACTTTACAGCTCCTACCGGAACAGAAGTTTATGCTACGGGAGATGGGGTTATTGAAGGAACTTACGGGAACAAACGCAGCAAAGTCAGTTTCGGACAATGGGTTGTCATTGACCATGGCTATGGTTATAAAACTCTTTACGGACACCTTAGTGCTTTTAATGTAAAAAAAGGACAAAAAGTAAAACGGGGTGATGTAATCGGGTATATAGGAAATACGGGATGTTCAGTTGGACCACACTTACACTACGAAGTTCATAAAGACGGGAGGCCTGTTGATCCTGCGTTCTATTTTTACAAAGATTTAACTCCGACAGAATACGAGAAAATGATCGCTATTGCATCGGATACCGGGCAGGCGCTCGACTAAAAAAATAAAACGGTGCCTTACAAAAAACCTGTAATAGAAAAAATTTACTATACAATTGGCGAAGTAGCAAAAATGTTTGATGTAAATACCTCGCTGATTCGTTTCTGGGAAAAAGAATTCCCAAGTGTAAAGCCACATAAAAACAAAAAGGGTAATCGTCTGTTTACAAAAGATGATGTGGAGCAGTTAAAACTGATTTATCATTTGGTGAAAGAACGCGGAATGACACTGGATGGAGCACGAAAAAAACTAAAAGAAAATCAGGAAGAAACGGTTGATAATTTTGCCATTGTCGACCACTTGAAAAACATCAGGCAAATGCTTATCGAAATTAAAGATGAACTTTAATGCAGGTAAAAGAAATCACCACTTTTATTGAAAGCCTTTCGCCACTGGCATGGCAGGAATCTTACGACAATGCAGGTCTGGCAATAGGAAATCCGGAAGATGAGATTCATGGTGTTTTGCTGACACTGGACATTACCGAAGAAGTAGTGGATGAAGCCATTCACCTGAATCTGAATATGATTATATCTCATCATCCTCTTATTTTTTCAGGTTTGAAAAAGATTAACGGGAAAAATGAGACAGAACGATGTGTTGTAAAAGCGATAAAAAACAACATTGCAATTTATTCTGCCCATACCAATCTTGACAGTGTATATGGCGGAGTAAATTCGAAAATTTGTGAAAAACTGGGTTTAACAAATTGTCGCATTCTGAGTCCGGCCGAACAGCAACTGAAAAAGCTGGTCACATTTGTCCCGGTTGCCGATGCTGAAAAAGTCCGAAATGCCGTTTTCGAAGCCGGTGCCGGAAACATTGGCAATTACGACCGGTGCAGTTTTAACACAGACGGCACGGGAACATTCCGCGGAAATGAATTAACCAATCCGTATGTTGGAAAAAGAGGAGAATTGCACTTTGAGAAAGAAACCCGTTTCGAAACCATTTTTCCGAAATACCTTCAGCATAAAATTATTTCGGCTTTACTGAAAGCACATCCTTACGAGGAAGTAGCCTACGATATTTATCCGCTCGACAACGTTCACCCGCGGGTCGGTATCGGTATGGTCGGAGAGCTGACTGAAGCGGTTGACGAGATCGATTTCCTGCGTTCCGTAAAAACGATTTTTGCATGTCAGGTGATAAAACATACAGCACTCCTGCATAAAAAAGTAAAGAAAGTGGCTGTTACCGGAGGAGCCGGAAGCAATTACCTTCGTGTTGCAATTGCAGCAAAAGCAGATGTTTTTATTACAGGCGATTTTAAATATCACCAGTTTTTTGAAGCCGAAAATAAAATATTGATAGCTGATATCGGACATTTCGAAAGTGAACAATTTTCTAAAGAACTTTTTTATGAATTACTTACAAAAAAATTCCCTACATTTGCAGTCCGTTTATCGGAGGTAGAAACCAACCCGGTAAGATACCTGATTTAAAAGCTGAAATAATTATATACTATATGGATACACAATACGGAAAAGACGAAAACAAAAACATTCCAATCAGCGAAAAGTTAAAAGCTTTATTCGAGTTGCAGAACGTTAATTCGGAAATAGACAAGATTAAGACACTTCGCGGAGAATTACCTCTGGAAGTTCAGGATCTGGAAGATGAAATCACCGGATTAAAAACGCGGTTAAGCAATTATGAAGATGATGTGAAAACACTTGAAACTTCGATGGTTAACCGGAAAAATGCCATTAAAGAATCAGAAGGACTTATCGCCAAATATACCGAACAGCAAAACCATGTACGGAATAATCGTGAGTACGACTCTTTGAGCAAAGAAATTGAATTTCAGAAACTTGAAATTGAACTTTCAGAAAAACGTATCCGGGAATTTACAACCGATCTTTTCAATAAAAAAGAATCAATTACAAATTCTTCTGCATACTTAAAAGAAAGAGAAGAAGACCTGGAACGGAAAGACAAGGAGCTTGAAGAAATTACGGCTGAAACAAAGATTGAAGAAGAAAAGCTGAAAGCAAAAGCAGAAAAGATTGAAGGGATGATCGAATCCAGGTTGCTGACCGCTTTCAAACGTATCCGTAAAAATGCCCGTAACGGACTGGCAGTTGCTACTGTTCAGCGGGATGCCTGTGGCGGTTGTTTCAACAAAATTCCACCACAGCGTCAGATGGATATCGCTTCACGCAAAAAAATTATTGTTTGCGAATACTGCGGACGTATCCTGGTTGACAAAGATATTTTGGAAACCGCTGATCCTGAATAGATAAAAAACCACTATAAAAAAACCTTCAGCCTGAAACTGAAGGTTTTTTTATGAAAATATTATTGTACTGATTAACCTAAAGACATAAACTGCCTACTGTGACTCAACACTAATAACCGTCCTCAGCTTCGGCACCGTTAAGTACTGCTTCGGTTGAACCTATTCCCAGACGGTCGGCCCCTTGTTCGAGATAAGCCACAGCTGTATTCCAGTCGCGGATGCCTCCGGCAGCTTTTATTTTCATCTTACTTCCGACCGTGTTAACCATTACCTGAACCGCTTCCGGAGTGGCCGAGCCGGCAGCAAAGCCCGTTGATGTTTTTACAAAATCGGCTCCTGCCTGACAGGCTATTTCGCAGGCTTTTGCCACCTGATCCAGGCTCAGATAATAACACTCCTGAATCACTTTTACGAGTACTCCCTGCCGGTGGGCGGTTTCAACCACCGCTTTAATATCGTTTAAAACATATTCGTAATCGCCCGAAAGGAACTTCCCGATATTCATTACCATATCAATTTCGTTCGTACCGTCTTCAATCGCTTTTTGAGCCTGAAAAACTTTTACTTCGGAAGCATCGGCGCCATGAGGAAAACTCAGTACGCACGACACTTTTACGCCGGAACCTTTCAGCAATTCTGCCGTGGCTTTTACATCGCACGGTTTCACACACATACTGAAAACCCCCATTTCGATACATTTTGCTGCATTTTTTTTCAGATCGTCATCGGTCATGTTTGGCTTTAATACTGCATGATCAATGGTTTTTGCTACTTGTTGTCTGGTGTACATATCTTTATATTTAAGTAAAAAACGGAATTAATCGGAAACTTATTTTTTTTGTTTCAGAAGCCAGTCCCACAAACCGGCCTTGTTGTATGCGTATATCCAGGCCGAAGGATGATCACCTCCGGGGATGACCGTATATTTCACATCGGCGCCCAGTTTCCGGAGAGCGTCGACCATTTCGGCAGAACGGATCTCCGGAACGGCTTCGTCTTTTTCGCCATGAAAAACCTGGCAAGGAATATTTTTAATTCGGTAGGCCGCTTGCGGATCTCCGCCTCCGCAAACAGGAACAATTGCGGCAAAATAGCCGGGAAAAGCGGTGCCCATTTCCCATGTTCCAAAACCGCCCATGCTGAGACCGGTCAGATATATCCGGCTTTTGTCCACATGATAGGTTTTAATTATATTGTCGAGAAGTTGTTTCAGCAAATAAATATCCCATTTTTGGTCAGCCGGACATTGCGGCGAAACAACAATAAACGGAAGTTTTACTCCTTCTTCGATCAACTTCGGCGGGCCCCAGGCTTTTATTTTATTCAGATCGTTACCCCGTTCACCCGAACCATGTAAAAACAACAAAAGCGGGGATGCTTCACCCTCAGCAGAATAGCCCTCCGGTAACGAGAGCAAATACGAAATTTGGTTGCAGGCATTAAACGTTTGCTGCGTTTGCTGCGGCTTTGCACTTATTGCAAACAGTACAAAAATGAAAAGTGATATAAAGAATTTCATAGTTTAGCTGAATTAGTTAAAGCTTATTTACAATCGGAATTATTTTTTTTATTGGTCTTTCTTCATTTTAAAATATCGAATAACAAACAGGAAATAAGAAATATAGAAGTTCCAAAAACAATCCGCACTATATATTTCCTTTTCCATATTTTATTTTTCATACATTGTTAATCGTCAATCATCAATCATCAATCATCAATCATCAATCGATTACCCTTCCATCTCTTCCAGAATTTTTTCCACTTCCGCTTCTGTTTTTTGCAGTTTGTCTTTACAGATTTTAATCAGCGATGAGACCTGTTTTACTTTTTCCGACAATTCATCTACATCGAGTTCGTCGTTTTCAATTTTTTCGAGAATGTCTTCAATCTCGGTAATTGCTTCCTTGTATGAAAGTTTTTTCGTTGCCATATTTTTATGAGTTATGAGTCGTGAGTTATGAGTTATTAGCTGTGACTTTACTTACAAAAGTTCCGTCTGATAAACGGGTTTTAATCAGGTCGTTCTCCGAAACCTGGCTAACCGATCTGATAATTTTTCCATCTTTGCTGGTAAGCGAAAAACCACGTTTCAGTATTTGCTGCGGATCGACCAGCCGGAGTTTCTCCTGAAGACTGACAATATGCTGACTTTCAAATTTCAATTTTTCTTCAGCTTTATAATTTAATTTCTGCTGAATATTCTGCAACCCGTTCCCTTTTTTCCAGTGGATGGTTTTTACAGCAAAGCGGGTTTGTCCGACCGAATGCGCCAGCAAATTCCGCTGATGCCGGATAAACGATCCTGTCTCCGATTTCATGTTGCCTGCCAGGAAACGGAAAGCATTCTTTTTATGCTGAAAATAATTTCCGAGCCCGTTTTTCAGTTTGACCTGTGCTATTTCGAGCGCCTGTTTTTCGTCTTTCATTCTCAGACGGACAGCCCCGTCAATTGAGTTGAGCAGTTCGCCCAGCCGCTCACGGCTTTCCTGAAGACGGTCGTTCACCGAACCGGCAAATTGCTGTTCCAGTTCTGAAAGATAAGTAAGGAATCCGTCGGCTGTCGAAATTAAAAATTCAGCAACGGCAGTCGGTGTTTTCATCCGGGTATGGGCAACCAGATCGGCGACCGAATCGTCCTTGTCGTGCCCGATACCTGTAATAACCGGCAGCGGGAATTGCGTAATATGAAAAGCCAGGTCGTAATTGTCGAATGCCGCCAGATCGACTTGTGCCCCTCCGCCACGGATGATGACCACCACATCGAAAAAATCCTCGTAATCGAAAATACGGTCGAGTGCTGCCATCATACTTGAAGGTGCTTCTTTTCCCTGCATAACTGCCGGGAACAGTTTTGTGTAGAACCTGATCTGTTTCGGGTTGTTGTGTAACTGATCGAGAAAATCCTGCAGGCCGGCAGCCGTCGGCGACGAAATAATGGCGATACGTTGCGGAACGATCGGCATTTCCAGTTCCTTATTCATACTGAGAACGCCATCTTCTTCAAGCCGGGCAATAATGGCACGACGCTGCCGGGCCATATCTCCCAGCGTATACGACGGATCGATATCGCGGATATTCAGGCTTAATCCGTATACTTCGTGATATTCCACGGTGGCATTCAGCAATACTTTTATTCCTTCGGAAAAAGATTGTCCGGTGGTGCTTTCGAAATACGGTTTCAGCATTCGAAAGGTGTACGACCAGATGGTCGCCCTCATCCGGGCCGTAATATTGTTTGCGCTGTCGGTTTCCACCAGATCGAGATAGCAATGCCCGCTCCGGTTGACCGTCAGTTCGCTGATTTCGGCTACCACCCAGTACGATTCGGGCAAAGCATTTTCCAACGCATTTTTTATCATGCCCTGAAGCTGGAAAAGAGAAAGTTGCTGACTGTCCATCTTGTGTTTACCGTTTGACAATTTTAAAAGCCGATGATTTTTCTTCCGAAGTTAATTTCAGAAGATATAAACCCGAAGGCAAGTTAGCAAGATTCGATAAATTAATAAGCCCGCTGTTTGTAAAAATACGATCGAGCACCGGATTTCCCCGGAGTGAAATAACTTGTACCCGGCACTCGCTGAATATTTCGTCGTGAAGCCAGACAATCTGTAAATGGTCGTCCACCGGATTAGGATAGAAATACCAGTCAGCATTTTTCGGGTTATCAGGTAGTTGTTTTTTTGTCAGTAAAAACAAAGCCAGTCCGAAATCAGGAATTCCGTAGCCCAGCCGGTTGTCCGGTGCATCAAACAGGTTCCCGCTTTGTTCGATAACTTCTTTAATTTCTGAAGCCTTTGCCTTTGGAAAAGTCTGCCATAAACAGGCCGCCATCCCGGCCAGCAACGGAGAAGAAAAAGATGTACCACTCGATTCTACTATCGCACCATTTGTCCCGATTAATGCCGTGGAGACGCCCATTGCGGAAACATTGGGTTTAACGCTGCCACCGGATGCAGGTCCGTACGAAGTAAATGCCGCCGGTTCGCCTTCCGAATCGACAGCCCCGACACCCATCACCCCATTGCCATCCGAAGGAGCAATAATATAATGCCAGGTTTTGTTTCCTTCGTTACCGGCGCTGTTGCACACCAGTATCCCTTTTTCTGCGGCCATGTTTGCAGCCCGGGTAACCCGGGTAGTATTCCCGTCCATATCAGCATACGTATGGTTCATTGTTGTGTCGTCGAATTCGTAATATCCCAGCGATGAATTGATAATATCGGCACCCAGACTGTCGGCATATTCGGCACCGGCCACCCAGTTATCTTCTTCAATCAGATATTCCGAAGCATCATCTTCGGTACGAAAAAGGTAGTATGAAGCATCGGGTGCAGTACCGATCAGCTGGTTGGGAAGACAGGCTCCCATTGCCGACAAAACCTTGGTTCCATGACCTCCTTCATGGAAAACATTTCCTCCGGGAGTTACAAAATCGCGTGTCCCCAAAATACGTCCGGCCGACCACAGACTGTCAAAAGCAGCGATCCGGCCGGCATTCAGAAAGCCATTGTCGAGGACGGCTATCTGAATACCTTTGCCACGAAAGCCTTCCCGGTGCAACGCGAATCCGTTCATCTGGTTAATCCGGAACCACGAAGTCCCGTAATAAGTTGAGTCAGTTGTTCCTGACCATTGTTCCGTGTTTTCAAATTTATTTTTCGATGATTTCGAAGTGATAGCCGGCCTGGTAAGTTCGATGTATTTTATAAATGAAACATTCCGAAGCTGGTTAATCAGTCCGGTATCAGCTGTTGAAACGGTGCAGCCGTTCAGCCATTTCGAGGTATGTTTGAGATGAAACCCCATAGTCTGTAAACTGTCGGTATAAATTTTTGAAACAGGCAGATCGGTTTTATCAATTTCAATGTTCTGCCTTGTACGGCGGTCGACGGCACGTTGCGATAAAAATTCTTCCGGCTGGTCGATCGAATATTGTGTCCCGTTTTTATCGGTAAATTCAACCCAGTAGTAATCTTCTCCGGAAGACTGGGCCTTCAGCACATTGGAAAAAACAATCAGAAAAAATATAAAGATCAACCGTTCAGCCATACAGAAATTTTACCTGAAAATACAAAATTCTGACATACAATCATTTTAGTCACGATTAATCGTTTTTTTTCCAATCTGCTTCGGATGTAAGAATGATTATTACTCTTATCTTATCTGGCAAAGGTTACATCTCCGCAATATCTTCCAGCAGCAGGGCTGCCATTTTTTTCGGCTGGTCTTCTTCTGCTGCGAGTGCCGGTTCAAGGAAATTTTTACACGATTGGCGCAATGCCTCGCTTCGACTTGCCAGTACAACAAACGTACGGTAGAATATCTGTTCCAGTGCGGGGTCTTTCATTAACGGGGAAAGTACGCTGAAAAATGGTTCGAACATTTCGTCAATCGCCTTTTTGTCGGTCATTGCAAGGCGGCCGATCAGGAGAAGACCGGTACACTTGGTCAGATGTTTTTTGCCACGGCAATATTCCAAAGCTTTGATATAAGCATATTTCGAGTTTACAAATAAATTGTTCACTGCCTGTTCTGCTATTTCCTGAGTTCCGAAACTTTTGGTCCAGTAATCCATTTGTTCTTCGGTAAGTTCATCCGGAGTGTCGAACAACGTGGCAAGAATCAAGGTTTCACGCCATTGTTTGTTCCAGAGTTTAAGCGCAAGCAAATGATTTTTTCCGTATTGTTTCGCAAGCTGTCTCAGTGAAATTATGGATGCCCCCCAGTTAATCCTGTAATTCAGTCCCAGTTTTTTCATCTGTGCAACTGTCTCGCCGTTTTTCAGCAAACGTATTTTTTTCAACAGTTCCTGAAAAAGTTTTTCAATTGAAGGGTCGTCCAGTAAAATTTCCATATCAGTAGATAATATATTCAACAAAATAAAAAACAATCACCAAAAGTACGGAATAAGAAAGATGCAACGAAATATTCAGGTATTTCCTGACTGGGATGTTCATCTTCCCGGCAAGCATCACGGACAGGAAAATCTTTTCGAAAATATAGGCTGCAAACGTTCCGAAAGCAATACCCGGCAGCCCCCATAACCTGGCAAACCATAAGCTCAGCGAAACATTTACAATGATCTCGAAAAATGAAGCCCAGGCAATTATTGTGGTTTGCCTTAACCCGATCAGGATGGTCTGCGGAAAAAGCAGTCTGCTGATAATCAGCAAAAGATAAATATTAAATATGGTTGCACTTTGGCTGAAACCGGCATTAAAAACCAACGGGAAAAGCAGATGTGTGGTTCCCAACAGCAGAATTGACAAGGGGAAAAGCCAGTGCATCAGCTTTTTGCTGTAATTTTTTATTTCCTGAAGTACTTCTCCTGTTTCTTCTTTTTCTGAAAAACGGGGAATCATGGCTGTGCTAAACGCATTTGTCAGTAAAAGCACAAGCGGAAATTCACGGGCACCATAGCGGAAAACGGCAAACGCAGCTTCGTCGAAATATGCAGTAACGATGAATCCGTCGATATATTGGGCCGAACCGCTTAAAAGTGCAGAAAGAATAAGCGGCCACGAAAGCCGGAAATGTTCCTTCATAAAAGGAAATGAAAATTTCAGGATGGAATATTTTTTTAAAAGTACAAGTGCCCATATATACCTGAAAAATGCCGAAGCAACCAGCCCGGCCAGCGAATATTCCACTGATTCCCATATAATTGCAGGAATGGAAACGAACAAGAGCATCAGCAAAAAACTGATTGTGCCATACATCACAATATTTTTTGCCTTGTTTTTCAGTAAATAGATGTATTCGACCAGGCTGGCCGGCACCGAAAAAAACAGGTAAGCAGAAAGATAGCCCTGAAAAGGAAGGCCGGAATGTTTCAGCAACGATTGCGATAATGTTTTTCCGAACAGAAATAAAAATACGATTGCCAGTACAGAAAGCCCCGACAGCAGAAGAAAGGCATTAAAAAACTGCGCTGTTTTTTTATCCGGTTTTCCCGAGACGGCAAGCAGTCCCTGTATTAACCCGTTCAGCCAGAAAAAACTGACAGCTCCGGCAACAAACAAAACGGTCTCATACTGACCGATCTCAGCTTTGCCAAGTCCTGTTTTGGTAAACACAACCCCGATCAGCAAAAATGTTGAGAAACGGAGCAGTTGAAAAAACTGAAGTGATGATATATTTCCAAGCCGAAAGTTCATTGTCCAAATTTAGTTCTTTGACTGCAATATCGGAACCGGAAAAAATATTTAGTATCAGAATCGTATAACAGTCTGAAGTTAACGGCCAATCATTCCTGATCCGTGTTCACCTGTTAAAAATTATTGCCCGAAATTTCAGAAAAGCTGTATACCAATAAGCTCTGATGAAAAAATTGTATCCGGAAATTAAGGAATGATTAACTTCCCCGGGAAAAGGCTTCCGGGAGAACACCGGATCATTGATTGCCTGTAGTTTTGCATCCGAAAAACAGATTATTATGTGGGTTATACTGGCACTGGTTTCTGCTGTACTTCTGGGACTGTACGATGTTTTAAAAAAGCTGTCGCTCGATAAGAATGCGGTTCTCCCGGTTTTGCTGTTATCGACTGTTACCGGGGCAATCCTGGTTCTGCCGATGATTGCCGGTTCTGTCGTGTTCCCTGCTTTCTTTAAAAGTATTCATTTGTACATACCACCCATAAGTCTGCACGAACATGCACTTATTTTCCTGAAATCCGTCATTGTGGTTTCAAGCTGGATTTTTGCATTTCATGCAGTAAAAAACCTGCCTTTAACCATTGTAACACCTATCCGGGCAACCGGCCCGATCTGGACACTTATAGGGGCAATCCTGATTTTTCAGGAACGACTGAATCTTCTGCAGTGGGGCGGAGTGATTGTTACACTTGCTTTTTTTTATTTGCTGTCGACTGCCGGGAAAATGGAAGGGATTAATTTCAGAAAGAACATCTGGGTTTTCTGCATTATCGCCGCCACACTGCTTGGATCCGCCAGCAGCCTGTACGATAAATTTATTATCCGGAAAATCGACAGGCTGGCAGTACAGGCCTGGTTCACCTGCTACCAGGTAGTGGTAATGATGCCGGCAATTTCGTTGTTCCGCTGGAGCCTGCCGAAAAACAAACGACCGGTTTTTCAATGGCGATGGACTATTCCGGCTATTGGTTTTTTTCTGCTCCTGTCCGATTTTGCCTATTTCCATGCACTCAGTTTCGCCGACTCGATGATTTCAATTATTTCCCCTCTGCGCCGGGGCGGAGTTATAATCGCCTTTGTAATGGGAGCTGTTCTTTTTCACGAGCGTAACCTGAAACGAAAAGGCATTTACCTGGCCGGAATTTTAACCGGCATTTTCCTGATTACATTGGGATCGTAGTTCGATTGATATATATTTAAGAAGCAAACAGACCATTACTGAAACTATTTTTCCTGTAAAAACCCAGAACTAAACTTCTCCTTGTTCCGCTGATTTCCGCCTGTTTCTTCTATCTTTGTCTACATTCAATACAGAAAAAAATGAACGACAGACCTCTGATTCTGGTTACCAACGACGATGGCGTTGATGCAAAGGGAATCAAACAGTTAATTGAAGTAATGCGTTTTTTTGGCGATGTGGTAGTGGTTGCCCCCGACCGGCCGATGTCCGGAAAATCGGCATCCATTACAGTTGATCAGCCGTTGCGTATTAAAAAATTGAAGGAAGAGGAAGGTTACACGAAATACCAGTGTAACGGTACTCCGGTCGATTGTGTAAAGCTGGCTTTTAACCAAATACTCGACCGGCATCCCGATTTTGTGGTATCGGGAATCAACCATGGCGCCAATTCATCGATCAGCCTTATGTATTCGGGAACAATGGGTGCAGCTATTGAAGGTTGTCTGCACGGCATTCCATCCATCGGCTTCTCCCTGTGCGACTACGACCCGGATGCAGATTTTGCAAAGGTCAAAATTTATGTGGCACGAATATTTCAGCAGGTTGCCGAAAACGGACTGCCCCCCTTTGTTTGCCTGAATGTAAATTTTCCGCAGGGTGAAATACGGGGAATAAAAGTAGCCCGTCAAACGGCAGGCAAATGGGTTGAAGAATTCGACAAACGAACCGACCCGCATGGACACGATTATTTTTGGCTGACCGGCCATCTCAAAAATTTTGAACCAGAGAAGGACGATACAGATCTGAATGCCATTGAAAACCAGTTCGTATCAATCGTTCCTGTAAATATCGACGTAACTTGTTACCAGACTATTGAAACCATTAAAAAGTGGAAATTCTGATGCAGAAAGATCCGAAACATAAATTTGATAAAACGAAGTTCGGCTTCTGGCCCGGACTGCTGGGACCGCTGGTTGTCTTTCTAATCGTATTTCTGATAGAAGGCAAAGACGAGCCTCTTTCAGAATATCTTAAAAGTCTGTGGGTCTTTAACGTGCTGATAAAACTGCTTACTTTATGCGTACTCCCGAACCTGCTCCTGTTCTTCTTTTTTATCCGCGAGAAATACGATTGGGCGGCACGCGGCGTTTTAATGGCAACATTCATTTACGCGTTTGTGGTACTTTTTTCTAAATTATTCTGAAATGCGGTACTATTTCATAGCAGGAGAAGCATCGGGCGATTTACATGCAGGAAACCTGATCGGCGAACTGGCAAAAATTGACAGGGAGGCTGTCTTCCACGGTTTCGGAGGCGAGCGGATGGAGAAGGCAGGAATGCAGCTTACCCGGCACTACCGTGATATGGCGTTCATGGGGTTTATCCCGGTTCTGATGAACCTGCGCACCATAAAAAAGAACTTCAGTCTGTGCGAACAGGATTTGCTGGCATTTAAACCCGATGTGCTCATTCTGGTCGATTACCCGGGTTTTAATCTCCGGATGGCTGCTTTTGCAAAAGCTAACGGCATAAAAGTATACTATTATATTTCACCAAAAATCTGGGCATGGAAAACGTACCGGGTGCACAAAATAAAGGCACTGGTCGACGAGATGTTTACCATCTTGCCTTTTGAAACGGAATTTTACAGAAGATACGACTACGAGGTCAACTATGTGGGTAATCCCATTCTCGACGCTGTCCTCGAAAAAAGAACAGAAGCTGACCTTCCGAAGTTTACCGGCGAAAACAATTTGCCTGAAAAAGAAATAATTGCCATTTTACCGGGAAGCCGGAAAGCCGAAATTTCGTATTTACTTCCGGTGATGCTTCAGGCAGCAAAGGCCTTTCCGCAATACCAGTATGTAATTGCAGGTGCCCCCAATATGGATGCTTCGTTCTACGAAAAATTCACCGGAAATTCACCGGTCAGAATATTATGGAACAAAACCTATGAAATTGTGCAAAACAGTAAGGCGGCAATGGTGGCATCGGGAACGGCATCGCTGGAGCTTGCCATTCTGAATACGCCCCAGGTGGTTTGTTACAAAATGGCAGGAGGGGCATTATGCCATCTGCTGGGTTTATTTGTTCTCCGGAGATTGAATTGGGTTTCGCTGGTAAATATTATTCTTAACCGCGAAGCTGTAAAGGAACTCCTTCAGTTTAATTTTACCAGGAAAAAACTGGTTGCTGAAATGAACCGGATATTGAATGAACCGGGTTATGCCGGACGAATCAGGAACGATTACCGGGAACTGATGAAAAAACTGGGCAACGCCGGCGCATCGCATCGTGCTGCTGAAAAAATCTGGGAAAAACTTACAGAAGGTAACCCATGATTGGATTTTCATTCCGGTCATTGTAAATTTGTAAAAAAAGAAATAATGGATAAGGACTTATTAATAGATAACATAGTCAACAAAATCAAGCAATTGCCTGATGAAAAAATTGTGGAGATAAACGATTTTGCAGACTTTCTGCTAAGCAAAATTGATGACCGGATTTTGCAGGAAGGAATACAAAAAATCACATCAGAATCAAAAGCGTTTGAATATCTTCTGAATGAAGAAGACCTTTATACGGTTAATGATTTAAAGGAAAAATACAATAATGAAAAAAGGTGACATTGTATTAATTCCCTTTCCTTTTGCCGATCTGTCCGGCAACAAAAACAGACCTGCCGTTATTTTAATTGATTCAGAAAATGATGTTACTGTTTGTTTTATCACAACACAATTAAAATGGCGATCTGATTATGACTTTTATCTTGAACCTACAGATTTAAATGGCCTGAAAAAGACATCTCTTATTCGGTTAAACAAAGTCGCAACTATTGATAAGAGGTTGGTTCTTGGAAAATTGGGCCGTATCAGCGTTCCGGAAATGAAACTTTTAAATAAAAATCTGATTAAGATACTGAAGTTAGAATAACAACATTTTGAATACTTTTTGTCTTATAGTATGTACAGCCTTTTCAAAAAAGAAATAACCGGATTTTTCGGGTCGCTGACCGGCTACGTGGTGATGGTGGTTTTTCTGCTGGCCAACGGATTGTTCCTCTGGGTATTCCCCGGGAATTACAACATTTTGGAAGGTGGCTATGCCCGTCTCGACGGCCTGTTTTCGCTGGCACCATGGGTTTACCTGTTTCTGGTGCCTGCTGTAACCATGCGTCTTTTTGCTGAAGAAAAGCGAATGGGCACCCTCGAATTGTTACTTACACGGCCTTTGTCGGCACGAAAGATTGTAGCAGCTAAATATCTTGCAGGGCTGGTTCTGGTAGTATTCAGCCTGTTACCCACTTTTTTGTATTTCTATTCCGTTTACAGGCTGGGAAACCCGGTCGGTTGCATCGATACAGGTGAAACGTGGGGCGCATTTATCGGCTTGTTTTTCCTTGCCGCCATTTATGTTTCAATCGGAGTTTTTGCTTCCTCGCTCACCGACAACCAGATTCTTGCATTCATTCTTTCAATGGTATTGTCTTTTTTAGCTTACATCGGCTTCGATTTTATCGGGTCGACCAATCTGCCTGCCGGTCTGCAAAACACAATTGTAAACCTGGGAATAAACGAACATTACATATCGGTCAGCCGCGGCGTGGTCGATTCGCGCGATCTGGTGTATTTCATTCTTTTTGTATTGTTGCTGCTGTTCCTTACCAGCCTGATCGTCCGCCGGCAAAAAATTGTATGGAAACGTTTTCTGAAAAAATCAATCCGGGTGATCATTCCTGTTGTGATTATTCTTTTCATTTCAGCCAATTATTTTTTCAGGATCGACCTGACAACCGAAAAACGTTACAGCCTGAACCCGCTTTCAAAAAAAATAGTAGCAAAACTGGATGAACCGGTTACCATCGATTTGTTTCTTGCAGGAGAACTGCATCCCGGATTTCAGAAATTTCAGAAAGAAATAAAGGAAAAGATAGCCGATTACAATGCCTATGCAGAAAAACGGATTAACCTGAAGGTAGTCGATCCGTATGAAATTCCGGAAGTAAAAGACCGCGAAAAATTATTCGGAAACCTGGTTCAGAAAGGTTTGATGCCTGTCGATTTGCAGGTAAAAACCGACAGGGGAACGACTACAAAATATATTTTTCCGGGAGTTATTATCCGTTCAGGAGACAGGGAAATTGCACTGAATCTTTTAAAAAACGACCCGATGCTGCCGGGCGAAGAAAATCTGAACAACTCGGTTGAAACACTTGAATACGAGTTCACCAGTGCATTTAACCGGCTGACGAGTCAGGAAAAACAAACCGTTGCCTTTTTAACAGGACAGGATGAACTGGGAGAACCGGAAACGGAAGACATCAGGCAAACACTGGCTGAAAATTATAAAGTGGTAAGATTACCGGCCGGGGAACTGACTTCAAAAGTAAAAACATTGATTATTGCCAATCCGGGGAAGGCTTTTGACGAAAAGGACAAACTCCATATCGATCAGTATATTATGGATGGAGGACGCGTGCTGTGGCTGATTGATCCGGTACAGGTAAGCCTCGACAGTCTGCGCAACGGGCAAACAACCTTGGCCTTTCCCCGTGACCTGAACCTCGACGATCAGCTTTTCAAATACGGAGTCCGTTTAAACCCAGATCTTCTGCAGGATGCCGAGTGCATGATGATTCCGCTGAATGTAGCACCGGCCGGAGTTCCGGCAAGTTTTAAACCTTTCCCGTGGTATTATTCGCCACTGCTGGTCCCTTCCGAAAACCAGGCAATCGGTCGCGGCATCCGCCGTTTGAAATCGGAATTCGTGAGTTCGGTTGATACGGTCGGCCATTCAGAAAAAATAAAAAAACATATACTTCTGTCAACTTCGCCTTACTCGCGGGTACTGAATGTTCCCCTGCAGGTAAGCCTCAAAAGTGTTTCAAACCCTCCGGCGCGCGAGTTGTTTAACCATCCGTCGGTTTGTGTTGGTGTTCTGCTTGAAGGTGTTTTTCCTTCGGTTTTCAAAAACCGGATGACCGGACAGTTCGGGGTTGCACCTTCTGAAATAAAAGCCGAAAGCCGGCCGACAAAAATGATTGTAATTGCCGACGGAAACATCATTGCCAACCAGTACAGTATGCGAACCGGCCGGCCTGAAATTAAACCGCTCGGGTACGACATCTATTCACAACAGACTTTCGGGAACAAGGATTTTATAGTAAACGCAGTGGATTACCTCTGCGACGATTCCGGTTTAATGGCCCTGAAATCGCGCGTTTTTCAAATCCGGTTACTGGATAAAGTGAAAATTAACGAACAAAAGTTGTTATGGCAATTGGTTAATTTACTGGCACCTATCGGATTTGTACTGCTAACCGGCCTTGTTTTTAATTTTGCCAGAAGGCGGCGATACCGGCACTGACATTTCCGCCCGGAGAACGATATGAACAGTGCTCATTTCTTTTGAATAAAATATTTCGTCAGCCATAGGTAAAAAAAATCAAAGTTTGTATATTCGTATGAATCCAAATCCTGCTGTTTTATTGTCAGGAAAAAGGGAAACAGATCGTAAAAAATAAAAAGATATACAATGAAATTTGTTGTTTCAAGTACTACTTTACTCAGTCATCTATCTGCAATCAGTAAGGTGATTAGTGCAAAAAATACGTTGCCAATCCTCGACAACTATTTGTTCCAGTTAGAAGAAAACCAGCTAACCATTACTGCTTCCGACCTTGAGTCAACGCTGATTACAAACATCGGTCTTGACAATACGGACGGGGAAGGTAAAATTGCTGTTCCGGCTAAATTACTGAACGATACGTTAAAAGAATTTCCTGAACAACCGCTTACTTTCCAGATAAGTAACGATACGTTTGCCATCGAAATTTTTTCAGCAAACGGAAAATTCAGTATTGTGGGGCAAAATGGCGAGGACTACCCACAGATACCAAGTCTGAAAGACGATGCTGCTGCAAGCATTAGTGTGAACCACGAAGCATTGCTGAGCGGTATAAATAAAACACTGTTTGCAACTGCCGACGACGAACTTCGTCCGGTAATGAACGGCATTTTCATTGAAATGTCGGCCGACGATATGACTTTTGTCGCTTCCGATGCTCACAAGCTGGTCCGTTACAAACGTAAAGATGTGAAGGCAGAAATGGATTCATCGTTCATTCTTCCGAAAAAACCGGCAGGCTTGCTGAAAAACCTGCTTCCGAAAGAAGAATTTGATGTGAAACTTTCGTTCGACAGCAAAAATGCGATCTTCGAATTAACTGATTATAGAGTGATATGCCGTTTGGTCGAAGGAAATTACCCGAGTTACAACTCGGTAATCCCGACAAACAACCCGAATCAGCTTATTATCGACCGTCTTGAATTGTACAATACCGTAAAACGTGTTTCCGTGTTTTCGAACCAGGCCAGTAATCTGGTCAGGCTGCAAATGAACGAGAATCAACTGGTAGTGTCGGCTCAGGATGTCGATTTTTCCATTTCAGCAGTCGAACGTTTGAAATGCCAGTATGAAGGAGATGAAATGGAAATCGGGTTTAAATCAACATTCCTGCTCGAAATTCTTTCGAACCTGTCATCAGGCGACGTAAAGGTCGAACTTTCCGACCCGACACGTGCAGGCCTGCTGCTTCCGGCCGAGACCGAACAGGACGACGAAGATGTACTGATGCTGCTGATGCCGATGATGATAAATGTATAAATGATGATTGCGCCAATAAAGCAAACCTGACAGTCGTGCACTGTCAGGTTTTTTTTTAACTTTCGCAAAAAATTACCGACATGAAGTTAAACCTGAGAAATCCGCTAATTTTTCTTGACCTTGAAACAACAGGAATCAATGTGGTGACTGACCGGATTGTCGAGATTGCCATGTTGAAGATTCACCTGGACGGAAGTGAAGAAGAATTTGTAAAACGGGTAAACCCGGAAATGCCGATTCCTGAAGAATCGAGCCGCATACACGGAATATATGATGAGGATGTAAAAGATGCCCCTGCTTTTAAAGAAATTGCCAAAACGCTGACTCATTTTATGGAAGGCTGTGATTTTGCCGGTTTCAACTCAAACCGTTTCGATATTCCGCTCCTTGCCGAAGAATTTTTACGGGTCGGGGTTGACATTGACATGAAAAAACGTAAGTTCATTGACGTGCAGGCTATTTTCCACAAAATGGAAAAACGTACGCTTATTGCCGCTTACCGGTATTACTGCGGAAAACCGTTGATAGATGCACACAGCGCAATGGGCGATACCCGTGCCACTTACGAGGTATTACAGGCACAACTCGATGTGTATAAAGACGAAGAGTATGAAGATTTGCAGGGAAAAGTCAGTAAACCGATTGTGAATGATGTTCCTTCCCTGAGCGAATTTTCATCATACGACCGCAATGTCGATTACGTGGGACGCATTGTGTATAACGACAAAGGTGTGGAAATTTTTAATTTCGGGAAAAACAAGGGAATGCCGGTTGAACAGGTCTTACGCGAACAACCCGGCTACTACGGCTGGATCATGAACAGCGAATTTCCGCTCTATACAAAAAAAGTGCTTACTGCAATTAAACTGCGGATGAAGGATAGTTAAAAGTGTTCAGTCCCAGTGTTCAGTCCCCAGTGTTCAGTCTTTTTACGGGAACAACAAAAGACAATCGAACGACACAGTTTTCAGTTTCTACATAGAAATTGCCGGAAGATGACGCATCTGTTTATTCTCTAAATTGTTTACCTGCTATTCTTTATAATGTATGAAAATCATTTGTATTGGCCGGAATTATGTGGCACATGCCAGTGAACTGGGAAATGAAGTTCCGGCTGAACCTGTTATTTTTATGAAGCCTGATTCGGCTTTGCTGCGCAATAACGATCCGTTTTATATCCCGCCGTGGACGAATGATGTGCATTACGAACTGGAACTGGTCGTCCGTATAAACAAGCTGGGGAAAGCAATTGAGAAACAGTTCGCCGGCCGCTATTACAGCGAAATCGGGCTGGGCATCGATTTTACAGCCCGTGACCTTCAGAATAAATTAAAAGAAAAAGGCCTTCCGTGGGAAAGGGCAAAAGCATTCGACTATTCGGCAGCCATCAGCCCGGTGTTTGTACAGGTAAGCAGTTTGCCTGACCGGCAGTCTGTAAAATTTCAACTGAAGCTGAACGGAAAAACGGTACAGAACGGCGATTCAGCCCTGATGATTTTCCCTGTTGACGAACTGATTGAACAGGTCTCGAAATATTTTACCCTGAAAATAGGCGATTATATTTTCACCGGAACTCCTGCAGGTGTCGGGCCTGTTAAGATAGGCGATCATCTGGAAGGTTTTCTCGAAGGACAAAAACTTCTTGATTTTATGGTGAAGTAAAACCTGGCTATTCCGGGAGCAGGTTGTTATATGCGGCTAACAGTTCCCTGCTGATTTCACCGACACGACCATCTGCAATTGTTTTTCCGTCGATTTTTACAACCGGCATTACTGCTTTCGTGGTGCCGGTAATAAACACCTCGTCAGCAGCAAAAAGTCCGGCAACCGAAACTTCCTTTTCTGTAAAAGGAATCTGTTTCTCACGCAAGAGGTCGGCAACAATGCTGCGGGTTATCCCTTTCAGAACATTTGAGTCCGGAGTATACACATGGCCTTTGTTCACGATGAAAATATTGCTTCTCGAAGTCTCAAAAATCTGTCCGTTAAAACAGTACAGAATTTCCATCGCATGATGTTTTTCCATCTCGTTTCCCCAAAACATGGCAGGCAGGTAGTTTGTCGATTTTGCTTCAGGAAGGAAACGGATATATTCCTTTGTGATCAGTGATATTCCCTGTTCAAATATTTCGTCGGGATGAACAGGAATATCAACAGGACAGATATACAAATCTGAACTAAATTTTTCAGGGCCGGTGGTTTCATCTGGTATGGCAAAAAATTTCAGTCCGTAATATGTGCCCGTATTTTTCGCGGCAAGTGTCTCAATAATTGATTTTACTTCTTCCCGTGAAAAGGGAATTTCGATACGAAGGATCGACATGGTACGGAAAAAACGGTCGAGGTGACGTTCCGTATAAAAAGGTTTCCGGTTTACCACTTTCATAAAATCGAAAGCAGCATATCCACGGTTTAGCCCGATGCTGACAACCGGCACTTCTATCTGCGAAGCGTCGCAATAATCATTTTTACTGAAACCGGTTTTCATAGTTGTTCAAATATTTTAGTTCTGACAGGTAAATCAGAATTTCTGTCTTTGTTCGAATCCGGACGAAAATAGCACAAAAACTTTTCGCCGGAGGTTTAAAAAATTAAAAATTACAAAGTATAAAATCCGTCGACAATTCCGTATTTGACCGACTCTGCAGCATCCATCCAGTAATCGCGTTCGAAATCGCTGAGAATTTGTTTCAGGGATTGTCCGCAGTTTGCTGCCAGAATTTTGGCGGAAGTTTCTTTTGTTTTAACAATCTGTCTGGCCTGTATTTCAAGGTCGCTGGCTGTTCCCTGCAACATACCGATACTTGGCTGATGGATCATCACCTCACCCCGCGGATAAATATAACGCAACCCCTTTTCACCTGCCGACAAAAGAATGGAACCCATAGACGCTGCCAGCCCCATGCAAACAGTTGAAACCGGCGACGAAATAAGGTTCATCGTGTCAAGAATTGAATATCCTGAAGTGACAACTCCTCCCGGACTGTTGATGAAAAAAGTTATCTTTTCACCCGGACTTACCGATTCGAGATAAAACAATTTACTTACAATATTTTCTGCCGATTCGTCGTCCACCTCGCCCCAAAGAAATATTTTCCGCTGTTCAAGAAATTTGAGGTCGATTAGTTTTGTTATCGATTCCTCTTTCCCTTTTATTTTCGGTTCTTCGCAATTTTCCATTTTTGTTGTATTCATATTTCTCCGTCCTTTTATTGATATCATATTTCAATTGTAACGAAAACCGGGAAGTGATCCGATGGATAACGCTGGTTTTCTGAATCCGAAAGTACGGTATATTTTTTTACTTTCACATTTTTATTTACAAAAATATAATCAATCCTCCGGTCAGGAAGCTGATTAAACCGGAACGAATTAAACGTTCCTTCCGGCCCGGCAGGCGCCTGTTCCGAAACCTCTCTCGAGTCGGACAATTCTTTTTTCACCAGTTGAACAGGCTTCGAATCAGGGCAAAGATTAAAATCCCCGGTCAGTACCACCGGGAGTTCTTCTCTGTTTATTTCCTTTATCTTCTGAAGAATAAGTATGGCCGATTTTTCCCGGGCAATGTTTCCCTCGTGGTCGAGATGGGTATTCAATGCCAGTATTTTTTTCCCTGAAGATTTTTCGAGCAGGACGGCCCATGTGCATATACGGTTGCAGGCAGCATCCCAGCCCGGCACGGGGCTGGTGCAGTCTTCAGCCAGCCAGAACCAGCCTTTGTCTGCCAGTGTTAACCTGTTCTCATTATAAAAAACCGGAGTATACTCACCGGCCTGTTTCCCGTCGTCGCGTCCGACGCCGATCCATTTATAGCCGGGCAAAGCCTTGCTGATGTCTTCAGTTTGTTCAAGCAACGATTCCTGAAGTCCGAAAATATCAGGGTCGTATAAATGAAGTAATTTCCCGGCCATCTCTTTCCGGTCGGGCCAGGCATTTTCTCCGTCAGAAGGAGTATTAACCCTTATGTTATAAGTAATTATATTCATTTTCGGAGAAAGTCAGCAGTAGCTGATAGTTCTTTTATTCGTTACAGAAATTAAAAGTCTCGTAACCGCATTTTTTCTGGTCGCCGGGAATAATTGTGTGTATCTGTTCCTTTTTCCCCTGAATGACAAATTCGTTGCAAAACCGGATGATTTCATCGAAAAAAACAGTCATCGGCTTGCCTGCCCATTCGTGTGCCCCGCCGCATATTGTTACCAGCCAGTAAGGCTTACCCAGTTCACGGAGTTTCTCAGCAATCGAATAACCGCCGTAAAGCATAATGTATCCTGCATCGGTTTCTTTGCAGTGACGGTGCGGTGCTGTTGCATAAGGGACCAGGTTGTCGCAGGTTCCGTGGAAAAACATAGAAGGGACGGCCGATTCGTCATAAATTTTACTCAGGTCGGGAATTGCACCGGCCATGCTGATTACACCGGCATAGGCTACCGGCCCGGAAGCAAGTCCGTAACAAAACGGTGGCTGGTAGGCTGCATTCAAAACAGATTCGGCCCCGGCACTGCTTCCTGCCAGAATTATTTTTTGCGGATCAATACCGAGCGATTCCCTGTTTTGGATCAGGTAAGCGGTGGCGTCCTGTATATCTTCAACCGCAGATTGAAAAGTTGCCAGTTTCTCTGTTTTCGTACAGTCGCAGCCGAATCCGCTTTTTGTACCTTTTCGGGTCAAACGGTAACTTAACGACAATGCTGCATACCCGTATCGGGCCAAACGTGTACAAAAAGTCTTCCCGTCTGAACGGTTTCCTGCATAGAAACCACCGCCGTGTACATACAAAATCACCACTTTATTTTTTTCAAATTCGAGGGCAGGCATATACAGGTCAAATTTCAGTTCCTCTCCATCCTTTGTTGCATAGGTATATGTATTAACAGAAACTGAGTCAATAATTTCTGTCTGGTAACGCTGGGCCTGCAGATTCTGAACAGTGAAAAGAATAAATGTGCAGACAATGAATATTTTAATAATTTTCATTTTAAATTTTTAGCATTAGAATTGAAAATGAGCTAAAACAGGATCTGTATATTTTTAGTTTTCAAAATGATAGAGGAAGGTGAGCAAACCGGTTAAAACAGGTTTCGGATTATCCTTCATTTCCATTCTTATGTCGAGTTGTACTTTTGCAATTCCCCGTAAATTGGAAATAGCATGAAGTTTCACCCTGACTCTGATTTCGCTGTCAACAACAACCGGTTGCCCGAACTTTAATTTATCAATGCCATAATTGATCATCATCTTCACATTTTTGACCTCAATCAGGTTTGACCAGAAGTAAGCCAGCATCGAAACAGAATAATAGCCATGAGCAATGGTTGATTTATAAGGAGACTCACGTTTTGCACGTTCCGGGTCTGTATGAATCCATTGCCAGTCCAGCGTAGCCTCAGCAAATTTGTTAATATATTCCTGGGTTACCTTCAGATAGTCAGAAACGCCAACTTCTTTTCCCAGGTAACTGGCAAATTCATCATAATTATTAATTGTAATCTTAGCCATTTTATAAATATAGATTTTCGAAATTTGTATACTTTTGAATCTTCAAAAATAGGGCATTTTTTCGGAATACATCGATGATTCTTTTCAAAAAATCCCTTAAAAGTTAATCTGCCTTTCCTTGATGTCAGCCGGAAGTCAAAGGTTTCGGATGACAAATAACTTTCTTTTTTCATAGGCGACATTTAAAAAGAAAAAATTACCTTTGCCGGGTATTCGGTCCTGTTTTGGATAATAGGGAAACCGGTGAAATTCCGGTACAGTTCCCGCTGCTGTAATTCCGTAATTTATTTACCATGAAGCCACTGTCACTTACCGGACGGGAAGGCGGTAAAAACGAGGATAAGTCAGAAGACCTGCCGGATACAACGGGTTTTAAAGCTTTCGGGAAAAAGCAAAGGAACAGTTACTGCTCTGGTCTTTCCTCCATAAGCTGCGAAATCCATCAACTTAAATGATGGCAAAATGAAAATTCGCAACAAAATCAAACGTTTCATTGCATGTGGGTTGCTGGTTGTTACCGGCTTTTTTGCCCATGCACAATTTATCGATAGTATATATTCGTATTTACCCGCACCCGGACAGTACACCAACACGGAACAAATCGGCAGGCCGGCTGCTGCCGAATCTGTTGTCGGAGAACCGGACGGACTGGTTAGTTTAGGCGCGTATGGCGGATATATTGTGGTCGGCTTTAAAAACAGTATTGAAAATGACCCGGATAATCCCTACGGAATAGATTTTACCATATTCGGAAATCCGGCGTCCACATGGTCGGAACCCGGCATTATACAGGTAATGCGCGACGACAACGGCAATGGCAAACCCGACGATACATGGTACGAGATTGCAGGAAGCGATCACTTTTTTTCGACAACAAAGCAGAATTACCAGATTACCTATACCAGTCCGGGCGACGGGGTTATCGACGATGTAAGCTGGAACGATAATCAGGAACAGTCGGGCGTTATTCAGGCAAATAGTTACCACCAGCAGGCTTATTACCCGATGAGTGCTTACTTTCCGGATGTGAATACATCCGAACTTACTTTTTCCGGAACATTGCTGGCCGGGAACATTGACGAGTCGGAATCGACGCAGGTGAAATCCCTTCCCCGCGCTTTTGGCTATGCCGATAATATCCGGGTGATTTCGACGGACGAAAATCTGCCGGACAATCCCTATACCGAAGAAATTGAAGGAAGTGGCGGCGATGCCATTGATATTTCGTGGGCCCGCGATGCAGACGGGAATTATGTCGATCTCGACAAAATCGATTTTATCCGTATTTATACCGGCATGAATGCCTCTGCCGGCTGGCTGGGGGAAATATCGACCGAAATTGCCGGAATACGTGATGTGGCACCGGAAGCGGCATCGGGCGTTACACAAATGATTGTGATTGAAGATTTGCCGGAAAATGTGATCAAAGGTGATACGCTGGCGCTGAATGCATATTATTTTCAGAAAGGAAGATTTTCTTCGGAAACAATCGGGTGGACTGCCACTCCTGATGGACTGGTAACTATTGAAAACGGAAAGCTAACCGCACAAAAGGCCGGAACAGTAGTACTCAGAGCCTCGCTGTCGTCTGATAATTCGGTTTATGCAGAACACGAGCTGACGGTGATTTCAGCAGGAAATGCAACGATCGATCTGGCAACAACTACTGTTCAGAAAAACGACAAGCTGGAACTGACCGGCAAAATTACCGACGATGAAGGAAACGCAATATCCGGAATGACCGGCGAATGGATTTCGGGTGACACCAGTATTTTCACAATCACGGAAGAAGACGGGCAACCCTGGCTGCTGGCCGTGGATGAGGGGGAGGCCTGGCTTTATTTTCAGGCCGAAAACAACCAGAAAGTCCGCGATTCGGTACTGATTACAGTAGTCGCCGAGTCGGAAGCCAAAAAAGTTTATGTTTCTGTAAAAACAGAAGATGGTACCATTTTCCCGCGTCAGAGCCTGATGGTTGATTTATTCGATCTGAACGATTTTGTTGACAATCGCGCCGGGGATTACTCAATTCAGTCGGTTCCGGCCGTATCGGTCGCACATGTGCTGGTTAAAGTTTTCCAGAATCTGAACACGATTGATGAATTCAGGTTCCGCGATGATGATAAAGGGAATAACCAGCTTTACGTATGGAAAGTGCCGGAAACAGATGACGGATCAACTGCTTTGTATTACGGCTACGGAGGGAACAGTGATACCGAAGCAGCAAAAAAAACATGGCTGGTAAAAATTAACCAGCAAAATGTGGTAACCGGACTTGATCAGACTGAAATAAATAACGGCGACGAAATTTTGTTGTATCATATTACTGATAATTCGGCGGATTGGCAGTTCACCCAGTTAACGGCAGACAATGACAGCATTGAACCAAATGAAGAGGTAACCGCTAAGCTGATGAGCTATACATGCAGCATGAATACCGACCGGCAGGTAACTGTTGAAAACGCGACCGTACCCGAAAATGCGGAAATTAGTGTAGATGGCGGTGAATCGGAAACAACGGATGAGTTCGGGCAGGCCAGTTTCAGTTTCTCACAGAGCGGCGATTACCTGCTTGTTTCGGGAATCGATCAGCTGAAAATAAATGTGGCGGGAACCACCGGTATCCGCGATCTTGCAACAAAGAAAATGGTGATCTATCCGAATCCGGCAAACAGCTACATTCAAATAAAAACAGAAGCAACATCCGGAATGCTCGAAATTTTTGATTGCGCAGGCAGACTGGCCATCCGGCAGGAATTCAGCAAAAACAGTCCGGTTGATATTTCTTCTTTGGGAATCGGGCTCTATCTTGTCCGGCTGGTTTCCGGAGACGAAGTTTTTCAGCAAAAAATCGTAAAGCAATAATTGGTGCAGTTGAAAAACCGATGGGGAACATATTGCTTGCTGGCGTTGTTTTTTATTGCCGGGAGTTTGGAGGCACAATCTGTCCGCGACACTATCCGCATCGGCGAGGTGGAGGTCTTCGGAAAACGCAGGGCTGAAGAAGCCGGAGTAATAAAAACACAGATCGACACGCTGATATTAAAAGCTCTGCAACCGCTCAATATTTCAGAATTGTTGTCGGCTCATACGCCGGTGTTTATAAAGTCGTACGGACGTGGATCGGAAGCATCGGCATCGTTCCGGGGCACAGCCGCCTCGCACACACAGGTGCTGTGGAACGGCATGACCATAAATTCGCCCATGCGTGGTGATGTCGATTTTTCGATGATCCCGGTTTATTTTATCGACGACATGCAGTTACTGCACGGAAGCAGTTCGCTGGCTGCCGGCTCCGGCGCTTTGGGAGGCAGCATTTTAATCGAGAACAAAGCCGACTGGACAAACCGCTTCAACATTCGTTATTCGCAAACGCTGGAAAGCTTCGGAACATACAAGGAATTTATCCGCGTCATGGCCGGAACAGGACGGTTTCAGTCGAAAACACGACTGTTCTTCGACCGGTCGGAAAATGATTTCCCGTTTTACAATTATGGCGTTTTGCCCAAACACGACGATGTTCAGGAAAATGCGGCATACCATAAATATGGCGTGCTTCAGGAATTATACGGACGCCTGGGACAAAATAATTTTTTGTCGTTGAAAGCCTGGTTTTATAAAAGCCATCGCGACTTGCCGCAATTAATGTCGTTTGAAGGGAATAACCGCACCGAAACGCAGGATGACCAAAACTTCCGTTCGGTAGCCAGCTGGAGATGGTATTCGGCTAAATGCCAGTTGAAAATGATGGCAGGTTTTTCGAATAACCGGCTCGACTATTTCCGTAGCAGCACCGAGGCCAAATTTGTGAATTACGACAGCGACAGCCGCGAAAATGTATACACCCATCAGGTGAATTTTAACTGGAAGCCCGGAGAAAAACTGAGTTTTCAGTGGTCGCTGAGCGATACGTACAACAAGGTTAAAATATACGACCGGGCCAAACAAACCGGCTACAATGAATCTCGTTTCGAAAGCTCGCTGCTTAATTCGGTACGGGCGTTGTTAAGCGAAAAACTGGCGGCTTCGTTTTTGTTTCGAAACGAATTTTACGATGATAAATTCATCGCCTTTATTCCTGCTCTCGGCTTCGATTACGACTTCAGCAAAACTTCAGGATTAAAGCTGAACCTGTCGCGCAATTACCACAAACCGAACCTGAACGACTTGTACTGGCTGCCGGGCGGAAACCCCGATCTGAAACCGGAAGACGGCTTTTCATCTGACCTGACACTTCAGAAAAAATGGGATACAACTCGCTCTTCCTTTAATATAAATGTAGCCGGATTTGCTTCGCTGGTCGACAACTGGATCGTTTGGCAACCGGCAGCTAACGGCGCCTATTTTTGGGAGGCTTCAAACCTGAAAAAGGTTTTTTCACGCGGACTGGAATTTACCTCGTCGTGGCGCTGGCATCCGGACAAAAATCTGAAGCTGGCAGTCGATGCCAACTACGCGTATACCCGTTCAACGAATCAGAATGCGCTCGAATCGGTCGACCGGTCACGGGGCAAACAGTTGATTTATATTCCGAAGCACAAGGGAAATATTTTTGCACAGCTCGATTACCGGAACTGGTACGCCAAAGTAAGCGCCCCGTTTACCGGAAGGCGTTACACGACCTCGAACAACACCGAATCGGATTATGAAGAGGTACTGACCGCTTACTGGCTGGTGCACGCGACCGTCGGTAAAACATTCAGTCTGAAATGGATTGATATAGATGCTTCTGTCAGGGTAGAAAATATTTTTGATACCGACTACATGGCTATTTTGTGGCGGCCCATGCCCGGACGATATTATTCGTTTAACCTGCAAGTGGAATGGAAACGATGAGAAAGAGAATTCAGACAATCATAAAAAACGCCGGACATGTCATCCTGAATTTGTCTCGGAATTTTTCTATCCTTCCGGTACTGATTTTTCTATCGGCTCCCTTCCTGTTCGTTTCCTGTTCCGACGACCCGGTGGAAACCATCTATTTCAGTTTTGAAGGGAAGAACGGGCTTTTTATCTGTAACGAAGGCAATTTTATGTACGGAAACGGTTCGTTGTCGTTTTACGATACAGACACACGAAAGGTAACCAACGACGTGTTTCAGGCACGAAACGGTGCACCTTTGGGCGACGTGGTTCAGTCGATGAACATTCTGGACGACCGCGGATTCGTAGTGGTGAATAATTCAGGAAAGATATACGTGATAAACACCGGAACCGCAGAATTTGCGGGAAGTATAACCGGCTTGACTTCACCTCGTTACATTCATTTTCTAAGTAATGAAAAAGCATACATTACCGATCTGTATGAGACGAACATTACAATTGTAAACCCCACGACTCTTGAAATAACCGGGAGCATCGATGTGGCAAATCCTTCGTCGGAATTTTTGCAGCACACGACCGAACAGATGGTGCAATCAGGCAAGTATGTGTTTGTTTCGTGCTGGTCGTACGACAATACGGTTTTGGTAATCGACTCGGAGACCGATCTGGTAGTGGAAGAAATTGAAGTTCCCATTCAGCCCCGGAGCATGGTACTCGACAAAAACGATAAATTGTGGGTACTTACCGACGGCGGTTTCGAAGGAAGTCCGTTCGGCTATGAAGCGCCTGCCCTGGTAAAAATCGATGCCGCTTCATTTGAACAGGAACGCATCTGGCGCTTCGACAAAGGCGACTATCCGGCAAGCCTGACCATTAACGGCACTGCCGACACGCTTTACTACCTGAACCTGCATGTCTGGAAAATGCCGGTTGATGCCACGAAACTTCCTGAATCGCCTTTCATTAAAAGCACCTATACCGACACGTACGGAGGTTTTTACAGCCTGGCGGTTGACCCGGAAACTTCGGAAGTGTATGTGGGCGATGCCATCGATTACCGGCAGGATGGCGTGGTGTACCGTTATTCGGCTTCCGGCCAGCTGGAAGACAGTTTTACTGTCGGCATCACGCCCGGAGACATGGTATTTAAATAAGCCAGAACACTGGTTTCTAAAATTTTTCAATTTCCCCAGAGAATAAAAAAAGTATTAACTTCGCTGATATGATGTATTGTATCGTATATTGACTAAATTAAATAACATTATGAATTGAGCAACATGTTTGTCTGTGGAGCTGTAATTACTTATAGAATCAGAAAGGGCAGAGAGGTTGATTTGTTGATTGATATGGATGAATGACTCAATTCCACATTCCGGCAAATACTTTAATCTGAAATTTAAAAATAAGGAAAGATGGCATTTGAAAGTTTGACAGATAATAAAATAGAAGACCTCTTGCTTTGTCCGAAACATTTGACTAATCCACAAGCCAGAAGTAAGCAAAAAGATGGGCATGAACAGGTAAACTATAAAGTTGTTGCTACTGATGGTTCAGACTATGAGTTTGAGGTGTATAAAAGACAGAATTTAAGAAATGGTATGGAAGATGATTTTTCGTGTGGAATTAGCTGGGTAGCTCCAAATGGCGAAACACTTACACTAAAAAGATATAATGGGCCAAATCATAATCATCCGAATCATCTTGAAAAAGAAAAATTAGGTTATAATTGTCACATTCATACAGCGACTGAAAAATATATAAAAGCTAACAGAAAGGCAGAAGGATTTGCTGAAGTAACGAACAGATATAATTCGGTGGAAGGAGCATTACATTGTTTGGTAACTGACTGTAAAATCTCTGGAATTCAAACGACGCCGGATGATTTATGTCAATTAATTTTATTTAAATAATGAATTTAGATATTAATAAACTGCAAAACACATTATGTTCGCTGATGTGTGCCAGGATTGAGATCCGGCCTAAAAATGAAAAACTTTTATCTGTTGAAACTCCATTTTATTTTGCTGATGGAGATCCATATCAGATTTATATTAAGGAAATGCCGGGTGGAATTATCAGATTAACTGATATGGGACATACAATGATGCATCTTAGTTACGACAACGATATTGATAAATTTAGAGAAGGAACAAGAGGAAAATTATTTGAACAGATTAAGGCTGAGACATTTATTGAAGAAGAAAATGGAGAATTTTACATAGAAACGCCCATTGAAAATTTAGGATTTAATATTTTTAGAATTGGGCAAGCCTTAACAAAGGTAAATGATTTAACTTTTTTAAACAGAGCCAGGGCTGAATCAACTTTTTATGAAGATTTGAACGAACAGTTATTCAAAATCGTCAGAGAAGATATAGTTAAAAAGGAATATTACTACGAACAAATGGAAAATGCAAAGGATTATCCTATTGATTACAGAATTGAGGGCAAACATTCTCCTTTGTTCTTGTTTGGTATTCCGAACAGAGATAAAGCTCGGCTAACAACAATTGTTCTGGAAAGATTATTACGGGCGAAAGCTGACTTTGAAAGTCTTTTAATATTCTCGGATCAAGGTTCAATTCCAAAACAAGATTTAGCACGACTTTCAAATGCAGGAGGAGAAATGATTGCATCGCTGGATGCTGAATCAGATTTTTCGAGAAAATTGCTTAGAAGAGTTCAGATGAACTGATAACTATACGAACCGTTCTTAAAAAAGAAGTACACAATGTCAGGTAAAACCTGGGAAAGGAACAAAAATAGTTGTCTCATATAAAATAACTCATAAAAGTATTTTTTGCCGGCCTGTACCAACTGACACCTTCATGTTATAGTTTTGTGAAAAAAACATGGCACGTTACAAACTCACCATTGAATACGACGGAACACGATACTCAGGCTGGCAGTTGCAAAAAGGCGCCAAATCGGTACAAGGCACGCTGATCGACGCATGTAAGGAAATTTTCCCCGGTGAAAAAATTGAACTTTACGGTGCAGGCCGTACCGATCAGGGAGTACATGCCCTGGGGCAGGTCGCCCATCTCGATGTAAAAAGTACGGTAAAACCTCAGCAACTGAAACACCTGTTGAACGACCACTTGCCGTACGATGTGGTGGTTACTCAAGTACAGCAGGCTGCACCCGGTTTCCATGCCCGCTACGATGCCGTGCACCGTTCGTATCTTTACCAGCTGTCGAAGCGTCCCTCTGCTTTCGGCAAAAAAATGGTCTGGTGGGTAAAAGACTCGCTCGACATTGCAAAAATGAAGCAGGTAGCTTCCCTGTTTACTGGCATGAAAGATTTTAAAAATTTTGCCGAAAAATCGGATGAAGAAAAGTCGACCCTCGTGGAAATCAGTAATATTGAAATCGCCGAAGTGGACGAACTGATCCTGATCCGTGTTTCGGGCAGTCATTTTCTTTGGAAACAGGTACGGCGCATGGTCGGGGTAATGGTCGAGGCCGGACGGGGAAAACTATCGGTTAGTGAGGTGGAATCGTTTTTCAAAAAGCCGTCGGATCTGATCGCAAAACTAACAGCTCCGCCGTCGGGCTTGTACCTTGAAAAGGTTTGTTACCCGGGCGATCCGCTGCCCGAGGGTTTTGAACCGGTAATCAGAGTGAAATAAAAGCACAATGTGTATCTTCGTAACAGATGAAGAGCTTTTACGACATATTGCAACAGACAGATTTTCAAAAGGAAGACCTGATCCGGATGTTAAATGCGGAAGGGGAAGACCGTGCGGCTTTGTTTGAGAAATCCGGGAAGGTAAAAAATGAGGTTACCGGCAATAAAGTCTATTTCCGGGGACTGATTGAATTTTCAAATATATGTTCGAAAGATTGTCTGTATTGCGGCATCCGCAAAGGCAATTCCAGGGTGTTGCGGTACGATCTGCCGGACAGTGAAATTCTGAAAGCCTGCCGTTTTGCATGGGAAAACCGCTTCGGATCGGTTGTGTTGCAGTCGGGTGAGTTATCGTCCCAGTCATTTGTAAAACGTGTCGGCAATCTGCTGAAAGCGATCAAAAGGCTTTCGAACGGAGAACTGGGAATTACCCTTTCGTGTGGCGAACAGAGCCGCGAGACCTATCTGCGTTGGTTCGAAAGCGGGGCTCACCGGTATTTGCTGCGTATCGAATCGTCGAACCCGGAATTGTACCGGAAAATTCATCCCGGAAACGAATTACACTCCTACGCGAAACGACTGGAATGCCTTCGTTTTTTACGGGAAACCGGCTACCAGACCGGCACCGGTGTAATGATCGGCCTTCCGTTCCAATCGGCCGAAAATCTGGCAGAAGACCTGCTTTTTTTCAAAAAAACGGATATCGATATGATCGGAATGGGGCCTTATATCGAACATGAAGATACCCCTCTTTACACTTACCGCCATCTGCTGAAGCCAAAAGCCGGACGTTTTGACCTCGCTTTGAAAATGATTGCAGCCTTGCGTTTGCTTATGCCCGATATAAATATAGCGGCAACTACGGCATTACAGGCTCTCGATCCGGCTGGCCGTGAAAAAGCCGTAAAAGTCGGGGCGAATGTGATTATGCCTGATCTTACGCCCTTCAGTTACCGGAAAGAATACCAGTTGTACGAGGGTAAGCTGTGCCCGGACGAGGATGCCTTGTTTTGTAAAAACTCTCCGGAATCCCGTATTGAAATTGCCGGTAACGAAATCGGTTACAGCGAATGGGGCGACTCGCAGCATTTTTTTAAACGCACAGAATAACCGATTACTCATTGTAAAACTGATTTTAAAGCTGAAGACTTTCCGTATTTCTTTTAGTTAATATGAATACCGGCAGTGATGCCCAGCCAGCCATCAAGGCCGGTGTGTTCTCCGTGGTGGGCAACTATTGTATAGGGTGCAAACCGGCTTCTGAATTCTTTCCGGTTGTTAGTAATCAGTAAATTCACCGCCGGCCCGGCAAAAATGCAGAAATGAGGACTGATCTTTTTTGTATACAGAAGTTTAATCTGTTGCAGATCGTTATACACATCGGTATACGTTTCTCCCTCATTTACATGATAAGTCATTGCTTCCAGTTGCAGCTTATAGCTGTCGTTATTTGCCAGGTGAGTACCAATCCCATAACCATACGCCCAGCAGTCTCTTGATCCTAAGAACTGAGTTCCCGCAGAAAAAATGGTGTAAAATTTCTCGACGCCGATCTTAAATGCCACCTGAGCATTCAACCCTTCACCAACCGATAGTTCCAATTCACGAAAGCCGTGTTTCACAATGCTCAGAACACCAATCGGGATACCGCTTTTTATAGTGTCGGCAATATTAATAAATCCCAGCTGAAGACCGTTTACTTCCCTGGCAACATTCAGCGCTCCTGCAATTTGTGTCCCGTTAAGTTTGCCGGATGCAAGATTTGCAAACCCGGAAATCTGTACTCCCCCCACATCACCGGAAACAATATTCAGCGCACCGGCCAACTGAACATTTTTTGCCTGCTTTTTCGAAAAATTGAGGAATCCGGCCATTTGCACACCATCTACTTCTCCGGTAGTAATATTTGCACCACCTGATAATTGTATGGCCTCGCCATTTCCTTTCACTATGTTTGCCAAACCGGAAACCTGTACACCCTGTACATCTTCACAAATATTAAGAGCGCCGGCCGTTTGAATAGCCAGCGATTTGCCGTTGGTAAAGTTGGCAAAACCGGCAACCAGAACGCCGTCAGCCTGGGCATAATTAAAGTTTGAAAAGCCGGCAAACTGAAATCCGTTGGAAATACCTTTGTTGAAATTACCGAAACCGGCAAACTGGAAACCGGCAAATTCTCCGGTTACAAAGTTACCGAAGCCGGCAAACTGGGTTCCCCTCACAAAATCGCGTTCGGTATTCGAAAAACCGGCAAACTCCAGTCCGGCCAACCCGGCAGAATAGCCTGATATTAAATTCAGTGAAAACTGGTTGATGCACTTTCCAGCATTTGTCCCGTTTGTGGTCAGAGGTGGGAAAAGTCCGATTGAAAAGGGTACCTTATCAGAGTTCCCGTGACTTTGGGCAAAAAGAAAACTCGCAGGAAACATCAATAAAACAGAAAAGACTATAATCTTAATTTTTTTCATTTTGAAATATTTTTCCGGTTTCTAAACTTTATATCTGTATAGACAGATAGACAAGGGAAAAAGCACAGGGTTGCATCCCGGAATGAAAAACTTCAAAAAAAACAGCATAAAAACTATTTTTTACACCGGAACGCTGTATGAGCCGATATGTTTCAGAGGAATTCCACCTTCACATTTTTTCTATACATTCGAACCGGATTCCGTTTTTGTCCCTCCATTCAATCCATTTATAATTATTATATTGAAATTCGCTGAATTCTCCTGTTTCAAATTTTATTTTGAACCTTTTCAATTTATTTTTTATGACCTCGATGGATTTTACAGTCAGGGATAGATGCTGTTCACTAAGAAAATCAGCCGGTAAATCCTTTTGTTTTATAAAGAAATGGAGATGTCTGTTTTCACACAATAATATATTTTCAGTACCTGTCTTTCTCCTGATTTCCAGATTGAAAAGAGATTCCAGGTAGTCTTTTGTTTCCTCTAAATCATTTACAAGCAAACAGATATGGTCTATTTGCTGCACAACAGAATCGTCCTTGTCTTCCCTGAAATTATCAGATTTTTTGATAGCCGGCATTTCCGTTCTGCTTTTTGCATTTTTCAGCACATTTCTGTACTGTATTTTTGCCTGTTGTTATAATCTTACTTTAACAACGACCTTCTTTACCATGCACCCTTTACCGATACTGATGCAGGGCTGATGCAGGTCTTGCGGAAAATAAACGGCAAACATTCCTGCCTCGAAATTTACCGGAGAGGTCGGTTCATCGTAAAAAACGCAGTCTTTTTCTTCGTTATACGGAACCGATGGCACCTGCCCGTTCAGAAGTGTTACTCCCATTGTTTCTTTTCCTGAAATAATGTACTGTACATCAATATACTTTTTGTGGGCTTCAATTTTACATTCCGAAACGGGTTTGGTATGGTACTCGCTGACAGCGGCGTAAATCAAGTCACCGTCAATCGGGTATTTGCCCGGTTCAACTGCCGAGAAATCGGTTTCCGAAATGTATTTTAAGGCGATGGCAATCCGTTCTCCCAGAACAGCATAGGTTCCTGAATTTTTTAGCTGATCAATAATCATGTGTCAATTAATTTAAAATATGTGCGAACTTAATGATTGTACAGAATATATAAAACTGGTCAGGCTTATTTCTTTTTTGGAAATAAATCCAGTAAGTTGACCCCGAAGCCAGGGGATTTGGCTCCCGGCGAATATGGATTAACTGTTTGTGGATTACTTCCTGTTTTATAGTCTACTGGACCTTCCATTCGTTTGATTTGGTCATTCATATTTGCAATATTCTTTCTGAAATTTGCCAATTCATAAGTATAATCGGATACGGTTACCTGACCCACTTCATACGGACAAAAACTGAGAAGAAAAATGTTTTCAACTGCTTCGTGCTGATTCGCATGAACAAACATACGTTGATATGAAATATGGTTAATTACAAGAGAATCGCCGGTTTGCACACGAGTCCGGAAATATCCCGAAGCATCTGTTGTAACAGTTTTCAGCGTTCTGCAGTTAAGTACATAGGCCCCTTCTACAGGAACAGAATCGGAATCGAGGACATAGCCTGAAAAAATAAACATACAGTCTGTAACTTCCTGAGAAGAAGCATTTATAACGGTAAAAAGCAGTAAACAAGCAGGTATCTTTTTCATACCTTCAGTTTTTATTGCAAGTTACGTGTAAAAGTTGTTAACTTATCTGAAGCATCTTTAAAAAGAATTAAGTGTTCTTAAAAATTGAAACTGAAAAAGAGTGAATTCATTAAGCAACAATCCGGCATTTTCTATATTAAGAACTATTTCAGATTATAATTATTTTCGGGTCTTATTTGATAAATCTTAAAATTATTTGTGATCTTTGCCGTGCTTTTTTAACAGAAACTCTCAATAAGTTTTAATTTATAACTCAACTATCATGTTTAAGATACAGACCTTAAATAAAATTGATGCTGAAGGACTTAAACTTTTCCCTTCAGCCAAGTATGAAATTTCAGGCGAAGAAAAAAATCCGGATGCGATTCTGGTCCGAAGCGCCGCTATGCACGATATGGAGATGCTTCCGAAGCTGAAAGCTATTGCACGTGCAGGCGCAGGGGTTAATAATATTCCTATCGACAAATGTACCGGGAAAGGTATTGTAGTTTTTAATACTCCGGGGGCAAATGCCAATGCAGTAAAAGAGTTGGTACTTGCCGGTTTGCTGCTTTCGTCGCGTGGCATTGTACCGTCGATCGAATGGGCTAAAACCCTGATCGGAAAAGGAAGTGAGGTACCGGCTTTAATAGAAGACGGCAAGAAAAATTTCGCCGGAACGGAAATAAAAGGAAAAACACTGGGCATAATCGGCTTGGGAGCAATCGGCGTTTTAATTGCAAATGCCGCACAGGCTCTGGAAATGGACGTAATGGGATACGACCCGTATATTTCAGTAAAACATGCATGGAAACTCAGCCGTAATGTAAAATATGCCGAAAGCCTTGATGTATTGCTTAGTCATGCCGATTATGTAACAATCAATATTCCGCAAACGCCCGAAACCAAAGGCTATATCTGCAAAGAAACCATCCGGATGATGAAGGACGGAGTGAAAATCATGAATTTTGCAAGAGGCGGCCTTGTTAAGAATGCAGATATAAAAGAGGCACTGGAATCAGGTAAAGTTTCCCGTTATGTAACCGATTTCCCGGACGAGGAAGTGCTGATGATGAAGAATGCAATTGCCATCCCACACCTCGGGGCATCAACGGAAGAGTCGGAAACGAACTGCGCTGTAATGGCTGTTGAACAGGTTATCGACTATCTTGAAAACGGGAATATCGTAAACTCGGTAAACTTTCCTACTGCCGAACTGGAACGTAACGGTGGCGCACGTATTATCATTGCCAACAAAAATGTTCCGAATATGGTTGGACAAATTACTTCAAAGCTTGCATCCGAAGGAATCAATATTGCCAACATGCTGAATAAAAATAAAGCCGAAATTGCATACAACATTATTGATATCGACTGTCACACTCCCGACAGCAGTCTTGCTGATAAGCTGCTCGCTGTTGAAGGAGTTTTTATGGTACGCATACTTCCTTCATTGAAATAAATCAAACTGACAATATTCAAACCCGGGTTATTTAGTAAAAATATTCCGGGTTTCTTTTTATTTTTCTGTGCCAAATGGAATTTAATTCTATTTTTGCACTGACTATAAACCTTACCTGCATAACGATTTAAAAATCTGGCAAAAAACTATTAAAATGAACAAAGATTTAGTAACTAAGGCAGCCGACAATATTCGGATTTTAGCGGCAGCAATGGTTGAAAAAGCCAAGTCCGGGCATCCCGGAGGTGCAATGGGTGGTGCTGATTTCGTAAGCATTCTATATTCCGAGTTTCTTAATTACGATCCTTCCGATATGGAATGGGTAAATCGTGACCGTTTTTTCCTTGATCCGGGACATATGTCGCCGATGCTGTACGGAATTCTGGCACTTGCCGGTAATTACAGTATGGACGATTGTGCCAATTTCCGTCAATGGGGAAGTGTAACCCCCGGACACCCGGAAATCGATGTAAAACGTGGAGTTGAAAACACTTCCGGTCCGCTTGGACAAGGTCACACAATGGCAGTAGGTGCTGCTATTGCAGAACGTTTCCTGGTACAGCGTTTCGGAGAATGGATGGCCCACAAAACGTATGCATTCATTTCAGACGGAGGTGTTGAGGAAGAAATTTCCCAGGGAGCAGGCCGTATTGCAGGCTTTCTCGGACTGAGTAACCTGATTATGTTTTACGACTCGAACGACATTCAGCTTTCAACGAATACAAATGAAGTAACGAATGAAGATACCGCTAAAAAATATGAGGCGTGGGGATGGAAAGTTGTGACTATTGAGGGAAACAATGCCGACCAAATCAGAAAAGCTTTGAAAGAAGCCAATGCCGAAACAGAAAAGCCAACCCTGATCATCGGTAAAACGATTATGGGCAAAGGTGCGGTAACCGACGACGGAAGCAGTTTCGAACGGAAATGTTCGACCCACGGTATGCCTTTAAGTAGTGCCGGCGCTTCATTCGAAAAAACAATTGCCAATTTAGGCGGAAATCCTGCTAACCCGTTCGTTATTTTCGACGATGTAAAGGAACTGTTTGCAAAACGCAGGGACTTTTTAATTAAAGCTGCTGCTGCAAAAAAGACAGAACAGGCTAAATGGGCAAAGGAAAATCCGGAACTGGCAGCCAAATTTGCTAAATTCTTCTCGAAAAAAGCACCTGATTTTGATTACAGCAAAATTGAACAGAAACCGGATTCTGCAACCCGCGGAGCTTCGGCAACAGTCCTGGCAGCATTTGCCGGCGGAATTGAAAATATGATTGTTGCCTCAGCTGACCTTTCAAATTCGGATAAAACCGACGGTTTCCTGAAAAAGACAAAAGCATTCAAAAAAGGCGATTTCAGCGGATCATTCTTTCAGGCAGGAGTATCAGAACTTTCTATGGCCTGTATTATGAGCGGAATGGCACTTCACGGCGGTATTATCCCGGCCTGCGGAACATTCTTCGTTTTTTCCGATTACATGAAACCGGCAGCACGTATGGCCGCCCTGATGGAACTTCCTGTAAAATATATCTGGACACACGACGCTTTCCGTGTCGGGGAAGATGGCCCGACCCATCAGCCTGTTGAACAGGAAGCCCAGATCCGTTTGCTGGAAAAACTGAAAAACCACAAAGGACACAGTTCCATGTTGGTTTTACGTCCGGCCGATTGTGAAGAAACGACCATTGCCTGGAAAATGGCTGTTGAAAATACGACAACCCCGACTGCTTTGATCCTGTCGCGGCAGAATATTAAAAACCTGCCTGAAGGAACTGATTACAGCGGAGTAGAAAAAGGAGCATATATTGTACGCGACACCCAGGGAACTCCCGATGTAATTCTTCTGGCCAGCGGGTCTGAGGTAAGCACTTTGGTCGAAGGCGCCGGATTACTCGAAAAAGAAGGCATCAAATGCCGGATTGTTTCGGTTCCTTCTGAAGGTTTATTCCGCAACCAACCTGTCGAATACCAGAATTCAGTACTGATACCCGGAGTGAAGAAATTCGGTATGACTGCCGGATTGCCCGTAACTCTTGAAGGTCTGGTCGGTGCCGATGGCACTGTATTCGGCCTTGAATCGTTCGGTTTGTCAGCTCCATATAAAGTGCTGGATGAAAAACTTGGTTTCAATGGACAAAATGTTTACAATCAGGTAAAAGCGCTGTTTGCTTAACATTTTTTATACATAAACAGGAAAAGCTGTCTTCGACACCGGAGACAGCTTTTTTTATGCGTGCTCTTTTTGCTCAAAACAGCAAAAATTCTGTCTGGTTTTTTATTTTCCACCGTAAGTATTATTTTCGGCCAGCAAAACCGGAAAAAACGTTATTATGGATATTATTCAGGTAACTGAAAAAAAAACGATTACAGCCTTTTATGAACTTCCTTTGAAAATTTACAAAAACGATAAAAACTGGATTCCGCCTCTTCGCATGATGACGGAAGATACTTTTGACCCTAAAAAAAACACTGGTTTTATTCATGGCGATGCCCGTCGGTGGATTATAAAAAACGGGGAATCGGTAATCGGACGTATCGCTGCATTTTTCGACCGCAGTAAAATAAAAAAAGGAGATGAAGCGGCCGGAGGAATCGGCTTTTTTGAATGTGAAGACAATCAGGAATCGGCCGACATGCTTTTCGATACGGCACGCGACTGGCTTAAAAAAGAAGGTCTTACCGCAATGGACGGGCCTGTTAATTTTGGCGAAAATTTTTTCAACTGGGGACTTCTGACTGATGGGTTTCAGCAACAAGGATTTGGAATGCAGTATCATCCGCGCTATTACCTGAAACTGTTCGAAAATTATGGCTTCAAAACCTATTACAAACAATTCACTTACCATCTCGATGTAACAGACCCCGATCTGCCTGAACGGTTCTGGAAAATTGCTGCCTGGGTTGCCCAAAAGAAAGACTATCAGTACAAAACATTTTCATTTAAAGAGCAGGACCGCTGTATCGACGATTTTCTGGCTATACACCGGCAGGCATGGACAAAACACGGGAATTACAAACCCATCAGCCGCAAGGATCTGAAGGCCCTGATACACGAAGCAAAAGCAGTACTCGAAGAAGATTTTATCTGGTATGTTTACCATAAGGATGAACCAGTCGCTTTTTTTATGATGATACCTGACCTGAATCAATTGATTAAGTACACAAAAAACGGGGAACTGAACTTGTTTAAACTCCTGAAACTTCTATATCTGAAACAAAAAAAAGTAATTACCCGGTGCCGGGTACTGGTAATGGGAGTGATCCCGAAATTCCAGGGAGCAGGAATCGAATCGGGAATCTTCTGGCATATAAAACAGGTATTACTGAAAAAGGACTGGTATAACGAAATAGAACTCAGCTGGGTCGGCGATTTCAATCCGAAAATGATTGCCCTGTTTAAGGCGGTGGGAAGCAAATATGCAAAAACGCATGAAACAATGCGCTATCTTTTCGACCGGGACAGGCCATTCGAAAGGTTATCGCTGATTGGAGATAAAAGCGTATAATAAATCCGCAAAATATCGTAATTTGGTTGCAAAATCAAACATCCATGAAAATCATAAAAGTTGCTGATAAACGAACAAAGAGGCTTTTTCATAAAGTGCCGCACCTGATTTACAAAAACGACAAAAACTGGGCGGCACCGCTTGAAGGAATGGTTGAAAGTGTTTTTTCTCCCGATAAAAATCCTTCTTTTAAAGATGGTATTGCAGAGCGTTGGATCCTGCTGGATGAAAAGAATGCCCTTGTCGGACGGATTGCTGCTTTCATTCAGTATGGGAAATCGAAAACGTACGAACAACCTACCGGAGGTTGCGGTTTTTTCGAATGTACCGACAACTTCGAGGCTGCAAAAATTTTATTCGATACAGCAAAAGAATGGTTGGCTCAACACGGAATGGAAGCGATGGACGGTCCTGTAAACTTTGGCGAGAACTATATGAACTGGGGTTTGCTGGTCGATGGTTTTATGCCGCAGGGCTACGGAATGCCATACAATCCGCCTTATTACGAAGCACTTTTCCGGAAATATGGTTTTGAAGTTTATTTTGAACAGTACAGCTATCACATCGATTATACCGTACCTTTTCCTGAACGGTTCTGGAAAATTGCCGGCTGGATAGCCCAAAAACCCGAATACAACTTTAAACATTTCGAATATTCGCAAACCGAAAAATTTATTCGCGATTTTGGTACTGTTTACGATGGGGCATGGCGCTTCCACGAACACTTCAAGCCGCTCGATCCACAGGATTTGCGCGATTTTATTATGTCGGCAAAAGCAATACTCGACCCCGAAATGATCTGGTTTGCATATCATGGGGAAGAGCCAATCGCCATGTTCGTGATGGTTCCCGATATTAACCAGATACTTCAAAAATTAAACGGGAAAATGAACCTTATCAATATCATAAAATTCTTCTGGTACAAAAAACGGAAAATCATCAGCCGGACCCGTATCCTGATTATGGGAGTCGTTCCCAAATATCAGAGATCAGGAGTTGAATCGGCAATTTTCTGGCATCAGGACAAACTTATGAAGAAGAAACCCCAGTATAAAGAGCTGGAGCTTTCGTGGGCCGGCGATTTTAACCCTAAAATTATATCTCTCTATAAATCGGTAGGAGGGAAGCAGATGAAGACACATTATACCATGCGTTATCTTTTCGACCGGAGTAAACCGTTTCACCGTGCACCGATTATTACCTGAAAAGGAATATTATTACAACAAACGGCAATGTTAATTCAGTAAAAAGGAGAAAGATAATACTGCAAAAATCAAAAAAATCTTTTTTGAAGGGTTTGCATATTAAAAGAGTATATATATCTTTGCAAGCCAATTTAAGTAAATGATAAAGAGATAATACGTCAGGGCCGGGCAAAGGCTTGTTTCGTGTAACAATAAAAATAAATTCTATAAAAATGAAAAAAGGAATACATCCGGATAGCTATCGCATGGTTGCGTTCAAAGATATGTCGAACGAACATGTTTTTATTACTAAGTCGACGGTTAATACGAGGGAAACCATTGATATTGATGGCGTTGAGTATCCGTTGGTGAAGTTGGAGATTTCGAGTACTTCTCATCCTTTTTATACCGGTAAAATGAAACTGGTTGACAGTGCCGGTCGTGTTGATAAGTTCATGAGCAGGTACCAGAAGCACATGGATGCAAGAAAGAAATAATTGGGAAAAAGCGATATCGAAAAGCTCCGCGGATAACGGGGCTTTTTTTTTCCTGTGCTCTGCATAAACGACGGGACCGGATTTGTTGGCATGGCTATTGAAATACAAGGGACAATGAAAAATAAAGACTTTCAGAAAGTCATTATGTCAAAAATACACGAAAAATATGGGCGAGAATAAAAATCAGAATATTCAAAAAATATACTTATCAGGTTTAACCAATGAGGATTCAGAGTTTATTCCGATTATTGCCGATGGCGACGACTCCGATCTGAACGATTTTGTTTTGCCTGACAATCTGCCAATTTTGCCACTTCGGAATACCGTTTTGTTCCCGGGCGTGGTACTTCCGATCACAGTCGGACGGAAAAAATCGCTGGATCTGATAAAGGATGTATACCAAGGAACCCGGCTTTTGGGTGTGGTTGCACAAAAAGACGGATCGGTTGACGACCCGAAACCCGGTGAGATTTACAGAATCGGGACAGTTGCTCAAATTCTGAAAATCCTGGAAATGCCTGACGGTACCACATCTGTAATAATACAGGGTAAACGCAGGCTCGAAATCAGGGAAATAGTAAGAGAACTTCCTTATATGCTCGGTGTTGTAAATATTCTGGAAGACATAAAGCCCCTTGAAGAGAACACTGAATTCTCGGCAATTGTAGGCTCTTTGAAAGATCTTTCAATTAAAATCGCCCAATTTTCGGCAAATGTTCCTCCTGAAGCTACTTTTGCAGTGAAGAACATTGAAAACTCTACTTTTCTGATCAACTTTATTTGTTCGAATACCGATATTAAAGTGGAAGAAAAACAGGAGTTACTCGAAATTCCGAATATACGTGACCGGGGTATCCAGGCGATCTCTTATCTGGTAAAGGAAGTCCAGATGGCCGAACTAAAACGGGATATTCAGAAGAAAGTAAAACTTGAACTTGATCAGCAACAACGTGAATATCTGCTGAATCAGCAAATAAAAACCATTCAGAACGAACTGGGTGGAAATCCGACAGAACAGGAAATTGCCGAGTTAAAGGAAAAGGCAAAAACGAAAAAATGGACAAAAGAGACAGCTGACTTTTTTGAAAAAGAAGTTGATAAGCTTCCACGGCTAAATCCGGCTGCGGGTGAGTATTCTGTACAGTTTTCGTATTGCCAGACCTTGCTGGAACTTCCGTGGAATGAATATACGGAAGATAATTTTGACCTGAAAAATGCAGAAAAAATATTAAACGAAGACCACTACGGACTGGAAACGGTTAAGGAACGTATTCTCGAACATCTGGCCGTTTTAAAGCTGAAGAAAGATATGAAAGCGCCTATTCTTTGTTTGTATGGTCCTCCCGGAGTGGGAAAAACTTCGCTGGGGCGTTCAATTGCAAAGGCGCTCGACCGTAAATATATCCGGATGAGCCTGGGGGGACTGAGGGATGAAGCGGAAATCCGCGGGCACCGGAAAACATATATCGGGGCAATGCCGGGGCGTATTATTCAAAATATAAAAAAAGCAAAATCGTCAAATCCGGTTTTTATTCTTGATGAAATTGATAAAGTTTCAGCTGATTTTCACGGAGATCCGGCTTCTGCTTTGCTCGAAGTGCTTGATCCGGAACAAAACTTTGAGTTCCACGACAATTATATCGAACTGGAATTCGACCTTTCGAAAGTAATGTTTATTGCAACTGCAAATACACTGAACACGATTGCCCCTCCTTTGCGTGACAGGATGGAACTGATTGAGGTGAGTGGATATATTGTTGAAGAGAAAGTGGAAATTGCAAAACGTCACCTGATTCCCAAACAGTTGGAAAATCATGGTGTTTCGTCCGATGATCTGAAAATCCCGGGCGAAGTTATTGAATATATTATCCAGGCTTATACGCGGGAGTCAGGAGTTCGCGAACTGGATAAAAAAATTGCAAAAATAATTCGACGGATTGCCCGTAAAGTCGCATTCGGCGAATCATATAACAAAACCCTGTCGAAAGATGATATCCGCGAATTGCTCGGCGTTGTTCGGTACACCAGGGAAATGTATCAGGGGAATGATGTGGCAGGTGTTGTTACCGGGTTGGCCTGGACCGTAGTAGGCGGGGAAATATTATTTGTTGAAACAAGTGTGAGCAAAGGAAATGGGATCCTTACACTGACGGGAAATCTGGGTAATGTGATGAAAGAATCGGCAATGCTGGCCCTCGAATTTATAAAGGCACATGCTGACGAATTGAACATACCTGCCAATTTTTTCGAAAAGTATAACATCCATGTTCATGTACCTGAAGGGGCAATTCCCAAAGATGGTCCTTCAGCCGGCATTACAATGGTAACATCCATTGCTTCGGCAATAACCCAGCGGAAAGTACGAAAAAATATAGCCATGACCGGAGAAATTACCCTGAGGGGAAAAGTATTGCCGGTCGGGGGAATCAAGGAAAAAATACTTGCAGCAAAACGTGCAGGCATCAGCGAAATAATTCTTTCTGAACAAAATAAAAAGGATCTGGAAGAAATTAAAGATATCTATATTAAAGGACTGAATTTCTATTTTGTAAAAAATATCAGGGATGTTCTTGAACGTGCATTACTGAAGATGAAAGTTGAAAATGCGGTAAAATATAAATAAAAGCTTTTCCCCACGAAGCCCGCACAAAAATAAGCTGATCTGTAAATTCAGCAATGGTTCAGTTACCCAACGTAATACGAACGCCAGATAGGTCAAAAGTTGTATAAACTAATCCGATAATAAAACTAACGATACGAAAGAATGAATTATGAAAAAGAACAATATTTCTCTTCTTTTTATGGGATTGATCGGAATGACATTCTTTTTTCTTACAGCCTGTGAAAGGGATGATGATGCAGTCTATGACACTTTCAACGATGACAGTGGATTAAGAAATTTAATTGTTGTAATCAGCGACCTGCACCTTGGAGCGGATCTTAGTTATGCAGAGATCAATGAGAATCGGGAGCCTCTTAAGGCTTTTCTCGAAAAAATAAGGACTTCCCGCAGTGTTAAAGAACTGGTTATCGATGGCGACTTGCTGGACGAATGGTACGTTCCTGCAACGAATGACACTTATAACGGTAAAGATCAGGCTGATTTTGTTAAACGGATAGCAACGACTAATAGCGAGGTAATAGAAAAATTTAATCAAATCATTCAGGAAGGGAAGGTTTTGGTTACTTATGTTCCCGGGAATCATGACATGGCAATATCTGCAGATAATATAGATCTTATTCTTCCGGGAATAAATCAGGCCCGCGATGCTGACGGTCTGGGTACTTACTCGCCTTCCGGCTATCCGGAAATTGCCATTGAACACGGGCACCGATATAACATTATTGCTTCACCTGATCCGATTTCTAATCAGGATATTGCAGCAGGCACCATATTGCCTGCCGGTTATTTTTTCACAAGACTTGCAGTGCAGCACGTAATTCAGGATTGTACTCAAAATGCGGATGTTATTCCTTTAGTAACACCCAATACTGCGGGAGGTGCCAGCCAGGCTCTGCTTTATGGTTATTGGCAGAGTTGGGCATGGTGGTTAAATATGTTGCCTATAGAAAATTATTTTAACGAAAAGATGATTGTTACCAATATCGACGGATTTACCGATACACTTTCAGTGAACGATTTACTTCCTTATCAGGATGTTCAGGGAGAGGAAATAAAAGTGACACTTTACAAAGGAATTCAGGATACATGGGCAGAGAGGAGTACCCGCAACAACGTTGCTGTTACCATAACGGCGGCCGATGCTTTTAAATATGCCGCTTTAACAACGGGAACCGATACGATGGCTGTAATTCAGTATTTTTCAAATCCAAATTCAACCAAAAGGATTGTTATCTTCGGACACTCCCACAAAGCCAAAATCAAGGAGTATAACAACTATAGCGGACAAAAATCCATTTATGCAAATTCAGGCACATGGATAGACGACAATCCGAGTGGTTCCACGATGGATTTTGTTGTCATAACCCCTCAAAACAACAAGACTGATTCGCAAACCTTCGTAACGCTTTATAATTTTGCAGATGAAGTGGAAATGGTAATGGCGAAAGACTCATTACAACTTTGATAAACAGAGATGCTAATATAATGTAGGAATTACGTTGGAAACACGACGCTATAACTAATTGACAGTTTATTCGGGCAACAAACATTGCAACAGTTTTAGTGGTGTTTGACAGGAAAACAGCGCGAAATCGGCAAATAATCAGAGCACATCCCGGTATATGAAACGTTGGTAACGTATATTTCGAATATTATTCATATCATTCGACACAAAATACGCCCGATTTTAATCGTTGATGTCGATTTAAACAAAGAGTACGCGTTGTGGCATTTCAAACATTATCGCATAAACTGTGAAAACGGGACAGTGATCTTTCCCCGAATATTATTCTATCGGAAAGCATTTCATCCTTTCAAAAAAATTAATGCTTCTTCGGGAGAGAGGTTCTTCGTAATTACTTCCTTTCACTGAAATGGTACATGTTTGGTTTGTCCGGTCAACCCGTCTGAGGTATCTCATATTTATTGCAGTTGAACGCCCGATTCTGTGTACATTTAAATTTGCAAATAACATAGTAACCTTGTTAAGTGAACAATTGACCGTTTCGGTGCTGCCGTCACCCAGATAAAAGATACAACTGTTTCCGTTCGCCCGTATTAATGCAATTTCATCTACATGCAGAATTACCACACCATTGCGAGTTGGAAATTTGAATTTTCCGGATATCTTTTGAGATTGAATTAAAATCTCAAACTTACGATCGTCTTCCTCTTTGTTCTGTTTCTGTCTGAATTTGGAAACTACAGATTCAAGTTCCTCCGGTCCGAAAGGTTTGACCATATAAGCCAATGGCTCAGTAACAATTACATCGTAAGCATATTTATTAAATGCGGTGGTAAAAACAATCTGAATCTTATAGTTTCGTTCCTTTATTATCCGGGCAATTTCAACACCACTGATATCTGGCATATCAATATCTAAAAAAACAAGCGCGGGAAGATTTTCACTGATCAGTTTTAGCCCATCTTCTCCCGACGATGCTTTACCAATCAATTCAATATCAGGTAATAGTTTCAGATAAGTTTCAAGAAGTATCAAGGCTTCTTCATCGTCGTCGATTAATATTGTCTTAATTAAATCTTCCATCTCTTTCCTTTTTAAAAATCCATACTGCACAAAGCCTTTAAATGAGTTTTTGCCCCCTGAACCACGAATTCCCTCCCATCTGCAATCAACAGGCAGGTGTCATTACTACGGTTTACCGATCTCAGCCATTTCACGTTAATTAACACAGAGCGGCTAATTCTTACAAAATTAAATTTTGTGAGAACCGACTCTACTTTCATAAGATAAGTATTTGCCAGTTCCCTCTTCCCGTTTGTTAAGTAAATATCAGTATACGAACCATTGGCCTGACAATACACAATATCTCCGGGTTCCACAATTATATAACTGTTTTTTGAATTGAATTTTATTTTTACGCTATCATTTATTCCTTTTAAAACCTGCTTGAGTTTGCCTTCCGGGTCCGTAATTATTTTCAGGCGAAAACGGTCAATGACGTTATAAAGTTCCACTTTTGAAACGGGCTTCAGAAGATAATCAAAAACATCGAATTTAATTGCATCCACTGCAAAATTCCGGAAAGAAGAAACGACCACAAAATGTGTATTAATTTTTTGTTTACTAAGTAGTTCTAAAAAATCAACTCCTGATTTTCCGGGTAATTGAATATCCAGAAAGACAATATCAGGTAATGTTTCCATTAGTTTGAAAAGCGCGTCCTCAGCAGTACAAGCTTCAATTATTTCAGAAAAACCTCCATGTTGCTTCAGGTAAAGATGCAGTAATTCTCTTGATTCCTTGTCATCCTCAACGATTAAAGCAGTAACCCTCATGTTCTTCATGATCACAAGTAGTATTCAATTCCGTTTAATTTTTTTTAAAGATAGAAAAATGTTTTAAAAAACTTATGTCAAAAGGGTACGGACATTTTTTTGATTTTAATGCATTATGTATAGTTTTTATTCTGGTTGTTTATCCTATTTTTGTAAAAATCAAGTTTTTATTATGATACAGATTCAGGGAAAAACACGAAATATTTTTTTAATAATCGGAGGACTGATTGTTGTGTTCCTGATATGGTACTTCAGCTCGATAGTAACCTATATCCTGATTTCTGCTGTTCTTTCATTAACAGGAAGGCCTGTTGTCCGCTTTCTTCAAAAAATAAGGATCTGGAAGATACGGTTTTCCAGGTCATTCAGTGCTTTCCTGACTCTCATCCTGATGTGGTTTTTGTTTATCGGTTTTTTCAGATTCATGATTCCGCTTCTTGTAAATGAGTTTGAACAATTATCTACGATCGATTTCAAAACTGTTATTGAAGAAATTGAAGAGCCTGTCCGCCAGATTATGAGTTTTGCCAATCATAATCCCAATGTTGAAATAAACGACCAAACTTTTCTGGAGATTGTAAAAGAACAATTAAGCAGGAAGGTCGATTTTTCACAGCTGTCTGATGTCTTCGGATTTATGGCAAATACGCTGGGAGAGATACTGGTTGCATTTTTTTCGGTTTCATTTATTACCTTCTTTTTCCTGAATGATGAAAACATGTTCAAGGAGAGTATTTTGCTGATTATACCGACCGATTACGAACAAAAAGTAAAAAAAATACTGCACTCGGTTTATTACCTGCTACGCCGTTATTTTATCGGGCTGATGTTTGAAATTCTTATGGTGATGGCATTGGTAACCCTTGGCCTTACAATTGTCGGGATTGGTTTCCAACATGCAGTAGTGATCGGCCTTTTCTGCGGCTTATTTAACATTATTCCGTATCTGGGCCCCTGGATGGGTGCTCTGATTGGACTATTGATTGGCATTGCCATAAACCTGCATACCGATTTTATGGAACACACATTACCATTGTTAGGCCTCATGGCCCTTGTTTTTGCAGTGGTACAGGTTATCGATAATGTTCTGTTCCAGCCCCTGATTTACTCAAACAGTGTAAAAGCACATCCTATGGAAATTTTTCTGGTAATTATGGTTGCCGGAAGTGTTGCCGGAATTATCGGAATGATACTGGCTATACCGGCCTATACAATTCTGCGTGTGGTGGCAAAAGAATTTTTTACCAATATGAAAGTCGTCCGGAAAATAACCGAAAACCTCGATAAAATCGAATAATCAGGAACTTCCGGTATTAAATATTTTCCTGAAATTTTGTCTTCTGCTGAAAAACTATAGCAGACTATCCAGTTTCCCTGTTAACCGGTCAATTTCAATTTCCAAAGTTTTTATTGAATAGCCCAGTTGAATTAACCTGTTCTGTGCATTGATTACCGAAATTTGTGCCTGCCTGAAGTCGTACCCGTCAATAGCTCCTTTTTCGAACTGAACACGTGCAATTTCCTGCGACTTCTCAGCCAGTGAGACGTTATCGGCTGCCAATGCCATTTGTTTGAGTAACGACTGGTATTCAGAATATTTGTCAAGTACATCTGCCGAAATCAGTTCTGTTTTATTCTGCCGTGTCAGCGTACTGTTCTCGTTTGCCAGTTTCTCGTTTTCAATGGCTTTATTCAGGTTTCCACCGTTATACAGGTTAAAACGGACGGTGATTCCCAGCGTACTTCCGTAAGTACGGTTAAGCTGGGTAACTCCAATTTCATTTGTCTGCTTCGAATAGGAATAACGGCCGTACACATCAACCTGCGGGTATCGTGATGCCTGCTGAATACGCACATTTTTTCCGGCAATTATTTCCTGAAGCTGAGCCATACGAATGTCTTTGTTTGATTGAACAGCCTGTTCTGTCAAGGTGCCGACCGGATCAATACCCGACGGATTGAATGCCTGATCGGCCGGAATAAGCACTGTCGCCGGATCGTTACGCGCTAAACGGTTCAGTTCTATCTGTAAACTTTTTATCACCTGTTGCTGACTGATTATATCGAGACTATCGGTATGATAATCCATCAATGCAAGGTTATAGTCCAGGATTGAACCACTGCCTACTTCCTTTTTCTTCGCTTCCAATTGGTACCGGAATTTTGAGACGGCACAGGTTTTACGCAGATTCCCGAGTAATGCCAGTTCCCTGACCAGTTGGAAATAAGCGATCGAAACATCGGTGATGGTCTGTTCCATAAAATACCGTGCATCGATGGTTCCGATTTGTTCGAGAAGGGCCAGTTTACTGCGCTGGGCAAACATTTTAAAGCCGTCGAAAACAGTCCAGTCCATTTCGGCATAAGCATTGTAAATTTTAGTTTCCGCATTTTTACCATCACGAACCGTTCCGTTGTACAATTCCTGATGAGTATTGTTTGATGCATCGGAAAAACTCCCCTGCACATCGACCGAAGGAAGGAAACCGGCATTTCCGGCTGTATTGTTATTGGCCGCCTGCAATGCTTCATTCCTGACTATTTTTATCTGATAATTTTCTGTCAGCACACGGTTAATCAAATCGGAAAGCGTAACGGGTTCCTGTGCCTGTTGCTTTAACGTAACGGAAAGCAGCAAGACGGTCAGAATAATAATTTTATTGAATTTCTTCTGCATAAACTTTCTTTGATTTGTCGGCAATAAACGTGTAAAGAGACGGAATAATAAAAAGGGTCAGAATCAGGGAGAAAATGAGTCCGCCAATAATTGTAATTCCCATCGGAATACGGCTGGTTGACGCATCGCCAAGGGCAAGGGCAATAGGCAATGCGCCCAGTACCGTTGCCATGCTGGTCATCAGAATAGGACGGAACCGCTGGATTGAAGCCTGGGTCGCAGCTTCAATGGCAGATAATCCCTGTTGTCTTTTCTGATTGGCAAACTCAACGATCAGAATCCCGTTTTTGGTAACAATGCCGACCAGCACAATAATCCCGATTTCACTGAAAATATTCAGTGTCTGTCCGAAAATATACAGAGACATCAGTGCTCCGGCTAATGCCAGCGGAACCGTAAACATAATTGTCAGCGGGTCGCGGAAGCTTTCAAACTGAACGGCCAGTGTAAGATAAACCAGGATCAGTGCAAAAATGAATATCAACAGAATATTGCCCGAACTTTCTGCATAATCGGAAGCACTTCCGGTTAATGCAGTGCTGAACGATTCATCCAGCACCTCACCGGCAATCCGGTTCATTGCATCCACTCCGTCGCCGATTGTTTTTCCCGAAGCCGGAGATGCCGAAACAGTGGCAGCAACATAGCGGTTAAAACGTAAAAGCTGTGGCGGACGGCTATCCAGTTTCATTTTTACCAGGTTGTCGAGTGTAACCATTTCTCCGTATTTATTTCTTACAGCCATGCTCATCAGGTCGAACGGTTCGTTTCGTTCTTCCCGTCCGGCATTTACAATCACGTAATATTGTTTCCCGTCTTTTATAAAATAGCCTACACGCTGTTCGCTTAAATAAGTCTGGATCGTCCGGGCAATATCGCTTGCCGAAACGCCCATGTCAAGAGCCTTGTCTCGTAAAATTTCAACCGTATATTCAGGTTTGTTAAACTTCAGGTCAATTGTTACGGCATCGAAAGTCGGGTCAGACATTGCTTTTTCCATGAATACCGGGATTACCTTCCGAAGCCGTTCCAGATCAGGCGCCTGTATTACAAACTGGACAGGTAATTTGTTCCGTCCACCCCGGCTGGCACTGATCGTTGGTTCCTGAATAACAAGAGTCTGGGCAAAGTTGTATTTTTTTACCAACCGGGTAAGTTGTTGCGCAACTTCCATTTGGGTACGTTTTCGTTGAGATGGAGGGCACAGGGAAATACGCAGATAAGCAGTATTTACCGGAGAAGAAGAACCGCCACCAAAGGCTGTTATTTCCATTAAAAATTGTTTTTCCTTTAAGGTATCGAGCAATTGCATCAGCTTTTGCGCGTAAGCATCCATTGCTTCATACGATGTTCCTTCGGGTGCTGTAGCCGTCAGTCGGATTCTGCTTTTATCCTCAACAGGAGCCAGTTCCCGTTGCAGCATGGAACCGAACAATACAATTAATCCGGCAGTGACCACAATTACAGGAAAAGCCATCCACCGTCTTCGCATAAAACCTTTTAAAAGACGCGAATAATGTTTGATCAGAAAATCAACAATATTTTTGAAGACTTTCATTACCCGGCCGGTTGTATCTTTCTTCTTCAATATACGGGAGCTCATCATCGGGGTAAGCGATAATGACACAAAAGTTGAGAGCAAAATGGCTCCGGAAACGACCATCGCAAACTCACGGAAAAGCCGTCCGGTAAGGCCTTGCAGAAAAAAGATGGGAAGGAACACGCAAATAAGGCTTACCGATGTTGAAATAACGGCAAAGAAAACTTCTCTCGATCCTTTAAAAGCAGCCTGCACCGGGTCCATCCCTTGATCGACCTTGGTATATATATTTTCAAGTACCACAATCGCATCGTCGACGACCAGACCGGTCGCAAGTACCAGCCCCAATAAGGTTAATATATTGATTGAATATCCGGCCAGATACAGAATGAAATAAGTTCCGATTAATGAAATAGGGATGACGACAATCGGGATCATGGTGGTACGCCAGCTCCTCAGGAAAAAGAAAATAACCAGCAGTACAAGAGCAAACGAAATAAAGATTGTCTCTTTTACTTCGTTGATCGCTTTACGAATGCTGATTGTCGTATCGAGCGCAACATCCAGTTTTATATCGGAAGGTAATTCCTTTTTTATCTGTTCAATCCGGCGGAATGCTTCATCAACAATTTCGATATAATTAGCCCCCGGCTGAGGCTGCAAAGCTACACCGACCATCGGCACCATGCCATTGCCCCGCATGATTGTCCGTTCGTTTTCAGCTCCCAGACGGACTGTACCCACGTCGGACAAACGAACCAGCACATTCCCTTTTTTTGCAACAATCAACCGGCTGAACTCTTCCGGCGTATTCAGGCGACCCTGTGCCCTGATGGAATATTCGGTTTTTTCTCCTTCCAGCCGGCCTGCAGGTAATTCTATATTCTGGGCTTCCAGTGCCTGTCTGACATCAGTGGAAGTCAACCCGTATGATTCCAGTTTATCCGGAATAAGTTCGATACGCATAGCATATTTCCGTTCGCCCCATATACGGATACTGCTGACTCCCTGAATAGTCTGAAGCCTCTCTTTAAAAATATTATTCCCTATTTCCGACAATTCGAGCAAGCTGCGTTTATTGCTCTGCACTGTCACCGACAAAATGGTTTGTGCGTCGGCATCTGCCTTTGAAACCACCGGCGGGTCGGCATCAGAAGGCAGTTTTGAAACGGCACCTGAAACTTTATCACGTATGTCATTTGCCGCATTATCCAGATCGCGGCCTGTATCAAATTCAATAGTAATGGAGCTTTGTCCATCGGAACTTACCGAGCTTAATGTTTTTATTCCGTCGACACTGTTTATCGCTTCCTCAAGCGGTTCTGTAATCTGCGATTCGATGATTTCGGCATTGGCACCCGGATAACTTGTCGAAACGGTTATTACCGGAGGGTCGACACTGGGGTATTCGCGTACCCCCAGCGACATAAAGCCAACTATTCCAAAAAGCACAAGTGCAATGGCAAAAACGCTTGCCATTACCGGACGTTTTATACTTAAATCTGATAATGTCATAACCCGGCTGTACTTGCAATTTTACTGATTGTAACAGGCATTCCTTCGCGGACTTCCATTAAACCGGTGGCAAGCAGCGTATCTCCGGGGAACAAACCTTCCTGAATAAGTACCAATTTATCGGTACGTACGCCTGTTGTCACTGTACGTTTTAAGGCTTTGCCTCCTTTACACACAAAAACGGTCTCCGCCCCCAATTCAGGAGTTACCAGCTGGGTAGGTATTGCAATGGACGAATCGTGAACATCCAATATCAGCAGGGCTTCAGCAAAATCGCCCGGCAGCCAGTTGTGCCGGTTTTCGAGTAATGCCCGGGCCTGAATGGTTCTCGTTTGTTCGTCAATTAAGGGGTTCAGCGCATAAACAGACGCTGTAAGCGTGTCGTTATTCGATGTTACTTTTAGTTCCTTCCCTACAGATAACTGGTTCATATACCTGCCAGGAAGGTTAAAATCGACCTTCATCCTGTCTGTTTGGGCTATTTGCGTAATGGTTTGTCCTTGTGTAAGATAAGCTCCAATACTAAAATTACGTAAACCTATTTGTCCGGTAAAGGGTGCAGGAACACTGGCAAGCTCTGTATAAACCGATAGCTCCTCGATTTTTGCCTCCAGTTGCTGTACTTCTGAACGAGCTATATCTACTTCTTCCTGGCTTGCTCCTTCTGCTTTCAGCAATGCTTCTTTCCGGTTAAGTTCTTCCTTTCCTGCAACAAGTTGTGCCTTTAATCCTTTGATCTGGGCTTTCCATACCCGATCGTCTATCTGAATAAGTGACTGTCCTTTGTTTATTGTCTGACCTTCTTTAAAATGAATAGCCAGTACAGTTCCGGCCACCGGCGTTTTTATATCAACAGTTTCAAAAGGAAGCAAATTGGCAGTGACAGTCAGCTTGTTCTCGAAATGTCCGGGCGCAATCACGTAACCTTCGGCAACCAATGCCGAAGACTGGTTCCTTTTTCTACTGCCATCGCCTGATTTTTTGCACGAACAAAGAGAAAATCCCACAATGAGAATCCCCATCCAACCAAAATAAAATGCTTGTTTCATCGGAAAAAAGAGTTGATTTAAGTTTTTAGCTTCTGCAAAAACGGGGACACTGATTCTCCATCTTTCAGTCCTACAAGTTTAGCTAATTATTTTTATAAACAACATTCCCTCAAACGCCAATTATTTGCACATTAACAAATATTTGCGAATACAAATAGCATTTGAAAAAGACACCGGATTCTGTCTTCTGAAATTTTTTGCAGCAGAGCCGTTCTATTCAGGCTGATAACCCGATTTATTCAGTATTTCCTGAAAATTCTGATTGTTCATTAATTGAGACAGAGTTATTTCAGAATTTTTTTTCATGTATGCCTTTACAATCTGCCATCCCATCCATACACCTGTCCGTCCGGGCGATTCGTTTGAAAAGGAATTTGTAAAAGGAGCATCGTCGATGTAACGTTTTACATCCATTCGCTGTGTCGAAAAAAGTAATTTGTGCTCAGCCAGAAAGGCCCACATTCCTGATTCATTCTTTTTGCAAAAACCAATTTGTTTGTCTGTAAACCCTATCTTCAAAGTATCGGACAGATCAGGCAACATGGCATCGGCAAAATACATCAGTTTACCCTGGTAAATAATATTGCTGAGCAGATTCGATGCGTTGTCGTTTTTGGGGAATTCAGCCATTGCAAAGGCTATCATTGCTTCAGGTACAATGTTTTCAGGATTCATACGTCTGCACTTATATTCAGGTAACCCCAGTTCCGGATAGTAATGACATTTGCTGCCTAAAAACTTATCAAGACTGATTCCTATCAGCCCGTCAGCCGTAACAATCGACTGGTTAAAACCTGAAATGCAACTTACCACCATGGGGATTTTGTTGTCAGGGAAATAATATTTGTAATGTTTGAATGCACTTGTAAATTCTTTTTCAAGATCAGCGAAACTGAATTTTTCGCATGCCAGCCGTTCCAGGTTTACGATCATTGTATCGCTGGCAAATTTTTGCAGACTGGCAACGAAATTATTTTCTTCGGGTGAACCTATCCAGATCATCCGCTGGGTAAATATTTTGAAAAAGTCCCCGTATTTTTCTTCCAGAAACCGTACACGATCCGAATCTATTGCTTCAGAACTCAAATCCTTTTCAAAATGCAGAACAGCGAAACCGACAGAAATATCCGAGACTTTTACCTTCAGCGGATTCCGTGAACAGGAAAAAATTGTAAATAAAATCAGAATAAAAAAAACAAACCTTTTCATCGCTATTGATATTCAATTCATTACTTTTATTATCCTTTGTATGTACGCAACAACGTTATTTTTATTGCCTAATTAAAATTAATATTCGAGATTTGCAATGTACAAAACTACGTGATTTCGTCGTTTGTTCATAAACAATTAAATTTCAGAAAATGAAACGTATATTCTCCGCAGTTCTGTTTTTGTTCGCCTGCTTTTCTTTGCATGCCCAGCCGAAGGTTGAACTGTCGCTTACAGGAAGTCCGTCACTCAGCTGGATGAGGTCGGATGCAAAAGAAGTGAAAAAAGGACAGGCCATTCTGGGATACGATTTTGGAATTAATGCCGATTTCTATTTTATGCAAAGTGACAAATATTCCATTGGTACCGGATTCCTGATTACAGGTAGCGGCGGTGAACTTCAGTATCAGACTAATGATGATTTTACTTTTGCAGGCGAAAATCTTGAGCCTTACACAAAAGTTAAATATCATACCCGGTATATCGAAATTCCGGCGGTTATTAAAATGAAAACGAGCCAGTTTCACCGGACTACTTTCTGGGGACAGTTCGGTTTGTCGAATATGATCAACATCGGAGACAAAGGGACCAGTAACGACCGGGTACTCGATAAAACCGATATCAACGACGAAGTTCACTTGTTTAATATGGCACTGAATGTCGGTATGGGCTTCGAGTTTGACCTTGGCGGGAACAACGCAATTACGACAGGACTTGTGTTTAAGAACGGTTTTTTCGATGTAACCAGTAACTCCGGCATTTCAGACAAAACTATTATGAATACACTGAAACTGAAGCTGGGAATTGTCTTTTAATTATTGAAGAGTAAATTATCGGATTCAATGAAAATTGCACTGGCACAACTTAATTACCACATTGGTAATTTCGAAAAGAATACTGAAAAAATTATCCGGCATATTCAGATTGCAAAAGAAAAAGGGGCGGAGTTGGTCGTTTTTTCCGAGCTTTCCGTAACCGGTTATTACCCGCAAGACCTGCTCGAACGGAAAGAATTTATTGAGAAAGCAGAAAAAGCGGCAAACGAAATTGCCCGGCATTGTACCGGAATAGCGGCTATCATTGGGTGTCCGGTTATCAACCAGGGCAGCCGGGGCAAAATGCTGTACAATGCGGCCTTGTTTCTGAACAACGGGAAAACAGAAAGTATTCATCACAAGTCGCTGCTGCCGACATACGATGTTTTCGATGAATACCGTCATTTTGAACCGAACAGGGATTTTTCGCTGGTTGAATACAAAGGCCGGAAACTGGCAGTTACCGTTTGCGAAGATTTATGGGAAGAGCAGGAAGTACAAAACGAATTCGGCAAGGAAAAACTTTACCAGATTTCGCCTTTGAAAGAACTTTCGAAACTGGGGCCCGACCTGGTAATCAATATTTCTGCATCGCCTTTTTCATACAATCAGGAAGGTGCACGAAAAAAAATACTTGTAAAAAACTCAATCCGGTATAATCTTCCCATTATATACGTAAACCAGATTGGCGCACAAACCGAAATAATTTTCGACGGGGGTTCATGTTATATGGATAATAACGGGCATACGCTGGTACAAATGAAATATTTTGAAGAAGATTTCCGGATTATCGATACAGATCATATTGTACCTGTTCAGCAAAAAGCAACCGGCACAATTGAAAAAATGTATAAAGCCCTGATCCTGGGTATCCGCGACTATTTTCAGAAAATGGGATTCAAAAAAGCTACACTTGGCTTGTCCGGAGGAATCGATTCAGCACTTACTCTTGTCTTAGCAGTTGAAGCTCTCGGACGCGAAAATATCAGGGTGTTGCTGATGCCTTCCAAGTATTCATCGGATCACAGTGTTACCGATGCCATTGCCCTTGCCCGGAACCTTGAAATCCAATACGATATTGTCAACATTCAGGAAATGGTTGATGCTTTTGAAAAGAATCTGTCGCCTGTATTTAAAGGACTTTCCAGTGATGTAACAGAAGAGAACATACAGGCCCGGGCCCGCGGTATTCTGGTGATGGCTTTGTCAAACAAATTCGGGAACATCCTGCTGAATACCACAAATAAGAGCGAATGTGCAGTTGGTTACGGAACACTTTACGGCGATATGAACGGCGGACTTTCGGTGCTTGGCGATGTGTACAAAACCGATGTATTTAAAATGTCGCGCTGGATTAATCGTGAGAGGGAAATTATTCCCGAAAATATTATCCTGAAACCACCGTCGGCAGAATTGCGTCCCGACCAGAAAGATACAGACTCATTACCCGAATACGACATACTCGATCAAATCCTGTTTAATTATATCGAACTCAACCAATCGCCGGCCGAAATTATTAAGAAAGGATTCGATGAGTCAACCGTACTCCGCACGGTCAGGATGGTGAACAATAATGAGTATAAACGTTTCCAGGCGGCACCCATTCTGCGTGTAAGTTCAAAGGCTTTTGGCTTCGGACGCAGAATGCCATTAGTGGCAAAATACGATTAGCAGAAAACATCTGAATTTTTTTCTATTGATTTAAAAGCGAAAAACAGGACTTGTGAGTGAATTTTTGCCTCTTCAAAAAGTCAAAATATATAGCAAAAACATTTTGTATTTCACAAATTTAATTAACTTTGATGCTGCAAAACATGTAAATAAAATTTTATGTTGAGTCATGAAATGGGGATGAAGGAAATTTTTGAAAATCCAAAGTCTATTTTTAGCCTTTTGACCCCTGATGAAAAAGAAAAGTTGCAAAGCAATATTTCACTTACCAATTATAAAAAAAGCGAATTTATTTTCAAGGAAGGTGATAAACCATCGGGTTTCCTTTTTCTGGTAGACGGCAAAGTAAAAATTTACAAAGAAGGTGTTGGTGGAAGAGAACAAATTATCCGAATGACAAAATCGCTTGGAATAATCGGTTACCGTGCAGTGCTGGCCGGTGAGATCCACAATGCTTCTGCAGTTACCCTCGACGATTCAGTTGTCGCATTTGTCAGTACAGATGTACTTTATAACCAGTTACTCCGAAATTCTGATTTTGCTGAAAAAATAATGTGTAAACTGGCGAAGGAACTCGGTTTCTCAAATTCGCGTACAGTTACTCTTACCCAAAAACACATTCGCGGGCGTCTGGCCGAATCGATCCTTTTACTGAAAGAGAAATACGGTTTTGAAAATGACGGAACGACCTTAAAGGTATACATGTCGCGTGAAGATATTGCAAATCTGTCGAATATGACAACATCAAATGCCATTCGTACTTTATCGACATTTGCAGGAGAAAAAGTTATCGCCATTGACGGACGAAAAATCCGGATTCTGGATCTGCAACGTCTGGAACGGATCAGCAGATTAGGATAATACAAACCATGCTATAAAAAGCTTATTTAATCAGAATAAAGGCAAACTCCACGAATGAGGTTTGCCTTTATTAAATCTTCAAACGGGAAAATATTTTTTTCACTTTGATTTTTCAACTGAATCAATAATTATGGTAACCCAAAGCGAACATGTATTGGAAAATGGCTTGATTAAATCGTTGCAGGATAATGGCTATGAATACATACAGCTTAAGGAGGAAGATAATCTGTATGCCAATTTTAAATCGCAGCTTGAAAAACATAATAAAAAACAGCTTGCTCTACATAATAGGGAACATTTTACCGATAAGGAATTTGAAAGAATACGAATTCATTTAGAAGGAGGAAGCCGTTTTGAAAAGGCTAAAAAATTTCGTGATTTATATCCGCTTGAGTTAGAAAACGGCGAACGCATTTGGGTTGAATTTCTCAAAAAAGACAAATGGTGTCAAAACGAATTTCAGGTCTCCAATCAAATTACGGTTGAAGGTCGTAAAAAGTGCAGATACGATGTTACCATTCTCGTAAATGGATTGCCACTTGTACAGATAGAGCTGAAAAAAAGAGGCATTGAGTTAAGGCAGGCCTATAACCAAATACAACGTTACCATAAAACTTCTTTCAGCGGGTTGTTCGATTTTATCCAGTTATTTGTAATATCCAATGGCGTAAACACCCGTTATTTTGCAAACAATCCGAACAGCGGATACAAATTTACGTTCAATTGGACTGACGCAGAGAACAGGCCTTTCAATGATTTGAACATGTTTGCCAATTTTTTCCTGGATAAATGCAATCTGGGCAAGATGATAAGCAAGTATGTTGTTTTGCACGAAGGAGACAAATGTCTGATGGTGTTACGCCCGTACCAGTTTTATGCGGTGGAGCGAATGTTGGAACGCATACAGAACACCCATAAAAACGGTTATGTGTGGCATACAACCGGGGCCGGTAAAACCCTGACTTCTTTTAAAGCAGCTCAATTGGCTGCAGAAATTGATGGAGTAGATAAAGTATTGTTTGTGGTTGACCGCAGGGATTTGGATACACAAACCCAAACAGAATATGAAGCATTTGAACCCGGAGCAGTGGACAGTACCGACAACACCTATGAGCTTATCAGACGTTTGAGAGGAAACTCCGGGATAATTATTACAACCATCCAAAAATTGAATAACGCTGTAACCAGAGAATATTACAATAAGTACCTACAGAAGGTCCGGGATCAACGGATAGTAATGATTTTTGATGAATGCCACCGGTCTCATTTCGGAGATTCACACAAAAATATCGTCCGGTTCTTCAATAATTTACAGATATTCGGTTTTACCGGCACTCCTATTTTTGTTGAGAATGCTAAACAAGAGCACACAACCGCAGAGATTTTCGGCGACTGTCTCCACCGATACCTGATAAAGGATGCTATTGCCGATGAAAATGTACTGGGTTTCCTGGTCGAATATTATAAAGGCAAGAATGAACTTACTACTGATTACATGAAAGAATCCCGGATGGTTGAAATTGCAAAATTCATTATTACCAATTTCAATAAATCGACATTCGATGGTGAATATAATGCCTTATTTGCAGTACAGTCGGTCCCCATGTTGGTACAATATTATAAAGTATTCAAAACACTTAACCCGAAAATCAAAATTGGCGCGGTTTTCTCTTATGCGGCAAACTCCAGTCAGGATGATGAACAAACAGGAATGAACCAGGGCTTTGCAAACGATACAGTCGTTGCTGATGAATTACAGAATATTATCAATGATTATAACCGGATGTTTGGCACTTCCTTTTCAACCGAAAACGTTGGAACTTATTACGACGACGTTAATTTGCGAATGAAAAAGAAAAAGCCAGACATGCAACCACTGGATTTGCTGTTGGTTGTAAACATGTTTCTTACTGGTTTTGATGCAAAAAAATTGAATACACTCTACGTAGATAAAAATCTGGAATACCATGGGCTGCTTCAGGCATTTAGCCGTACAAACCGCATACTCAATGAGAAAAAACGTTTTGGAAAGGTCGTTTGTTTCCGCGATTTAAAAAGTAATGTCGATGCATCCATAAAGCTTTTTAGCAACAATCAGCCAAATGAATATATTATACGTGAACCGTTCAACAAAGTCAAAAGAGAATTCAATGAGCTTGCTTCGAAATTCAAGGAAAAATATCCCGATGTAAGTTCAATTGATGAACTGAAAAGTGAATATGCTAAACGGGATTTTGTTTTGGCATTCAGGGAAATCATAAAGAAAAAAGCTGAAATACAAATTTATGAAGACTTTGACAAAGAAGACCCTGAATTAGTTCTTTCGGAACAGGAGTTCATGGATTTTCGCAGCAAATATCTGGATATAGCCGTTGGAAATATTAACGCTGAAAATGCAAAAGAAGCAGCAGAGCCAGAACCTCCTTACGGGGAAGAAAAAACACTTGACGATATTGATTTCTGTCTGGAATTGCTTCACAGCGATGTAATTAATGTTGCCTATATTTTGGAATTAATAGCCGATTTGAATCCATCGGATGAAGATTATCCTGAAAAACGCCAGCAAATTATCGATACCATGATAAAAGATGCGGTGATGAGGAACAAAGCCCGGTTAATAGATGGCTTTATTCGTCAAAATGTGGATGATAACAAAACTGGTTTTGAGAAATCGAAAGCCGATGGGACAATGGACTTGGAAAGCCGGTTAAACGAGTACATGAACAAGGCCAGGCGGGAAGCGGTGGAATTCATTGCTGACGAAGAAGGCATTGAAATGAATGCTCTGATTGAATTCCTTGATGAATACGATTATCTGCAGAGGGAAAAGCCGGAAATCATTCAGGATGCAATCAAAAAGAAAAAGGCAGGAATTATTGAGCGCAAGAGAATTCAAAACCGGGTATTAAAAAAACTCCGTACAATTATAAATCTGTTTAACTGGGAATAAATTGAAACAAACCATCATAAATTCATTATGAGCATATTCAAAATAGGCGAACGATTAATTTTCGTTAAAGAACTTCCATTCAAACTTGAAAAAGATATTCAAACTTTAGTTGAGCTAAACTTAAAAACATTATTACGACTGGATTTTATTCGCACAGAATTCTCATTAAATAATTTTCGTATTGACACACTGGCTTTTGATACGGAAACGAAATCTTTTGTTATTGTGGAATATAAAAGAGACAAAAATTTTAGTGTCATCGATCAGGGATATGCTTATCTGTCTTTAATGCTTAACAACAAAGCTGATTTTATTTTAGAGTTCAATGAATCTCAGCAGTCAACATTAAAACGCTCAGATGTGGATTGGTCACAGTCAAGAGTAATATTTATTTCTCCTGCATTTACGACTTACCAAAGAGAAGCAATCAACTTTAAGGATTTGCCAATTGAGCTTTGGGAAATAAAAAGGTTTGAAAATAAGACCATTTTTTTTGAACAGATTCAAAAGACTTCCGCAAAAGAAAGTATTAAAACTATTTCGCGAAACGATGAGGTGGTAGAAGCTGTAAGCAAAGAAGTAAAAGTATATACAGAACAAGACCATTTGCATAAAGTGGACTTTGAAACCAAGGAACTGTATGAAAATGTAAAAGAACGGTTACTTTCTTTAGATGATAATATAACAACGCAACCCAAAAAACAAACAATTGATTTTCGGATAGAGAACAACATTTTTTGTGATATCGTTTTACAGAATAAAGGGCTTAAAATATATGTAAACCTGAAAAGCGGTGATTTGCAGGACCAAAAGATGGTCGCCCGAGATGTTTCAAATGTTGGTCATTGGGGAAATGGTTCCTATGAAATTAAACTAACAGATTTAGATGACATAGATTACATTATCAGTCTGTTAAAACAATCATTAAGAAAAAATAAAAGGTAATTCACCGGTTAAATCAATAATTTTATGAGTGAAGAATTACAACAGAAGCTCCGCGCCCAGCTATGGGCGGTTGCCAATACTTTGAGGGGGAATATGTCAGCCAGCGACTTTATGTATTTCTCTTTAGGATTCATTTTCTATAAATATCTTTCTGAAAAAATAGAATTATATGCCAACGAAGAGTTGAAAGAAGATGGGCTTACTTTCAGACAGGCTTGGAACGGTAACAATAAAGAATTAAAGGACGTTATAAAAGAATCCTGTATCGAAACTCTGGGGTATTTTATACAACCAGAGTACCTTTTTTCTACCATAATTGGTATGATCGAGAAAAAGGAAAATATACTTCCGGCGTTGGAACGCTCTCTTAAAAGGATAGAAGATAGCACGCTCGGACAAGAAAGCGAAGATGATTTCGGAGGACTTTTTTCGGATATTGATTTAGCTTCGCCTAAACTCGGAAGAACAGCTGATGATAAAAACAGATTAGTCAGCGAAGTATTGAAAGCTTTGAATGGAATTGACTTTGGACTGAAAGAAGCAGATGAGATTGATATCCTTGGCGATGCTTATGAGTTTATGATTTCGCAGTTTGCTGCAGGAGCTGGTAAAAAGGCGGGCGAATTTTACACGCCACAGGAAGTTAGTCAGATATTAGCCGAAATTGTAACAACAGGTAAAACAAGGTTGAAAGACGTATATGATCCAACTTGTGGCAGTGGCTCGTTGTTACTGCGAACCGCACGAAACGGGAAAGCCGATGCCATTTACGGACAGGAAAAAAATCCGACAACATTCAACCTCTGCCGGATGAATATGCTACTTCATGGTGTAAAATACAACGATTTTGATATTCGGAACGGGGACACACTGGAAGCCGACGATTTTGGCGACCGGCAGTTCGACGCAGTTGTTGCCAATCCTCCTTTTTCAGCCACGTGGAGCGCTGCCGGCAAGTTCAACAACGACGACCGGTTCAGTGCTGCCGGAGTACTTGCTCCAAAATCGAAAGCTGATTATGCATTTATTCTTCACATGATTTACCACCTGAACGATAGTGGCACAATGGCTTGTGTGGCTCCGCACGGCGTATTATTCAGAGGAAGTTCCGAAGGGAAAATACGTCAATTCCTGATTGAGAAGAAAAACTATATCGATGCCATTATTGGTCTGCCTGCCAATATTTTTTACGGAACAAGCATTCCTACCTGCATTCTTGTCCTGAAAAAATGCCGTCAGGAAGATGACAATATTCTTTTCATAGACGCCAGCAAGGAGTTTGAAAAAATTAAAACACAAAATAAACTACGAAAAGAACATATCGAGAAAATCATAGAAACCTACCGTAACCGCACCGAGATTGAAAAATATAGTCATCGTGCCACTTTGCAGGAAATTAAGGACAACGATTATAACCTGAATATTCCTCGTTATGTCGATACGTTTGAAGAGGAAGAAGAAATTGATATTCATGCCGTAATGAAAGAAATCAAAGACCTGGAAGCCAAACGCTACGATTTGGATAAACAGATTGAGGTGTATTTTAAAGAACTGGGATTGGTCATTTAATTTTTTTGCCCTGTCAAAATCCTTAATGTTTATCTGGAAGAAAAAGAAGCTAAAAGAAAAAAAACAATCGAGATGCCAAAAGGTAACAAAAATATGAGGAACGTTCCGAATTTGAGATTCCCCGAGTTTCAAGGCGAATGGGGAAAAACAATGTTTGATAAAATTTGTACAATAACAACCGGAAATAAGAATACTCAAGATAAAATTGAAGACGGAATATACCCATTTTATGTTCGCTCCTCAATTATTGAGAGAATTAATTCATATACATTTGATGGTGAAGCTGTACTGACCGCTGGTGATGGAGTTGGGGTTGGGAAAGTTTTTCATTATGTCAAAGGGAAAATAGGTGTTCACCAAAGAGTGTACATTCTAAGTAATTTCAAATGTGACGGAAAATTTTCGTACTACTATTTTTCAAGTAGATTTTATAATCGTGTAAGAAAAATGAGTGCGAAAAATTCTGTTGATTCTGTCAGACATGACATGATTGCAAAAATGTCAATAATGCACCCTGAAAGGAAGGAACAGCAAAAAATTGCAGCCTTTTTATCTTTAATTGATGAAAGAATACAGACCCAAAACAAAATAATTGAGAAATATGAATCCCTAATCCGAGGGCTAAATAATAGTATGTTTTGTCAGAACAAAAATGCTATTCCAAAATTGCGCTTTCCCGGATTTTTGGGAAATTGGAATGATACTATAATTGGGAAAATGCTGAAAATTGGTAATGGCAGAGATTACAAACATTTGAATAAAGGTACTGTTCCGGTCTTTGGCACTGGTGGATATATGACTTCAGTCGATGATTATTTGCACGAAGGAGATAGTGTTTGTATCGGACGGAAAGGAACGATTAACAGTCCTATTTTCCTTTCTGGGAAATTTTGGACGGTTGACACATTGTTTTATACCCATTCATTTAAAAATGTCTTACCCCGATTTTGCTTCTATGTTTTCAATCATATTAATTGGTTGAAATACAATGAGGCATCCGGTGTTCCAAGTCTTTCGAAAACAACTATTGAATCAATTCATGTTTCAACTCCATCCTTTTATGAACAGGAAAAAATAGCAAAATTTCTAACCTTTATTAGCGATAAAATTGAAATGGAGAAATCTGTTCTTTTGAGTTACCAAAAACAGAAAAACTACCTCCTTCGAAATTTATTTGTATAACATTGAAAATTAACTGTCTATCTTAAAATATTTCAGAATGGCTTTGTAATTATCTTGTGCTGTAAGGCAAGTATCTATTAAATAATCTTTTGTATTTTCCCATTCCTGTAATCCGCGATAGTAGAATAACTTTAAATCCTCGTCAATAATAAATGGGACGATATTGTTAGCCAAACACTCTTTAAATATAACAAGTCGTCCTACACGGCCATTCCCGTCCTGAAAGGGATGGATACATTCAAATTTCCAGTGAAATTCAATTATGTCTTCCACTGTTCTCTCGTCTTTGGCGTTATAATTCTCAAGTAAAGCCTCCATTTCGGCATGAACCTCTTTCGGGGAACAGGTTGCATTTTCACCAACCTCGTTCGGTAATTTTTTGTAATCACCTACCTTGAACCAATCCTTACGGCTATCCGAAGTACTTGATTTCAGAATATAGTGCAGCTCCTTTATAAATGATTCTGTTAGCTTCGACTTTGCTTTTTCAATAATCAAATCCACACATCGAAAGTGATTAGTAGCTTCAATTATATCATCTACGTTCACACTTTCATCTGTAATGCCTATTGTATTGGTTTCAAATATAAAACGTGTTTGGTCGTGGGTGAGTTTACTTCCCTCAATACGATTAGAATTATAAGTCAAATCAATCTGAGTACGATGGTAAATTCCCCCTTTTAACTTCATGTCTTTCTGCTCCTTCAAAATATTGAGCAGTGGGTTATTACTGAATTTCTTTTGCTTTCCTTTCTTCGGTAAAAAGGCATCTTCGGGAATATTCCATGTTTTCCCCGTTAAAAAAGCACCAGTAATTTTACCTGTGGCGCAATAGTTACGGGCGGTTCTTTCCGGTATATTCCATTTTTTTGCGTATTCACTAACCGAAATGTATCTCATAATCCATATTTTGTTACAAAAATTACCGTTACCGGCAAAAATATATTCAAAAATAGTCAATAAATAAATAATTCTTGCCGATACCGGCAATTTTATCTATTTATAGATTGTATGAATTACATAAAGGATGTATATAGAGAAACTGCTTACACAAACATATTTTTGAGTAAATATCGTTTTTGTTTTTGTAGCAAATCGCCTAGCTTGCCATTTAAATTTATTTTCTCGTTTATGGCTGATAACGCTTCCATTATTTTTATTTGTTCACTTTTTGATGGAAGATATATTTTCAATTTCATAAATTCGCTTACACTAATAGACCGTCCGTCCCTTATTCCATAGGTAACAAGTTTCAACGATTTTATAAATCTTCCCGACATAAAATATTCTTTTAAAAAACCGTATTCTAATAATTCTTTGGGTTTCAAAATAGTATAAGCAGGACTACAAATTCCTTTTTTATCAGAGAACGCAAAACCACCTTGAAAAGAACGTAAATGAATTACATAATCACCTGGTTCTACAATTTTATACGATTTTATTGATTTTTCATCAAACTTGATATCAATATCTATCTCATTTCGGTCAATCATGCCATATATCTGGCTCGCTGACAAAACATTGTCAATCGAATTGTCCGTATTTTTCGTTGTAGATACATCGAATAATTCATTATAAGTAAACAGATTCCATTTGTCAGAAAAACCGGAAAAACGAGTAGGGTATTCTTGTCGAAATAGATGTTCGACAAGAGCCTCTTTTTGCAGTTTTAAGTCCTCAATTATTTTGTTTTGGGTCTGTAGGCGCTGATCAATTAATGAAAGGAGGTTGGCTATTTTCTTTTGTTCTTGGATATTATCTGGAAATTTAATCTTTAAATTTCTTAAATCATCATTATAAAGTCTGGTAATAGTTGTGGCATTTAACTTGCTCCAATCAACATTTGAAACGAAGTAATATAAAAAACTATTTTCGATTAGATGTTTGGGGTTGCTAATCCATACAATATTGGAATCCTGAAAATATGAATCAATACCGTCAAAAACAAGACATTTTCCCACAGTTCCTGCACAGGTAATTAGAACCTCTCCTTTTCTTGGGTACTTGTATTTATTTTTGTACTCATCAAATAACTCTATGGAAATGAAAGCATCCGGGACATTTCCAATAGTTCCAATTTTATAGAATGGAATATCCCCTTTTTCCGAAGTTTGATGGGCAAAAATTCGTTTACACATTAGAACGTCGCAATCTTGTCCGAGTTTTTCTTCTTTCCACTCCCCCACAAACTCGGGGAATCTCAAATTCGGAACATTGGGGAAATTAAGTCTTTTCTATATCTTCCAATCAATATGTGTAATAACTAAAATAAAAATGAATTTATGGAGACAAAAAAAATTGTTGAAATTGTAGATTTATGGAAAACAGACAAAAAAAAGTATGTAAAAAAATCAAGTTTTTCGGCGTATATGTTGCTGGTTGAGAATCATATTCTACCTGATTTTGGCGACAGGTATAGCATTGATGTAAATGATGTACAAACGTTTGTGTTCAAAAAGCTGGATGAAGGGTTAAATCAGAAAACAGTTAAGGATATTTTGATTGTTTTGAAAATGATTTTGAAGTTTGGTGCTAAAAACCAATTCTTTAAATATCAACAGTTCGACATTCAATTTCCAACAGAAAGGGAAAAGCATGATATTGAAGTGCTGAGCAAGTCAAACCAGCGAAAAATAATGAATTATGTGCAAGGACATTTTACATTCAAAAATCTGGGCATATTTATTTGCCTGAGTGCCGGGATCAGGATTGGTGAAATTTGTGCACTAACCTGGGAAAATATTGATACAGACTCGGGAATTATCTACATCAGAAAAACGATACAGCGCATTTACGTTGTCGAGAATGGAAACAGGCATACCGAGCTGATTCTTGACACGCCCAAAACAAAAAATTCTATCAGGGATATTCCAATGACCAGAGAATTACTAAGAATGTTGAAACCCATCAAGAAGATAGTAAACGGCAGCTTCTTTGTCCTGACTAACGACGCAAAACCAACAGAACCAAGAACATACCGAAACTATTACAAAAAATTAATGAATGAATTGGATATCCCCAAACTAAAATTTCATGGACTTAGACACAGTTTTGCTACACGGTGTATAGAAAGCAAGTGCGATTATAAAACAGTCAGCGTTCTGTTAGGACACTCCAATATCAGCACTACATTGAACCTCTATGTTCATCCTAATCTGGAACAAAAGAAGAAATGCATAGACCAAATGTCCCGGATATTAAGGTGAATTCTATCGCTCCAGAGTGTTCAAAGTTATTGTACCTGTACGGGATTTTATAAAAAATAGAATTGTCGTCACAAGCACTATCTCATTTACACAGTTTATGAGATAGTGCTGTGCTAAAAGAAAATTGTAATGCTAACTGTTTTTATATTCATATGCTTAATTGATTATGAATTTTGAAATATAAAATATTTGTTATCAATATGTTACATATATTTTTACTTCTTATTCTTCTGCAAAACAAGGAACAGTTTAAATCAAAAATAAAGTTTCACAGAATCAGTTCCGTCGCAATTAAAATAAGCCGGTGACGGAGCTGTTGTTGTTTCTTCGTTTCGTTGCAATCTTCAGTCTGAAAGGCAAAAAGGATTACCGTGAAGATTGATGTGCATATTGTTGTTATTCGGTTCCTTGGGTTATATTTTTCAGTGTTGTTTTTTCCGGCAAGGATTTCCGGTATTCGTCGGTATATAAACCGATGCTGTCGAACGGAATCTTCCGGAACCCGATATCTTTCAATATTTGTTCATTTTCCGGATAGATTCTTCCCTTGTCTGCATCAATATATTGCGGAATCTCTTTTTCGATATAATTGTTTTCGATAACCACTTCGTCAACATCGCTGTCTATGTCTTTCCATTTTCCGCCGTAGCTCAGGTTTGCCCGGAACACGTTTCCTTTCGGACTGCATGGGTCACCCCAGTCCAGTATTTTTGCCAGCGAAGGATACCTGGTACTGTAAGGCGGGGTATTGAAACTGACAGCCTCCAGTTTTTTATACATCTCAGAACTACCTCCCCGTTGCATCTCTTTTCTGGCCCAGTTCATTCCCCGCGCATCCAGATGGATGGACGGATTGCAATCGATAAAAACATTGTTTTCCACTATGTTATCGTGGCCGCCACCCACAAAAGCAGCACTTCCTGCCTGATAAAAGATGTTGCCGTAAATAGTTGTGCCGCTGGCAGCATCGTCGAGATAAACGGCATTTACACCGTATAAACCCGGGCCATATAAATGATGAAAATAATTGTAGCGTATGATATTTCCCCGCTGGGTCCAGTCGCGGCCGATGTAGAATGCTCCTACGTCGCCTGTTTCCTGCGCAATGCTTTGTATTTCATTGTATTCCAGAATATTTTCGTTTCCACCGAACAGAACTCCTGTATGCGGAGCATCGTGAATATAGTTGTGAGAAAGCAGATTGCCTACTCCATGCACCGAAATAGCCGGACGGTAGGTCCTGTTTATCCGGCTATAGCGATGAATGTGATTGTTGATTGCAAAGTTATGAGCAGCAACAAGGGTTTTCCGGTCGCCACCCTGAATGATGATTCCGCCGTCGCCAATGTTGTAAACATCGCAGTCCCGTATGCCGTTGTATGTTCCGCCTTCGATGGTAATGCCGTTCGAACCCATATTCCTGACAATACAGCCTTTAATCACGTTGTGGTTTCCACCTGTCATTCTGATAGCTTCGCCCCGCGAACATTCGAAAGTGATGCCTTCAAGAGTAACATATTCCGTGCTGTCCATTTGTACCATCAGGTTTTCGAGTACAGACACCATTGCAACACCCTGTCCGACAGGCGACGGTGCCCAGAAGTACAGTTTACCGGTATGGCGGTCGAGGTACCATTCTCCCGGACTATCCAGTTCTTCAGGAATATTTAAAGCATAGTAACGTTGTCCTTTTACATATCCGTAAACACCGTGAGGCTCGGTCAGGATAAATTCTTTCTTTCGGGTGTCGATCTTACCAACTTTTACATACGAGTCGGCCCAGTCCCATGTCCAGTAACCATGCAGCCAGATGTCGTCTTCCTTTTGCCACGACGAGGGCCTGTCACCGCTGTACTCAAACCTTCCGTAATGCCTGCCCGAAGGAATGCCGGAGCGTGAAACCCGTTCTTCGCCGGCATAAACCAGTTTGCCGGTTTGAGGCACTGAAACAATTTTCATCCATTCGCCTGTGTTGGGATAGCGGGCCAGAGTCATCGGTTCGCCATTGAAAAAGAGTTCCAGTGGTGCCGGCTGGCAGTCGCGGCCAAAACCGGTGGGTTTTATTGTACCGAAGTCGGAAATTCCCAATGTCTTCAGGTCGGCCTGCCATATTTTGTCGTGATATTTTTTTTCAATTTTCAATTTAGCAGATTCATCAGTAAGTGGTTTAAAATCAGAGACCACTTCACCGCCGATGAGATGTACGTCTTCTCCCGGATATGCACGATAGATAACCGGACAATTTTTTGTACCGCTGTCTTCTCTTGTCAACCGGAATGTCTGATGTACCGGGTAAATCCCTTTTCGTACGAAAACAGTTATTCCACCTGAAGGCAGCCTGCTGTTTTCCTGTTTTAAGGTCAGTACCGCTTTCTGAGCCCTTTCAATACTTTTAAAAGGCTGACTGATACTTCCAGGATTCATGTCGTTTCCTTCCGGAGAGACATAAAAGGAAAATTCTTTTCGACCTGAAGAACAGGAAAGCAAGAAGAGAAGGATGAGAAGGGTTAATGGATTGTTGTTTAGTCTCATATTTTAGGTGATTATTGGTTTTCTCCAATATTATTCGAATATCCTACAAATAACTTGCTGGATTTTGTATTGATTTTGCACTTTATTAATCGACAAAAAGTCATAACACTACAATTATTTTTGTCCTGTATGAAGCCAGATCCAGTGCAATTTTATTTCCTGAAATTTTCTGCGAAGCCGAAACACTTCCTGTTTGCGGATCCATCTCAATGTACTGTTTCCCACCGGTAAGTTCCAGTTCGCCGTGATAATTCTCCTTTCCGGTATTAACCATCATATAAATTGTCCGGCCGTCACGGGCAAACTTTCCAAATGCTATTTCTGTGCTGGCCGGTGTCAGTTTGTTTTTATTGCCGGTAAGTTCCGACAGTTGTTCCGGAGAAGGCGTTTCTGAGTAATCGTCGGCAAAAACAATCGTTACTCCTTTGCTCTTAGCCTGTTCGATCAGATCTGAAACAGAAGACGGGAATACAACACCTTTGGGGAAAACAATTGAGGTATACTGATGCTGACCGATCTGAATTGTTTTGTTTTCAGTAACGACAGCCTTTCCGAGTGTGAGATAATCAACCAGCACGAACTGGGTCTGGGCTTGCA
>Ga0183096_1000261_pt1 | contig 86871 bp, 66 predicted proteins | sample Biomet5_FD_127791 | JGI IMG/M metagenome (GOLD analysis project Ga0183096, IMG submission 127791) | Microbial communities from bioreactor (seeded with sewage sludge) at LBNL, California, USA - Biofuel metagenome 5 (version 2) (version 3) | ecosystem: Engineered > Bioreactor > Anaerobic >...
CTGGAACACCGGCGCACGATCCGAACCACAAACAGCTTGGAGCGGATCAACAAAGAGATCCGAAGAAGAACAAAAGTAGTTGGGGTGTTCCCGAATGAAGCTTCCTGTTTGAGATTAATCTCCGCTTAGCTTATGGAAATCAGTGAGGAGTGGCAGATCGGTAAACATTATTGTGCTGGCAAGTCATTGAATTATTAAAGAACTGTGGATATTTCTGACTCGAATTTACAGAAAAAAGGTTGCTTTATCATAATTTTTTAGATATCGGCTTATTCTTTATAATAATTGTTAGAAAAGGTAATGCAATGAAATAAAATCCGACAGAGTGGAGCATAATGAATTCAATTATTTATCGAATTAATCGTTCAAACCGAAAACACCAATATATTGGTGCTTTATTTTTCTTCCTATGTGCCATTTATTTTGGCATTTCAGCAATTCCTATGATTGATATAAACATATCGGAATTCTTCATAAATATCCTCTTAATGGTTTTTTCTTTATTAATTGGCACATATGGTTGTCTTCTCGCTGCCAGGTCAAAACTGATCATTTCCCAAGAAGGGATCGGGGTTCAAAAAATATTCAGGATTAAGTTTTTCGGATGGCAGGATTTTTACTCCATCTCAATTACACCTACCATTTTCCGTCTTCATTATTCCTATAAAGGAATTGGCCGCGATCTGGAAGTCATAAAATTCCTTCATAAACAAATTTTTTATATCCCTCTTTCCAATTTCATAAAAGACTGGTATTCAGCAGAAGCATGGCAGACCGATCCATTGCTTGTCAGATTAAATTCGCTTTTTAATCTGGGCACAGAAAACCAGAATCATCTTCCAGCAGAAACCGCAAAAAATGATGATCGAAATTAGATCTCAATCACCCGTTACCTTTCCCGACAAATTTCATCTATTTATATGAAAAAGAAAATATAAAAATTTGACTTCAGGAGATAAAGAAGATGAAAATGAATGAATCGGGTTTGGATCGGGTAATTCGGCTGGTAGCCGGACTTGTTCTGCTCTTGCTCTATTTTGTCGGTGTTGTGAGTGGGACCCTGGGAATCGTTGTGCTGGTGCTAGGAGCGATTCTTCTGTTGACCGGGTTGATCGGATTTTGCCCACTTTACGCTCTTTTCAAGTTCAGTACCAAAAAGAATTAGTAAAGAATCTAAAAATGTCCCCGATTTTTGACCATCGGGGACATTTTTGTTAATTAAAGAAATTTTTGAAGACATTCATTGATTGGCTAAAGATCGCTTATTCCTGGACCATTTTCCAAAAAATATCCATAAGACCGGGGTCAAACTGAATTCCTGTCATGGCATGCATGTATTTGATCACCTGTTCTCTCGTCCAGGCGGGACGGTAAGGCCGGTTGGAGAGCAACGAATCCCAAACATCGACAATCGAAAAGATCCTGGCAGCGATGGGGATCGCATCTCCCCGAATCCCACGGGGATAGCCCGAGCCGTCCCACCATTCATGATGGCAATAAGGAATATCCAGGGCGGGCCGCAGATAGGAGATCGGGTATAGCATCTCGCGGGCAATATTGGGATGTTGCCTGACAAGAGTCCTTTCTTCTTCCGTCAATATATCCGGTTTGAGAAGGACCCGGTCGGGAACTCCGGCATTGCCAATATCATGCAATAGAGAACCCCGGCGAATATACTGAAGTTGATCTTCGGAAAGACCGACCATAGCTGCCAGATTTAACGAATAATCGGTCACCCGCCGTGTATGCCCATTGGATTCATGCACACGAATATCCAATCCATGTACCCATCCTTCGAGGGTCTCATCATAGGCATGCAGAATGTCCTGTTTGCTTTGTTTCAGGTCGAGTACGACCTCGAAATTCGCCAGAGCAATGGCAGTTTGGTCAGCCAGGCTCTGTAAATAGTCGTACCACTCCTGACTTGGATCAAAATCTGAGCGGCGAAAAAGCTCGATCACTCCTAATAGTTTCTCCTCAACATACATTGGAATCGCGTGATAGGAGGCGAACCCTTCTGCCAGGAACTCGGGAGATTTCATCAGATCGCTTGTGTTCACAGTGAAATTTCGAAGATAAATGATCTCTTTTTCCTGGGCTGCTTTTCCGGCATTTCCCTCGCCGACCTTCAAGCGCGTGTGCTTTAATGCATTTGTAAAGAATCCCCGACCCAGTGAATAAACCAGCTCTTTCCTTTTTGGGTCAAATTTTAGAACGGTCACCGCGTCCATATTTAATTGGCTAATGGCTTCGTCAATGACAACATCCAGCAATTCGTTAATGTCATCGCTTTTCGTCACTTCATTTTCGATTCGATGAATTGTGTTAACCCATTTGCCTGGAGAACTCAATAGATCTTGCGAAAACCTGTATTGATTGATTTTGAGCAATTTGATTACGTTGTAATCCTGTCCATCAGAAACCACCCTAATGAGGGTTCCGCTGACTGGAATTATGGAACGATCCTCACGCTCTATCGAGAGAAAAAAAGGGCTATTTTGATGACATTCATTGTAAGGAGAAACATTTTGACCCGACGAAATCGCGGACAAATTGTCACTCAAATTGAGGGGAATTAATCCTTCCAAATCTGACCCCAAAATTTTGGCAGCGTCCGTTTTAAATAACTTTTCCGCCCCCTGGTTAAAAAAAATCACTGTGTTGTTCGCGTCGATGACCAGGATAGCTTCTTCGTCGATGTTATTCACAAACTCGACCAGCACATTTTCAAGCATATCCCACCAATCTGACTATTCTTTTGAACAAAAAATGATTTAGCGCAAATAAATTCTAACAAACTCTCCTATTTAATCCCATAAAGTTTGGGTGAAATTATCCTCAAATAAGACTTTTTTGCTACTTTTTTCACACTAACTGCGTATATTTTTCATAGGTATACTTTTGAGGAGTTTTCAAATGAAAAGAATTGGGATTTCAGGAATTATTGTTGCTTCATTGCTGATCATTTCAGCATGTTTTGTTTTTGTTCAACCTGTGCACGCTTCCAGCATCGATACCGATGGGCTGGTCAACGCTGGCGAGGTCATAGACGATGATCTTCTGCTCACCGGTGAAAATGTAGAAATGAATGGTACTGTAAACGGCGCGCTTATCGCCTCCGGCTCGACTGTCACCATTACAGGAACTGTCAACGGTGACGTGATTGCAGTCGGACAAACTGTTGTGGTCACTGATTCCGCCCAGGTTACCGGGAATATTTTCTCCGGTGCACGCACCATTCAGCTTAACGGCAAGGTAGACGGCAGCGTCTTTGCCGGAAGTGCCGAAATGGTCCTGGGCAGCACCTTTGCCTCTGACCGCAACGTCTACTACGGCGGCTATAGCTTAACCGCGCAGGAAGGTTCAACAATTGCCAAGGATCTGCGTGATGGGTCTTATCAGGCGATCCTTAATGGTCAGATCGGTCAGGATACTGTGATCGATGCCGGAGCCATCGAACTGAATGGTAAGTTCGGCCGGAATGTCCAGTTGAACCTGGGGCAAGTTTCTACTCAGAAACCCAGCTCCATGCCGGAAGGTTTCCCACAGGCAATTGACCCGGGTCTGCGTGTTTCATCCTCAGCCCAGATTGCCGGCAGCCTGGATTACACAAGCAGCAAGCAGTTTTCTATTGATACCAAACCCGCCGGCGGAGTGAAATATACCCAGTACGTTCCGACAGAGGACCACAACGCGAAATTTGGTCCCGATCTTGTCTCCTCTGAAACCGGAAATGGTTTCAAAGTGTGGCATATGGTTTCCACCATTATCACCCTTCTGTTGGCTGGCGCCCTGATGGTGTTTGTCTTTGGCAATCCGTTTACCCGAACGGTTACAGTCGCTGAAAATCGCACGCTGGCATCAGCCGGTGTGGGCCTGTTGGTACTCTTCCTTGCCCTGCCCGTTTTCTTGATTGCCGCGGGGTTGATCATCCTGGTTGGGCTCCTGGTATCCTTTATTTCCCTTGGCGGACTTTCCACCACCGTCTTCGGTTTAGGTCTTGGTACCCTGGGATTGGCCGGCACTGTCTTGATCGTTTTGATCTCGATCGTGAGCAAATTGATCTTCTCTTACCTGGTCGGTTTGCTGGTATTGCGTGCCTTCAAGAACCCACAATTAAGTGAGTTCTGGCAAAAAGCGCTGCCATTGGTCATTGGTGTCGTCATCTTTGCCCTGCTTTCAGCAGTGCCTTACGTCGGCGGCCTCTTCAAACTGGCTGCGATCATCATTGGTCTGGGAGCGATCTGGTTCTGGATCTTCCCGGGGAAATCAGCCCAACAGGTTCCCCCTGAGATCCCGGCTGAAGTTCCTTCTGCAAATTAAGAGATCTTAGGCTTATATAAGAATTTGTATCAAAATAAAAGCTGGCCAATCGGTCAGCTTTTTGAATTAACAAAAGTAAAATTTACCCAGCCAATCTTTTCCCGGAAGCGGATAAGTCAGCACAATGGAAGTACTTGAGGAGATCACGAAATAAATGACTGCTCAATGATCAATCACGGCTACGCCAATTTAGCAGACACTCAAAAGCCTGTGATCCATTACTGCGATTCATCCCTTCAACGGAATATAGACTCCCCTGGCAATCTGGTTGATCAACAAGCAGCTCCACCTCTTCGCCGGGAAGAATTTCGTGATCATAGTTTATTTGCAGCCAATCCAGAGAGTGAGTCGTATACATCTCCCATGGGAAGCAATCGCATATCCATTGGATATAGCGGCTGTTATTTACATGACCCTGCATATCCACAACAGAATAACCTGCCCGCGCCTTCAATCGGCTCTGCCCCATTCCATGCAGTCCAATTTTTTCCAGGGGGCCTTCAATCCCAAATTTCTCAGGGCTCGAAGGCAGATCAAGATGCGCTGTTGCTGTTGGGACCATCCTTCTGGAATTGGCATCAATGACCAGCCAGGCAGAAGTTGCCGCTGCCAGTTTAGTACCGTCATCTGCCAGGATCTCAAAATCACGGATAAAAAACAACTTTTGTTGGATCGTTTTTGGCCAGGTTCGAATGGTTATCTGATCACCAAAACGAGGAAATTGAAAAAACTGGATCTTCAATCGGGAAAGCACCCAGTAGAAATTTTTCTCGATCAGCTCTTTGAACCCATAACCCAATAACTCAGAATGACTCCCGGCAGCATCTGTCATAAATTGAAATAAGACTTCGGGTTTTATCCGTTGGTCAAAATCACACTGGTAATTGTTTACTCTTTCCTCTCGCTCAAGGAAATCAGGCTTTTTTTCAGTCACAACGCACCTCTTCGTTTGCCGTAGTGGAATTGTATGGAATCTTACAGTAAATTGAGGTTTAACGGAAGAGGACTTCATGTCAGGCCCAGGCAATTCTTTTACCATTGTTAAAAAGTGGAATTTCTGTTGTGACTGGCCTTCCATTTTATGTCTAGTAGTAAAGTCTCGGATCCAGGGAAACATGAATATTGATCCAACCGACCATCTTCTATAATTCATGGTATAACAATGTCAATATGCTGCCTTTCTGGAAAACAAAACCCCTTAATGAAATGACGTCTGAAGAATGGGAGAGCCTTTGCGACGGCTGCGCCCAGTGCTGCCTGATCAAATTTGAGGATGAAGATACCGGCGAGATCTACCATACCAATGTGGTTTGCGAATTGCTGGATATCTATCATTGCAAATGCACCCGCTACTCGGAACGCTCGACCCTGGTGCCCACCTGCCTGACCCTGAATTACCAATTGATCCACGAACTCAAGTGGATGCCTGAAACTTGCGCGTATCGACTGTTAGCTGAGAACAAAGACCTGCCTGATTGGCACCCGTTGGTCAGCGGCAATCCGAAGAGTGTGCACACCTCCGGTCATTCAGTGCGGGCCAAAGTAGTTTCAGCCCGCGACATTGCCGAGGACGACCTGATCAATTACGTTGTGGACGGCGATATTCCGGATGAGGATACAAAATAAAGAGAACCTATGGGCGGGAGAACAGTTCATTCGGCATTTACATTCTTAATTCTGATCTCATTCCTGTTTTCTTTTTCCTTAACCTCCTGTTCAACACAAAATACACCAAAAACAACCTCAGTAGAATCCAAGCTTGAAGGTACTGACACTTCAATCTCAACTGACGAAAGCCACTCATCCTCGACGGTAGAAAGCTCCCCGAATCAGGCCGCAACACAAACCAAGTTACCCACAACCTCCTTTCCGGAAGTTCTGACTGCAGAACAAGCTGAAAGGCTGCATCAAGCCGCGCTAAAGTTCCTCGCACCTGACCAGACATCTGCCATCGCGATGGCAAAATCAATGAATTTTCTCGGAGTGAACGGTTACCCCTCCACCATGTGCGGACCTCTGGCAATTGCTGCCCTGCGGGATGCTGGACTGCTGGAATCCGGGCTGGCCCTGGGAAAATACTTTTACCTTGATCCCCGGCCGGGACAAAATGACACACTGGTATCTTCCACTTTCCCAGACGAACTCTATCAGAAGATCGAGTTCAACCAGGCAGCTAACACAATCGATTTCAAGAAACACCCCTTGATTGCTGGTGATTTTATTTATCTTTTTGCCGGCCAGGGCGGTAACTTTGATCACATCATCACTGTAGACCGGGTGGATGAAGCCGGCCGCGCCTATACAGTGACCAATCTTAACACAACCAAAGGATACATTATCAAAGAGGTCATGCTGTATGATCCTGAAAGTCCCGGGGCCGGACAGATCTATGACTGGACAGACAAGAAGAATAAGGAACTTGGATTGACCGGTTTTGGCGGAATATGGATCTGGAGGTTAAAGAAAACCCCAGTCGATCCGGAACCCAGAATCCAGCAATTCCGGCAAACCGTCCTCGCTGAAGAGAAACAAGCCGGCGGAGATTGGTATGTATTCATTCAGGAACCTGGTCAGGACCCGATCTATTCCGAATCAGCATATATGAGCATTCACCCCGCTTCGACAATCAAGGTCGCCGACGCGGTCTTATTTTTCAAAGCACTAGACAAAAAAGGGGTGACCGATCTCAACCAATACCTGGATAGTTATGGAACCAACAGCCGCAGTTTCAGACAATTGCTGCATGCCATGCTCGTCAATTCGGAAGAAGCCGCTGCGTCTGCGCTTGAAGAATGGACAGCCGGGATCCTGGACCCCAACCAGACCCTGCACGATCTTGGCTATACGCAGACATTTGTCTCGCCGCGGCAATCCTCCGCTCGAGAGATGGCACAGATCCTGACCGATCTTTACCAGGGGAAATTGGTCAACTCTCTGGCACGTGAAATCATTCTCGACTATTTGTTGGAAGAAACCCCCAACGATAGTACCCTGCTCGGTGTGATCCGCCCTTCCCTGGGACCGCAGGACTTTCTCTACGATAAACGCGGTGAAATTGCCGCTCAACGAACAGTGGTAGCTGATCTGGGTCTGCTCAATGCTGATGGAAAAACTTATGTGATTGCAATATACGCTTATTACGACACAGAGAATAAAACAGGAACCTATGAACAACTTCAAGCGGCGGTCGAAAACATTAGCCGCGATTTCTGGGAACTGATCCATCCCGGTTAATTTTGCCCTGTCCAGACATATTTGGACAACAGCATATTTCAGCATGACCGTTTTCAATTATAATGAGTGTACAGTTCAATAAATTACTCCCCTGGTGGGAGATACTATAAAAGGAGAAAGCCATGATCGTTACTACGAAAAAATTGTTCGAAGCTGCTTATGGGAAATACGCGATTGGTGCTTATAACATCAACAACCTGGAACAGATTATGGGATTGTTCCGCGGCAATGTCGACAGTCAGGCCCCTTTCATTATCCAGATCAGTAAAGGCGCTCGTTCCTACACTGATAAGAGAATGCTTGAAGGACTCATCCGCAGTGCCGATCAAGTCTTCCCTGAAGCGATCTTCGCTGTCCACCTTGACCATGGAGATGAAGCCTCCTGCTATGACTGCATCGACAGCGGTTTCTACTCCTCTGTTATGATCGACGCATCCTCAGAACCTTTCGAGAAGAACGTTGAGATCACCAAACGTGTTGTCGAAGCTGCCCACAAAAAAGGTATCGTTGTCGAAGCCGAACTAGGCCAACTGGGTGGTGTGGAAGAGCATGTCAAAGTAGACGAAGCTAACGCCAAACTGACCGATCCTGACCAGGCCAAGAAATTTGTCGAAGCTACCGGCTGCGACTCCCTCGCCTGCGCAATTGGAACCAGCCACGGTGCTTTCAAATTCAGCGGCAGCCAGGGATTACACTTTGATGTCCTGACCGAGATCCAGAAACGTCTGCCCGGGTTCCCCCTGGTCATGCACGGTTCCAGCTCCGTTCCCCAGGAAGAAGTTGCCCGTATCAATGCCGCCGGCGGCGACCTCAAGGGTGCCAAGGGTGTGGATGCCGATCAGTTCCTGCAGGCAGCCAAATTGGGCGTGACCAAGATCAACATCGATACTGACGGCCGCCTTGTCTGGACCCGCGTACACCGCGAATATTTCAAAGAACATCCCGAGAATTTTGATCTGCGCCCCGTTGGCAAGATCTTCATGGCCGAATACGCCAAATTCATTGCCGACAAGAATGTCAAACTCGGCTCCGCCGGTCAGCTCGAAGTTGTCCGCAAATTCATTGCTTAATCAGTGAATTATTTGTTCTAATAATTACGACTGGCTCATTTCAATCGAGCCAGTCGTTTTTATATCACGACTTTTGCCAGGGAAAGGGAGAGTACCGTAAAGAAAAGTTGAAGAGGAAATCCAAGAAATACATAAAGAACCAACCTGGCGTTGGATTCACTACCTTCGTGTTTTAACCAGATCAAACATAAAAGCGCGGCTGGCAGTTCAAGAACTACACCAGTAATACACCCGGGGGTATACATCCCCAGCGCAATCGCCTGGATCCCATGCGTGAGCCCATTTGCCAGCAAAATTCCCACCACCAGACCCCAGACAGTTTCCCAGGACCTGGATTGCGGAAAACGAACTGTATTCACCGCTGCCCAGAACATCAGGAGAATCAGCAAACCAACCGCGAGCGCCATTTCAGACGTGGACACCATTAATCGTGTCTCAATAATCCGGATCACCCCGGGCAACTGTTGGATGTGATCCTGGGTGAATCTGGCCATGGTAAATACTTCTTCAAGATCGTGGAGGATGAACACGATCCAAAGGCCAAATACCCAAACCTTAATTGAAAAAGAGGCGACCAATTTTCTCAGCATCAGGTCATTTTAGTCCTGAATGAGATATAGGAATATTCATTTTTATTAGTAATCTTAAAATATTCCAAACCACTTGAAATCGTTCCCGGAAAGTTGTATAAAATTATCTTATAAGGTTTCCTATGAACCAATTCTTATTTGATTATTACCTTTTGGCCCTTTGGATGCTAGCCATTATTATTATGGTCCTTAGCAGATATACCCATAGGTGGTTAAAAGTAGATAGTAAATAAGAGTAGAGATCATTTACAAAAACTTAAAAACCACCTAAAAAGAGGTGGTTTTTATTTTTTACAGACCAGTAATCATCGAGGAGGACGTTAAATTTAGTTTGTAAATGGTACTTAACCAATAAAAAGTGCAATAATATCAAGTAACCCATTTAGGAGAAGAAGATGAAAAAGACTTTAAAAGCTGTATTTGTATTGATGGTAGTCGCTTTAATGGTCGCAAGCTGTGCACCAGCAGCCGCGACTGAAGCCCCTGCCGCTACCGAGGCTGCTGCTACTGTTGCCGCTACCGAAGCCGCTACTGCTGCTGCGACAACCGCTGCCCAGGATCCGAAAGCTGTCTGTGATGCCGATCCATTTGGCTGCGCCACTTTCAAACCCGGTGAAGAAGTTGTCATCGGTATGGGCGCCCCTATGACCGGTGGTAATGCCAGCTTTGGTATCGATATTTCACAGGGTGCTACCGTTGCCGTTGAAGATGGTGGTGATGTGAATGGTTGGAAAATCAAATTGGATGCTGAAGACGACCAGGGTTCTGCCGAAGGCGGCGCCGCTGTTGCCAACAAGTTTGTCTCCGATCAGGCTGTTGTCGCCATTGCCGGCCACATTTTCTCCGGAGCTACCGCTGCAGCCATGCCGATCTATGAAAAAGCCGGCATCCCCATGCTCTCCCCATCTGCTACCAATCCTCCTTTGACCCAGCAGGGTTCCAAAGTATTCAACCGCATCGCCTTCACTGATGCTCAGCAGGGTGAATACGCTGCCAAATACCTGTACGACAAATTAGGATTCACCAAGATCGCTGTCATGCACGATGGTACCGATTATGGTAAGGGTCTGGCCGAGATTGTAGCTGCCAAATTCAAAGAAGCTGGCGGCGAAGTGGTCTCTGAAGAAGCTGTCACCCCGGGTGAAACTGATTTCACCGCTGTTCTTTCAACAGTTGCCGCTACCAAACCGCAGGCGATCTACTTCGGTGGATATATTGCTGAAGGTTCCGTCCTCGTCAACGAAATGGACCAGACCGGTTTAGGCGATGCAGTCTTCTTTGGCTGCGATGGTACCTATGGCGACAAATTCATTGAGAACACCGGCGCGAACGGCGAAGGCGCTTATGCAGTCTCCCTCGCTCCTGCCGATACCGATCCAAAATTAGCCTTTGACCAGAAATATCTTGATGAATTTGGTACCGCTGCCGGTACACTCTCACCATACACCTGGAATGGTTATGATGCCACCGCTGCCTTGATCAGCGTGATCAAATCCGCAGCATTCGTTGGAACTGATGGCAACCTGTACATCCCGCGCAGCGCCATGGTCTCCGGTGTCCGCAATTTGAAAGACTATGTTGGCCTTTCCGGCACCTATACCTGCGATGCCACTGGTGAATGCAATGCCTCAGGCCCGTTGTTCGTTGTCGTAAAAGACGGCAAGTGGGTTCCTGCCCAGTAATCTCCAGTTTCTGAACCAATGGTCGGAGGGGGATGCACCACCCCCTCCGACTTATCCTTTTTGTAGAAAGGCATTTATTGCCACCATGACCGCAGATACCCCTACCCACCTAAAGAAGAAAGGAATTCAGGCCGCCAAACTAGTCCGCCCAATATTAGGTGTTCTCGTTAGTCTGTTCCTGATTTACCGAATCTTCGATGTCTTAGTTGTTCAAAAATCCTTTGGTCCAGACACCTGGACTCGTTTGCTTATTGCAGGGTTGATCCTCGGCGGAGTTTATGCCCTGGTAGCCATTGGCTACACCCTGGTTTACGGTATTTTATTCATGATCAACTTTGCACACGGCGAAGTGATGATGATCGGCGCCTTTGGAGGATATTTTGTTTTCGAGATCCTCAAGGTTATTCCAGCCGGCAGTTCTGGTTCTTATTTTCTTAATACCTACCCGTACTTATCCATTTTCCTTGCATTCGTGGGGGGTATGTCCATATCCGCTTTAGTCGGCTTTTTCCTGGAGAAGGTCGCGTATCGCCCCCTAAGAAAAGCTCCTCGCCTTGTCCCATTGATCAGCGCAATCGGCGCTTCAATGTTCCTGCAAAACGCAATGCAGCTTCTTTTCAGCGCTCAGTTACGTAACTACACCAATCCGGACATTCTTCGCCGGGGTGCGGGATGGACAATCGCCATCAACAACAGCGACGTCGTAATTCCCTACACCGGCGTTTTTTCTTTTGTACTGTCAGTGGTCCTTTTAATCATCCTCTATACCATTGTCAGAAAGACCAAATTAGGTCGTTCCATGCGTGCTGTTGCCCTGGATAAGAAAACCGCCGCATTGATGGGCGTGGATGTGGACCGCACGATCAGTCTTACCTTCCTGCTCAGCGGCGCTCTTGCCGGAGCAGCCGGCGTGATGTGGGGTATTCATAACGGCATGATCTACTATTACACCGGCTTCATCCCCGGTATCAAAGCCTTTACCGCTGCAGTTTTGGGCGGTATCGGCAACCTGCCTGGTGCCATGCTCGGTGGTTTGTTCCTCGGCCTGGTCGAATCCGTGGGTCCTGCCCTGCTTGGCATCGACTTCCAGCTCAAAGATGTTCTGGCCTTCGTTATCCTCATCGTTGTTCTGATCTTCAAACCATCCGGCCTGTTGGGTGAATCTTTGGCGGAGGAAAAAGTATGAAAAAATCAGAAGTTCGTCAAAGCCTCAATACCGGCGCGGTATTCGGTATCATCCATATTTTCTGCGTTCTCATCGGCTTTAACGCCATGATGGGAAGCCTCCTGGTCAAGATTGTTGGTCAAAAGTCAGATCTTTCAGCCCCAACAGTCGCTTCACTGGTCGCATACGCAATCCTACTCGGACTTTTCGCCGGGATTGTTTCTGCCCGACGCCAGCATGAGGCAAGCCTGGCAAAGCGTGTTCTAGCCAGTTTACTTACAGGTGTTGTCTTAAGTATCCTGGCAACTGCACTTGTCGGGATTTTCCAACTGCTTCTCACAAATCACATTAATCCACGCAACACTTTTCCGACACTTTCCTTCCCGTTCATGAAAGCCTGTCTTTTTAAGCTGGCAGGAAAAGGCGTTTGGATCAATTTCTTCATTTTCCTTGGTTCTACTGTGTTAGGTGGTTTACTTAACGGGTTGTGGGATCTTCCAACGGTAACCTCTAGCCGCAAGAACGCAAATACCTGGATTAAGAATCTTGGTGAAAAAATCAGCGGCGGCAGCCCCAAAGTAAAAAAGATCAAGAAGTATGCTTTCCTCGGTCTGGCAATCCTGATCGTAGCGATTGTCCCGGTGGAATGGGGTTCCTATTGGAACTATGTGATCGGTACTGTCGGATTGTATGTCATTCTCGGCCTTGGTCTTAACATCATTGTTGGACTTTCAGGTCAGCTAGTGCTTGGCTTTATCGCATTCTTTGCAATTGGCGCATACACTGTCGCTTTGCTCAATGCCCCGATCCCCTTCAACATTATGTTGGGATTCTGGCCGTCATTGATCCTGGCGATCATTCTGGCAGCCTTTACCGGTCTGCTTCTAGGTTTACCGATCATGAACCTGCGCGGCGATTATCTGGCAATCGTGACCCTTGGTTTCGGCGAGATCATCCGCATTCTGCTTAAAAGCGATGTACTCACCCCCTTCACCGGTGGTCCCCGTGGTGTGCAGGATATTCACGGCCCAATGATCTTTGGGCATGAATTCAATGATGTAAATTACATGTATCTGATCATTTTCGCGGTCCTTCTGGCAATTTTTGTGTACAACCGGCTGCAAAACTCACGCAGCGGCCGCGCCTGGATGGCAATCCGCGAAGATGAGACTGTCGCGAAGGCAACTGGTGTTAACACTGGCAAGTATAAATTGTTGGCATTGATGATCGGTGCAGCCTTTGCTGGATTGGCCGGCGCAATTTATGCCGCCCGCAACCAATACACTGGTCCAGATGAACATGCCATGATGGCTTCTATCAATGTTCTATGCTTGATCATTGTGGGTGGTATGGGCAATATCCCGGGTACCCTGTTAGGTGCGTTTGCACTCAAAGGGCTGCCAGAATTGCTCCGTGAAGTTGAAAATTACCGTATGCTCGTCTTCGGTGCCCTTCTGGTCGCCATGATGTTGATCCGCCCCGAAGGTTTGATCCCGTCCAAACGGCCTATCCGCGACTTGCCAGATCTGCCTGATGAAAACCAATCACAAGAACCAACGGGAGCTGCTGTACAAGCCCCCGGGGAGCAAGCTCATGACCGATAACATTATTGAATGCAACCAGGTCTGCAAGATCTTTGGCGGCCTGATTGCCGTCAACAAGGTAGACCTTGAAGTCCCAATCCAGAGCATTACTTCAATCATCGGTCCGAATGGTGCTGGGAAAACAACCCTCTTCAACTGTATTTCAGGTTTTTATACCCCTGAAACCGGCGATGTCTTTTTTGAAGGGGAATCTCTGCGGGGTAAATCTACAGATGTAATTGCCTCCATGGGAATATCCCGTACCTACCAGAATATTCGCCTGTTCTCCAACCTGACCTCCATTGAGAATGTCATGGTAGGGCAACACCACAAGTTGAAAGAGACCTGGCTGGATGCAGTTCTGGGTACCCGCCGCAGTCGAAAAGAAGAGAAAGATTCGATTGAAGAAGGCGTTCGCTGGTTGAATATCGTCGGCCTGCGCGGCATGGGGAATGTCCCTGCTCGGAGTATGCCTTATGGTGCACAACGCCGTCTTGAAATTGCCCGCGCGCTCGGCAGCAATCCAAGACTCTTACTTCTGGATGAACCTACTGCAGGCATGAATCCTCAGGAAACATTGGAGATGACTGCACTCATCCGACGTTTACGAGATGAGTTCGGCATCACCATCATCCTCATCGAACACGATATGCATGTTGTAATGGGAATCTCTGATCAGATCGCTGTGTTGGATTTCGGCCAGAAAATTGCCGATGGTACTCCGAAAGAGATCCAGTCCAATCCCCGCGTTATTGAAGCGTATCTGGGGCCCGGTGGTGCAGCATTGGCCAAAAAATACAGCAAGAAGGGATAACCATGATCCTAACAGTTGACAATATCAATGTTCATTATGGCGCCATCCAGGCGCTTCGCGGAATCAGCTTCAATTTGAATGAAGGCGAGATCGTTACCCTGATTGGTGCCAATGGGGCTGGTAAATCTACAAGTTTGAATACGATTTCCGGCCTGATGCATCCCTCTACGGGCAAGATCACCTATCATGATCAGGATATCAGCGAAACACCGGCGACAGAGATCGTCAAACGCGGTCTCATCCAGGTGCCTGAAGGCCGCAAGATCTTCGCCTCCATGACTGTATGGGAAAATCTGGAAATGGGAGCTTTCCTAAATCCGGACAAGAAAGAAAAAGAAGACCTGATGGACCATGTCTTCCAACGGTTCCCGCGTTTGAAGGAACGCCGCAATCAAAAAGGCGGCACGCTTTCAGGCGGTGAACAGCAGATGCTGGCGATTGGCCGTGGTTTAATGGCCAAACCAAAGGTACTGCTGCTGGATGAACCTTCGATGGGCCTCTCCCCCATTATGGTGGAGCAGATCTTCGACACCATTCGCGAGATCAATCAAAGCGGTACCAGCATCCTGCTGGTGGAACAGAATGCTTTGATGGCCCTATCCATTGCAGACCGCGGTTATGTTCTGGATACCGGCCGCATTGTTCTCGAGGGCCCTGCCCACGATCTGCTACACAATCCGGTCGTGATCAATGCTTACCTTGGTGGAGACACAGGCGAATAGCCAAGACCTCTGCTTTTCTCTCCTACAGAAGCACCCGATTTTTGCACAAAAATCGGGTGCTTCGTTTATTCAATCTTTCATTTATGCATCCCATTCTGATTTCTACATTACGGGCTTCGGCAGTACGGGCGGTTCATGAACCGCCCCAACCAGAACCAACTCATACGATGAACTAAATTGCCTATCAAAATAAATTCCCTATAATAGACAAAAGAGCCGACTCACAACTTGCTCACTTACACAGGGATTTGATTATTGGGATATGGCAGTCTAGATCCATCCCCTTCTTTTGAAGAACCACAACATAGCAACGATGATCACAAAGAACAGGATCCAAACATATAAGTATCCGTATTGCCAGTTGATCTCTGGAAAGTATTTAAAGTTCATACCATACACGCCAGCGATAAATGTTAAGGGCAGGAAAATCGTTGAGACAATGGTCAGCGCTTTCATCACCTCATTCAAGCGGTTTGAAGTCGCAGAGAGGTAAATGTCCAATGTGCCAGAAACTATATCCCGCACAGACTCACTCAAATCCTGGATGCGGACAAGGTGATCGTAAATATCGCGGTAATAAATGCGGTGCTTCGGTGCGATCAGGTCAAACTCATCCCGGCTGAGGCGGTTCATGATCTCGCGCTGAGGGGCAATGATCCGGCGGAGGGTCAAAGTGGAATGTTTGAGTGCCAGGATCCGCTCCAATGTTTCAGGGCTGGGCTTTTCTAGAACTTTGTCTTCCATCCATTCGATCTCTTCATCCATGCGATCAATTAATGGCATGTAGTCATCCACCAACATATCCAGTATGGCATGACAGAGAAAGTCCGCTCCGTTTTGTAACAAGCGGTGGTCCTTTTCCAACCTCGCCCAAACCTTATCAACCGGTGGCATCTCAACTGAATGATAAGAACACACTACATAATTTTCGCCCAGGAACATATCCAACTCCTGAGTATCCAATGCCTCAAGACTTCCATGATCAGGCATGAGTGCATGGGATAAGATAAAGAGATGATTCTCAAAATCGTCTACTTTTGGTGTTTGGTACCCCTGACTTTCGCAATCTTCAATTGACAAGGGATGGAAAGAAAAGACATCGCGCAAAACTCCCGTGATCTCATCAGGAGATGCTTCTTGTAAGATAACCCATAACATACCGGACTTATCAAGAAGGGCATTGTGGATCTCTTCCTTAGTAATATCAAATTTTAAGACCTTGTTCTGCGAAAAATAAACGGAACGGATCATAGTCCTCCTGAATTATTTAACAATGTACCTTCTGTACTTGTCTTTCTTTCATTTTACTCTGCATTCAACATATTTCTTGAAGTTAAACAACTCAGGGCAATTACATAAATCGCCCTGAGAAAATTAGTAATAATCGCTATTCCTTTAATAGCTTGAGATTTATTTCTTCCGTTCTTCGAATGCTTGAGTAATTTCCTGGGTCAATTGGCGCCAGATCTCAGGTCGGGTTTTCTTGCAGGTGTTAAGAAGATTGATCGTTACACTTGAATTTTGGGCAAGCACCAGTTCCCGAACATTTGAAGGACAAATAAATGGAGTTGAGAAAGCAGAGGAAGCTTGCTCCCCTACTGGCATTAACCAATTACTGGCCGCCAAACCCCACTCCACCATTTCGATGATCTTCATCCAGGGTTTTTCGCGATCTTCAGAAATGATCGTGTAAAAGGTGTTTTTTACGCTGTAATCGCCAGAAACCGCATGCGCCTGGCTGGCAAAAAAGGCTACACCAGATTCTAGTGTGAAACCATTCCAATTGGCAGTATTCATTTGCGGTTTGATCACCAGATTGGTCTTCTCTTTTAATCCAAAGAGCCCTTTGCTTGTGGTCATTTCAAGAGAGATCGACTGCTCCTCTTCGTTGGCGAGGATTGAAGCGATACACATCAGGGTCGCCAGATAAGGACCATCCACAAACCCATCGCTGGTCAGTAAGGGAATCGAATTCTCTCCATTTTTTTCTGGAGAAAATTTTTCACCATTTAATAAAATATATTCACTGGGTGTAAAAGAGTATTCATATAAATGCATAATGTGCTCTTCGATCCTTATATTTCCCTTCCCCATACTGCAATGCACTTAACAAAAACGAAACGTCAGTATTTGTACCAAAATTGTATAATAATTATATCAAATGAGTGTCCGGTATAAAAGAGATCGGTGTTAGTTTACAAAAGACATGGATAATATGCCTTTTTACACCTGGCCATCCAATTTAAATATCACTCTGACCCTAATAGAGATCTTAATCATACTTGGGGTCATTATATATCTCTGGAACCGACGCAATATTCCAGGTGCCCGCTTCTTTATCGCCATTTCATTAGCTATTCTGCTATGGTCTATCAGTTATGGGATGGAATTGTTCTGTTACACAATCAAATGGAAAGAATTCTGGGAAAACCTTGAATTCACCGTTCTCACAATTCTTCCTGTCCTGTATTTATTTTTCTTTCGCGAATATACCCACCAGAGTAAAAATAATCTTCAAATTTGGATCGTTTTTCTGATCCAACCCATTTTAAGTGTTTTGGTTATCTGGTCGGGCTTGTTCCCGGAAGCATTCAGGAAAAGCTCAGTCATCATAAATAATGGGATCGATTTTCCAGGTTATCTGATCAGCTCATTTGGAAATTGGTTCTGGTTTTCCCTGGTCTACCAATATATTTTCCTCGCCATAGATTTTATTTTCTTGCTATTATCTTATCGGACAGCACCAAAATGGACCCGTTATCGGTTTACTTTTTTGCTAATTGGTTTATTTACCCCATGGATCGTTCTACTACTCACAATTTCACAATGGAAAGCAATTTATATTGATGGAATTTTCGTTTTTTCGGTTACAGCTTCATCCATCCTTTTAGTTTTTGGAATTACACTGACCAGGATCTTTAATATTTTGCCAGTTGCAAGAGATACGCTGCTTGATCAAATTGGGGATCTTGTTTTCATTCTTGACGAAAATGGTCGGATTGTGGACCTCAATCAAGTAGCAAAAAAAATAATTGAAAATAACGGAAAAAACTGGGTAAATCAATCTTTTCCAGCAGTTATCCCTGAAATTAGTTCTCTCTCATTTGATGATAAATTTACTGACGCCTATGAAACTGAAATTGCCATCACCTTTGATGAAACCCAAAATAGTTATGAGATGCGAATTTCTCCATTAGTCGTTTCCCAAAATATTGTTGCAGGTTGGGTTGCGATTTTCCACAATGTCACTCAAAGGAAAGCTGAAGAAAAGAGACTTGTCGAAGCTGAAGAAAAAATCGAATCTTCATTGATCGAAATGCAAAATCAGAGAGATGAGCTGCGCTTCATGCAGCAGATCTCAGAGACACTCAACCAGGCAACTTCTGTCAGGGCTTCCCTGATTCCAGTTTTTACCTTATTAAAAGAGGTCATTCTTTTTGATCAACTCTGGGTATGCCTGCTTGATTCAACGATTCCCAATAGTCACCGGGAAATCTATTTCGATCCCAACTCTTCCAGATCTCCTCTACAGTTCCTTGACGGAATTTCAAACGATCTGCCTTGTTTAGAGGGCTTGAATTATTCGCAAACACAACAACCACGTATCTGGAAATCACAAGACAACCGGAAATTTGGTAAACAGATCCGCCAGCCAACATTTATTTCCTTTCCTTTATTTTCGAGACAAAAAGTCATTGGCCTTTTGAATATTTCAGGGAAGACCGATACATTCTTAAGTGAAAAAGCTATCAATCAGATCAAGATCCTCAGTTCATCATTAAGCGCCACTTTAGATCGTGTCTTATTGTTAAAAACCACATACACTGAACGCCGACTCTCGGAAACATTTCGCCAGATCAATTCCAAACTTACTGCGTCATTGGACCTAAATAACGTGCTGGACCTATTATTGGACCAGATCTCTCGACTTGTTCCAATGGATGCTGGCAGCGTTATGGAAATTGAAAAAGATACTGCTCATGTTCTTCGAATGAAAGGATTTGACATTCTTGGGAATGATGTTGAGAAAAAGATCTCCCAATACGTATTTTCTGTGGCAACAACCGAGAATATACGAAGAGTTGTGAGTTCAAAAAGTCCTCAAATTATTTCCGATGTACAAAAACAGCTCGATTGGAAAGTGATCTATGAAAATGAACCGTTCAGAAGTTGGCTGGGATGTCCAGTTTTGATCAACGATGAGGTTTCTCTGATCTTTTCATTATCGAAATATGAACCCAATGCCTATACTGAAGTTCACGCAAAATTACTAAATGATTTTTGCACTGAAGTCGCTCTTGCCATCCAGAATTCACAGTTGTACGAATCTGAAAAGAAACGCCTTCGTGAGTTGGAAAGCATGCAAATTACGTTAAACGATATAAGCTCAGAACTGGATGTGCAAAAATTATTAAGAGATATTATGAATCGGGCCTTCACTTTGTTAGGAACACGGACCGGTCTGCTCGCACTATATCAAGATGACCAGCAGGTGTTTAAAGTAGTAGTCGGCTCACAAGAAGGAAAAGACCTGGCAAATATCTCTTTTTCGAAAGAAGAAGGACTAATCCATTTACTCTGGGAACAAAAAAAACCGTTCATTATTGAAGATTACCCCACCTGGGAAAACAGGATCGAAAAATATACCAATATCTTTTCAAGGTCCCTCCTGGCTGTTCCGCTCCTTGGAGGAGATCAGGTCGTCGGAGTATTATTGGTTGGATCCGATTCTGCAGTGAGAAAATTTCATGAAGATGATATCCGTTTGCTCTCACTATTCGGTCAACAGGCGATCATCGCCCTGAAGAATGCGCAATTGATCACAGACTCACGTCAAAAAGCCGAAGAAGCAGAAACTCTACGCCTTGCCGGAGCAATTGTCGCCTCAACACTGAAACAAAAACCTGCGATGGACCTGATCCTGGACCAATTACAGAAAGTGGTCCCTTATGACAGCGCCTCAATTTTGCTGTTAAAGGAAAATGATCTCGTTCTGGTAGAAGGCCACGGTTTTACTGGCGATTCTGATGTACAAGGAATGAAGATCTCACTGAATGAAGACCAACCGGGTCCTCTGGTCTTTAAACAACGGAAGCCTATCGTTGTCAATAATATGCTTGAGGCTTATCCTTCTTTTGCTGAATATAATCATCTGCCTATCTCCTCGTGGATCGGGGTTCCCCTTGTTGTGAAGAATCGGGTAATCGGTATTCTCTCACTGGACTCGCTTGAACCAAATCGGTACAACCAGAATCACGCACGGTTGGTAAGCGCATTTGCAGACCAGGTAGCAGTTGCCCTGGAAAACATTCGTTTGTACGAAGATGCACTGAAATCAGCCAAACAATTTTCTTCTCTATACACTCTCAGCCAAAGCATCAGCGCGAATTTACAGCCGCAAAATGTCTTTAATGCGATCTATCGTGCAGCCAGTGAGTTGATGCCATGCGACATTTTTATGATCTCGCTTTACGATGAAAAATCCCAGATGATCAATGATGTATATTCCATCGAAAAAGGCGTTTTGGAAAAGCCTTCTGTCCGGCCTTTTGGAGATGGCCTCTTCAGCAAAGTTATCCGGGAAAACCGCTCATTGTTGTATAACCATTTCTCCCATAAAGATGCCGTGCGCACAAAAGCAGTCTTAATCGGTGATGACGACGATGACACCCTGGTCCAATCGATCCTCGTAGTCCCTTTGCGAAGCGGTAAAGAAATTAAAGGGGTACTCTCCACTCAGAGTTACTCTGCCAATAAATTCACAGAAGAAAATAAAGAGACCCTGGAGATGCTGGCCACCCATTCAGCCATTGCCCTCGAAAACGCACGACTTTTCAATGAGATCCAGGAATTGGCAATGACCGATTCATTAACCAAGATCTACAACAGGCGCAAATTCTATGAATTCGCAGACGGGGAATTTGAGCGTGCCAGGCGGTATAATCATCCGCTTTCTGTGATCATGATGGATATTGATAAATTCAAGCTGGTAAATGACTCGTACGGCCACTCCGCCGGAGACCAGGTCTTGACCCGAATTGCCGAGTTATGCAACAGTTCTATGCGTTCGATCGATATCCTGGCCCGATATGGCGGTGAGGAGTTTGTGGCTATGCTGCCGGAGACTACGGTTAGTGAAGCCCAACTCACTGCAGAACGTTTGCGGCAATTAATTGCGCGTACACCCATCAAGGTTGGTAACTCCACAATAAAAGTTACCTTGAGTTTTGGAGTTGTCGAATTGGAAGAGGACTGTAAAACGATCGAGGAATTAATGGCCCGATCTGACCAGGCAATGTATGCTTCCAAAAATTCAGGCCGAAACCGGGTCACACTCTGGTCGCCCCGTTTAGCGATCCAAAATGAAGTCTCTGAAGATCATTTCCATTACTAATCAGTTCGGTTACTAAGAACTAATGATCAAATCAGAACGGAACAGGTCAAAAACTGTTCCGTTTTTTGTTGCCTTCGCGTTTTCACTTATGAATTCTGGAAAATGAACTTTTTGAACACAACTGGTACATACTATTGACAGAAAAACGCACAGAAAAGAGAAAGCGGATTGTAGCATGTTGGCCGAAAGAATAAGTAAAATGGAGGGTATGACACAAAACGATAGAATAACTCTGCCGCTTGATGAAGAGGACCGCTCGTTATTACGAGCGGTTTGCAGCGGAGAAGAGAGAGCTCTGGAAATGCTGTATGAGAAATATGGACAGCGTTTGTATTCGTATGCGTACCGAATCTGCGGCGATCCTCGAGCTGCTGAAGATGTGCTTCAAGATACTCTAGTCATCACCTGGCAGAACGCCAACCGATTTCGCGGACAAGGCAGAGTTATTGCCTGGATGCTGGGAATTGTCAATCACCAGGCGCTAAAAACCCTACGCCACCCTACTAAAAGAATCACAGAAGCAAATGAAGAGATAATTCCTTCAAATGCTCCTCTGCCTGAAGAAATATATCTGCACTCAGAGAATGAAACTGCCCTCAAACAGGGATTGGAGCATCTCTCCCTGGAGCATAGGACTGCACTTGAATTGATCTTTTATCAGAAACTCAGTTACGAAGAGGCCGCCGCCGTTTGTCATTGCCCGGTGGGTACGATAAAAAGCCGGGTGAGCCAGGCAAAAAAGCAATTGAAAGGTTCCATGCTTTCAATGAGTAATGGACAGGAGGAATCCAAATGAAAGACCACCAAAGATTTGAAGATTGGCTGCCATTATTCGTGTCCGGGCAACTCTCCGGTGAAGCACTCCGCGAAATGAAGGATCATTTGAAGAAGTGTCCGGAATGCCGTTCAGATCTTGAAATCTGGGAAAATACTTCTCATTTGATTGATCAAAGTAATCAAACCCTGAGAATCCCGCAGATCTCGGTTCAACAAGTTCTGAGTAATACGCATGGTCATCTAACTCCAAGGATGCTGATCCGGCGGACCTACGATCTGCTGAAATTTCAAGCGCCACTCGTCCGTCAGGACCTCTGGCCAGCTTCAGCAATCTTAATGTTCATCGGGATGATCGTTTCGATCATATCAAATCGTTATTCATTGCTTTACTTTCTGGCGCCGTTGGTTGCCTCTGCTACCCTGGCAGCGATCTATGGACCGGAAAATGATGATGCCAGTGAATTGACTTACGCAACAGCAACTTCCCCGTGGAAGATCCTTTTAGCAAGGTTAACGCTGGTTTCTGTCTATAACCTTTGCCTGGGACTGGCTGCAACACTTGGGATCAGTTTGTTCTTGAAAATAGGAGTTTACTGGCCGCTTGTATTCAGTTGGCTGGCACCAATGACTTTTCTTTCATTGCTGGCGTTATTTCTGTCTCTCTGGATTGGTACAGGAAAAGCAATCGTGACTGCCTATTCGATATGGCTGCTTCAATATATCCCATTTTCAATGTCGAATTTGTGGCAGCAATATCCTCAGATCATGCAAGCATCCACATGGATCAGGCATTTCTGGCAATCCAGCAACCTGTTATTTGCCCTTTCTGCTTTTCTCCTGCTGGGAGCGTTTCTGTCAATTCAACGGATGCCGTTGAAGTTTTCAATGAACTAACAATCAAATTTTCAATTAATCTGGAAGGGATATCCCTTCATGGGAGGTACTTTTGTCTCAATTTTTGAATATGACTCGAAAAGAATTTGAAATGTCAGCCCGCAGAATTGGCCTCTGGGTGGCTTTCAGCATTCTTTTCATTTTCTACACCTCTGTGAATCTTGTAGGATCCATTAATGGCTCCCAGAAAATGATCGACCCAACCAATATCTGGCCGGCAGCAGCGCATGAAGCTTTCAAACTCAACCTCTTTATTCCGCTACTAGCTGGCATACTGGCTGCTGACCGTCTGTTCAGGGATTACCGCGAGGGAGTGAATGAATTGCAGGAAAGTGCGCCAGTATCTAGGCAGAAGACCGTGATGGCGAAATACTTTGGAGTCCTGCTTTCTTTACTCCTGCCCTGCCTGATCATCGTCTTGTTCGATGGTGGGGTGTTGGTGGCAACAGGATTGGCCTCCTGGCGTTTTATGGGCTGTTTCCTGATCGCATCCCTGGTGATGAATGTTCCCGCGATAGCCTTCGTGACCGCCTTTTCGCTGGCCTGTCCGATGATCATGCCAGTCCGTGTATACCAGGTGCTTTTTACGGGTTATTGGTTCTGGGGTAACTTTCTCTCTCCGAAGGTTTTCCCAACCGTCAGTGGAACGCTATTGAATGTGAGCGGTACCTTCGCTTTAGGTGGATTCTTCAATGGTGAGGTAGATCCCTCAATCACCTATAACTCTACACAGGCAATATTGAACCTGGTTGTCATTTTTTCTATGATTGCTGCAGTTTTGTTCGCATTGATCCAAGTTCTGGTTCATCGAGAACTCAAGAAATAGGCAAAATAAAATGAAAAAAATGGATTCTTTGCAGTACAGTCTGAAAACTTTTCGCTATGATCAGCTCTGGCTGCCCATCTCCTTTTGCTTTTTGTTTATGATCGTCATGCTGATTAACCGCCGCCCGGAAAGTTATTACCTTCTCTCCCGCGTGTACCTGGGTGTGGTCATTCCGTTGGTGGGTGGGGTTCTATCGGCTTATGCTCTCCTGGAAGATCCAACCCTGGAATTACGTTTTGCTTCACCGGAACCAAGCAGCCGTTTATTACTGGAACGTGTCGGACAGATCTTCTTGATAAGTGCCTTTTGTGCCGGGATCATGCAGGTATTTGATGCTTTTGTTCAAGTGGACCTTTCTGCTCTCGGAAACATCTGGCATATCCAATTGGTCTGGCTGATCCCGTCCCTTGCGCTTATGGGATTGGGAACCTGCCTGGCACTAATGGGGAAGAATAGCCTGAATGGAGTCATCTGCGTTAGCCTGATCTGGTTGATAGAACTCCTTTTGCGGGGTTGGTTCGCGCAAAATAGTATCGGCAAGTATTTCCTGCTGTTCATGGGGGTCCTCATTCCTGATTCCCCTTCATTAGAAGCGAACCAACTTGTCTTATTTGTGTTTTCTTGGCTCTTGTTCTCTCTCTCCTGCATTCTTTTCAACCGTCAGGAACGTTACCTCTGAAAGGAACTAAAAATGATCAAAATTGAAAACCTCACAAAAACTTATCATAGCAATGGGCAAACTGTAACCGCCCTGAATGCTCTCTCACTTACAATCGATTCCGGTATGTTTGGTTTGCTGGGCCCCAACGGCGCTGGCAAGACTACATTGATGCGGATCCTGGCCGGTATCAGCCTTCCCACCCATGGGGAGGTTACCGTCGACGGGAATAACATGGGAACAGAAAAAGGGAGAATGGCAGTCAAAGCCAGCCTGGGCTACCTCCCTCAAGAACTGGGAATGTACCTGGAATTGTCTGCTTATCAGTTTGTTGATTACATGGCCATTCTCAAAGGGATGAACGATGTCACTTTACGTCGGCAGAGCGTCGAACGTTCACTGGAAATGGTCGGGCTAACTGAGGTATCCGGACGAAAAATTAAAGGCTTTTCCGGGGGTATGAAACGCCGGGTTGGTATTGCCCAGGCTTTGGTGAATGATCCAAAACTATTGATCGTTGATGAACCAACAGCAGGCCTGGACCCGGAGGAACGAATCCGTCTGCGGAATCTTCTTGTCAAATTGGCCAGCAACCGAATCGTGCTTCTCTCTACCCACATCGTAGAAGACATCGGGCAAACGTGTCAATCCATGGCAGTACTTGCTCACGGACAGGTGATCTTTACTGGCAGCCCGGCTGATTTGATCCATTCTGCAAGCGGCCATGTATGGACCCTGGTTTCTTCTTCGACCGAAAAACCCGATCATGACCTCACTGTGGTTTCAATGCTGCACTTGAGCGAAGGGATCCAGTATCGATTGGTCGGTCAAAGTGTTGATCAATATCCACAGGCCCAGATCACTCCTCCCGGGCTGGAAGATGGTTATGTTTGGTTGATGAAAGATCACGGCCATGAGGTTGATGTGAATTAAAGGTCTTTCGATCTTTTCGAGTAAAAAGTATATTCTCGATAGGTCAAAAAAAATCACAAGCGATTTGTGCTTGTGATTTTTTGTTTTCTAAGAACAATGCTGATGGACGACAAAATTCGAAAATCCTGCCGGTGGATAGGTTCCCCAATCAACATCAATATACTTATTTGTTGTCGGGTTCCAATAAGTATTTCCATGGCCAGAAGGATTCGCGGCACAATAGGCGGCTTGCGCGCCGGCCACACTATCATAACCGGGACCGGCATCCGGAGTTGCAGTAGGCGCGGGAACTTCAGCAGCCACAGTTCCCTCCATTCCCAGGGAACTGTTGATCTTGGAAAAGATGCCGCCAATTTGCGGACCAAATATCTTTAAGACCAGGATGACAACAACACCAACGAGAACAAGGATCAATGAGTATTCAAGCAAAGCCTGGCCTTGAAATTTTTGTGAGGGATATGGTCGCACGGATTTACCTCATTGCAATTGATCATTTTTTGTTAGGCTAAGAAGCCGCTAGGAACAATCTATTGAGTGTGAGTCGCTGCTCAATAAATCTATGCTAATTATACAGATAATTCCAATGAAGCATCAATCTTTTTTGTTGACAATTTTGCAAATTTTAGGATATACCCACCATTTTCCCATTCAAATTCAAACATTGCCGCCTATTGACTTTTTCTTTTTAGACGTTATAATGCTATTAATTAGTATACAGTAGAGTATTTATTATGTCTGTGAGATATTCCCTCCTTGGTCTTCTAGCTCAACAGCCGCGTTACGGTTATGAATTGCGCGCTGCCTTTCTGGCATTGGCCGGTGGTGAGGAAACCTGGGAGGTAAAACCCGCTCAGATCTATACGACCCTGAACCGTATGGTCGAGAGTGGTCTGATCGAGAAAAATTCAGTAGAAGAGGAAGGGGCCGATGATAAGGTCATCTATACACTCACCCAGTCTGGCCGGGATGAATTGCAAAACTGGCTTTCACAGGGCACTCTGGACGATCCCCAGCAGGACGCTTTCTTTCTCAAGCTCATGCTGTCACTTGAGTTGCCTGAGATCAACCCAACACGTCTGATCCAGACACAACGCAGCACACTGTATCAGGAATTACATCGCATCACTACATTGCGTGATCGCCTGCACCCGCAAACCGAATTAGCCCGCATCCTATTGATGGATAAAGCCATCATGCACCTGGAAGCGGACCTGCGTTGGTTGGACATGCTCGAAAGCCGGCTTGAGGAAGTTCAAAATCAACCTCACCCCCGTCCAGAACTACGCCCACGCGGTCGACCGGCTAAAACCTCTTAATAAGTAAATTTAACAGGAGAAAAAATGTCAATTATTGAAGTGAAAGACCTAACAAAAGTCTACGGCGAGAAGAGCGCCACTGTAACTGCCCTAAAATCGGTCAACCTTTCCGTTGAAAAAGGTCAATTCGTTGCGGTCATGGGACCAAGCGGCTGCGGAAAATCCACTTTGCTGCACCTGATCGGTGGTCTCGACCGTCCTACCAGCGGATCGGTATTCATCGATGGAAAAGATATCTCCACCTTGAAAGATGATGATTTGACTGAATTACGCCGCCGCAAGATGGGATTTGTGTTTCAATTCTTCAATCTTCTGCCAGTCCTTTCCGCGGTTGAAAACGCCGCCTTGCCGATGATCCTGGATGGAGTGAAACCGGAAGCAGCTCGGGCCCAGGCAGCCAAATGGTTGGAATTGAACCAGATGGGTGACCGTCTCACCCACCGGCCCGACCAGTTATCGGGTGGAGAGCAGCAGCGTGTGGCCATTGCCCGGGCGCTGGTTTCAGAGCCGATCATGCTGCTGGCTGACGAACCCACCGGCAACCTTGATTCGCGCTCTTCAGATGAGATCGCCTCCATCCTGCGCAGGGTGGTCACCAAATGGGGACGAACTGTGCTGATGGTGACCCACGATCCGCGTATCGCCGCCTATGCCGACCGGATCGTTTTCCTCAAAGATGGCCAGGTGGTGGATGACACTTTACTGGAAGGCGGCAATTCGGATAATTCCCGAATGGTAAAAGAGAAAGTGGAGCAACTATGAGAATTCAATGGCTCCTGGCCTCACGCTATTTACGGGGACGCCTGCAGCGCTCCTTTTTAACAACGCTGGCAATCGCCCTGGCAGTAGCAGTGTTATTTGGTATGAACAGTCTGATCCCACCGGTAATGGCCTCCTTCCAGCACAGTATGTATACCAGTGCCGGCGTAGTGGATATGACCATTTCCAGCGCCACAAATGGCACTTTTGATGAATCTGCACTCGGAACCGTGCAATCCACCGAGGGAGTGCAAAATGCAAGCGCGTTTCTGACCCGGAATGTCCTCCTGCCAACCAGCCTGGGTGGATCTTCAGCGCTTGGAGGGACTTCTTCCTTCAACCTCACAGGTATGGACCCGGAAAATGCACAAAGCACGCACTACTATTCGATGCTGCAAGGTCGTTTCCTGGAAAAAGCAGACAAGAACACAGCGGTCATCTCACAAACCCTGGCTGCCAACCTTGGTCTTGCAGTAGGGGATCAGATCACAGTTCCGGCGGCCTCAGGAAAAGAGTCTCTTGAAATTGTTGGCATTCTCAATCTGGTTTCTGTGGATGCAATGAGCACGGTGTATGTTCCCCTGGCAACCGCACAGGAGATCCTGGGACTTCCCGGCCAGGTGAACTCAATCGATGTGATCCTTGCTCCGAACACCGAAAAGCAAGCAGTCTCAGATGCGCTTCTGCAAAAACTAGGGAATACCTTTAAAGTGGGCGAGGTCGAGACTGGTACACAAATGTATACCGCCTTACAGTTGGCAAATGGGATCATGTGGTTCTTTGGTTTTGCAGCGATGCTGATGTCGTCTTTCATCATCTTCAATACGTTTCGCACCCTGGTGGCGGAGCGCCGCCGCGATCTGGCCATGCTGCGCGCCATTGGCGCTAACCGTCGTACCCTGATGGGGATGATCACGATGGAAAGCCTGCTGCAGGGAGCAATCGGCACTCTCGCCGGCCTGGTCCTGGGAGAATTGATGGCTATCGGCTTACTAAGGGCGATGTCCGGCTTGATGAAAACCTATATTCGCATCGATGTTGGCGGTCCAATTTTCTCTCCGGGAATTTTGGCTGCCTCGATCCTGTTGGGGATCGGTTTCACCGTCCTGAGCGCTTATTTCCCTGCCCGGTCGGCCATGAGCGTTACCCCGTTGGAAGCCCTTCGTCCCTCAATGGGAGGAGCAGAAAAACGCCGTGCAGTAATTCGCTCCTGGATCGGCCTGGGGTTGATCGTCCTGGGAGTGTTGGCGCTGCTGCCGAATAATATTAACCTCACCTCAATCGGGTTACTTGTTTTCCTGGTCGGTCTAATCATGATCACCCCGGCACTGGTACGCCCGGTGGCGGTGATCTTTAGCAAACTTTTCGGGTTGATCTATCCACGGGAGAACCTGTTGGCAAGAGAAAATATTTCACGCCAACCCGGCCGTGCTGCGATCACTGCCTCTTCCATGATGATCGGTCTGGCCATCACCATTGCAGTACTGGGAATGGTCACCAGCATCTGGAGCGGTTTCATGGGCTACCTGGATAAAAGCCTGGGATCGGATTATCTTTTTATGCCCTCCTCTCTCGTTCTTGGGAACGGCAACATGGGTGCTGATCCCTCCCTGGCGGAATCCATTCGCAATGTGGAGGGTGTAAGCGGAGTCACCTCTCTACGATTAGCCGAGAGCCTGATCAACGACAAGGATTTGCAGATCATCGGCATCGATCCGACCACCTACCCGGAAATCGCCGGGCTGGACTTCACCTCCGGGAATGAACAGCGGATCTATTCAGACCTGGCCGCCAGCCGATCAGTGATCATCAACGGTATCCTCTCTTCCACCTATAACATTCATGTTGGGGACGCGGTCACACTCAAAACCACCCACGGAGATGAGATCTACCAGGTCACCGGCATCGGAATGGATTACCTGGATGCCAAGATCGCAACCGCTTATATATCTCAGGCCAACTTAAAAGCTGACTTCAATGTGGATACTGATGTGCTGATCCTGGTAAACAGTAAAGCAGATGCTGACAAGACCAGGGTAGTCAACTCACTGCAGACCCTGGCCGCTAATTATCCTGCCTTCACGCTGCTTAATGCGGCAACGTTCAAAAAGAGCCAACAAGATCTCTTCTCAACTGCCGTTGGTTCGCTTTACCTCTTAGCGATTCTCCTGGCAATTCCAGGATTGATCGCCATGATCAACACTATGAGCATTAACGTGATCGAACGCACCCGCGAGATCGGCATGCTGCGAGCAGTCGGGGCGACCCGCAAACAGGTCCGCCACATGATCCTGATCGAAAGCTTGCTGCTTTCTACTCTAGGGACGCTTACCGGGATCGCTGTTGGTCTTTTCTTCAGTGATTTCATCATCAAGGTATTGAATGCGACTGCATTCAGCCTGGATTTCTACTTCCCCACCACAGGGATCATTGTTGCAGTGGTGATCGGGATCCTGTTCGGTGTGTTGGCTTCCATCGCACCCGCTCAGCGTGCTGCCAGCACCCAGATCGTAGAATCGCTGAGATACGAATAAGTAAAATCCTCTTCGCCAAAAGGTCCCTGGAGAAATCTCCAGGGACCTTTTTTGCTTAATTTCTAATGATTTTCGATACAGGGATTAAAATAGTATATTGAAATTCAATCTTCTTGGAGACTAATGATCAAGACCCAGGGCCTGCCCATCATTCGTACAAAGATCATGATCCCCGCTTTACGCAGGCGGATCGTCCATCGTCTCCAGTTAATCGACCGCATCGAGAAAGGTCTCGCGCAGGGCTTTGTGTTGGTTTCTGCCCCCCCGGGGTTCGGCAAAACTACCCTGGTAGCAGACTGGGCAAACAAAAAATCTACACAGGTGATCTGGCTGAGCCTTGACCCATCAGATAACGACCTGAATGTCATCAATCGTTACCTGACCACCTTATTGGAAAACAGGTTTCCCAGTATTCAACCTCTGCTGGCAGATTACATTCCAGACGGCAACCCGGAACATGTTTTTAACGCGTTACTGATCACCCTGATCAATGCTTGCAGCGACCCGGAGAATGAGATCTTCATTGTTTTAGATGATTATCACCTGATCCAGAATAAACAAATGCACGACGGCCTGTCGTTCGTTCTCGAACACATGCCACCTTACTTAAACATGATTTTGATCACCCGCAAAGATCCCCCCATCCCGCTGGCACGTCTGCGGGCTAACAACCAAATCTGTGAACTACACGCCCAGGACCTGATCTTTTCACGCCTGGAAGCTGTTGAGTTTCTGACACAGACCATGCAATTGCGTTTGAATGATCTACAAGTAGGCCAGTTACTTCGCCGGACTGAAGGGTGGATCACAGGGCTTCAATTAGCCGCCATTACGCAAAACAGTAGTGAACCGGAAAAGACCGAGATCTCTGGCGAGATCAACCAGGACCTGCTTCAGCATTACATTATCGAGGAAGTCTTCAACCGTCAGACGCCTGAAGTAAAAGATTTCTTGCTGCGCACCTCTGTGCTTGAGAACCTTTCAGCTCCCCTGTGCGGCGCACTACTTGATGGAAATGAAAATCCGCGGCAGATCCTGGATTACCTCGATCACAGCAACCTGTTTATCACCTCACTGGACAATGAGGGTAAATGGTACCGATATCATCCATTGTTTGCTGAAACCCTGCGCCGACTGATGAATGAACAACATCCAGAGCTTATCGGCCCTCTGCATGCCCGTGCAGCAGAATGGTGCGACCAAAATGGGCTGTATGAAGAGGCGCTGATCCATGCCATTGCTTCTGAAGAAAATGACCGCATACTGGCTCTGCTTCAAAAATATGCCCTGTTAACGATTCAAAAAGGGGACGTCATCGACCTGCTGCGCTGGATCAAGAAGCTTCCGGCCGGATTGATCGAATCCAGCCCGCTGCTCTGCATGGTTTATTCCTGGGAATTGATCCTCTCTTTGGAACAGGAAGCCAGCATGCAGTGGGTGGAAAAAGCAGACCAGTTAATGAAGGAATCAAAATACACCGGCCTCGATAAAGATCTGGAATCTGAGATTCGGAGCTGCATTCTTGCCCTGCGTTCCATTCTGGCAGCCTCCAGCGGGAACGGCGAATTATCCATTGAGCTTTCACGCCAGGCCCTCGAACTGCTGCCGCCGGAAAACAGCTTCGCCCACAGCTTTGCATTGCTCGATAAGGGAATGACCCTTTCACTTAATGGGAATCTTTCTGAAGCAGTTAAAGCCCTGCAGGAAGCCATCCGGGTCAGCCAGTCTGCCGGGAACTGGATGGTGATGATGATCGCCCGCAGCGATCTGGGAGATACTCTCATTAACCGCGGCGATCTCAGCCTGGCATTAACCTCATTCAAGCGATCCCTCGATTTTGCGGTCCAACCCAATGGCCTGGGATACGGGTTTGAAGGGCTGATCTATATCGAAATGGGTGAGATCTATCTGATGCGGAATCAGATGAATGAAGCCTATGAATCGCTGAGGAAAGGGATCACCCTGTCAAAAACATGGCTGCCCATGTTGTATGAATTGGACGCCCACCTGCATTTGGCCCACCTGCTGCAATGCCAGGGAGATTTTAAAGCAGCAAATGAAGAATTCCAGATCGCCAGGATGATCGCGGATAAAAGTGAAAGCAATCTGGACGATACAATGATCGAATTGCAGGAGATCCATTATTCCATTCAACGCGGTGACCTCGATCTGGCATTAGCCTGGGCGCAAAAGAATCATTTGTTGGAACAAAATATTTCAGACTATACCAGCAGCCTCCCCTACTCCATTGCCGCGTCGGTCTATCTGCTCCTGTCTCGTCTCCTACTTCACCTTGGAATCCGCGAAAAGGACCCGGATTACTTTACCCGTTCGATCTCTCTGATCAAAGAACTATTATCGCATTTCGAAGAGATGGAATACGGGCTATCCATTATTGAAGCCTGGCTTCTGCTGGCACTCCTGTATCAGGAAACCGGCGAGATGGACCTTATGATCCCCGCCATCCAGAAAGCCCTGGCCCTGGCTGAACCTGAAAAGATCAGGCAGATCTTTCTGGATGAAGGGTTAGCTTCTTCGCGGCTGCTAACCCATTTTCTGGCTTATCAAAAGAAGAATAAACTAACCGCTTCACTTCCAACTCGAGATTTCGTGACTGACCTTCTTTTCAGGCTCACTGGCAATAAGGTCAGTGAAGACACAGACCGAAATGATGACCAAATATCGACTGCCGAGTCGTACGAAATACTGACCCCGCGAGAGATCGATGTTCTCAAACTGGCTGCCAGCGGACGCAGCAATCAGGAAATTGCGCTTGAACTTCACCTTTCGATCAATACGGTGAAGCGCCACCTGAATAATATCTTTATGAAACTGGGCGCTTCCACCCGCACTCAGGCAATTGCCCTGGCCCACCAGCAGGGATTATTCCACTAACACTGTAATTAATACCAAAATAACACTTCCGGTTGAACAAAACTTGTTTCGATCCGGCTATGCTTACACCATCTGAATTGCAAGATAGATGGAGTAACTATGCAGATCATTTTTCTATCCACTGCCGGAACAATCATTGTCGATATCCTTGCCTGGATCTGTTTTCACCTGGGCATAGGCTATTGGAGTTCACGGCTGCCGATCGAACGATTTAACCCGCAAAAATCGTTTTACCAGACCCATAAATGGGAAAAGGGCGGAGAGATCTACGAAAAGATCTTCCATGTGCGATCGTGGAAGAAATTTATCCCCAGCGGAGCCGCGGTTTATCCAAACACTTTTAAGTTAAAAAAACTACCCACCTACAGTTTCGAGTACCTCAATACCTGGCTAAAAGAGAGCTGCCGGGCTGAATTCTGCCACTGGGTAATGATCCTGCCAGGGTTCCTCTTCTTCCTCTGGAACAGTGTTGAGGTAGGCTGGTGGATGGTGGCTTACGCAGTCGCCAATAACCTGGTCCCGATCGTGATGCAGCGCTTCAATCGGCCGCGTGTGCGGAAAATGTTAGCCCAGGTACAAAAGAATACCATTCAAAATCAGGAGATCTATGTCAACTTCGAACCCAACCAGACGCTTTCTCATTCTTACCGGTGATGCTGGATTTGGCCACCGCAGCGCAGCCAATTCCGTTGAGAAAGCTTTAAAAGAAGAATACGGCGATAATGCAGTGACCTGCATTGTCGATCCAGTCGTCGAACGGCCGGCGTCGCCAATTCTGCGCAAGTCGCAGTTGGATTATGACGATAACGTTCTAAATAAACAAGACCTGTATCGTTTTTCCTACGCGATCAGTGACAACCGACCCACCTGTTCAGTTTTGGAAGGGGCACTGACCATGCTGCTGCACCGAAATATGCTGCAGTTGATGGACGAGTTCAGACCGGATGCAGTAGTGAGCACCCATCATATGTATAACGCTCCTATGGGAAGTGTTTTACTTGCCCGGCATTTGAGTATTCCATTTTTCACAGTCGTCACCGACCTGGCAGATGTTCACTCCCTCTGGTTCCAATCCAGTCCGGACCGTTATTTTGTGGCTTCACAGGCCGTAAAAGAGCAGGCAGTCAAGGTGGGTATTCCCGAAAATAAAGTCGTGATCAGCGGCATCCCGGTAGACCCAAACCTGGCCCACCCCGCTGTCTCCCGGGATATCCAACGGGAAGTTCTCGGGCTCGATCCTTCGCTGCCAACACTGCTTTTCGTCGGCAGTCCGCGTGTGAACGGGATCTATGAATGCCTGCAAGCACTCGAAAAATGTCAATCTCCTTTACAGGTAATGGTAGCGGCCGGGGGCGATGAAAGTCTGTACAACCAGATCAAGGATCGCGCCTGGAAATTCCCCATTCACGTTGAAAACTACGTTCCCAAGCTCTCCAACTGGATGAACTGCGCGGATATCTTGATCACCAAAGCCGGCGGGTTGGTAGTGAGCGAAGGGCTGGCTGCCGGTTTACCCATTCTGCTCATCGATAATCTACCCGGGCAGGAAGATGGAAATGTTCGTTATGTCGTTGAGAACGGCGCCGGCCTGCGCATTCAGAATGAGAATGAACTCCTATCAGTGGTCAATCACTGGTTGAGCGATGGTCAGGAAGATCTCAGAACCATCACCGAAAATTCACGCACACTTGGCAAGCCCTGGGCATCCATCGAAATCGCCCGCTCCTTATGGCAGGCTTCTTTGACTGGTATCGCCCATCCCTGGCCAACGATCAAACCGGGGTTGCGGTGGATCCGCGCGAATGAACAGTGAGACCTGGTCCCAGGGGAATTCGACCAGGATCATCAAAGCGGTCGCAGCCCTCTTACTGGTTATTGCAGCAACTATTCTAGCGTTAACCCTGAATACGCAGGAACTACAGGGATTCCTGCAAAGGTATAAGACCTGGAGCATTGCGGTCAGCCTGGGGATCTATACCCTGCTGGGGGCCACCCCCGTCCCCTCGGAGCCATTGACCCTCATCATTACCAGCATGTATGGTCCCTGGCTGGCCGCGCTCCTGGCCGCACTGGGCAATACCGGCGCCGCGTTGATCGAGTTTTTCATCGGTGGGCGCATCAGTGACCTTTCCGATTTTGAAGAGAAGAAAAAGAAACTCCCCTTCCATCTGGGAGAGCTGCGCTTTGATTCTCCAGCTTTTTTACTTCTGGGCAGAATGCTTCCCGGATTCGGTCCGAAATTTGTCAGCGTTGTTGCCGGTATTTACCAGGTACCTATTTGGACCTATATCTGGACAGCGCTGGTTTCAAATTCGATCGGGGCAGCCCTGGTAGCTGGCGGAGGGTATGGAATATTTCAACTCCTGCTTCCACACAAATAGCACCAAGATAACACTTAAGCAGGAAGAAATTATTTGAGGCGGCAGATAAACTAAACCAAGAGGCTAAGAAATCTGAAGCAAACATTGCTGAAACATTGAACCTCATGGAGGATTAGAAATATGACTGAAATGACAACAAAACCGGTAGAAAATTTCCAGGGAATGACCTCTCTGATGAATACGTTGATCAAGATCGGGCCAAAGATCTCGGAAAATCCCATCATGCGTAAAGCGCTGATGGCTACTGCAGAAAAATGGATGCTCAACAACAATAAAAATCAACACCGTGAAGGCAGCGGTGAACCCTCGGGTGTGATCGACGACCGGACCGCCATGGGTCTGGCCATCTTAAAAACCGTCGATCGGGCACTTTCAGACCAGAAACTCTCCCCTGCTACTTACCGGGTAGCCAGCGAGGTACTTGGCCGCGACCTGTTTGTAGAAAAGAAACCGCGTCTGGACCTCTCGGAACATTACGCCAAGATCTATGAAGGCTACAAACAGCCGGCTTTTATGGTGATCAGTCCTTCAAAAGCCTGCAACCTGCGCTGCACCGGTTGTTATGCCGACGCGGATGCCAGCCTGCCTCACCTGGAATGGGACCTGGTGGATAAGATCGTTACGGATGCCCGCAATTTGTGGGGCCTGCAATTTATCGTGGTCAGCGGCGGTGAGCCAATGGCCTACCGTTCGCAGGGTAAGGGCATTCTCGATCTGGCTGAAAAGCATCAGGACGTGTTCTTTATGATGTATACCAACGGCACGCTCATCACCAAAGAAATTGCGGAACGGATGGGCCAACTAGGGAATGTGGTCCCCTGCATGTCGCTTGAAGGTTGGGAAGAGCGCACAGACGCGCGCCGCGGCAAGGGAGTGTATCAACAGGTGATGAACGCGATGGACTACCTGTATGATGCCGGTGTTTTGTACGGGGTTTCACTCACCGCCACACGGGAAAATGCCGAAGAGATCCTGGCTGAGGATTTCATCGATTACATCTTCTATAAAAAACACGCCCGCATCGGCTGGATCTTCCAGTACATGCCCATTGGTCGATCCTATACACTCGATCTGATGCCGACTCCGCAACAACGAATGTGGATGTGGGCGCAATCCTGGAAACTCATCCGCGAAAAGAATGTGTTCCTTGCAGATTTCTGGAATCATGGCACAGTTGTCAAAGGCTGCCTTTCTGCCGGTGGGCATAACAACGGCGGATACCTTTACATTGAATGGAATGGGAACGTCACCCCGTGCGTCTTCGTCCCCTACTCGCCAGTCAACATCAAGGATATCTATGCCAAAGGCGGTAATATCACCGACGTGTTTGAACAGCCCTTCTTTGCAGATATCCGCAAATGGCAAACGGCCAATGAAAAATCGAATTTGCTCGCTCCCTGCCTGATCCGCGATCATAACCAGGTTCTGCGTGAATTTATTCGCAAACATGAATCCGACCCGATCGACGCCAATGCAGCCTCGGCCATCCAGGATGGAGAATACGCCGCTGGAATGGATAACTACGCAGCCAAATACTCAGAACTGGCAGATCAGGTCTGGCAGAAAACCTATTTGGATGGGAAACCCTTAACATCTGAAGAACTCCACTCTCTGACCGGTGAACCCTGCCAGCTATTCAAGAAAGAAAAGGTGAATTAACCCCATGCATTCGCTCCTGAGTTATCGTTTTGAACAGCTTCTCCATGACAACTCTCTTTCCAATAAAAGCCGCTGTCGTCTTTTGGCAATCCACCTATATGTGGATGACCTGGAAAAAGAAGAGAACTTCTATTCACAATTACTGAGTTGTTCGCCTCAGGTTGAAGATCAAGGAGCGATCAGTTTTATCTTAGCGGATGGAATTCACCTGGTTCTGGAGGATCTCAATTCAGAAAGGATGAACTCCAAGAAGAACCTTCATTTTCATTCCGGGCAAATTGAATTGGAACTGGAAACTCCTGAATTGGCAGCCATTCGTAAGTACCTGGCATCAACCGTGCAAAAAGGGATGGATTGGCTCTCAACAGAGTCTAAACACGTAGTAAAAATTCTTTCACCAGGCGGTCTTTTATTGAATTTTCGGCAGAAATTGCTTCAATAGAAAAGGTCAGGGTTGCCTGAATAAAGGTAACCCTGTTTGCATTTAAGGGTTAACTTTTTCATATTATTTATTTCTTTTTTCCAAGTGTTTACTGAAGGGATCCTCGTTCAGCGGACACATCATTTTATAAGAGGTATATTGATGTATCATTTTTTGAACTTGATCAATGTTTCACCCTGGAGGGCTGTCCTTGTTTGGACAATCTTCGCCTATCTTCTGGGCAGCGTGCGGTTCTCAAAGCTGCTCACCCGCTGGGTCGCCCATGCCGATATTCGGCAGTTCGGCGACGGTAATCCCGGCGCACATAATGCCCGCCTCGCCGGCGGATGGCCCCTTGGTATCGCATCCGTTGTTTTGGATATGTCAAAAGGGGCATTACCGCTGCTGTTCGCCCAACCCCTGAGCGGGCTGCGCGGTTGGCAGCTGCTGCCAGTGATGCTGGCACCGATCGCTGGACATATTTTTTCGATCTTTGATCCTTCCAACCATGCAAAAGGGGTAGCACCCACACTGGGAGCCTGGATCGGGTTGACCGGTCTGGCCGGACTGCTCTCTTTTGGAATCGCCGCTTTGATCTTTATGGCGCTGCAAACAGAAGATGCCTGGTCGGTAATGGCCGGCTGCCTGGGACTTTGCCTTTACAGTATTTTCCTGGCGGGTTCATTATGGTTGACCGCGGCAGCAGTAACCAACCTGTTACTGCTGGCATATTCCCACCGGCACAATTTACAGCCAATTCCCTGGCGTCAACCTGTGGATGACCTCTTTCTGCGTATCAGGAATGCCCTATGATCGAGACCATCGTTCTTCTCATTATCGTTTTCTGCCTGGCATTAGGCCTGGGAATTTCCTTCTCCAACCTCATTCATGTAAAACGCTTCGATGAATACGCGCAGGCAACTGACCAACCATTTGTCTCGATACTGGTTCCCGCCCGCAACGAGGAACGGAACATAGAAGCCTGTGTCCGGTCTCTGCTGGCTCAGAATTACCGGAATTTTGAGGTAATTGTCCTCAACGATCAGTCTACTGACTCGACCGGCGCGATCCTGGCACGGCTGGCACGTACGGAGCCATGCTTACGAGTGATCAATGGGGCACCGCTGCCAGAAGGTTGGCCAGGCAAACACTGGGCCTGTCAACAACTCAGCCAGGCCGCAACCGGTGAGTACCTGCTTTTTACCGACGCCGATACACGGCATGAACCTCACGCTTTGACCTGTGCCATCTCTGCAGCTCAAAAAGAAAAAGCCGACCTGGTCACCGCGATTCCACGAGAGGAAGTGCTTACCTGGGGAGAGAAAGTGCTGGTCCCCTTTATGACCTTCGGGATCATCAGTTATCTGCCCTTACACCTGGTACAGAAATTCCAATTCCCGGCACTTTCAGTAACTATCGGGCAATTTATGTTATTCCGCGCTTCTGCCTACCATGCAGTGGGTGGCTATGAAGCTGCCTGTCAGAACGTCAATGATGATGTTCTATTAGGCCGTACTCTGATCGAAAAAGGCTACCGCTGGCACATCCTGGATGGGAATGGCGCAGTCACCTGCCGGATGTATCACAGCTTTTCTGAAGCCGTGGAAGGATTCAGCAAAAATGTTTTTGGCTTTTTTGATTACTGCATCCTGCCCTTTGTGTTTGTTTTTTCTGCCGCCGCCTTTGTTTTTCTTGAACCCCTGCGGCTGACGGCCTTTTCCCTATTGAACGGCGGTGTCAACACACTACCCGGGGAGTTGGCTGTTATCGCTGTGTTTGAAGCCTTCTTCCTATTTCTGATGGCCTATCATCGAATGGGAATCCCTTTGTATATGACCTTTTTCTACTGGCTCACGATCTTCCTATTCTTCGTTGTGGCGATGCGCTCGATGGTCTTTTCCATCACCGGTCATGCCTCGTGGAAAGGGAGGACACTCAAGAACGTTGAAGTCCGTTGGATCTAAAGCAACATCCCGCAGGAAAATGAATCCCTGCGGGATGTTTTTTTGAATTTGATCGTTATTTTACTTTTTCCACCGGGAACTGGATCTCGGTCAGGGTATTAGGATCATCCTGTTTACCTGCCACGGCTTCTTGTAAGTAGACTTCGCGGCATGGGCCAATGATCTGGTACCCGTTCTCCTCCATCCACTTCATAATTGCGTCATAAGGTTCACCGAGGTTGTTGAAGGGACCTTTGTATAACAAGCAGGCAGCCTTTTCATAACCCGGCAATGAGTAAACATTGATCCGCGGAGTCGCTTTGGCTTCATCCGACACCTGCTCGCAGACTTCGATATCCCAGTTTACCTCTTTGTGTTCTTTATCGTGATATAAAGACAGGCACGGTCCAACTGGATGAACCTTTTCCATATAGATACCCAACTCCTCCCACATACTGCCCTGGTCGGGCGGGGTGGGCACAATACTGCGTATGGATGCTACGCGGATAGGTTCGATCTTTTTAACAACAATATCATATTTCGACATGGTTTCCTCCTGTTCAATTTGTCTGAGCCAGCTTTCCACACGCTGAAGCCGTTCATTTTCAGCCACCATTTGCTGCCTGATCTCTGACTGCCTGAGCATCAGCATACCGCGCATTTTGTCGCTGGAAAGTCCTTCATCCAGCAGCCGGGTGATCTCCTGCAGTGAGAAACCCAGGTCACGGAGCGCTAAAATGCGGTGCAATCGTGCCAACTGTTCATATTCATAGTAACGGTAGCCAGTGAACATATCTACCGAAACAGGCTTTAACAGCCCCATTTCATCGTAATAGCGCAGCGTTTTAATGGTCACGCAGCTCAGTTTAGAAAAGTCCCCGATCCGGATCATGAGGTACCTCCATGCCATTGTTATATACCCTCCCCCAACAGGAGAGTCAAGAGGGAATATTTCTTTTTCTTCAAACAGATTTTGGATAGCCAATTGTCACATATTTTGTTGTTTTATCTACTTTTTACGGTGGATTGCTTGCCTGTTGCATTAATCTTGATATAATTTGTATACTTTGTGGATGCGATGACCTGAATACCGAATTGGTCGCTAACTTTTTAAAGTAAGGTATTCAGCGAGCAAGAGCGAAACCGGCCCAACGAAAAGGCCGGTTTTTAATTTAAATAAACAGAAATACGGGGTAATTATGAGAAATACCATAGCAGAGCGCGTCCACAATCCTCTAGCAGCTAGAAAGCTGCTGGCATTTTTAATTATTCTGGCGATGCTGTTTTCATCCTTGCCGGCGAGCAGTGTTTTTGCTATGGCCATTGTGGGCGATGGGTCCACTCCACCCGAAATTTCCGCTCCCCAGGTAACTGTAAAGGCAGCAACGGACAGCAGCTATGTTGAACCGACCAATACTTTCACTGATGGAACAACAAAATATTACCTGGTTACCCAGGATTCCGGAAAAGCTTCATTAACCTCTGTCACTTATAATGGCACTTCTTATGCCCTGACCGCGGTTTTCGTTGGAAGTAATTTATCTGATATGAAGATCGGTTCCTCCCCAATCCTGACCCAGAATGGGCCTTTATCGAATGCTACCGTCTTCTTTGATGATGGCACTTATACAGATAATGATTCGACAAATTATGTCGGCCTTTCTCAACCCAACATGTCATTGATCGGCTTGAATAAAAACGGCAGTGGGGAGCCCGCTGTCGTCCTGCACAAAGCACCACGATCCTCTACAACTGCCGCGATCAATAACACGGAAGAACGCTACATCATTATGACGACGAATATCTACCTGGAAAACCTGATCTTCGATAACCAGGGTTATGATATGTACCCAACAGGGGATAAGTCGCTGGGCATTCCCAAGAGCCGCGGAGAGTACATGTTCTACTTTTCCACTGGCAGCGGTGGTTTTGTTATGAAGGATTGTATCCTCGAAAATGTCGGCGCAAGCAACCAGGATACCGGCTATAATCCGGCTTACTTTAATAAAAATCTGGCCATGAATTTTTATCAATCCACCGGTCTGCATAACTTTGAGAATGTCACAATCCGCAATGTAAAGACCACAGCCATCAGCGGTGTTGGTCTTGGAATTATCAGTTTCAATCAAAGCAGCGGAAATTACTTCAAGAACCTGACTATCGTCGATGACGATGCCTATAACTCCATCAGCCGCAGCATTATGATCGAACACAGAGATACATCGGTTGTTCCAGAAAACAAGAATTCCGCGGTTTTCACCGGGACGCTTTCATTACCTGTTGATTCTTACCACAATCATGTGTATATCCAGAGCTGGAATTACGACAATATAGTCACTCCTGCAAATTATCGTTACGCACTTTATAGTTCTACCAATGGAAATTCAACAGGGACTCCTGCTATACTGGTTTATCAGGACATCATGCCCGCGATAACAGCCGGCAAAACGATTATGGACCTTGAAGATACAGCCCTGCTTGTTCAGGATGGAGCTTCAGTCAGTGTTTATGATCAGTTAATCGCATTAGCAAAAACCATTAAAAATGCAGGAACCCATGCTCCCGGCTATAACATCAAGATCGCTGCGGATGGCTCCGGCAAGATCAATAGTTTTGTCGTCCCAGATTTTGGCTCCGGAATCAGTGTAAACCTGGTCGCGATTCCCAATAGCCCCACCCTGTTCACTTCATCCGATAAAGTTCCTCTGGCCGTAAACGGTACCATTGAATTACCTGCCGCTTCAGCCGGGAATATTACACTCTATAATTTCGACTTCGCTTCTCAAGCAAAATATACCCTGCAGGAAGCCATCAGTGGGATCACACCCCTGACCACATTGGCTGATCCCTTTGACAATGGCTCGATAACCGGTTATCCGTCATACTCCGATTATGCACCCACAGCCGCCACTACTGCAGCGATCAAGAACGCGGCCGTAGATAATTTCTCCAATTGCACGTTCACTTCACTGGCAAATGAAATTAAGATCAACAATTCGGTCGCTGCAATTATCAGGGGTGCTACTTATTCCCTCACTGCTTCTCTGGCACCGACAGATACGAATTCCTTTACTGGTCCTACTTTCACTGGCACCCTCAAAGACACTGCTGACGATAAAACGATCTACTGGTTCTCGAGTGATCCTACGGTTGCCACAGTAGATCGGGACAGCGGACTGGTTACCGGAGTGAAAGTGGGAACGGTTACGATCATTGCCAAAGCAGCTGATGCCAACAACAACGGCGAAATCGAAAAACCGTATGCTTCCTTCACATTAGTAGTCACTGCCGGAGGTTCAGGCCCTGTCTCAGCCAGTATGGGAATCCCGATCACAGGAATGCCCGTCCCAGTGACAGGATTTGCTCCCGGGGTAACGACAGAATTGCCGAGTCTCAATTTTGCAAACCAATACCAGGACCTGGGTGATCTTTGGCTGGAGGTCCCTTCCATTGGAGTGAAAGAAAGCATTACCGGTGTCCCCCAGACAACTAACGGCTGGGATGTGAGCTGGCTGGGCGACCAGGTTGGCTGGCTGAATGGGTCTGCCTACCCCACCTATGAGGGCAACAGCGTCCTGACCGGGCATGTCTATGATGCCAACGGCAAGGCAGGCATTTTTGCGAACCTCAACCAGTTGAAATATGGAGATGAGGTAATCGTCCATGCCTGGGGCCAGCAATATATCTACTCAGTGCGAGAGGTGAAGAGCATTTCACCGGAGGATTCAAAATATGTATTCAAACACCGCGAAACCCCCTGGCTGACTCTGCTCACCTGTAAAGGCTATGACGAAAATTCCGGCAAGTATGCCGAACGGTTGGCTGTGCGCGCCGTGTTGATCAAAGTGAAGTAGTTTCTCAAAATAAAGGAGAAGCCCAAAGTTGAGTAAACACTTTGGGCTTCTTTTTTTTAATTTAGAATTACCTGATCTGCTTGTTATCCTTCAACATCACATCATGGGCCCCGCCCTCGACGATGCTGGTAGAAGAGATCAGTGTGATCTTGGCATTCTTCTGCAGTTCGGGAATAGTCAGGCAGCCGCAGTTGCACATGGTGGAGCGCACCTTGCTCAATGAGAGGCCGACATTGTCCTTGAGCGAGCCGGCATACGGCACGAGAGAATCCACACCCTCCTCAAAGGAGAGCTTGGCGTCGCCGCCCAGATCGTAGCGCTGCCAATTCCGGGCACGGGCACTGCCTTCGCCCCAATATTCCTTCATGTAGCTGCCGTTTACGTTGATCTTCTTGGTCGGGCTCTCGTCGAAGCGAGCGAAATAGCGGCCCAGCATCAAGAAATCTGCGCCCATCGCCAGCGCCAGGGTGATGTGATAGTCATGGACAATACCGCCGTCCGAACAAATGGGAACATAAACGCCCGTCTCTTTGAAATATTCGTCGCGAGCTCTGGCTACATCCATGATTGCGGTCGCCTGGCCGCGGCCGATACCCTTTTGTTCGCGGGTGATGCAAATGGCACCGCCGCCAATGCCAACCTTCACGAAGTCCGCTCCGGCCTCAGCCAGGAAGCGAAAGCCGTCGCCGTCCACCACGTTACCGGCACCGACCTTCACTTTATCGCCGTAATTCTTGCGTACATATTCCAGGACGATCTTCTGCCATTCGGTGAAGCCCTCGGAGCTGTCAATGCAGAGTGCGTCCGCACCAGCTTCAATGAGGGCTGGAATGCGCTCGGTGTAATCGCGAGTATTGATGCCCGCACCGACCCGGTAGCGTTTATTGGCGTCGATTAACTCGTTATCATTTTCTTTGTGAGAATTGTAATCTTTGCGGAATACCAGGGAGACCAAGCGCTGGTCCTGATCGATCACTGGCAGACAGTTCAACTTGTGGTCCCAGATAATGTCGTTGGCCTCAGAGAGTGTGACGCCATCCTGTGCGCAGATCAGGTCCGCGAATTTGGTCATGAACTCCCGGACTTTGGTTTCCGGGGCCATGCGGCTGATACGGTAATCGCGGCTGGTCACAATGCCGGCAAGTTTGCCATTGGGAGTACCGTCAACGGTCACAGCAACTGTCGAGTGTCCGGTTCGATCTTTCAAGTCCAGAATATCTTTAAGCGTGCTCTCCGGGGAAACGTTTGAATCGCTAACGACAAACCCGGCGCGGTAATTCTTCACCCGAGCCACCATGCGTGCCTGGTCCCCGATGGACTGCGACCCAAAAATGAAGGAAAGACCACCCTCCTTAGCCAGCGCAACGGCCATATTGTCATCAGAGACAGACTGCATGATTGCCGAGACCATCGGGATGTTCAATGACAGGACAGGTTCCTCCCCCTTCTTAAACTTCACCAGAGGAGTCTTTAAGTTGACGTTCGCGGGAATGCACTGTGCCGAGGAGTACCCCGGAATGAGTAGATATTCTCCAAAAGTATGTGAGGGTTCTTCAATAAAAGTGGCCATTGTTGCCTGTCTCCTGATGTTCGTTTTTATCCAATAATTTGAGGGGTCTGATGCAGATTTTTGGATTAATTTAGAATTTATCAGCTAATTATAGTGATTTTTTCAAAAGTTGGTGAAAATGGGCGAAAAAAATCCAGAATCACTATAATTATTCTCATGGAAAATCCTCACCACCGCCGTTCTATTCGCTTGCCGGATTACGATTATTCACAAAACGGGGCATATTTCATCACCATTTGCTCGTACCAACGTCAACGAATATTTGGTGAGATCGAGAATAATGAACCCAAATTATCGGAAATCGGTTCAATTGTTGATGAATTTTGGAAGCAGATTCCAGTTCATTTTCCCCAGACCGAATTGGGCGCCTTTGTAGTCATGCCAAATCATTTTCATGGGATCATTCATATATATTCGCTCGTAGATGATCCTCGTAGGGGCACAGCATGCTGTGCCCCTACCACCAACGCCATTCAACCCATAGAACAATTCGGTCACCTAATATCAGGATCAATTCCTACAATCATCCGTTCATTCAAATCAGCTGTTACAAAACGCGTACATGAAATGCTCCCGAATTATGGCTCCCCGATCTGGCAGCGTAATTACTATGAATCTGTCATCCGCTCGGAAGAGGCTTACGCACAAATTGAGGGGTATATTTTGGACAACCCGCTGAATTGGCTGACGGACAAGGAATATTTGCCGCAATATTAATGGTCTATTTGTGATAACTTGTGGATAAACGATTACCCGATCAATGTCCTAACCTTCGCGGCAATCTCCCTGGATCGGCTTTCGGCGATGCCCGTGTAGCCTTCGACTTTGAACAGATCCCGCAATTCTTCTGCTGGAATGTACTGCGCGACCACCTTCTCCTGCATGACAAGCTCGATCAGCGGATTCTCTCCTCCGCCCTGGATCTCCTGCCAGGCGGCCATGCTTAGTGTACGCAGCGTCTCATGCATCTCCTGACGGTCCGCGCCGGATTTGACTGCCGCCATGAGCACCCGCTCCACCGCTGCAAATGGCCCAAAGGTACGCAGGTTGCGCTGAATGATCGCCTCATTCACACGCAGTCCTTTCAGAATCTTCGTCAGAGTGATCAATATCTCATCCACCGCCAGGAACGACTCCGGGAAAAGCGTGCGCCGGTTGGCACTGTCATCGAGCGTCCGCTCCAGCAGCGAATTTGCATAGTTGTTCCAGGCTGTCTGCGGGGCTGAGGAGACCGCGCGCGCCAGGCTGTCGATCTTTTCGCATTCGATCGGGTTGCGCTTGAAAGGCATGGCAGAGGATCCCACCTGATTTTGTCCAAACGGCTCACCCAACTCACCAATGAACTCGGATTGGAGCAAGCGCAGATCGAAGGCAAATTTATAGGCAGTGGAAGCCAGCCCGGCCAGGGCGCACAACACGGAATAATCCTGTTTGCGGGTATAAGTCTGGGTGGCAGCCTCAAAGAAAGACAGCTCAAGTTTCGCGCTCATCTGTTCTTCAAAGCGTTTATACCCTTCGATGCCGCTGTAAAGCATTACATAAGAAGCCGCGTTACCCACGGCGCCTTTAAACCCCTTGCCCTTTAGATCCCTGCGCACACGCAGCAAAGACTCATAATCGCTCAGCAGGTCTGCCGCGAAGTTGGCCAGGCGGTAGCCCAGGGTGGTTGGTTCGGCAGGCTGCAAATGTGTCAGCGCCATCACCGGCAGGCTGGCTGTCTGTTCAACCTCTTCAGCCAGCAACTCCAATAAGGAGCCTAATTTGGCCAATACCAGGTCCAGCGACTGCGCAGTTTGCAGCACTTCAGCGTTGTCCTTGATATCCATGGAGGTCGCGCCAAGATGGATGATCCCGCCGCCGACTTTGCACTGGGCAGCGTATACTTTTACCTCGGCCATCAGGTCATGATGGTTCTTCTCTTCTTCAGCCAACGCCGCGGCCACATCCACATCAGTCAGATGAGCCTGTAAATCGGCAGCCTGTTCTGGAGTCACCAGCTGCCAGTCCACCTGGGTCTCAGCCAGTGCCGTCCACAGGCCGCGCCAGATCAGGCGTTTATTCTGCTCCCCCCAGAGAGCGCGCATTTCCGCCGATCCATAACGCCAACTAAAAGGACTCTGGTAACTGGTGAAATCGTTCATGGTTATCTCCTCTAGCAGCTTTCAACTGAGACACCCGGTTTCTTGAAGAAACCGGGTGTCAGGATTTCGATTTGCCGGGTTTCAAAAGAACCGGGTATCAAAAATATCAAACACTAATCTTTGATGATCATCGCCGAACGTTCTGGTCCGACCGAAATGGTCTTGACGGGAACTCCAACGAAGTCTTCGATAAATTTTACATACGCCTGGGCAGCTTTGGGCAGATCGCTCCACTTGCGGCAGCCGCGGACCTCTTCCTGCCAGCCGGGCAAGTTTTGATAGACCGGCTTACATTGCGCCATCAGGCGGGCATCGCCCGAAAAATCAAGCGTGTTCATCTTTTTGCCATCACGTTCGTAGGCGACACACACCGGGATCTCTTTAAGGCCGGAGAGAATATCCAGCTTGGTGAGGAAGATCTCGGTAAAGCCGTTGGCCTCGTGCGCGTATTTGAGCAGTACCAGGTCCAGCCAACCCACCCGGCGAGGACGCCCGGTGGTAGTGCCATACTCGTCCCAGGGGTTGGCCCCGGAGCCGCGCAGGAAGAGCGCATTGTCTCCGTCCTGTTCCGTGGGGAAGGGACCGCCGCCGACACGGGTCTGGAAGGCTTTGGTCACCCCAACCACCCTGCGGACCGGCTGCACACCGATTCCCAGCCCGGAGAAAATACCGGTGGCGGTTGTGCAGGAACTGGTCACAAACGGATAAGTGCCCTGTTCCACATCCAGTAAAGTACCCTGAGCACCTTCTGCCAATACGGTTTTGCCTGCTTTGAGTGCCTCCTGTACCATCGGACCGATGCGGCGAATATAGGGACGCATTTCATCCGCGCAGGAGAGATACTCCTTCAGAAGCGTTTCAATATCCAGAGCGGGTTGTTTGTACCAGCCAACGAGTATTTTATTGACTTCATCAAAATGAATCCGCAGCCGTTCTTCGAAGTGCGCGCGATCCAGGATCTCGCCAGCGCGCAAGCCGCGGCGTGAAGCTTTGTCTTCATACGCAGGGCCGATCCCGCGGCCGGTAGTACCGATGGCAGCTTTGCCCAGCGCGGCATCTTTGGCACGGTCGAGCAGACGATGTGCCGGGGTGATCAATTGAACAGCATCAGAAATCCACAGACGCTCCGGGGTAATGGTCACTCCCGCGTCGCGCAGCATGGTCATTTCTTCCAGCAATGTCTGGGGGTTGAGCACCATTCCACTGCCCATCACGCCGATCGTGTTTGAATGAATGATCCCGGATGGGATCACATGAAGTTTATAGATCTTCTCACCCACAGTGACCGTATGGCCGGCATTATCGCCGCCGTTATAACGCGCCACCAGGTTGGAGCTTTCGGAAAGAAGGTCAACGACTCTCCCTTTTCCTTCATCCCCCCATTGAGCGCCAATAACAATATCCAGGGCCATAATCTAATTCTCTCCTTTCTTCAGATCGATCGAAGCAATGTAAGGAAGATTCCGTCCCTTCTCGTCATAGTCCAGGCCATACCCGACCACGAAGTAATCTGGAATGCTGAAACCAAGATAATCAATATCAACTTTGACTTTATGTCGTTCGGGCTTATCCAGGAGTGCGCAAACTTTCAGGCTGCGCGGTTCGCGGTCGAGCAGCAGCTTACGTACGGTGCGAATGGTGTACCCTGAATCGACAATATCATCGAGCAGGATGACATCCCAACCACGAATGTTGGTCTTATGATCAGAATCGATGCGGACAAATCCACTGGACTCAGATTTATTATACGAAGATACGGACATAAAATCCATTGTTATCGGACGCCGGATCTGGCGCATCAGATCGGTAAGGAAAACAACAGAGCCGCGCAACAGGCCCAGCAGAAGGAGATGTTCAGAATCTTTATAATCTTCCGTGATCTGCGCACCAAGCACTTTAACACGTTTCTCGATCTCTTCCTGCGAGATGATGACACGGTCAATAAAACCATAGGGGAAATGCGGATGTTCTTCCATGGGTACCTTCCTAAGTTGTTAAATTGTTGCTACAACGGAATCTCTCAGACCAAACTATTATTGTAATCCAATAATTTGAAATGAAAAGCAGAAATCAGGATAATTCTTCGTCATGCATGAACTTTGCATCAAATCAGGAATTTATCCGTATAGTGAGTATGAATTGAATTTGAAAAGGATAGATCATAATGAAAGCTCTTGTATTGTACGATTCATTTTTTGGGAACACCGAAAAGATCGCCCTGTCTGTTGCTGAAAGCCTGCGCGCAAATGCTGAGGTCCAGGTAATCCGGGTAAATGAAGCTGATCCCTCTTCTGTAATCGGGATCGACCTGCTTGTATTGGGATCACCCACCCGTGGATTCCGCCCCAGTGAGGGCATAACTGCTTTCCTCAACAAACTGACCCCGGGCAGTTTGAATGGAATCAATGCCGCCGCGTTCGACACCCGTGTGGACACTGCCGTAATTAATTCCAAAATGCTCAGGTTTATGGCGAAAACTTTTGGTTATGCCGATAAAGTAATGGTTAACGAACTGCAAAAGAAAGGCGCCAACCTGATTTCCATTGGTCAGGGCTTTATCGTGAATGGAAATGAAGGTCCGCTAAAAGACGGCGAGTTGGAACGGGCTGCTGAATGGGCAAAAACACTGGTCGGGTAATCTGACCAACATCATGGATCGATCAATGACTAAAATACGGAACCTTATCAGGGAGGAATTTAAGGTTCCAGATCGATCTTTAAGTCGGTCTCATCAAGCAGGGTAACCCGGCTTTGCATCGTGATCTCAACTTGACCGTTTGCCCCTTGTTCTGCATACACAGAGATGACTGCTCCCCCCGGTTGGGAAACATTGATTGCCTGATCCGGATAAGCTTTGCGCCTGTTCATCCAAACCGCCAGCGCCATCGTTCCTGAGGCACAGGCACTTTCACAAACTAGCGACCGGGTTTCCTTCACCCAGACCACCGGTGTGATGTGGACCTCCTGCCCGGTCTGACTAAAGAAGATCACGCCGGCAGCCGGGAGATCAAGTAACTTATTCGCCAAAAGTAAGTCGGCAGCGCTTGTTTTTTCATCCTCCGGAACAGGCATCTCACAAAGCAGATGGGTGATCCCTTCCATAACCACTACTGCTGTCGATCCTGGTACGGTTGATTTCCGAATATCAATTCTTTCTGACAGCTTTAGTTCTACGCTATCCCCCACCAAAGCAGCTTGCAGTGGGGCAGTTTTCCCGCTTACCTCGATCAATGCTTTCAGAATGTGGCGCTGACGGGAAAGTATAGAGAAATAGGCGCTGGCAGCATTCCCGCAGAATTCCCCGCCCATCATTTGCAGCCTGCCTAGCGCGGCTGGATCACCAGCGGATTCGATGAACCCGACCTGCTCTACATCCGGTTGGGACCGCATGATCTCCTGAGAGATGCGGGCGTGAAATTTCCGCTCCACCGGTGTAAATACCAGGGCGGTAATGTTTCCGCTGGGAGAACATTTGATCACATGAAGGGTTCTGGTTTCGGTTTTCATCAGAATAAAGGATCAGTCTAGCATAGAAAAACAAGCTGGTCTAATTATTTTTGCTACCAACCATGAATACGTGCTTCCTCGCGGTATTTGCAAAAGGGACATTTCTCCGCAGGCGGTGGAGGTTCTGGAGCATTCAGCACCTGAGAGACTTCTGCCAGAAAATTCAGAAATCTTTCTTCTGCCAGAGGTACTTCCAGCCAGGTGACATCGCCAATATAGCGGATGCGTTGGCTCTCATCCCGGTCGATATCGATCGGCTCAACGCATAAGAGTCCCAGGCGGCTGATCGGAGCCAGGGCCAGTTTCCCCGGAGCAGGATGCTGAAGCGCGTAAGCGTAAGCGCGCAATTGACGGCCGTAGAACTCAATATGCTTAGGGTTGGGCTGTGAGGTCTTGAAATCGATCACCGCATAACTGCCGTCATCGAATTGCAAAACTGAATCGAAGATCCCGCGAATAAAACACGAGTGATTCTGACCGGGAAACTGTAATGGGACCGATTCGACCCACTTACCACTGAACAATACCTGTCCTGGCGGCAGATCAGGCAAAATTTCCTCTGTGCGTTTCCCGCCAAACATTTTCTTCATCAATAGATCGATATTTCCAAAAATACTCGGAAAAGGCACTGGTGGTCGGTTAATGCCCATGACTACTTTTAAATAGAAACAACGGGGACATTCATCCCAGAGAAACGTAAGATCTGATGGACTTAATTTTATTGGTGACATCTTCCCTCCCCGATGATTCGTTTTTTTCTTCATTGTATTAATTAGAAGTGCTCTGGTAGATATTGAAATAATAATATTCTTAATTAGATAGAATTTATATTTATTTTATTCCTTTTTTGTCCGATCTAAGAAATAATAATATCGATCCTTTTTTTTAAAAAATTTGAGGAATTGATGCGAACTATCACCATCCGGAATTCGAAAATTCGAACCGAAGTATTTATTTTCCTATTACTCATATTCCTGAATCTGGGATTTTTTGTCATCAAAGATCCAGATAACCGGGCGATATTTGTCGATATCATTTCCCCGATCAATAATTTCTTCGCCGTGGTTTATTTATTCCTGGCAGCCAAATTCTCTAAAAACCTTCATCCAAAATTAGCCAAAGGTTGGCTCATTCTAGCCATCGCACAATTCCTCTATGCCGTTGGAGATCTGCTCTGGCTAGTATTGGAAGTTTTCCTCCACCAATCACCCTATCCTTCCATCGCAGACATTTTCTATATTGCATATTATCCGCTGTTCTTTGCCGGAGCAATTTTTTTCATTCCTCCTACTCGTATCAAAATGGAATGGACGAAAAAGATCTGTGATATTTCCATCGTTATCCTGGCAACATTTCTAGCCTTCTGGAATTACGTGATCTACCCATTAAGTATCACTTATCAAGGCCAACCCCTCACAACCCAGATCCTAACCCTGGCGTATCCTTTCGGTGATCTGATCGTATTCTGTATGGCATTCTGGATGATCGAAAACGCGGACCATTCGGAAATGTTCAAACCGGCTCTGTATATCTCTGCCAGTGCGATCATGCTTGTATTTACTGATATCTATTTCTCCTACCATTCATTGATCGGAAATTACCATTCCGGCACGTTTGTGGATATTGGATGGATCGTAGGGTATCTTTTGATCGCCCAGGCCGCCCTCGTCCAAATCCGTTTGATTGACGGCTCGATCAGAACTCCTCGATTTAAACTCTTTAGATCCTTTGATCCAAAGATCATAATGCAACTAATGAGTTTCTATCCTTATCTCTGGCTGTTTTACATTTATATTCTGCTGTTACCAAACAATAGAACACCATTCATCTGGAATAACCCATTAAACTTTCTTGGCGTCGGGGCATTGCTATTGATCGCCTTTACCCGTTCAGTGCTATCCATACTGGAAAACAATGTTCTTGTTGAAAAATTACAAAATACTTTAAAACATGTTCAACAGCAGGCAGTCATCCTGGAACAAACCAACCGTGAATTGTTGAATGAAATGGAAGTCCGCGAAAAAGCAGAAAAACAATTGATCTATGATTCGACTCATGATCCATTAACTGACCTACCGAACAGGCTCTTCTTTGATATAGAATTGAAGAAGGCAATTGATCAGGGAAAATATTCTAAAGAGAAGGTATTCTCTGTGTTTTTGCTGGACATCGATCAGTTTCAGATCATCAATGACAGTATGGGGCATACCGCTGGCGACGACCTACTTAAGGTAATCGCTGAACGTTTGCGCGGTTGCCTCCATGAAGAAGATATTGTTGCCCGCATTGGCGGTGATGAATTCGCGATCCTTTTCCATTCGACCGAAAAAATAAATGGAATTCTTTCAACTGCGGCCTGTCTTCAATCAAATATTTGTCGAGAAGTGAACCTGTACAATCATTCAGTCATCATTACCAGCAGTATTGGGATCCTCCCGGATACCTCCCATTATGAATCACAGGTCGATGCCTTTCGAGATGCAGATATTGCCCTTTACCACGCGAAATCCAAAGGAAAGAACCAGATCGAAATTTTTAAACCCGCCATGCAAACAGAAGCGTATTCGCGCCTTGAAATTGAAGAAGATCTACGCAGTGCTCTATCTCGAAATGAATTTGAATTGTATTACCAGCCTATTGTGAATCTTACTGACTCAAAGTTGAGCGGGTTTGAAGCCCTGATCCGCTGGCAGCATCCACGGTATGGTTTCTTAACCCCCGGAGATTTCATAACTACTGCTGAAGATTCCGACCTGATCGTCCCAATCGGGCAATGGGTGATGGAAGAGGCCTGCCGTCAGATCAGGGTCTGGCAGCTCACCTTCCCCGAAATGAAGAATCTCAAAGTTCATGTGAATATCTCAGCCAGGCAGCTCGTTCGGCCCAATTTCGTTTCGGCTGTGCAATGCGCACTGGAGCTTTCTGGTCTGTCGGCAGAATCGCTCAGGCTTGAGATCACCGAAAGTATTGGTATCGGAAATTATGAGCAATTTCTGGATAAATTCAAGAAACTCAATGATCTTGGCATTCATCTAGAAGTTGATGATTTTGGAACAGGTTATTCTTCACTCTCCTATATTCAAAACCTCCCCTTTGACACATTGAAAATTGCCATGCCTTTTGTGCAAGAAATCGCCACCAGAAGGAAATCTCTTGAACTGATCACGACCATCAACTCCATGGCGAAAAGCCTGGGGCTGGAAACGATCGCTGAAGGAATCGAAACTGAATTCCAATTGAACAAGCTTAAAGAGATCGGTTGTAATTTTGGCCAGGGTTATCTCTTCTCAAAACCAGTCAATAAAACTCAAGCGATCCGGATCATGGAGAACAACTCTTTTTCGGTTACTCAAGAGAGATTATCTGTTACAAACTAAATCCACAATAAACTCCAACCTGTCAATCAATTAATTTTCTTCCCTTGCGTAAACTAAACTGCGGTTGTAAAATAGGTCGCATACTACTTATTTATTAGGAGATCCTTGTGCATCTAGGCAGAATGATCAAGATCCTCAATACCACCATTGAGCGGGATATGAACCGTACATTGGCCAAATATGATCTGACTGGTGGTCAGGGTGCAATTCTAGGATACCTTGTTCATCATCCAGGGGTCGAGATCTGCCAGAAAGATCTTGAAAAAGAATTTGAGCTTTCTCACCCTACAATAAGCAGCATTCTTGCCCGCATGGAAGCAAAAGGCATTATTTCGACAGAACCGCTTGAAAAGGATAAGCGCTTTAAAAAAGTGGTACTGACTGAAAAAGGGATCCTCCTGGATCGCGAGATCTTTTCTCACATTGAGGAAAATGAAGCGAGACTTACTTCTGGTTTTTCCGAAGGGGAAAAACAGAAGATCATCGAGCTTCTTAACAGAGTCCTTCAGAATATCAATGAGTAATTATTCACAAATATTGTTATTGCACCGGAGAAATTGTTAATGATCAAAAAATTACTGGCAAGTGTTCGTGAGTATACAAAGCCATCGATCCTTTCCCCTGTATTTATGGTAGGCGAAGTGGTCATGGAAGTGACCATTCCCTTGTTGATGACCCACCTCATCGACCAGGGAATCAACCAGGGCAATATCCCTTTGATCTGGAAAATCGGCATCGCCCTCATCGGCTGCACCTTGATATCTTTGCTATGCGGTGTTTTTGGAGCAAGGTACGGTGCCATCGCGGCCTGCGGTTTTGCCAAGAACCTGCGCAAAGACATGTTCTATAATGTTCAGAATTTTTCCTTCTCAAACATCGACAAGTTCTCAACTGCCAGCCTGATCACCCGCCTGACCACGGATATTGCCAATGTGCAGAATGCCTATCAGATGATCATCCGAATTGCCGCACGAGCACCCATGATGCTTATCTTCGCTTTGATCATGTCATTCACCATCAATCAAAAACTTTCGTTGATCTTCCTGGCAGTAGTTCCCGTGCTGGGAGCTGTACTATTCTTAATTGTGGCCGGGGTCCACCCCATATTTGTTAAGGTTTTCAAAACCTATGATAAATTGAACAGTGTGGTCGAAGAGAACCTGCGCGGAATTCGGGTTGTAAAATCGTATGTCCGCGAAGAATTCGAGAAGAAGAAATTCTTTGAGATTTCGAACCAGATCTATAAAGACTTCTCGCGCGCCGAAAAGATCATTGCATTCAACAGCCCGGCGATGCAGACTGCCGCTTATACGTGTATGCTGCTGCTCTCCTGGTTGGGCGGAAAAATGATCGTCAGTACGACTTTGACTGAAGGACAATTGATCAGCCTCCTGGCCTATGCCATGCAGATCTTAATGAGCTTGAACATGCTCTCAATGGTGTTCGTGATGATCATCATTTCTCGCGCTTCAGCGGAAAGAATCGTGGAGGTGCTGAATGAGAAAAGCGACCTGCACAATCCAGAAAATCCGGTGACAACAGTCAAAGATGGGTCCGTGCGCTTCAAGAATGTGAATTTCAGTTATTCCAATGACCCAAGCAAACTCTGCTTAAGCAACATCGATATTAATATTCAATCGGGCGATACAGTAGGGATCATTGGCGGCACAGGCAGTTCAAAGACCTCACTGATGCAGCTCATACCCCGGCTTTATGATGCTACCGAAGGTCAGGTCACTGTGGGCGGGGTGGATGTACGCGATTATGATATTGAATCCCTGCGTCAGAATGTGGCCATGGTGCTGCAAAAGAACGTATTATTTTCCGGTACGATAAGGGAGAACCTGTGCTGGGGCAAAGAAGATGCCACTGATGAAGAGTTGGTACGGGCCTGTAAAATGGCCCAGGCGGATGATTTCATCCGTTCCATGCCCGACGGTTATAACACCCATGTGGAACAGGGGGGATCCAACCTTTCAGGTGGACAGAAACAGCGTTTGACCATTGCGCGCGCCCTGCTTAAGGACCCGAAGATCCTCATTCTGGACGATTCCACCAGTGCTGTGGACACGAAAACTGATTCGTTGATCAGAAAAAGCTTCAGGGAAGAGCTGCCTGATATGACCAAGTTCATTATCGCGCAACGGATCTCTTCCATTGAAGGGGCGGATAAGATCATCGTAATGGACGGCGGCAAGGTGGCAGCGATCGGAACGCACCAGGAATTGATGCAAAGCCAGCCGATCTATCAGGAAGTTTATTACACTCAGACAAAAGGAGGCAAATAACTATGGGAATGGGACCTGGAAGAATGCCAAGGAATTTGCCTAAAGGATATCAACAGGGGAAGAAGGTCAATGGGAAGGTAGTCAAAAGGCTCCTTTCTTATATCAGCGGAACCTATAAAGCACTTTTCGTAGCAGTTTTGTTGTGCATCGTGATCAGCACGCTGGCTGGTGTAGCGGGTTCGATGTTCCTGCAGAGATTGATCGACAATTACATCACGCCACTACTTGGTCAGGTGAACCCTTCATTTGCACCTCTTGCCAGGGCAGTTCTGGTAATGGCAGGAATTTACCTGATCGGTGTGATCACCACCCTTTTCTACAACCGCGGAATGGTCACCATCGCCCAGGGAATTCTCAAGCGTATTCGCGATGAGATGTTCGCCCACATGCAAACCCTGCCGGTGAAATATTTTGATTCCAACAATTTCGGCGATGTGATGAGCCGTTATACCAATGATACCGATACCCTGCGCATGATGATCACACAAAGTGTTCCGCAGTCATTTTCATCATTGATCACGATCGTCACTGTATTAGCGGCGATGATCTCCCTCAATATTTACCTGACACTGCTTGTACTGGTTTTTGTGGGCGCAATGCTCTTTGTTACCAAGAAAGTTGGCGGCAGATCAGCAAACTTTTTTATCAAACAGCAGCAATCACTGGGCAAGATCAACGGATACATCGAAGAGATGATCAACGGCCAGAAAGTGGTCAAGGTCTTCTGCCACGAAGAGAAATCCGAGCAGCAGTTTGATGAATTGAACGAAGAAATGTGCTTCAATGCTACCGAAGCCAATAAATTTGCCAACTATTTTGGCCCGATCATGGGCAATATCGGCAACTTTCAATACGTTTCAATCGCCATTCTGGGCGGTATCCTGGCCATCAGCGGAGTAGGCGGTTTGACCCTGGGCATGATCGCTTCATTCCTCCAACTCAGCCGCAGTTTCAGCATGCCGATCAGCCAGATCTCGCAGCAGCTCAACTCGATCGTGATGGCGCTGGCCGGGGCTGAACGTATCTTTGAACTGATGGATGAGCCTTCAGAAACAGATAACGGGTATGTGACGCTGGTGAATGTGAAAGAGGTCAATGGCGAACTGGTGGAAACCAACGAACACACAGAATTATGGGCTTGGAAACATCCCCACACTGACGGCACACTTACCCTTACCCGCCTGACCGGAGATGTGCGTTTCTTCGATGTGGACTTCGCTTATGAAGAAGGCAAGCCGGTACTCCAGGATGTATCCCTGTTTGCCAAACCCGGCCAGAAGGTCGCGTTTGTCGGCCACACAGGCGCCGGTAAAACGACCATCACCAACCTGCTGAATCGCTTTTATGACATCGCTGATGGAAAGATCCGCTACGACGGGATCAACATCAACAAGATCAAGAAACCCGACCTGCGCCGCTCCCTGGGGATTGTGCTGCAGGATACAAACCTGTTCACCGGCACGGTAATGGATAACATCCGTTACGGCAACCTTGAAGCCACTGATGAGCAGGTGATCGCAGCGGCCAAACTGGCCAATGCCGACGATTTCATCTCCCGCCTGCCGCAGGGGTACCAAACCATGCTGACCAGCGACGGCGCCAACCTGTCACAGGGGCAGCGGCAGCTGCTCTCGATTGCCCGTGCCGCTGTGGCGGATCCTCCGGTGATGATCCTGGATGAGGCTACATCAAGCATCGACACCCGCACCGAAGCTTTAGTGCAGCAGGGAATGGACAGCCTGATGAAAGGCCGTACAGTTTTCGTCATTGCTCACCGGCTCTCGACAGTACAAAACTCCAATGCCATCATGGTGCTGGAACAAGGCAAGATCATCGAGCGCGGTGATCATGAGCAACTGATCGAAGAAAAAGGCAAGTATTATCAGTTGTACACAGGCGCCTTCGAACTGGAATAAGATCTGGACTGCATTCCCAACAGATACACGGGAATGCAGTTTTTTGATTTTGTCCCAACTATTTTATCGGCATCTCAAATAATGGGACAAGCCTATTGACTTTAAGGTTGCAAATTGTTATAAACAACATTATTAAAAATCTTCAGCAAATTCAGGTAAAAATCAATTAACATGTCTTACAGCGCTTCCATTATTCTAGTCCTTGGTATTTTGGTTCTCGTCCTTATTGAGAGCCTACTTGAGGTTGGACTGGAAAAGGGAAGGTAGATCACTACCGAAAAGACGAAAGACAAAACGTAATCCCAAACCACCCAACCACAAGTTGGGTGGTTTTTTATTTCCTGCCGGAGGCATGATAGTGCGATCAGATCAAATGAAAGTTGGATTCGAAAGAGCTCCTCACCGCTCATTACTCAAAGCAGTCGGGGTTTCAGATGCAGACATGCAGAAACCCTTCATTGCCATCGTCAATTCCTACATCGATATTATTCCCGGGCATGTTCATCTGCAGGGCTTCGGCAAACGGATCAAAGAAGCTGTACGCGCCGCCGGGGGCGTTCCTTTCGAGTTCAACACCATCGGAGTGGATGATGGCATCGCGATGGGGCATGCCGGGATGAAATTCTCTCTGCCCTCGCGCGAACTGATCGCGGACAGCGTGGAAACCATGGTGCAGGCGCACCCCTTCGACGGCATGATCTGCATTCCAAATTGTGACAAGATCGTTCCCGGGATGCTGATGGCTGCCATGCGGCTGAACATCCCCACCATATTCATCTCCGGCGGTCCGATGAAAGCCGGGCGCACCCCCGATGGCCGCGCTCTGGACCTGATCTCTGTCTCAGAAGCTGTCGGGGCCTTTCAGAGCGGCAAGATCGATGCTGCTGAATTGAAGATGCTGGAAGACAATGCCTGCCCTTCGTGCGGTTCCTGCTCCGGGATGTTTACAGCCAACAGCATGAACTGTCTATCCGAAGTTCTGGGAATGGCCCTGCCCTATAACGGGACCGCCCTGGCGGACAGCCCTGAACGCGAAGAAATGGCACAGCAAGCCGCCAGAATGATCCTAGAGCTGGTCGAAAAACAGATCACCCCGCGGCAGCTCGTGACCGCTGAAGCCATCGACGACGCGTTTGCGCTGGATATGGCGATGGGCGGATCGACGAACACCGTACTGCACACGCTGGCAATCGCTCATGAAGCTGGTATCGAGTATTCCCTTGAACGGATCAATGAAGTCGCTGAGAAAGTCCCGCATCTGTGCAAAGTGCGTCCCTCAGGCGATTGGCACATGGAAGATGTACACCGCGCGGGCGGCGTCCCCGCCATCCTGAAAGAGGTCCAATCAGCTACCGGCGCTCTGCACCTGGAGCGCATGACCGTCAGCGGGCAAACCCTGCAGCAAATCGTGGATGCCGCCTCGATCAAAGATACCGATGTGATCCATCCCGCGGCGAACGCGTATTCCAAACGCGGCGGTCTGGCTATCCTCTTTGGCAACCTGGCCCCGAAAGGCGCAGTCATCAAAATGGCCGGCGTCGCACCTTCGATGCAGGTCTTTTCAGGCCCCGCGCATATCTATGAATCCCAGGAATCAGCCATGGCCGGTATCCTGGCTGGCGAAGTCAAGGCCGGCGAAGTTGTGGTCATTCGGTATGAGGGCCCCCGCGGCGGCCCAGGCATGCAGGAAATGCTCAGCCCGACCAGTGCCATCATGGGCATGGGCCTCGGCGAAAAGGTGGCCCTGATCACTGATGGGCGCTTCTCCGGCGGCACCCGGGGCGCCTGCATTGGACATATCTCCCCCGAAGCGGCTGCCCGCGGACCGATTGCCGCCCTGGAACCCGGCGATATTATCGAGATCGATCTGCCCGCAAGGAAATTGAATGTCTGCCTGGATGAAGAAACCATGCAGAAACGCCTGGCCGCCCTGCCGCCGTTCAAATCAACAACCACCAGCCCCTGGCTGAGACGATATTCAAAAATGGTAACCAGCGCTGATTCCGGCGCTGTGCTCGAATGCTAGCTACCCCGATGAGGAGATGGAGGAAAGAAAAATGAAATTGACTGGTGCACAGATCTTCTGGAAGTGTTTGGAACGGCAGGGAGTGGACGTGGTTTTTGGTTACCCCGGCGGGGCAACCTTGCCGATCTACGACGCCCTTGTCACCAGCCCAATTCATCACGTACTGGTCCGCCACGAACAGGGGGCGGCTCACATGGCAGATGGATACGCGCGTGCCTCCGGGAAAGTTGGGGTCGCCCTGGCTACTTCAGGCCCCGGCGCAACCAACCTGGTCACCGGCATTGCCACAGCGCAAATGGATTCGATCCCGGTTGTTTTCATCACCGGGCAGGTTACCAGCCCGCTCATTGGCTATGATGCATTCCAGGAAACCGATGTGACCGGCATCACCCTGCCGATCACCAAGCACAATTACCTGATCTCCGACCCGCGGAAGATCGATCACACGATCCGTGAAGCCTTCTTCATTGCCGGCTCAGGAAGGCCCGGGCCTGTGCTGATCGACATCACGAAAGATGCCCAGCAGGCTGAGATCGATTGGGAAACCGAAACCGGTCCCATCACCATGCCCGGTTACCGCCCGGATTTCTCACCCAACGCCAGAGATATTCAGCAGGCGGTGGATATGATCAACAGCGCCAAACGACCGGTCATATTAGCCGGCCATGGAATTTTGATCAGCGGTGCCATGCAGGAAGTACTCTCTTTCGCCGAGATGACCAATACCCCGGTTGCCAGCACCCTGCTCGGCCTGGGAGCCTTCCCGGGCAACCATCCCCTGGCTTTGGGGATGGCTGGAATGCACGGCGAGACCTGGGTCAATCAAACCATTCAAGAAGCAGATCTATTACTGGGGTTCGGCGTTCGTTTTGACGACCGGGTGACCAGCAAATTAAGCACATTCGCGGCTAAAGCGCGCAAGATCCATTTTGAGATCGATTCATCTGAAGTCAACAAAAATGTTCAGGTCGACCTGGCGCTTGTCGGCGATCTGAAGGAAACCTTGAAGAAGATCCTGCCGGGAATCCAACGCGCTCAGCACAGCGAGTGGTTGGAAATGATCGATGCCTGGAAAGGAAAATCTGCCGTCCGGGATATTCAAAACCTGCCGGATAACGGGCACCTGTACGCGGCCCATGTGGTGAACGACCTCTATCGCTACACAAAGGGGGAAGCCCTCGTCGTTTCGGATGTGGGCCAGAACCAGATGTGGACTGCCCAGTATTACCGCCACGACCAACCCAACACCGCCATTACCTCCGGCGGGCTGGGAACAATGGGCTTTGGCCTGCCGGCGGCTATTGGCGCGAAATTCGCAAAACCGGAAAGCAACGTCTGGGCGATTGCCGGAGACGGCGGCTTTCAGATGACGCAGGCGGAGCTCTCGACCGCAGCCCAGGAAGGCATCAAGGTCAACCTGGCAATCCTAAATAATGGGTATCTCGGCATGGTGCGTCAATGGCAGGAATTCTTCTATGACCGCCGTTATTCAGCCACCCCCATGAAGAGCCCGGATTTCGTGAAAATTGCCGAAGCGCATGGTCTCAAAGGGCTGCGCGTCACCCGTCGGGATGAAGTTGTGGACGCGATCCGCGAAGCGGAAGCTACCCCGGGGACCGTGGTCATTGACTTCAAAGTCGAAAAAGAAGACAGTGTTTACCCGATGGTCCCCAGCGGGGCTTCCATCGATTCCATGATCCAGCGGCCCATGCCGCAGTACGCGGAACAATAGTTTTCGGGAGAAGAGGGAAGAATGCGTCATACGTTTGTAGCTCTGGTCGAAGATAAACCGGGTGTCCTGAACCGGGTAGTTTCAGTGTTTCGGCGTCGAAATTTTAATATTGAGTCTCTGACGGTCGGGCATACCCACCAGGAAGGGATCTCCCGGATCACCGTCGTAGTGGACAGCGATAAAACAGACATCGAACGGATCATGCCTTATATGTACAAACTGATCAACGTGGTACAGGTGGAAGATCTGACCGAAGTTCCCCGCGTGAGCCGTGATCTGGCCATGGTCAAGGTATCCACCACCAGTCAGAACCGGTCCGCTGTGATGCAGCTGGCTGAAGTTTTCCGCGCACGTATTGTGGATGTGGCCACCGATTCGCTCATCATCGAGATCACCGGCGATGAAGACAAGATCAACGGTTTCGTTGAGGTGCTTAAACCTTACGGCATCCTCGAAATGGTGCGTACCGGCATCATCGCCATGGAACGGGGTATCCCCACTGTGCTTTCCTCACTTAAAGAGAATTCATCCGTAGAATATGCCGTCAGCTAAATGGCGGTTTAGAAATCAAAAATTACAGCATTCATAAAAGGAGTTCGAAATGGCAAAGATCAATTTTGGTGGTGTTGAAGAGAATGTAGTTACCCGTGATGAGTTCCCGCTTTCACGTGCTCAGCAGGTGCTTAAAAATGAAGTTGTAGCTGTGTTGGGATACGGCGTTCAAGGGCCGGCACAATCGTTGAACATGCGCGACAACGGCATCAACGTCATTATCGGCCAGCGGCCGAATTCTCCCTCCTGGGAGAAAGCTGTCAAAGACGGTTGGGTTCCCGGGAAGACTCTGTTCGACCTGGAAGAAGCCGCCGAACGAGGCACAGTCATCCAATTCCTGGTTTCAGATGCCGCACAGAAACTCACCTGGCCAAAGATCAAAGGTCATTTGAAGAAAGGCGATGCTTTCTATTTCTCTCACGGGTTCGGCATCATCTTTGCTGAACAAACCGGTATTGTGGCACCGAAGGATGTGGATGTGATCATGGTCGCCCCCAAGGGTTCCGGCACCAGCGTTCGCGCCAACTTTTTGGATGGCAGTGGTATCAACAGCAGCTATGCGGTCTATCAGGATGCCACCGGCCGCGCCGAGGAGCGCACCCTGGCACTGGGGATCGCGGTGGGTTCCGGTTACCTGTTCCCGACCACCTTCCAGAATGAGGTTTACAGCGACCTGACCGGCGAACGCGGTATTTTGATGGGGGCCCTGGCAGGCGTGATGGAAGCCCAATATACCACCCTGCGCGCCCACGGCCACACTCCCAGTGAAGCTTTCAACGAAACCGTCGAAGAACTCACCCAGAGCCTGATCCGCCTAGTCAGCAAGAATGGTATGGACTGGATGTACGCCAACTGCTCCACCACCGCCCAACGCGGCGCCCTGGACTGGGGCCCCCGGTTCAAAGAAGCCACCCTGCCCGTCTTCGATGCTCTGTACAACAGTGTCACTACCGGTGAAGAAGCTCGTATTACCATCGAAGCCAACAGTGCTCCTGATTACCAGGAAAATTTATCTGCCGAATTGAAAACCATGCGCGAATCCGAGATGTGGCAGACCGGCGCGACTGTTCGTTCCTTAAGACCGGAGAATTGGGGCAAGGGAAAAAATGGATAATCACGTTCGCCTGTTCGATACCACTTTACGCGACGGCGAACAATCCCCCGGCGCCACCATGACCACTGCCGAAAAACTGGAAGTGGCCCGTGCTCTGGCGCGCCTGGGGGTGGATGTCATCGAAGCCGGGTTCCCGGCCGCCTCGCCGGACGACCTGGAAGCTGTCCGACGGATCGCCCAGGAAGTCGGCCGTTCGCAAAACGGGGAACGGGTTCCCGTGATCTGCGGGTTATCCAGGACCGTCAAAGGGGATCTGGACAAAGCCTGGGAAGCCGTCCAGGGAGCGGATAAGCCGCGTATCCATACCTTCATCGCCACCTCGGATATCCACATGAAGTACAAACTCAAGATGGAGCGTCCGGAGGTCTTGAAGGTAGTTCGTGAAATGGTTGCCTACGCGCATTCTCTGTGCGCGGATATCGAATTCAGCCCGGAAGATGCCGGCCGCAGCGACCCGGAATTTCTATACCAGGTGCTGGAAGTTGCCATTGAATGCGGCGCCACCACCCTGAACATTCCGGATACCGTGGGATACCTGATGCCGGACGAATTCGGTGCTCTAATTGCCGGCATCATCAAGAATACACCGGGGATCGACAAATGCACCGTATCGGTACACTGCCATAACGACCTTGGCATGGCCACCGCCAATACCCTGGCCGGGATCCGTGCGGGTGCCCGACAGGCAGAGGTCACCATCAATGGCATCGGCGAACGGGCCGGCAATACCGCTTTGGAAGAAGTAGCCATGGCGATGTTCACCCGTCAGCAGGTGCTCGGGCTGGAAACCGGTATCGACACCACCCAACTGGCACGGGTCAGCAAGATGGTCAGTAATTACACCGGCATCAGCGTTCAGCCCAATAAAGCCATTGTCGGCGCCAATGCCTTTGCGCACGAAGCCGGCATCCATCAGGACGGCATGCTGAAAAATCATATGACCTATGAGATCATGCGCCCGGAGACAGTCGGTGTCTCCCAATCCAGCCTGGTACTGGGCAAGCATTCCGGCCGCCACGCCCTGCAGGAGCGCATGGTCACCATGGGCTACAACCTGGATGAGAACAATTTGAACAAATTGTTCGAGCGGTTCAAGGTTCTGGCGGATAAGAAGAAGACCATCACCGATGCCGACCTGGAAGCACTCGTTTCAGATGAGCTCTATCAGCCCAAAGTGTTGTTCACACTGGACGGCTTGCAGGTAGCCTGCGGTACCATGGGCCTGCCCACCGCTACCGTGCGCCTGATCGATCCGAAAGGCGAAAAGTTAGTGCATGCCTCGGTCGGGACCGGTCCGGTGGATGCCGCCTTCAAGGCCATTGATGCCATTGTCAGTTCTAGCAGCACATTGGTTGAATTCGTCATTCACGCCATCACACAGGGAATCGATGCTCAGGGTGAAGTAACCGTGCGCATCCAGGGAGCGGAATCCACCTCCCACCTTAACGCGCAAAAAGAAACAACTCAGCCGCACACATACGGCGGTTATGGGGCAGATACCGATATCGTTGTTGCCAGTGCCAAAGCCTATCTCTCTGCATTAAATAAGATGCTTGTCGCGACCGGTCATTTCGGTGAAGAACCGGAAACAGCAGCCGTACAAAAAGTCGCGTCCTGATTGATCGTTTGAGGAGATGAAATATGAATACAACTTATGTTCACACAAGTTCAGAACCCACCGAAGAAACGATCGGATTCTTTCCGGAATTGAGGACCATTCCCACCGGTTGGGACCTTTCCAGCGTACCGGGCATTTCACAATCCGCTGACCGCTCCTTCAACAACGCTAACTACTCCGAAGACAACAGGAACGATCCATGTCAGAACCATTAACCCTTTTTCAAAAGATCTGGAACTCCCACCTGGTCTCACAGGAACCCGGAGTTCCAGCCATTCTTTACATCGATCTGCAATTGATCCATGAGGTCACTTCCCCGCAGGCCTTTGCTGACCTGCGCGAACGGCACCTCAAGGTGCGCCGTCCCGATCGCACGGTAGCAACTGTGGACCATTCCATCCCCACCCTGGCCGGAGCGGACGGCAGCGTTGCCGGTAGACTCGCGCACGCCGATGAGATGGCCCAGAAGCAAATGGCCCAGTGGGAAGCAAACACCCGCGACTTCGGCATCACCACGGCCTTCGGTCCCGCCAGTGAACACAACGGAATTGTCCACGTTGTCGGGCCCGAACAGGGGTTCACCCAACCCGGGATGACCATTGTCTGCGGAGACAGCCACACTTCCACCCACGGCGCTTTTGGCGCGCTGGCATTCGGCATCGGCACCAGCGAAGTCGAGCATGTGCTGGCCACCCAATGCCTGCTGCAAAACCAGCCGAAGACATTCGAGGTAAAAATTGAAGGCGCTCTGCCCTTCGGCGTTACAGCCAAAGATATTATCCTGGCACTGATCGCCAAAATCGGCGTCAGCGGCGGAATCGGTTATGTGTTGGAATACACTGGCTCCACCATCCGCGCGCTGGACATGGAAAGCCGCATGACCATCTGCAACATGTCCATTGAAGCGGGAGCCCGGGCAGGTTTGATCGCCCCGGATGAAACCACCTTCAATTACCTAAAGGGTCGTCCTTACGCTCCCAAGGGAGCCGCCTGGGAGGAAGCCGTGGCGTACTGGCGCTCACTGCCCAGTGATCCCGGCGCTCATTACGACCGTTCCATTACCATCGATGCTTCAACCCTAAGCCCGATGATCACCTTTGGTACCAATCCGGGTATGGGAATTCCCATAGACGGCAGCATTCCGACGCCAGCTAATTTGAGTGAACCAGATCAAAAAGCCGGTCTTGAAAAAGCACTGAAATATATGGACTTGCAGCCGGGAACAAACCTGCTGGGGCACCCGGTGGATGTGGTCTTTATCGGATCCTGCACAAACTCACGAATGAACGACCTGCGCCAGGCGGCTGGGGTAATGAAAGGCCGCAAAGTAGCCAATGGAGTCCGGACCCTGGTAGTACCCGGGTCGGTGGCAATCCAGAAACAAGCCGAAGCCGAAGGGCTGGACAAGATTTTCCGCGAAGCCGGCGCTGAATGGCGTCTGCCGGGTTGCAGCATGTGCATTGCCATGAACGGCGACCAGCTTGACCCCGGGCAATACGCGGTCAGCACCAGCAACCGCAATTTTGAAGGCAGGCAGGGCAAAGGCGGGCGCACCATGCTGGCCAGTCCCTACACTGCCGCCGCGGCAGCCGTTACCGGTCAGGTAACCGATGCGCGCAATTTACTGGCGGAAGGATAGGAGGAGCTCATGCAATCATTCACCACACTCAGTGCTCGTGTTGTCTCTCTTCCCCTCAACGACATCGATACCGACCAGATCATCCCGGCCCGGTACCTTAAAGTAACGGATAAGAACGGACTGGGAAGCCACTTGTTTGCCGATTGGCGCTACAACGCCGACGGCAGCCCGAATGCAGATTTCGTACTGAATCAGCCCGCTGCACAGGGCGCGCAGATCTTGTTCGCCGGCAACAACTTCGGCTGCGGGTCCTCGCGCGAACACGCCCCCTGGGCGCTGGCCGGATTCGGGTTTCGTGTGATCATCGCCACCTCTTTCGGCGACATCTTCCACAATAACGCGCTCAAGAACGGGCTGCTCCCCGTGGCTGTCTCCCCTGTTGTTCATCAAAAAATGAAGGAAATGCTGGAAGAACTGCCCAACGCAGAATGGAGGATCGACCTGACTGCCCAGGAACTGCGGCTGCCCGATGGAGAACAGGTTCCCTTCGAAATCGAACCGTTCTCAAAAACCTGCCTGCTGCAGGGACTTGATGAACTGGGCTACCTGCTGAAATTCACCGATCAGATCTCTGCATACGAAGTGTCTCACCAGAAACAGGCGGCGCAATGATCGAGATCTACGACACCACGCTCCGCGACGGAACACAACGCAAAGATATCTCGCTCTCTTGCGATGATAAACTGCGCATCGCCCAACGCCTGGACCAATTCGGTGTCGATTTCATCGAAGGCGGTTGGCCGGGTTCCAATCCCAAAGATGTTGAATTCTTCACTCGTGCGGCAAACATGTCCTGGAAGAACGCGCTGATCGCCGCTTTTGGATCGACCTGCCATTCCGGGTCCCTACCCCAGGAAGATGCCAACCTGAAAGCCCTTCTGGATTCGCAAAGCCCGGTCTGTACCATTTTTGGCAAGACCTGGACCCTGCATGTGACCGAAGTTCTGCGTACCTCGTTACCCGAAAATCTGCGCCTCATCGAAGCCAGTGTGACTTATCTGCGCGGTCAAAACCGCCGGGTGATCTATGACGCAGAGCATTTCTTTGACGGTTACAAAGCAGATCCCGTTTATGCGCTCGAAACCCTGAAAGCGGCTGCCCGAGGTGGAGCAGAACGCCTGGTCTTATGCGACACCAACGGAGGTTGCCTGCCGGATGAAGTGACCCGCATCGTAATGGAATTGCAGCAGCAGATCGATCTTCCTCTGGGAATTCACGCCCACAACGACAGCGACTGCGCGGTGGCCAATTCGCTGGCTGCCGTGCAGGCAGGTGCCACGCAAGTGCAAGGGACCATCAATGGCTATGGTGAACGCTGCGGAAATGCCAATCTCTGCTCGATAGTGCCCGATCTGCAATTTAAGATGGGCATGCAGTCCAACCCTGCCGCGAACCTGGCTGAACTTGCTGACCTTTCTCATTACATCGCCGAGATTGCCAACCTGACCCCGGACGAATACCTGCCTTACGTTGGAAAAGCTGCTTTTGCCCATAAAGGCGGAGTCCACGTATCAGCCATGCGCAGAAACAAGACTTCTTATCAACATATCGACCCCGTACTTGTGGGCAATGGGATGGAAGTGGTGGTTTCTGAATTAGCCGGCAAAAGCAACCTGCTCAGCAAGGCCGAAGAGCACGGACTGCGCTCCATCGGCAGCGAAGAGGTTAGCCGGACATTGACGAACATCAAGAACCTCGAATCCAAAGGCTTCTCTTTTGAAGCTGCAGAAGCCTCAGTCATTCTGCTCATGTGCCGCCAGGAAGCGAATTATCAACCTCCATTTGAGTTGATCGACTTCTCCGTGAATGTACAGCACCGTCAGAAGCGGGGTCTGATCGCCGAAGCTATGGTCAAAGTCAAAGTGGGCGAAGAGGTCTTCCAGACCGCCGGTGAAGGGGACGGCCCAGTGCACGCACTGGATGTATCCCTGCGTAAAGCCCTGATCGGGAACTTCCCGGTAATCGCGCACTTCCATTTGACCGATTACAAAGTACGTATCCTGAACGGGAACGCCGGAACAGAAGCCGTGACGCGCGTTCTTATCGATACGCAAAACAGCACCAGCGCCTGGAGCACCGTCGGCGCGAGCTCCAATATCATCGAAGCCAGTTGGCAGGCACTGGCGGATTCATTTGAGTACGGCCTGCTGATCAAAAATCAAGCCTAGCAAAGAGAAACTGGAATTATGAATAATTATCGAATCGTATTATTACCAGGGGACGGAATCGGGCCGGAAGTTGTCAGCCAGGCCGTCCGCGTATTGAATCAAGTTGCTGGATCCTGCGGATTCAGTATTGAAACCAGTGAACGATTAATTGGCGGCTGCTCCATTGACCAGTTTGGCACTGCCCTTACCGAGGAGACCCTGGCCGAATGCCAGAACGCCGACGCTGTGCTGCTTGGGGCTGTCGGCGGGCCCAAATGGGACAACCCCGATGGCAAAGTCCGCCCAGAACAGGGACTGTTGGCGCTGCGTAAAGGATTGGGGGTTTTCGCCAACCTGCGCCCGGTGAAGGTCTTTCCCCCATTGGCAAATGCCTCTCCGCTCAAACCAGAAAAACTGGAAGGCGTAGACATGATCGTCGTGCGTGAATTGACCGGCGGTCTGTATTTCGGGCAGCCCAAAGGCCGTTCGATCGTGGATGGACAGGAACAGGCGGTCGATACGCTTGTGTACAGTGAAAGCGAGATTCGACGGGTGATGCGGATGGCATTTCAACTGGCGTCCACCCGCCGAAAAAAGGTCACCTCTGTCGATAAAGCCAACGTGCTGGAATCTTCCCGCCTGTGGCGTAAGATCGCGGTCGAAACCGCCAAAGAATACCCGGATGTTGCCCTCGAACATATGCTGGTCGATACCGCCTCCATGAAATTGATCGCTTCCCCAGCCGCTTTCGATATCCTGGTGACTGAGAATATGTTTGGCGACATCCTCACCGATGAGGCCTCAGTCCTGGCCGGGTCGATGGGCATGCTGCCCTCCGCCAGCCTGGGTGAATCCAGCCTGGGACTCTACGAACCCATCCACGGCAGCGCACCGGATATTGCGGGGAAAGGGATTGCCAACCCGATCGGTACCATATTAAGCTCAGCCATGCTGCTGCGGTACAGCCTCTCCCAACCCGAAGCAGCCGATAAGATCGAAGCAGCCGTCAACCAGGTGATCAATAATGGATTGCGGACTGCCGACCTGGGAGGAAACTTATCCACTACGGCGATGACCGATCAGATCATCGCGGCCCTGTAAATAATCATCCGTTTCAGTCTATCCGGGCGGAAATCGAATGTTAAAACCAATCACACTAAGGAGTCAATTATGAGCAACGAAACAAAATACATCTGGATGGACGGCCAGTTGGTCGAAGCCGCAAAGGCAACAGTTCCTTTCCTTACCAGCGCTCTGCATTACAGTGCCGCAGTTTTTGAAGGGATCCGCTGTTATAACGCGGTCAACGGACCGGCAGTTTTCCGCCTGAAGGAACACATGAACCGGCTGATCGAATCCGCTGAGATCCTTGGTTTCCGTTCTCTTCCCTACAACGCGGAAGAGCTAGCAGAAGCTACCCTGCAAACCATTGCAGCCAATGAGCTAAAGGAATGCTATATTCGGCCGTTGATCTACTCCGGTGGACCGAATATGAGCCTGAACCTGGATGATACGGAAGCAAAAGTGGGAATCGCGGTCTGGTATATGGGTGCCTACCTGGGCGACGAAGCCCTTGAAAAAGGGATCCGTATGAATGTGGCCTCTTATACCCGCCATCATCCCAACGTGAATATGACCAAAGCCAAAGTCGCCGGAAACTACTTCAACAGTATCCTGGCCAAGACAGAATCCTGCCGGCTGGGCTTTGATGAGGCGATCATGCTTGATCCTCAGGGGTATGTGGCTGAATGCACCGGTGAGAACCTGTTCATCATTCGCCACGGCAAGGTCTACACCACGCATACCGCAGCCATTTTGGAAGGGATCACCCGCGACGCGATCCTGACGATCTGCGGCGATATGGGCCTGGAGACCATCGAGCAGCCCACCGGACGGGATCAGCTTTATGTCGCCGATGAATTATTTGTCTGCGGAACAGCCGCTGAATGCATTCCCGTCTGCGAGCTGGATTTCCGTAAAATTGGTAATGGAAAAATGGGTCCCCTCACCCGCCAGATCCAGCATACCTTCCATGAGACCGTGCTGGGAAAAGGAAAACATTCCGAGGAGTGGCTTACCTATGTTCCTCAAAAGGCATAAATTATTGCAATATGCGAAAAGGTATTGAAATTGATCTTTGTTTTGCCTATAATGTTTATTTAATTAATTTAAATTCCAATTAAATAGATCGTTTGCCACGCCTGGTCCCGGGATCATCGCTAAAAGACCAGGCGTGATTTTTATTATTTGCTCGAGGTCATTATGAATCTTCCATCCATTCGCTGTGATTCTTTATCCGACGGTCCATACGGACCAGAAAGTGACGCCTGTGCCATTTACTTGAGCGCGCGCAAGTACGGGCAAAGTACGTTTGGCACCCTTAAACGTTCGTTAGGCGCCCTGGTTCAGATGGGCCACCGTACCGGCTTTGTGAATGGTGAAGGAGACGGTGCCGGGGTGCAGACCAGTATTCCCCGGCGGCTTTGGGCAAAGAAATTCAGCCAGGTGAACTTGCGCTCTTCCCTGACCGCGCACCCTGGATTCTGGGTGGGGCACCTGTTTATCCCGCAAAACGCCGATACCCCTGCCCTGCACGATGCTATTCAAGATGCCTTCGATCAAGCCAATCTGAACCTGGTTTACCAGGAACTCGGCCGCACCCGGCCTGAATCGCTGGGGGGGAACGCCCGCATCGATCCGCCGGTATTCTGGCAGTTGGCCGGGTTTGTTGAATTTCCGGACCTGGAAAAGCGGCTGTTGGAAGTCCAGACCCAACTGGAGACAGCCTATCCAATCCATTTTTGTTCGTTGAGCCCGCACATTGTCGTTTATAAAGTTCGCGGCTCCGTTGAAACACTCTCCCGCTATTTTCCAGATCTTCAGGACCATAATTACGACACTTCGGTGGTCCTTTGCCATGCTCGCTATTCTACAAACACTGTTTCCAACTTCGAGCGTGCCCAACCCTTCGCACTGCTGGGGCACAATGGTGAGATCAACACCATCACCCGTCTGCGCCTGGAAGCGGAACAAATCGGCGTCGTTCTACCAAAAGAGGGCTCCGATTCTCAGCACGTGGACCGGCTGCTGCATACCCTGTGCGCCGATTACGGGCTTGACCTGATCGAAGCCATGGAAACGATCTTCCCGCCTGTCCCGTACCTGCTGGAACAATTCCCTCCCGAATTAAGAGCTGTGTATACACGCATTCGCCAATCGTTCGGGCCATACGCTCAGGGCCCGGCTGCCATCCTGGCACGCTACGGAGATACGATCGTCGCCAGTGTTGATGCCCTGGGACTGCGCCCATTGTGGTTCGTCGAATCAGAAAAGGAATACATTTTCTCATCGGAGCGCGGTGCCATTCCGTTGGAGATCATGGCTACAGAGCCAAGAGCACTCGGTCCCGGTGAAAAGATGGCATTGCGTCTACACAGCGGAGAAAATGCTGAATTGTTGAACCAGTCGCAGATCCGCCGCTATGTGATGAACTGCGCCTTCCAACGAGAAGCTCCCCAACTGGCCCAGCAATACTGGCTGAACTGGGAAAATGCCTCTCTCGTCAATCCACAAAATAACAGTGAAGTGGCGACCCTCCCGCCGGAAAAGAAAACAGCGTCGATCAGACAGGAATTGCCTCCCCTTGAATATCCGTGGCAGAAGGAATCAGCAGAGGAACTGTCGCTCAGCTTCTTGAACGCGAACGGCTGGAACAAGGAACACGTTCAGGATATCTCCGATATCGTCATAAAAGACAAAGAGATCACCTCACTGGGTTATGACGGTCCATTGGCCGCCCTGGCCAACCACCGGGTGAATATCGCAGATTTCTTCAAAGAGACCGTTGCTGTGGTGACCAACCCGGCAATTGACCGTAACCGCGAGGCTGAGGTCTTCTCTACAAGCAGCCTGCTGGGTGCCAGCCCGCAGATCGGACAGGCTCCCAATAAGGAAGAGATCGTTGTCACCGTCAAAGTGCCCATCCTGACTGGAGGTTGTTCAGCCCTGGGAGGAGAAAAGGTTGCCCACCAGGTTGCTGAAACGGTTGCCACCCAATCGCTCGAAGAAGTATTGGATGCCTTCCGCGGTCATACCCAATCTCTGCCGCTGGCTGTGATGCCCGGCGAGACCGTCTCCGGCGCGCTGAAGCGCCTGGAGGAGAGTTCCCTGAACGCCATCCAGACCGGAGCGCAATGCCTGCTTTTGGATGATGAGAATGTCAGGCAGCCCGGTTGGGGCTGGCTGGACCCAACCCTGGCGGTCAGTACCATCGATAATTACCTGCGCCAGGCAGGCAAGGAGAAGAAACAAAACCTGCGCCGCCGTACCGGGCTGGTCGTCCGCAGCGCCGCGATACGAACACTGCATGACATTGTGCTGCTTTCAGGGTTTGGCGCCGATGCGGTAGCCCCCTATGCTATGTTTTTTATTGCCCTTCAGTCCTCCAAAAATTCCCCGGATTGGAAAGGTGATGATGTGCTTCCTCAACAACATCTGTTGATGAACCTCAAAGCCGGCATCGAAAAAGTAATTTCCACCATGGGATGCCACGAACTGCGCGGCTACGGTAGGGTTTGTTCTTCTATTGGTTTGTCACCCAGAGTTGCCGGGGTATTGCAAAGCCCTAATTTCTTCGGCAGCGAAGAGGTCGGTCTTACCTGGGAGCGTCTTGATCGTGAATCCGCTCAACGCGGCTGCGAGATACAAAAGCAGGAAGCTCTGACCGGCCTTCCACATGTGGACCGCTTCAATCCCCATTTATGGAAAAAACTGGGGCAGTTCACCTGGACCGGCAGCGGCTATGAAGATTACCTGCGTACCTTCGACCAGTTAAAAACACAGCACCCGGTGGCACTGCATCACATTGTAGGGATCAAACAAGGATCCTTCACCATCGACTCCGGTTCTGTGGACCTCACCATCGGCGATCATTCCCTGCCCTTCATTATCAGCGCCATGTCCTTTGGCTCACAGGGAGAAACCGCCTTTCGGTCTTACGCGCAGGCTGCCGCCAAATTGAATATCCTGACCATGAACGGAGAAGGCGGCGAATTGCGGGAGATGCTGGGAACTTATCACCGCAACCGCGGCCAGCAGGTCGCGTCTGGGCGCTTTGGGGTAAATACCAATTTCCTCAATTCAGCGGCGGTGATCGAGATCAAGATCGGCCAGGGAGCCAAACCCGGTGAAGGCGGTATGCTGCCAGGCGATAAGGTCATTCCGCGGGTAGCTGAAGCCCGTTCCACTCCGCCCTTTGTATCCCTGCTCTCTCCCTCGAACAACCACGACCTGTATTCCATTGAGGACCTGGCCCAGTTGATCGAAGAATTGAAGGTCGTTAATCCCCAGGCGAAGATCTCGATCAAATGCCCGGTGGTGCCCAGTATCGGCGTGATCGCGGTGGGTATCGCCAAAGCCGGCGCGGATATCATCAACCTCTCCGGTTATGACGGCGGCACAGGCGCGGCCAGGCGGCATTCGCTGCAATACGTGGGGCTGCCGGTGGAGATCGGCATCATCCAGGCGCACCGCGCACTGGCCGAAGCCGGTCTGCGCCATAAAGTAGAGATCTGGTGTGATGGTGGTATGAAAACCGGCGAAGATGCCATAAAGATGATCCTGCTTGGCGCCAACCGGGTTGGTTTTGCCACCATGCCCATGGTCGCCATTGGCTGCACTATTTGCCGCCGCTGTGAAGAAGGCAGCTGCCACGCCGGGATCACCACCCAGATCCAGAGTGTTGAAGAAGCCAAACAACGCGGTCTACCCAATTTCACTCCGCTCGATCAACAAACGGCAACCTCGCGCTTGTGCACCTACTTTAAAGCGATGGCCCGTGAAATGCAGGAGATCGCGGCCACCCTAGGAGCGCGCCACCTGCAGGACCTGGTTGGGCGCGGGGACCTGCTGGAGCAGATCTCCGGTAAAGATCAGATCGACCTGAGCCCCATGCTTGTCAGCGTTCCGGTACCTCCCCGGCCTAAACTGGAACCCGGTGTCGGCCGTCTGCTGGTAAGACCTCGCAACAACCTTACCCGGCTGTTGGGGGAACTGATCACCGAGACGGTGGTCAACGAAAAAGAACGTGAGATCACCTACCAGGATTCAGTGGGCGCCATCGACCGCGCCCTGGGAGCGCATATCGTCGGCACGATCTCGCGCCAGCCTGCCTTACGTCAACAGGTGGATGCCATTCACCTGCGTTTCGGACCTTCCTCGGTCGCGGGGAACGGCTTCTCGGCCTGGCTCGATGATCCGCTGGATATCATCATAGAGGGCGGCGCCCAGGATGGCACTGCCAAGGGAGCCTGTCACGGCCGGGTGGCTGTGATGAAAGGTGTCAATCACGACGGCCTGCGCATCGATGGGTCCGTAGGAAAGAGCTTTGCTTATGGTGCCCAAAAAGGCACCCTGATCGTTCAAGGTAACGCAGATTCCAGGGCCTGCATCCGCCTCTCGGGTGCCGATGTGATCATCGGCGGGCTGATCACTCAACCGGTGAACGAGGAAACGTTGTTATCAGCGACCACCGCCAATCTGAAAGGCTTTGCGTGTGAATACATGACAGCGGGGCACGTAGTGATCCTGGGAGATCCGGGGCCATTCGCGTTTTCTGGTATGACCGGCGGAATTGTCTACCAGATGCTCACCCCCGAGATGGGTTTTGATGCAAGTATCCTGCGCAAACGAATCGCCCTTGGCGCCCAGGTGAAGCTCCTGAAACTGAATGAAGCGGATATCTCCGATCTGCAGCGGCTGCTGGAACAATATATGCTGGCATTGGAGCAGACCTACCAGTCAGAGACCGCGGACCAGGTTCACGCACTGGCACAGCCCAAGAGCTTGAAGGAACGGTTCGTGAAGGTAGTTCCCAATCCTTCGTTATCCGAACCAACCAGGATCATTTATCCGGCTGAAGAACTAATTGAATAACTAATTAATCCCTTCCTGAAAGAACTCAGGAAGGGATTTTTATATAAACAACAGCCCAGATCTACACCTTGCTCGAATAGATCTCGATCGTTTTCCGGATCAATTCTTCATCGAACTTTCCAGAGGGGGAAGGAGTCTCGATAATGCGGCTGGGAATACGCAGTTCGGCAGGCACAAATCCCTCCCGCAGTTTGAAGGCATATTTACGATGCAGAATATCCGCACCTAGAGTCTTCAACTCTTCGGGCGTTTTTTCTATACCAGCGCAGGCCAGCGCTTTTTGCGCTATCTCAGGGGTGTAGATTCCCCGGGCGAACAGGCAGATCACCAGGCTGGTAAGCACCTGGCGCCATTGCTCCTCTTCCAGCAGCGAGTTCGCGATCTTTTCAGCCGTCAGGGATTCCCCCTCTTTGCCGGCTTTCTGGTCCAGACTGTAACCGGCGCTGTCGAGGTGGCTGTGGCGCGCTCCGGTGAGGTACCCCGCGTGGCAAGCCGGCCCGGTATGGTAACCGGGCATTTCATTTCCGCCAAAAGTAAGGGCAAAATCAAGGCCGCCGTAAACCTTCGCGGCCGCTTCGGCGCCATGTGCCATGGCTTTGTAGAAATCATTTGGCTGGCTGACGATCCGTTTCGCCGCCTCCACATAAACCGGGTAGTTTCCCCATTCCAGGGCCAGGCCGTCCGTCTCTTGGGTGGTGATCAAGCCGCGCTGTAAAGCTTCAGTAGCCCAGGCCAGGGTAACCCCCATACTCATCACATCCAGCCCGAGAATTTCGGCTTCATCCAGGAGGGAGAACAACCCGGGAATATCCGTTCCACCCAACAGTGAACCGCAGGCATAGATCGGTTCGTGGTCGTAACCGATCATATCGGTCTTGAAGAAGTATGGATCATCCGGGTAGGGATAACGAATTGCCGCCAGGTGAACGCAGGCCACCGGGCAATGCGCACAGGCTACACGCCGACCGAGAAAGTCTTTAGCCAACCGTTCTCCCGAGATCTGTTCTGCCCCTTCAAAGGTGCCCGACTGTAAGTTACGTGTGGGGAGACCGCCGCTGGCGTTCAACGGCAGGACATTGACGGCTGTGCCCAACTGATGATATTTCTTCATCAGCGGCGATTCGGTGGCCGTCTTATAAATTTCATCATAAAGCGCTCGATAGGATTTTCGATCTGTAACCGGCAGCGAGCGCTGACCGGAGATCACCAACCCCTTGAGTTTCTTTGAACCAAATACTGCTCCCAGGCCCAGCCGGCCAAAATGGCGGTAGGTTTCGGTAATGACAGAGGCGTAACTGACCCCCTGCTCTCCAGCCCTACCTATGCGCATAATCGTTCGCGTGCCGGATCCCTGCTCATTTTGCCGCATGATGGTCCCGGCAGTGTAGGCACTTCCAAGCCCCCACAGAGCCGATGCATCCCTAAAATAAACATGATCTTCTTCGACCACAACATAAACCGGTGAGACGCTGGCTTTGCGGATCACAATGGCGCCGTATCCTGCCATGCGGATGGCCACCGCGCTGCGTCCGCCAGCATGACTTTCACCCAGGTTGCCCGTGTGAGGAGATTTGAACATGGCCACCGTCTTTGACCCCAACGGGAACATCCCCACCAACGGGCCGACTGTCAGGATGATCGGATTTTCCGGCCCCATCGGGTCCGCTCCCGGTGGGCATTCCTCATCCAACAGGCGAATCCCCACCCCTACACCACCAATCCCCGCCTCGAACAGGTCGGAGCGGTCCTGAATCGAATAGGTGCGTGCCGCCAGGTCTATGTATAATACGCGTGAAATGGGGTCGCCTTTAAGCATGTTCCTGCCCTCCATCTATGATTTTCGGCGCGTCGTTCAGTTCAGGACGATCGATCTCTTCCAGTGCCAGCACATCCAACGGGCAATAAGAAGCACAATAACCGCAATAAACACAGACTACCGGTTTATTGATCTGTTCATTCCACATGATCGCTCCGAAAGGACAGGTCTTTACACAGTTTCCACAGGCAATACAAAGTTCCGGGTGTAATTTGACCCCTCCCCCGTCACGGGCCATCAGGGCATCGGTCGGGCAGACTTTAGCGCAGGGAGCGTCTGGGCATGCCCGGCAAACCACCACAGTAAAGCCTTTACGAATGCCTCCCGCCGATTTGACCCAGATCGCGGTCCCCTCCAAACCGCCGATCCCTGGCCGCCTGGCACAGGCAAACATACAAGACTGGCAGCCAACACAGCGTTCTGAATCTACAATTGATAAACGTTTTGCCATAAACCTTCCATCTCCGTGAGGAAATCGTCTATTTTCAATGATAACCGCGAATTTGTATTATGCAATCCTCATTTCGGATATAAGAACAGCAGGGGTATACTAAGCCAATCCCTTGATATTTTTTCTAAATAGGATATTATTTATCATCATTGTGGAGGAATATGAAAAAGAAAATTTCGATCTTGTTGATCCTCACTCTCTCTCTTTCTACTATTCTTCTTTTTTCGACTGTTCATCCAGTAACGGCAAGCAGCGCTCAAGGTTTGGTTCGTCCCACTCGCACAATGCTTATCCAGGGGCTGGAAACCCAGATGGAGCTTGCTTACCAGAGAGAAATAAATTTTCAGCAACGGCAGGGTCTGCATTTCACCTATGCGGCAACTGCGGCCACAGATGTTCAGAACATTATCAACACAGCAAAGAATAAAAATATGAATGTTACTGACCTGGAAACTGCACTTACTGCATTCAATTCCCAGGTAGCCTCGGCGAGAACTTATCACGACCAGGCAGTTTCTTTGTTGCTGACACACAACGGTTTCGATGTCAATGGAAAGGTTGCAGATACACAGGCAGCTCACCAAACGCTTGATTCAGCCCGCCAGGACCTTCAAATGGCACACCTGACTTTGACCAGTGCTACCCTGGCTCTGCGGACATCGCTACAAACCTGGCGCCAGCAAAATCATCTGTAATGGATGGTGAATAATGAAAAGAAGAAAACTTCAGATCGTTTTAGTTCTATTAGCCGCATCGATGCTTGCTGGATGTAACGGGTCCTTTAGGACAACTCATAACAAAGAAGTCACTCCGATCCCTTACAAGAATACAGAGGCCATTGCAACATTGGTCGCATCCACTCTCACACCCGAAATGCCTCAATCGACTGCAACTGGTCTGCCCGGTCAGCCCACTCCTACTGCCACATACGACAGCGGTTTGCTTTCAAGACAAATCGATACAGCCGCCAGTGACCTGGATAAATTTCTGGAGGATCTCAATTCGACTGATACACTGAAAGATATCAAATAAACAAAAGAAAAGCCGCCTGATGGCGGCTTTTTATTCATCATTTCACTTTTATCAAAACAGCCCTTACCAGATAATGATGTCGGTAGGTCCCTGACTTTTCATCATAATCCCGGCAAGTCAGCAGCGTGATCCAGGCAGAATCTTCATGCTTAAGAACCTCTTTTGTGTCCTCCGGATCAATGATCTTTGTTTCACGAACCTCGTAAATATATTGCTGGTTCCAGGCATGTACAACGATCTGATCGCCGTATTTCAATTGGTCGATCCTGGCAAATGGTCCTGGTAAGCCGTTGGAATCCACTACATGGGCGGTCAGAACCGAATTCCCCGTATGGGTTGGGTATGCAGTCCCATACAGCCAGCCTGTATCGCTGCCCAACCAGGAAATATCCCAATTGTTCTCCTTTTGCGGTACACCGATGATCGAAGAATCAACTTTGAGATTGGGAATTTCCAACCATAGATCACCCAATGCTGCATAAGCCAAAGCCCTGGGTTGAGAGGGCAGGACCGTTACAACTCCCGGTGCAAAACCAGAGGCTGGGAGTTCAGCAGCCGAGTACGTCCAACTGGCAGAGGCACTTGCGTTGCTCATTTCACCAGTATCATTGGTATCCCCATCGCCGTTTAGATCTGAATTTGAAGTTGCAATATTAACAATATGGGTCGCACTGCCAGCGACTTTTGTGGAGAAGGATATTTGCACCGAATTTGCTGCTTTCATTGGGTCGGTCACACTGTAATCGGGAGCCAATGTTCCCACCCAGATCACTCTTCCCAGGGGGTAATCTGAGGTTGGCCCTTCATAGTAGCAGTATTTGGTAACCGATTTACCGAGCACGGTACAGGTAACCCCTTGAGAGGTAGACCCGGTCGGTGCATCCGCTGGAGGAGCGATCTTACTATCTGTTGAATCGAGATTGTATTCCGTAGAGGTCGGGATTGGATCATCGATCTCAGTGTATACCGGGACGATATTTTTATTATTCATCCAGATCATACTCCAACGCATGGTCGGCATTTCGGAATCATTCAGGTATTTTTTCCCGACCATTGGTTCAAAGATCTGGGAACCAAAATCAATCGGGGTTGGGACCGAATCGTTGGTTGGGTTTCCATCCCCATTGGCATCAGGATTGGTGTTATTTTGGGATACATCGGTAACATCACCGCCTGTCGGGTCCTGGGCGGTGGCAGTTGCGCTATTCTCGAATGGGCCATGCGACAATGGGATCACCCGGACAACAACTTCCAGGGTTTTGCTTTCTCCGGCAGTCAGGGTGTTCCCACTCAGTAAAAGATTTTGATCGCTATCGCCATCATAAGCGGAATTTACAGCCAAAGATGAACTGGTTATCGAGACCACTGAGAAACTGGAAATCTTGGAGAGCGGAAAAGCAGACGCCAGGCTATCCGTCACCTGCAGATCATGCAGGGTCACATTGCCGTAGTTTTCTAATGTAAATAAATAAGTCACATCATACGTGCCAGTGCTGACCAGTTTAACCTTTTTGGCCTCTTTCGCCAGTCCGATCACAGGATTCTGATCGGAAGTGACAGTGACCGTATCTGTATTGGAAGTAACCAGGTCTCCATCGCCATCTGTGCCTGTTGCGTAGGCATTATTTGTGATCGATGCGGCATCGAGATCATCATTGGTCAGTTCATGAGTACCCGTGCAGGTGAAATGATCCCCTGGAATGAGAGTATCGGGTAAACTGCTGCATGTTGGTGTCAGCTTATCATCATATACATTGAAGGGAGCCTTCAATGTAGAGGTACCCGTATTCGTGATCGTATAAGTATAAGTGATCGTCGACCCGATCACGCTGTAGGTTGTCGGATCAGCGGATTTCACAACGGATAAGGATTCATAACCATCTACATCGCTGGCAATATTGTTCAATAAATTACTATCACTGATATCCGATGGAGGAGTCACAACCACAATATTGGCCACACTGCTGACTGCGGATGAAGAAACGGATGCAGAGAGGGAATAGGTGAGTGTACTGCCTACCGGCAGATTCACTGTATCACTGATATTTCCGCTTCCGGAGGCAGTGCAGGTCCCTCCACCTGAAGCCACACAAGTCCAGGCTGCTCCTGAAAGATTGGAGGGAATGTTATCTACCACTGTCGCTCCAGTGACATCACTCGGCCCAGCGTTTGTCACAACGATGGTATAGGTTAACGCTTCCCCACGATTTACGTCGAGGACACCATCCGTCTTGGTGATTTGAAGGTCAGCAGTCTTTTGCACGGTTAATGTTGCCGTATTCGAGGTTGCGCCTGTTCCGCCATTTGTTGAGGTAGTCGGTCCGGTGGTATTCGGATACTGCCCGGCCTCATCCGCAACAACACTCACAGTAAGCGTACAGCTTTCCCCGACCGGGATCTCGCCCCCACTAAAGCTCAGGCTCGATGCACCAGCCACCGGGTCGAATACAGCCGAGTCGCCGCAGTTTTCTTTTGTGGCTGATGGAGTTGTGTAAACAACCAATCCCGCCGGGAAGGTATCTGAAAATGCAACCCCTTCCAGTGTATCCGTGTTGGTCGAAGGATTGGTGATAACCAATGTTAACGTGCTCGACTCACCCTGTAATACAGTATCTGGTGTAAATGATTTGGTAATGAGTGCTCCCTGAACCACCGTTAATGTTGCAGAACGTTGTTCAACGGTTTCAGTGGAAGTAGCACTGTTGCTGGCACTTACATTGCCTGTCGTGTTTGTGTAAACACCCGCTGAATCTGAAGATACTACTGCTGTGATCGCACAGGATGAACCAATGACCGTTCCTCCTGAAAAACTTAATGTTCTGGTTGTAGCGTCCCATTTGACTGTACCACCGCACTGATTCGCGTCAGGAGTGTTCACTATGTTCAGTCCAACTGGAAAAACGTCACTGAAACTGACACTGGTCAAAGGCACCAGGTTGGTATCGCTCCAGGTTGGATTATTTATCGTGATCGTCATGGTCGAGGTCTGACTGACCGCAACAATTGCAGGAGAAAACGATTTAATGATTGCCGGCGTATCCAGTTTAGGCACAGTCACTGTGGCTGTGTTCGATTTCACATCCTGGCCTTCTTCGTCCACAGCATCAGCGAACGCATTGTTCGTTACACCGGTCACAGCCTCATCCATATCACCAGCCACAGTGGTATAGGATGATGTGCAGCTTACATTTGCACCAGGGGCTAATTGAGTTACCGATCCGCAAGCAAAAGGAGTCCCTGAATTGATATGATCATCAGTGACTGTGAATGGCGCGTAGAGAACCACGCTGCCGGAATTGGTGAGCATATAGGAGTAATTTAGCTTGGTACCGGTCTTGAAATAAGAAACGGATGACGTCGTTTTTACAATTGTCAGCCTGGCTTCTTTGACCGTAACAGAATCTGTGTTAGATGTAACCGTTGTGTCTGTTTCATCTTTGCCTGTTGCGTAGGCATTATTTGTAACCGATTTAGCGGTCATATCGGCATCGGTCACTGAATACTCAGCTGTACAGGTGGTTGAATCTCCAGGTGCCAACACCAGGGCTGGATTCCCATTATTACAATCGATCGCAGCACCAGAATTAATATGGTCGTCAAATACCTGGAAATCCGCCTTCAGGTTGGTATTACCGGTGTTTGTCAGTAAGTAGGTATATTCGATCTTGTTATCTTTGGCTTTATAGTTGGCAGTACTGGTTGATTTTTTCAGCGTTAAGCCCGGACCAGATACGTTGAGTGTGTCATTGGCTGTATTTCCGGTGCCACCGTTGGAGGAGGTTACCGCATTGGAGGTATTATCAAATATACCGCCATTGACTGCAGTAACATCCACAGAAACTTTGCAAGTAGCCCCTACAGCAATGCTGGCACCACTCAAAGTCAAGGTCGTTGCGCCAGCGGCCGGGCTGAATGTTGCCGCACCGCAGTCACTTGAAATACTGATATTGGGGGTTCCTGCTACCTTTACTCCTGTTGGTAACGGATCGACGAAACCAACTCCGGTCAACGAATCGGAATTATCCGATGGATTTTGAATACTAAAGGTTAGGGTAGAAATCGCATTGGCAACGATCACGTCTGGAGAAAAGACCTTGGAAATTTCTGGTGGCGCTACCACTGTAAGCGTCGCAGTTGAGGTATTGCTGGTCAGGGATTCTCCCTCGCCAGTAGCCGTTACTGTGACGGAATTCTCAAACACCAACGCGGATGACCCTGTCACGTTGGCAACAACTCTACATTTTGCTCCAGCGGCCAGTGAACCGCCGGTGAGCGAAAGAACCCCTGAGGTACTATCCCATACTACAGAGCCGCCGTTGCATTGTGTGGCATTCGGGATACTGGTCAAGGTCATACCAACTGGCAGTGTATCGCTGAAAGCCACATTTGTCAGGGCAATCTTGTTCGGATTATTGATCAGGATATCCATTTCTGCAGAACTGCCCAACGGGATGCTTTCTGGCAAGAAGGATTTCGTGACTTCAGGTGGTACCACATTATCAGTGGTAATCAATGTATCGCAGGCTTTACCGTGATTGGTGATCACGTTTCCACTGGAATCTGTTTGATCGATCTCCATTGCTCCATCGGCGATACAGTTCTCAAAGCTGCCTGCGGTTGCAGTTTCTACCGATGCCAGAATATCGCACGATTCACCAGCATTTAGCGAACCGCCATTCATCGACAAAGAAGATGAAGTTGTGGTCACCGTACCGTTGCACTGATCCGAATTTGCACTAACAATCGTCATTCCGGTAGGCAGCGCGTCTGTGAATTTGATTCCGGTGATCTGATATGAATAATCGTTGGTTATGGTGATCTTCATATCAGCGGTGTGACCATTTGCATCGATATTATAAAAAGTCTTGACTATATAAGCACCGGGAGAATTGTAGAGTGTAGCTGTGCCAGCCAAAGGGTTTGAAGCGCCATTTGCGGTGGTCACATCACCACTTGCAATCGTATTGGTCATATTGCCGTCGTAATCCATCACAACATCAATGGTCAAAGTACAATTCGAATTAGCAGCCAAACTGCCACCTGAATATGTGAAGGAATTCCGATCACTGGCTACTGAAATTGAACCACCACAAGTTCCCGAAGAGAAATTAGGAGCATCGGCCACATGCATACCGGAAGTTCCTGTCCCACTTTGAGGAAGCGAGTCTGTAAATGTGATTCCCGAAAGGGCGTAATTATTCGGGTTGCTCATGTAAACTGACATAGTGGACGTTCCGCCACCGGTTACAGAGACCGGGGTGAAAGATTTATTAATGGTGATCGTAAGGTCTACCACCTGTAAACTGGCGGATGCACTACTCGGATTAGAAATGCTGATTCCTGATGTTTTTAGCGTACCCGTTACTGCTTTTGCTGCGATCGTATTTGATAAAGTGCCAGTTTTGCTGGCTAGAACGTCTACATTTATCGTACAGGTGCCTGCAACTGAACCTACCTTGGCAGGAATTGATCCACCAGTCAATTTAATTGAAGTCGCTTCTAGAGGAGCAGTTACTGTTCCTCCACATGTATTCACAAAGGATCTGGTCACACCATCATCCGCGACGGTTAAGCCACTGGGAAGGCTATCTGTAAGGCTAACATTGTCCAATTGATCGGTATTGTCATTAGTCAGTTGAATCGTCAAGGTAGAAATGTTTCCCTGACTGATCGCAGCCGGGAAGAATGCTTTTGTAACAGAGATACCACTGACTGTGAGAGTATCCTGCAAAGTACCCGTGATGTTTCGACCTTCATCATTACTGATATTGGTGGGTGAAATTATATTTGTGAATATACCAGTATCAGTCGCCACAACTGTTACCGAGAAGGAACAGGTTGCCCCTCCTTGAATTGTGCCGTTACTAAATGAAAGCGAGGTATCTCCAGCCTGAGGTGAAAAAGTGGGTGTACCGCAATTGCTGGTGGAAACTGAAGGAGTGCTAGCTACCTCCAACCCTGTCGGAAGAGCATCCTCCACAGTGACATGATGAAGAGCAGTAACATCGGAGGGCGCTTTAATACTTATGGTTAGTTTTGAGGTTCCCCCAACAGCAATGGTTTTTGGCGAGAAACTCTTTGATCCAGTTAATCCCTGTCCATTTCCATAGCTGGAAAGATTCGCCGTAGCTGCCAGAACATTTGTGACTCCAGTAGTTCCTATGGTCAAAGATCCCGCAGGCAGAGAGTTGGTATACGACCCGGCCACAGCAATGGTCACCTGGGCAGTCACTGTACAGGTCGCTCCGGCTGGAATTACACCTCCACTCAAAGAAACCGTTCCCGAGCTGGCGTTGGTGGTAACCACTCCAATTACTGCACCTTTGTTACAGGTTGTTGCCATACTACCCGCTATCACGGTCATCCCGGATGGCAAGTTATCAGTAAAGGAAACATCGGTATAATCACTTCCGGTCGGATTTTTCAATGTTACAGTAAGTGTTGAAACCCCTCCAACCATAACCGTGCTGGGGGCGAAACTTTTACTAACCGTGATATTTTGAACATTTAAAGGAGCTGACGCTGCCGAAGAATTTGTAACACCCTGTTGGGTTTGAATAGCTCCAGCCGGAATGGAATTGATATATATTCCGGGAGTGGTTGCTGAAACAGTGAAGTTGACAACACAGGTACTATTCTTTGCGATTGTGGCATTGTTTACTTTGAGGTTAGTCGATCCGACTGCAATCGTGGAACCATCAGTTGCTGTAACGGTAGGACTTCCGCAATTTGACGAAGTGAAGCTGGTTGATGAGAGTGTTAGCCCGGTTGGCAGTGAATCAGTAACCGAAACTTTTGTGAGGGCGTAATTTTGGTCCGCATTCGTTAACCGCAGACTCATGGTACTCGTCTGACCAGTCCAGATGGTATTGGGGCTGAATGTTTTACTCAGGGAGGGAGGCTGTACCGAACTAACTGTCAAGGATACTTCCGCTGATCCCTTTGAATTGGTAGCGGTATGACCTACAGGATCAGTGGCGTTGATAATGTTCGCATCAATCTGACTATAATATGTATTCGCTTTGGTAGTGGTGACCTGCACTGAGATCGAACAAGTTCCTTGAGTCCCATTCGCCATGGCAGGGATCGTGCCGCCTAAAAGCGAGAATGTCGTTCCGGAACTGGTGATCAAACCGCCACAGGTATTTGAGATGTTGATCGGATCGGAGAAATTTAAATTTGTGGGTAGTGTATAAGTGAAAGCTGCAGGGTTGGAACCTAAAAGAATTTGAAAGGTATTTGTATTATAGAAGTAGATCCGTAATGTAGAAGTTCCGCCTGCTGCAATATTTGGCTGAAGAAACTCTTCATTTACACCAATATCAAATGAGATATCTGCTTTTACTTCTTTTGAAGTCAGTAATAATGAAACAACGATCAGACCAACTACGATAAAATACAAATAACGTTTCATATCTGCTCTTTGTAATGTAGATTTTTAAGGCTAATGAGCTTTGCGATAAAGCAACCTTTTTTCTGTAAATTCGAGTCAGAAATATCCATAGTTCTTTAATAATTCAACGACTTGCCAGCACAATAATGTTTACCAATCTGCCACTCCTCACTGATCTCCATAAGTAATGCA